>Ga0213872_10000089_pt1 | contig 83910 bp, 70 predicted proteins | sample VelepicomBERX_R2_FD_160071 | JGI IMG/M metagenome (GOLD analysis project Ga0213872, IMG submission 160071) | Rhizosphere microbial communities from Vellozia epidendroides in rupestrian grasslands, the National Park of Serra do Cipo, Brazil - RX_R2 | ecosystem: Host-associated > Plants > Roots >... | reverse complement strand
CATTACCTTCCCAATTATCTGGGATGGCGATGGGCATTGGATGCCCATCGGATCAATGCGCCATTGGACTTACTCAAGGCTTCGGTCGGAGTCTTTCCACACCTAGCCGCTACATAGCCAAAAAAAACCGGCCGAAGCCGGTTTTTTTCTTCCGCGAGCTGATTACTTCGAAGCAGCAGGAGCAGCAGCCGAAGCGGCTGGAGCAGCAGCAGCGTCCGAAGCAGCAGGAGCAGCAGCCGAAGCGGCTGGAGCAGCAGCGTCAGCAGCTGGAGCTGGTGCTGGAGCAGCAGCAGGAGCAGCGGCTTCAGGAGCAGCTACTGGAGCAGGAGCGGCAGGAGCAGCTTCTTCTTTCTTGGAGCAAGCAGCCAGAGCAACAGCCAGCAGGGAAACGATCAGCAGGGATTTTTTCATGGGTTTTCCTTAATTAACTCAAATTAAAAACAACATGTTGCGATTAATAATTACCGGTAATTATCGCTCATTAGGCCGTATTTCCGCCGGCTTTCGTACCGGAAATGGTGCTTACTAGACAACGGAAACTTCCTAGCCGAATATTATAGCGATTTTTAGTGCATCGCAATAGGTTAAACAAATGTTTGTACATCTATTTTGCGATATCGCAACATTTCAATTCGAACTTTACCGGTTCGTGTCGAACGCCGCTATTTTACAGGGGGAAAGGGCTTATAAGCCAGTCGTCCCTGCGTGCAATCCGGGACCGGATTCGAGCCAGATGGCCTCGAAACGCTCGGAATAGAGGCCGGTCTCGGTTGGCTGGTCGAAGGCGGCCACTCCGCGCGCATGGTCGGAATGGAAACGGCGCACGATATGGGCGCCGTCGGCGATGCAAAAGGAGTCGGTCAGCTGCTTGATGCCCTTGGCCGTCAGGCGGCACTCAATGGCGTGGCCATAGTCCTGCAGCAGGCGCAGCAGGCGCGGCGCGTGGCGTTCCAGGTGGGCGTTGCTGTGGGCGACCAGCTGCAGCCTGCCCTGGCCCGAGAGGAAGCGGCGCAGCTGGGCGTCCGCCGCGCTGCTTCCCAGTTCCCATAGCGAGAAGTCGGGATCGAACATCTGCAGCGATGTATTTGCCCTGGACAGGCAATGCTGCAGATGCTGGCCGAATTCGGCGCGGGTCGAGAACGGGATGGTCTGCTGCGCGTCCATGGGCAAAGCTCCTTGTTGGCCTTACTGGCCGCCTAATTCCAGCCAGCCGTCCTGGTACCAGGTGTAGAGGGCGTCCAGCACGTCCTCCGAGGCGGCGGCGACGGCCTCGCCGCCCAGCGCCCGCTCGTTGGCCAGCACTTCCAGCGCGGCCTTGTCTTCGCGGCCCACGGCGAACGATTCGCCGTTGATGAAGACGTTCTTGCCGCGATAGAGCATCAGGGTCTTGCGCGACAGGGACACGCCCTTCTTCACGGCGGCGTCGGCGAACTTGCCCATCACCAGCGGCTTGGCGGGGCCGGTGAAGAAGACATTGTGCTTGGGCTCCGACAGGTACTCGCCGAGGAAGATGGTGACGTCGTCTTCCGTGAAGCGCACCTTGTTCAATTCATCGGCGATGGTGCTCAGCATGTGGCGCGGGATCTCGGCCGGCTTGGAGGATGCGGCCAGCTCGGGATCGGCGTAGCGGCCCGGCAGGTCGATGGAATCGGCCATGAACTGCAGGAAGGCCTCGCCCAGCTCCTGGTAGGACGGCGAGCGGAAACCGATGGAGTAGGTCTGGCAGTCGCCGATGGCCACGCCGTCGTGGGCATAGTGGGGCGGCAGGTAGAGCATATCGCCCGGCTCCAGCACGAACTCCTCTTCCGCCTGGAAGTCGGCCAGGATCTTCAGCGGCAGGCCTTCGATCAGGCTCAGGTCCTTCTGCGCGCTGATGCGCCAGCGGCGCTGGCCCTGGGCCTGCAGCAGGAAGACGTCGTAGGAATCGAAGTGGGGACCGACGCCGCCGCCATCGGTGGCGAAGCTGATCATCAGGTCGTCCAGGCGCGCGTCCGGGATGAAGCGGAACTGGCGCAGCAGGGCGTCGGCCTTGGCGTCCTGCAGGTTCACACCCTGCACCAGCAGGGTCCATTCCTTCTGCGTGCGCGGCGGCAGCGATTCGAAGGGGCCGTGCTGCATATTCCATTCGCCGTCTTCGTTCGTGACCAGGCGCGACTCCACATAGTTGTGGGTGGCCAGTTGTTGCAGGGTGTCGAAGGGCAGCAGCGGCTTGAAGCCGGGGATGGCCTGACGGATCAGCAGGGGCTTTTTGTGCCAGTAGTCGCGCAGGAATTGCGCCGGCGTGATGTCGCCAAGAAGAGGTAGTTTTTTCATGCGGCCATTATAGCAACCGGTGAGGGTATAATCTGCCTGCTTATCGCTGAAAGGAATGCAAATGAAGATAGCCAAAAACACGGTCGTAACGGTGAACTACAAACTGACCGACGCCCAAAACAATCTGATCGAAGATGGTCGTCAGCCCATGGTTTACCTGCATGGCGGCTATGAAAACACCTTGCCTAAAATCGAGGAAGAACTGGACGGCAAGGACGTAGGCTATTCCTCCACCATCCAGATCGAGCCGGAAGACGCCTTTGGTGATTACGACGCTTCGCTGGTGAAAGTCGAGCCGCGCAACCGTCTGCCGGAACCGCTGGAAGTGGGCATGCAGTTCGAAGGCATGCCGGACGGCGGCGAGGAAGACGAAGCGATGATCTTCACCGTGACCGAAATCGCCGACGACAAGGTGGTCCTGGACGGCAACCACCCGCTGGCAGGCATGGCGCTGCGCTTCTCCCTGAGCGTGGTGGACGTGCGTGAAGCGAGCGATGAGGAAATCGCCCACGGCCACGTGCACGGCGCCCACGGCCATCATCACGATGACGATGACGAGGAAGGTGAAGAGGGCGATCACGTCGCCATCCACCCGATCCACTAAGATCGTTGCGGCGGGCTGCGGCCCGCCGTTTTTTATTGGACCGGCGCTTCGGCGTTGCCGCCCCTGACGCTGAAAGTGCCTGCGCTGAAGCGCAGCTGCAGCCATTCCGCCGACATATTCAGATGTCCCACATTGCCGTGCCAGTTGATGGCCGGCTCGCCGCCTGCGGCGCCTTGCGCATCGACCAGCAGCACCTTCCCTTCGAATTTTTCCGCCATCGCCTTGATTTGCCGGCGCGGCTCGGCAAAGCCATCCTGTTTTGAAGACTGGAAGCTGGGCAGCAGCGCGCCCCAGCCGTCGTCCTGCGGCAGGCCGATGTCGCCGTCCGAGAACAGCACCAGCGCCTCCAGCTTGCGCCGCTCGGCCAGCGTGAACAGGCGGTGCAGCCAGGCGCGGTTGGCCACCAGGCGGTCTTCGTATTCGCTGTTGCGGCCCGCTTCGACGCGGAAGTGGTTGTTATTGGCGGGCAGGTTGATGGTGGCGAACAGCACCTTGCCATATTCCCAGTGCGCGTTCTCCGCATAGCTGCGGAACTTGGCCGTGCCGGACAGGCGGGTGAGGGCGATATGGCGCAGGCCCAGCGAGGAGCCGTCGGTGAAGAACACGTCGCGCAGGTGGTTCAGGCGCTCAATGGCGCTGGAGCGGCCGGCGGAGTTGGTGCATCCGGCCCAGTCGCTGCCAGCCAGGGAGAGGACGAGGGGCGCGGCCGATTCGCTCAGCAGGGCATAGCGCTGGGCGTACAGCCTGTCGCTGCAAGGCTCCGAGTCCGCCTTGATGCCGGTGGCGACGACGAAGGCGGGATTGCCCTGCGCCGCGTCGGCGATGGCGTGCTTGAGCATCGCTTCGTCGGCGCCGCTCTTGAAGGAGTGGCCGATGACGCCGAACTGGAAGCCGGCGTCCTGTGCCGGTCCCGCGTGCGCGCCCGCGCTGGCGAGGCTCATTACTGCAGCCGTCACCATGCCACGGAGCGCGCCGCGCGGCATCATGCCAGTGCGGGTGCAGCTATCCGCTTCAGCTGGTACAGGCGGTCCAGCGCTTCGCGCGGCGTCATCGCGTCCGGATCGAGATCGTCCAGCGCGTCGAGCAGCTCGCGCAAGGCTGGGTTCTCGGCGGCTGCGGGCGCGGGGGCGGCGATTTCGTCGTCGGCGTCGGCGATCGGCGCGGCGAACAGGTCCAGCTGTGGCGTGGCGTCCAGCGCCTGCGCTTCCAGCCGCGCCAGATGCTTGCGCGCGGCCTTGATCACGGGCTGCGGCACGCCGGCCAGCTGCGCCACCTGCAGGCCGTAGCTCTGCGAGGCCGGGCCGTCCTGCACGGCGTGCAGGAAGACGATGCTGTCCTTGTGCTCAACGGCCGACAGGTGCACGTTGGCGGCGGTCGGATGCGATTCCGGCAGCTGCGTCAGTTCGAAGTAGTGGGTGGCGAACAGCGAGAAGCTGCGGCTGGTGTCAATCAGATGGCGGGCGATGGCCCAGGCCAGCGCCAGGCCGTCGAAGGTCGAGGTGCCGCGGCCGATTTCATCCATCAGCACCAGCGAATGCTCGGTGGCGCCGTTGAGGATGGCCGCCGCTTCCGTCATCTCCACCATGAAGGTCGAGCGGCCGCCGGCCAGGTCGTCGGTGGCGCCGATGCGGGTGAAGATGCGGTCGATGGGGCCGATCACGGCGCTGGCGGCGGGCACATAGCTGCCCATATAGGCCAGCAGGGTAATCAGCGCCACCTGGCGCATGAAGGTCGATTTACCGCCCATGTTAGGGCCGGTGATCAGCAGCAGGCGGCGTTCGTTGACGAAGCGGCAGTCGTTGGCGATGAAGCGCTCGATCTGGTTTTCCACCACGGGATGGCGGCCTTCCACGATGTTCAGGCAGGACTCGGCCACCAGCTGCGGCGCACACCAGTTGTGGCGTACGGCGTGCTCGGTCAGCGCGTTCAAGGTGTCCAGCTGGGCCAGCGCGCGGGCGATGGACTGCAGGGTGCCGATGAAAGGCGCCAGATCGCCCAGCAGCTGGTCGTACAGCATCTTCTCGCGCGCCAGCGCGCGGTCCTGCGCGGACAGGGCCTTGTCTTCAAAGGCCTTCAGCTCGGGCGTGATGTAGCGCTCGGCGTTCTTCAGCGTCTGGCGGCGGCGGTAGTCGTCGGGCACCTTGTCGGCCTGGCCGTTGGTGACTTCGATGTAGAAGCCGTGCACCTTGTTGTACTCCACGCGCAGATTGGCGATGCCGGTGCGGGCGCGTTCGCGCGTCTCCAGGTCGATCAGGAACTGGCCCGCGTTTTCCGACAGGGCGCGCAGCTCGTCCAGCTCCGCGTCGAAGCCGCGCGCGAAGACGCCGCCGTCGCGCACCATGGCCGCCGGTTCTTCCATGATCGCCCGCTGCAGCAGATCGAGGCAGGCGTCGGGCGTGGCCAGTGCGGCGTAGGTGGTGGCGAGCAGGCTGTCTTCGCCTTGTCCCGCCAAGGGGCGCAGCATGGTCTGGCGCAGCGCGGGCAATTGGTGGATGCCGTCGCGCAGGGCGGCCAGGTCGCGCGGACGGGCCGAGAGCAGGGCGATGCGGGTGGTGATGCGTTCGATGTCCGGCACTTGCGCCAGGGTCTGCGCCAGCGCGCCTGCGGCGTCGCTTTGCGCCAGCGCGGCGATGGCCTGGTGGCGCGAGCGGGCCACGTTCTGGTCGCGGCGCGCGTGGTGCAGCCAGTGGCGCAGCAGGCGCGAACCCATGGCCGTGCGGCAGTGGTCCAGCAGCGAGAACAGGGTCGGCGATTCCTGGCCACGAATGGTCTCCGTCAGTTCCAGGTTGCGGCGGGTGGCGGCGTCGAGGCCGATGAATTCATTTTCCGTTTCCACCGACAGCGAGCGCACGTGCTGCAGGCCGCGTCCCTGTGTAGACTGGGCGTAGCGCAGCAGGGCGCCGGCCGCGCCGAACGCCGCGCCCAGGTTGTCGGCGCCGAAGCCGGTGAGGGTGGCGACGCTTAGTTGCTCCAGCAGCGCCTTGTGGCCGCCGACCACATCGAAGTGCCACTCGGGCACATTGTTGACGTGGCAGGGCGCGCCGTCGTTGAACAGCTCCGCGTGGTCGCCGCTGAGGATCTCGGCTGGCGCGATGCGCTCCAGCTCCTGCAGCAGGCGCGTGTTGACGGTGTGGATGTCGCCCGAGAATTCCATCAGGCGCAGCGAGCCGCTGGCCAGCGACAGCCAGGCCAGGCCCGCAGTCGCTACCTTGCGCTGGGTGATGACGCCCACCGCCAGCAACGGACGCTCCGCCTTTTCCGGCAGCAGATCCGCGTCCGTCAGCGTTCCCGGCGTGACCACGCGCATGACCTTGCGCTCGACGGGACCTTTGCTGGTGGCGGGATCGCCGATCTGCTCGCAGATGGCGCAGGACTCGCCGATCTTCACCAGCTTGGCCAGATAGCCTTCCAGCGAGTGGAAGGGCACGCCGCACATCTTGATCGGCTGGCCGTTGGACGAGCCGCGCGCCGTCAGCGTGATACCGAGAATACGCGCCGCCTTTTCCGCGTCTTCGTGGAACAGCTCGTAGAAATCGCCCATGCGGTAGAACACCAGCATCGTCGGATGCTCCGCCTTGATGCGCAGATATTGCTGCATCATCGGCGTGACTTTTTCGGCGGGACTGTTCTTGACGGCAGCGGCGTTGATTTCGGTCGGTACTTTGGTCATGTGTTCTATTCGGGCGGAGCGATAAGTCTGTTTTTTGCGGGGCCTCAATCGGCCCCTGTAGGTAACCCGTCATTCTACCGCTTTCGGCGCCAAGGATGAGAAATCCGGTGTTCCCACGCTGCTTTGAAAAGGCCGCCTCTGATAATGCGACTGAAAAAGATATTGCAGAAGGCCATTGATGGAGTACGTCGAGGCCAAGGCGGCCTCATGCACTATCGCTTTTCGACGGCGGAAGGTGAAGTCGATTTTTTGGCCGAAATCCAGATCAGCGGGGATACAATGATTTTTCAAGACGTTTGCATATATGCCACGACTGATCCGCCTGGTATCAAGCGAGCGACAATTTCCCGGTCATTGCTGAGGCAACTGAGACTTTTACTGCAAAGTGGATTGGACTTGGGTTTTGCGGAGGTACGTGTTCAAGGCGTGCGCGTGAAGGGCAGTACTTCTGCGAAGATCGGCAAGGTCGTGGATATCAGGCGACGGAGGATGAAATGAGTAAATATGAGACCGGGTTGAACCTCATCCGAGCGAAATGGGAAAACGCATCCGATATTGAACGCGAGCAGATTTTGCTCGAGCTGAAGCGTGACGGACTATCCATCGTTGAAGTGATCCGTGCTTTGCGAGAGGCAAACGTCTTTTCGCTGAAGGCGGCCAAGCAATATGTCGCCTCCAGCGAGGCCTGGCAGGCGGAGGCGCAGCATGGCGATGATTTGCATGTTGAAATAATAGAAGCCTTGCGCGAATTTTCCGTAGCCGGCCAGCGTAAATGATACCAATGACCGGCGCCACCAGGCCTGTTAATAATGTCGTTTTTATCGTCTCCATGGCGCATAACCCTCAAGATCAAAGCCACGTTTCCCGGTAATCCGCGACGAACCTTTTCGGCCGAGTCGAGGCTGCACTCACCCAAAACGCACTGCGCTTATGCACTAATGCCGTCAGCAACGCACAGAAGAAAAAAATCTTCGGACCGAATGGTAACCGAGCTGATAGCAAATGGAGAAGTAACGGAGATTTGTCATGAAGAACGATGACGCTGCCGAGCAGCGGCGGGTGCTGCTGGAATTGCTGGAGACAGCTGCAGGCTTGAATCAGCATGGTGTGATTTCGAAGAGCGAGCTGCGGGAGGTGCGTGAGCTTTGCGCCACTCCACCGCTGCAGCCACTCGAGCAGAAGGGCATTGATGTGCTGTTGTAGCTGCATGCGGTGATTATGTTTCCGTCGAAAAGGCCGCGAATCCTTCTTCTCGCTTTGCTTCCACTGGCACGCCGATCTGCACATTGCGTCCCGCATACCAGCCTACGATTGCCATTACCACGCCAAAGACGCCGCATACGCTCAGCGGCAAGGTCCAGCTGCCGGCCAGGTCGTGCACGCGGCCGATCAGCGTGGGGCCGGTGGCGGCGATCAGATATCCCACGCATTGCGACATGCCGGATAGCGCGGCCGCGTCCCCTGCGCTGGTGGTGCGCAAGCTGAAGAAGGACAGCGCCACAATCAGGCCGCCACCGGCGCCAATGCCAAAGAAAATGATCCACAGGAGCGCCAGGGACGGCGCCAGCACGAAGCCGAACATGCCTACGGCCATGCCCATCGCAATGGCAAAGGCGAGCGCGCGCTGGTCGCGCAACTTGGGCGTGAGTGGAATCAGGATCAGGCCCGGAACCGCCGTCGCCAGCAGCAATACGCCGTGCAGGGACGCCGCAGTCTCGGCCGAGTAGCCAGCCATATCGCGCAGGATGGCGGGTAGCCAGCTCACGCCCGCGTAGTACAGGAAGCAGTCGAAGCCCAGATATACGGTGACCAGCCAGGCCAGCGGCGATCGCCACACATTGTTGCCCGACTTGTCGGCAGCGGCAGCGGCGGCGGTGGCAACGGACGTCGTCCGGCGCAGTTGCGGCAGCCATACCAGCGCCGCAGCCACGGTCAAGATCAGCGTGACCTGCGACACGGCCCGCCAGCCGGTATGGGCAAAATTCAGCAGCGGGTGCACGACGGCGGAGCTGCTTGCGGCCGCCACACCCATCGTCAGCACATAGGTGGCCGTCAACGATGGCACTTTGTCGGCGAAGTCGCGCTTCAGCAGACTTGGCAGCAGCACATTGCCGAAGGCGATACCCGAGCCGATGATGATGGTGCCCACGTACAGCGCAGCGGAGCTGCCGCCGGCACGGAAAAGAATGCCCGCGCCGATCAGCAGCAGCGCGAAAAACAAGGTGCGTTCAAGTCCCCATTTTCCCGCAATGCCGGCAGCAAATGGCGAAACAGCGGAAAATGCCAGAAGCGGCACGGCGATCAGCAGCCCGGCCTGGGTTGCGCTCAGGGCAAACGTGGTGCTGATATCGTCCAGCAAGGGCGCCATGCTCGTGAACGGCGCCCTCAAATTCATGGAAATGAGTAGCAGTCCTGCCAACATTAATCTTTTGTTTTTCATGCGTGATCCTCTAGCAAAATCAATGGCCCAAGCTTACCGGGTGTCCCCGTGCCTGAATTTGGCTATCCTGACCATTTATTGCTAAATACGGCCATTTGTGATGTCAATACTTGCCCAGCTCCGCGCTGACAATGATCTCGACAGCATCGTGGAGCCGGCCGTTGCCCTGCGCACCCGCGTGCCGGATGGCGATCGTGACGCCGGCATGCATAGCCACCGCAAAGGGCAGTTCGTGGTCGCCCTGCGCGGGAGTGTGATCTGTGAAGTGAGCGCGGGGTTCTGGATGGTGCCGCCGCATTGCGGCGTTTGGATTCCCGGCGGGATCGAACACGGCATGCGCGTGAGCGGCGACACCGACCTTTGCCTGCTGCACGTGGAGCCGTCGGCCGCGCCGCTGCCGGAGCGTTACTGCACCTTGTCCATCACGCCGCTGTTGAAGGAAATGATCCTGCGCCTGTCCGAAATGCCCCGCAGCTATGACGAAGGCAGCGCGACGGCGCGTCTGGTGGCGGTGCTGCTGGACGAAATAGCACGGATGAAGGTCGAGCGCCTGTACTTCCCCAGTTCCAACCATCCCAGGCTGCGCCAGCTGGCCGATACATTGCTCCTCGATCCGGGCGACCGCAGCACGGCGCAGGAATGGGCTTCCCGTCTGGCGATGAGCGAGCGTACGCTGACGCGGCTCGTCGCCCAGGAAACGGGCATGAGCTTCGGCCGCTGGCGCCAGCAACTGCAGATCATCGTGGCGCTGAAGTGGCTGCATTCCGGCATGCAGGTGCAGCGGATCGCCGAAGACCTGGGCTACCAGTCCGTGAGCGCCTTCATCACGATGTTCCGCAAAGCACTCGGCGCCTCGCCCTCCAAATACATGGCGATGCACCAGTCCCCGGCACAACTCCCGGCCTGAGCGCCGGCATCGCCGTCGGCGATGGCATGCTGGCGAGACGTTGCTTTACCTCTGGGATAGGTTTTTCTACAATTTCTCGCGTGCAACTCCCTTTCCGCTCCGGCGCGCCACAGTTGCAATCCCTCCTCAACTGTAGAGAAATCCAATGAAAATCTCCGATCTGAAAATCGGTACCCGCCTGGGTATCGGTTTTGCAACTGTTCTCGCCATTTCCGTCCTCGCCACTGGCATCGGCATCTGGAACCTGCGCCAGGTGGCCCAGGCCACCCAGCAGATGCTGGACCAGCCGCTGGCCAAGGAGCGCATCGCCGCCGACTGGGATTTGCTGGTCGTGGCCGCCATCGTGCGCACCGAGCTGATCATCAAGAGCGCGGACAATTCCCTGTCCGCCGACTTCGCCGCTGACATCCAGTCCGGTCAGGAAAAATCGGCCGCCCTGCAAAAGTCGCTGGAGCCGCTGCTGGCCTCCGACGATGAAAAGGCCGCCTACCGCGACATCGGCGCCATGCGCACGCGCTTCCTGCAGGCGAAGAACGAGGCCGTGCGCCTCAAACAGGGCGGCGATCTGGAGGCGGCCGCTCGCCTCTACAGCGCCGAATTCGAACCCGCCGCGCGCGACCTGGACAAACATGTGCTGGACTTCGTCGCCCTGCAGCGCCGCCATATCGACGCCACCGGCGCCGAGATCACCGCCCTCTACCAGCGCAGCCTGCAGATGATGGTGCTGCTGGGCGTGCTCCTGCTGGCCCTGGGCGCCACCTGCGCCGCGCTGATTTCCCGCTCCGTCACCCGCCCGCTGCAATCGGCCATAGGCGTGGCGCGGACGGTGGCCGCCGGCGACCTGCGCGCTCGCATTGCTGTCGAGTCCAGCGATGAAACGGGCCAGCTGATGCATGCGCTGAAGGAGATGAATGCCAGCCTGGTGCAGGTGGTGGGCGAGGTGCGCAGCGGCACGGACACCATCGCCACCGCCTCCAGCCAGATCGCGGCCGGCAACCTCGACCTGTCGGCGCGCACGGAGCAGCAGGCCAGCGCGCTGGAGGAAACCGCCTCCGCCATGGAACAGTTGACCGGCACCGTCAAGCAGAACGCGGACAACGCCCGCGCCGCCAACGAGCTGGCGCTGAGCGCCTCGGACGTGGCGCAGCAGGGCGGCGAGGTGGTGGCGCAGGTGGTGACGACGATGGACGTGATCAATCACTCCTCGCAGAAAATCGTCGCCATCATCGGCGTGATCGAGGGCATCGCCTTCCAGACCAATATCCTGGCCCTGAACGCGGCCGTGGAAGCGGCGCGCGCGGGCGACGAGGGCCGGGGCTTTGCCGTCGTCGCCTCCGAGGTGCGCAACCTGGCGCAGCGCTCGGCCGCCGCCGCCAAGGAGATCCGCGAACTGATCAACGATTCGGTGGGCAATGTCGACGCGGGCGTGCAGCTGGTGGACCGCGCCGGCGCGACCATGGCGCAGATCGTCGACAGCGTGCGCCGCGTGACCGACATCATGGGCGAGATCAGCACCGCCAGCCGCGAGCAGACCGAGGGCATCGAGCAGATCAACCAGGCCATCGTGCAGATGGACGCGGTGACGCAGCAGAACGCCGCCCTGGTGGAGGAGGCCAGCGCCGCCGCCGCCGCCCTGGAGCAGCAGGCGGCCGGCCTGGTGCAGGTGGTCAGCCGCTTCGAGCTGGAGCAGGAACGGCCGCATAACAGGGCGGCAATCTTGCCCGCTTTGCCATCGCCGATCGCGATGGCAGGCTGGTGATACGTTGCTTTACGCCAAAGTTGCTGCGTTAGATGATGTTTCAAACCCCGTGCATCTGGCACGGAGAAGATCAATAACGGAGCACATAGCATGCAGACAGCATCCATCGGCACGGGCGCGGCCAGCCCGGCCGTCTTCAGTGGACGGCAACAATATCTGAACCTGGCTGGCGCCTGGGTTTCCTGGCTTTTCGACGCGCTGGACGCGGGCATCTTCGGTTTTGTCATGCTGGCCATTGCCAACAGCTTTTCCGTCAAGCTGGGCGACGTCGTGTCGACCGTCGCCTGGTTCCTGCTGGCGACTGGCGTCGACGGCTATTTTCTCGGCAATATCTCCGACAAGATCGGACGCAAGAAAACCATCGCCCTGTCCGTCTTCGCCTACGGCACGGCGACCCTGCTGTGCGGCTATGCCCACAGCCTGGTGGAGCTGAATATCTATCGCGGCATCGTCGGCTTCGCCGTGGGCGGCCTGTGGTCGGCCGCCGCCGCGCTGATCTCGGAAGTGTGGCAGCCGGAAGGCCGCGCCAAGGCAGTGGCCATGCTGCAGACGGGCTGGTCGGGTGGCAATCTGCTGGCCGCCGTGCTGGCCTGGACCGTCCTCTCGCCCAGCGATCCCGACTCCTGGCGCACCATGTTCCTCGTCGCCAGCCTGCCGGCTTTCGCCACGCTGCTGTTCGTGCTGGTCTTCGTCAAGGAATCGCCCGTGTGGCTGGCCAACCGCGGCTTCATGGCGCAGAACAAGGCGCGCAGCAATCCCTTCGCCATCTTCCAGCCGCAGCACCTGCGTTCGACGGTGCTGGCGCTGACCGTCTCCGTGCTGGGCATGTGGGGCTACTGGATCCTGCTGACCTTTATGCCGGCCTTCCTGCAGAACACGCTGAAGGTGCAGATCAACGAAGCGCCCGTCTTCCTCGTCTGGAACGGCCTGGGCGCCATGGCGGGCTACCTCGTGTTCGGCGCGCTGGCCGAGCGCATCGGCCGCCGCAAGTCCTTCGCCCTGTTCTTCCTCGGCATGACACTGATGGTGCCCGTGTTCACCCTGGCCGTCGGCTTCATGCCCCTCACCGGCGGCAAGCTGGTGCTGACCGCCTTCAATATCTTCATCCTCGGCAGCCTGGCCGCGCTGCTGGGCTTCTTCACCGGCTATTTCAGCGGCTTCGGCGCCTGGTATGCGGAACTGTTCCCCACCAGCATACGCTCAACCGCCGCCGGCTTCTGCTTCAACTTCGGCCGCGTGGGCGCCATTGCCGGCATCAAGCTGGTGCCGGTGCTGATTCCCGTGCTCGGCTTCGTCGCCACCATTGCCCTGGCCTCCGTGGCCTATCTGCTTGCCGCCGTCATGGTGTTCACCCTGAAGGAAACCAAGGGTATCCAGCTCACCAGCGGCAACTGACAAGCGCTTTAACCTCGAAAGGATTTTGACTATGAAAACGTTCCGCATCGGCCAGATCGTGCCCAGCTCGAACACCACGATGGAAACTGAAATTCCGGCCATGCTGCAGTCGCGCTACGCCCTGTATCCGGAAGAGCGCTTCACCTTCCACTCCTCGCGCATGCGCATGATGCATGTGACGCCGGAAGAGCTGAAGAAGATGGACGTGGACAGCGACCGCTGCGCCGTCGAACTGAGCGACGCCCGCGTGGACGTGATGGCCTATGCCTGCCTGGTCGCCATCATGTGCCAGGGCCCCGGCTACCACCGCGTGTCGGAGTCGCGCCTGTCGAAGACGACGGCGGAGACGCAGACGCCCGTGATCAGCTCGGCCGGCGCCCTGGTCGACAGCATCAAGGAGCTGGGCTTCAAGAAGGTGGCCATCATCACCCCGTACATGAAGCCGCTGACCCAGCAGGTGATCGACTATATCCAGAGCGAAGGCATCGAAGTGACCGACTCCATCAGCCTGGAAGTGTCGGACAACCTGGCCGTGGGCCGCCTCGATCCGATGAACCTGATTGGCCACGCCGACCGCCTCGACATCAGCGACGCCGACGCGGTGGTGCTGTCGGCCTGCGTGCAGATGCCGTCGCTGCCCGCCATCCAGCAGGTGGAAGACCGCCTGGGCAAGCCGGTGCTGACGGCCGCCGCCGCCACCGTCTACCAGATCCTGAAGAAGCTGGAGCTCGATCCGGTAGTGCCGAACGCGGGCTATCTGCTGTCGGGTAAAGCGGGCAAGGCCGGTAAATAAAGCTCAGGGCTGCTGTAGCAGATGGTCGTACAGCAGCCTTGCCGCCGGCGACAGGGCGTCGTAGGAACGCACGCAGATGTCGAGCTGGCGGAAGGCCCAGGCGTCGGTCAGCGGGATCGACTTGATGGCCAGGGCATTGTAGGTGCGCACGCTCATCTTGGGCTGCAAGCCGATGCCCAGTCCCGCTTCTACCATCAGGCACTGCGCGTCGTAGCTGTTGACCTCGATGCGCAGCTTCAGCGTCCGTCCCAGTTCGCTGGCCGCCTTAAGCATCTGGAAGTTCAGGCCCGTGCCCACGTGCAGGCCGACAAACTCATAGTCCAGGGCCTGGGCGAACGAGACTGAGTCGAGCGCCGCCAGGGGATGGGCGGCCGGCACGATCAACACCAATTCATCATTGCGGAAGCGTTGCACCTGCAGGTCGTCGCCATGCGGCACCTGGGTGAAGATGCCGATGTCGGCGCTGTTCTCGGCCACGCCGCGGATCACGTCGCTGCTGGTCGTTTCGCGCAGCTGCACGCGGATCATGGGATGCTCGGCGAGGAAGGACTTCAGCGCCGAGGGCATGAACTGGGTGATGGCCGAGATATTGGCCAGCACCCGCACCGAGCCGCGCGTGCCGCTGGAAAAATCCTTCATCTGCAGCACCAGGTCGTCCAGGTCGCTGAGCACGCTGCGCGCCATATTGGCCAGGGCGTCGCCGGCGGCGGTGACGCTCATGCCCTTGTTGCTGCGCACCAGCAGGGCCGTGTCGAGCTGGTCTTCCAGTTCGCTGATGCGCTTGCTGATCGCGGCGGCCGCGATGTGCTCGCGCGCGGCGGCGGCGGCAATGGTGCCTTCTTCAACGACGCTGACAAACAGTCGCAGGGATACGGGGTCTAGTTTCATCGGGGCCTCTCGCAACCCGGCATTGTACCTTTTTCAAGACCGGGGAGGGCGAAGCGCGCATTGCCGGGAATGGTTTAGAATGCCGCATGCGTCCGATTTTAAAGCTCCTGCTGGCTCTGTTCTTTCTGCTGCACACCGCTCTGGTGCCTGCGGCGGGCATGCATAGCTGTTGCCAGGACCGGGACTGCCCCATCACCCAGTGCGCGGATATGGGATGCGCGCCGGCGCAGCAGCCGCTGGCGCCGATGGCCGCGCTGCCGGCGCCGCCGCCTCCTGGTGCCTCCAGCGCCGTGATCGGCAGGGCTGTCGTGGCCTTGCCGCCGCCTGTCGACGAAATCTGGACTCCGCCGGATTGAAGAGAGAACTGTTCCCAATTCTCTTCAATCTCAATTAAAGGAAATCCAAATGAAATCGTTCATCATCAAGACCACCGCCGCCCTCGGCCTGCTGGGCGCTTCCGCCATCGCCATGGCTTCTTCCATGGACTGCTGCAACGGCGTGGAATGCTGCATGCGCATGCTGTCCTGCTGCTTCTGAGCCGGTAGCTGACTAAGAACGGGCCGTCGCGGCATACGCGGCGGCCCGTTTTTTTTCGCCTTGGCTCAGCAGGGCGCGCCGGCGGGGCCGGCGACCTGCCATTTCTTCATCAGGAGATCGAGTTCTCCGTCTGTCTTCATCCGGCGCAGCGCCGCTTCGATGCGCCGGCCGATGGCGGGTGGCACATGGCGCCCCAGCATCATGTACACCGGCTCCTCGCGCATCACGGCGGGCAGCACCTTGATCTTGCCGCTCTGGCAGTAACGGTGGATGGTGGGATTGGCCGCCGGCAGCCGGTAATAGAAAAAGCGTCCCCGGCCCACCACCAGCTTGTCCAGATTGTGCTGCACGCTGTCCGAGCCGGCGTCCACCGCCAGGCCGGGCACGTCGCGCAGCTGGCGGCTGGGTCCCGTGCCGAGCAGGGACAGCACCACGGGCCGACCCGGCAGCGCCGTCACGTCGCTCCAGCGGGCGACGACGGCGTCGTCGCCGGCGCGCGCCAGCAGCACATAGCGCAGCGAGAACAGAGAGGGGCGCAGCACGGCGAGGCGCTCGTTGCGCCGGGGCGTCTGCACCATGCCGCACATCACGTCCAGCAGGCCCGATTCGAGGCTGGCGTCCAGCCGCGCGGGCGGGTTCCACTCCTGGTCACCGCTGAAGGCCAGGCCGGCGTCCAGCTTTTCGATGGCGCGGAAAATGTCGATGCACAGGCCCGCCACGGCGGGGCGGCCGTCCGTTCCGGCGGGGACGAACTTGGGCTCGGACTGCATCTGGGCCGAGGTGCGCAGCAGCGTCACCGCGCCGGCCTGCTGCAGCATCAAGCCCAGAGATAGGACAATGCAAACCAAGGTATGGCTGGACCGGCGACCTGTGTTCATGACATCCTCTTGTTCCATATGATGGGAAGATGAGGGACACGATAGCGCGGCCGCCGCAGGCGAACAATGCAGCCCGGCGTGCGATCTTTACTCTGAGGTTAATGAAAGGCGCTATCATGGGACATGCCCGGGCATGGGGGAGCGCGCAGCCATGATGATCGACGATTCCATTACGCTGAAAAAGCTGGAGGTGCTGCTGGCCTTTCTGGACGCGGGCAACCTGGCGCAGGCGTCCGAGGCCCTGGGCCAGAGCGCCGTCAGCGTGCACCGCGCCCTGCATTCGCTGGAGGAGGGCCTGCGCTGTCCCCTGTTCAAGCGCGTGGGACGCAACCTGGTGCCGCTGCCGGCAGCCCAGGCCTTCGCCAGCTATGCCCGCAGCGCTCTGGGAGAAGTGGACAAGGGCGTGCGCAAGGCGCGCGAAGTAGCCGGCGTGGGCGGCGTTCAGCTGCGCATCGGCTGCCTGTATTCGCTCACCCTGCGCTGCGTGCCGCGCCTGATGGTCGGCCTCAAGGCGCGCCGTCCCGACCTGAGCCTGGACCTGACCATGGGCTCCAACCGCGAGCTGCACCAGGGGATGGAAAGCGGCTGCCTGGACGCGGCTCTGGTCGGCATCGACCCAAGCTTCCACGAGGGCGTGTGGCAGGCCGTGCCCCTGTTCGACGACGGCCTGTTCCTGGCCACGCCGCTCGATTCGCCCTATGAGAAGGCGGCTTCGGTGGAGCTGATGGACATGCGCAGCGAAAAATTCGTGCGCCTGGCCGATGGCTTCCTCACGGCCGACTGCTTCGACCGCGCCTTCACCGAGGCCGGCTACCAGCCGCAGATTTCGCTCTCCGTGGGCGATATGTTTTCGCTGATTAACCTGGTCAGCTGCGGCATCGGCTACAGCCTGCTGCCGGGGCGGGTAGCCGACTTCAATCCGCGCATGACCCTGGTGCCGCTGGCGCCCCGCTATGTGACGCGGCAGCGGGTGGCTCTGCTGTTCCCGCGCAACCGAGAACGCGATCCCAATCTGCTGGCGCTGGCCGCCGAATGCCGCATGTACCAGCAAGCCACGCAACAGTGAAAAAAATATAAAAATTCTGCCGTGCCGCCGCGCCGTCAGGGTAGAGTACGGGTTTTCCGTCCCCACCCACGTAAAGGAGATCAGCATGAGCGTCAAACCCATCCCCGAAGGTATGCACAGCGTCACCCCGCACCTGGTCTGCGCCGGCGCGGCGGAAGCCATCGAGTTCTACAAGAAAGCCTTCAATGCCGTGGAAGTGGCCCGCATGCCCGGCCCCGGCGGCAAACTGATGCACGCCGCCGTCAGGATCGGCGACTCGACCGTGATGCTGGTCGACGAGTTCCCTGACTGGAAATCCTTCGGCCCGAACGCGCTGGGCGGCACCGCCGTCACCATCCACCTCTACGTGACCGACGCCGACGCCACCTTCAACCAGGCCGTCGCCGCCGGCGCCGCCGTGCGCATGCCGCTGGCCGACATGTTCTGGGGCGACCGCTATGGCCAGATCACCGATCCCTTCGGCCACATCTGGTCGATCGCCACCCACACCCGCGACATGACGCCGGAAGAGATGCAGAAGGCCATGCAGCAGCAAATGCCGCCCTGCGAGTAAGCGAGGAAGCCGTCATGCAATTCATGGTCATGCGTCGCGCCAACCATAACACCGAGTCCGGCAGCCTGCCGCCGGCGCTGGAGCCGGGGATTTTTCTCCAGCCCAGCATGGGTGCGGTGCGCCTGACGCGCAAGGGCGGCCAGTGGAGCCAGGAAATCGGGCCCTTCGCGGCGCGCGAGCTGGTGGCCAGCCTGACCCTGGTCGAGGCCGAGTCGCATGTGGACGCCATCGACCAGGTGCGCAATTGGCCCATGACGGATTCGGGCGCCGTGTTCGAGATCCGCGTCGCCGGCTGTCCCGGCGGCTGCGCGGGTTTCGACGAGCGGGGCACGGCGGCCGGCACGGTGCCGCAGCGCGATGTGCGGCTGCGGCGCTACATCGTTTTCATCCGTTCCGACGTGCTGTCGGAGATTGACCTGGCGCCGTCGTCGGAAGCGGTCGACGTCGTCAACCGCTACAACGAGCGGGGCGTGCGGGAGGGCGTGCTGCTGGCGGCCGACGGCATCAAGTCGAGCGCCTTCGGCTCGCGCGTGAAGTTCGCGTTGTCGGAAATCTCGGTGATCGACGGTCCCTTCAAGGAAGCGGAGGAGCTGATCGCGGGCTACTGGATGCTGCAGGCGGAATCGCGCGAGGCGGCCATCGAATGGGCCAAGCAATACCCCTATGCGACGGCGGGCGACCTGGTGCTGGAGCTGCGCGAAGTGCTGGAGCTGCCCCATTACGCCACCTTCACGCCGGAGATGCGGCGCGAGGAGCAGCGCATCCGTGCCCACATGCTGGAGCAGGAACTGTCCACCGCCATCAGCAAGGCGCATAGCGAGGCGGACAAGCGCCGCACCGGCTCATAAAAAAAACAGGCCCGCGAACGGGCCTGAAAACACAGGAAACAAAAACGGTTGGGATTCAGGCGGCGGCTTGCTGCCGGCCGAACCACGCCAGTGCGTCCTCCCACAGCGGCCTGGCCTTGTCCTTGAAGTAGCCCATGTGGCCAATGGCGCCCAGCCCCGCGCGGCGCGGGTCGATGGTGACGGCGGTGACGTCGGCATTGGGGTAGCCGGCCATGAAGGCGTCGCGCGACGCGGGCTGCGCCCACAGGTCGTCCAGCGCGTTGACGGCCACCACGGGCATGCGCACGCGCTGGAAGCTTTGCTCGATGCCCTTCATGGCGGGATCGTCGAAGAAGTAGTGGGGGAAGCGGCACCAGCCCTTCCACTGGCGGTAGACGTCCAGCGGCAGGTCTTCACCCATCCCCAGCTTGCTCCAGGCCAGGTAGCCTTTCCAGCGCGTCAGCAGCGGGCCGGCCAGGTTCCACATGACCCATACCTTGATGCGCTCCATGGGCGGCATCCAGCCATGCCAGCCGGCGCCCGTGGCGAACAGGTAGCAGGCGGCGATCTTGTCGCTGTTGGGCAGCAGGCCCAGGGCGTGGCCGCCGTAGGAGTGGCCGACCATGAACAGGGGCAGATTGTCGCCGCGCGTGGCGTGCAAGTGCTCGACGGCGGCTGCCAGGTCCTGCCGCGCCCAGTCCAGGTAATCCATCCTGAAGCCCTTGAGCGTGGCGGGGCGGGACAGGCCAATGCCGCGATAATCCAGCGTCAGCACGCGGTAGCCCTGGCTGGCCGCGAATTCGGCGAAGCGGCGGTAGAAGCCCTGCGGCACGCCGGTGGCGCTGGCCATGATCAGGTGGGCGCGCAGCGGGCCCTGGGCCGGATACACTTTGGCTGCGATGTCGTAGCCGTCCACTGTGCGCAGCGTCAGCGGCTGGGCGCCGCCGCTCGCGGCAACTGCGGTCGTGGTGCTTGCTGGTTTCATCTCAGTCTCCGTTCGGGTTCAGTTGCGCGCGCAGCAGGGGGAACAGCGTGGCGCTGACCATTTCCATCGGCGCCACGCTGCCGGCCACGCGGGCCTGCATCAGGGCGCCTTCGTAGGCAGCCACGATCAGCGCGGCCATGCCGGCGCCGTTGGACAGGCGGCCATTGGCTTCCAGCGCCGCCGCCAGCCGGGTGCGCACGGCGGCGAAACCGTCCGCCAGGGCCTGACGGATCGCCACATCGTCCGGATTCGATTCCAGCGCCACCGTCGCCAGCGGGCAGCCAAGCTCGAAGCTGCTGGCCGCCAGCTGCTGCTGGGCCTTGGTGGTCCAGCGTTCCAGCGCGGCAACGGGATCGGCGCCGGCCGGCAGCAGGTGGTCGAGCAGGGCGCACAGGGCGGCCACCTGGGCTTCGATGGCGGCCACGGCCAGTTCGGCCTTGCCGCCGGGGAAGTGGTGGTAGAGGCCGCCCTTGGGCGCGCCGGCGTCTTCCAGAATCTCGTTCAGGCCCACGCCGTGCAGGCCGCGCCTTTGCAGGGCGCTGCCCATGGAGTGGATCAGGCGGTCGCGGGTGGGTGTGCTTTTCATGCAATCCATTTTCTAGACCGGTCGGTCTGTTGTCAAGCAAAAAAGAACCCCGCTAGAGGCGGGGTTCTAAATTTAAGCGAAGGTCGCTTCCAGGATCTTCACCAGGGACTGGATGCCGTCGGCGTCCACCTGGTCGAAACGGTTGGGCAGCGGGCTGTCCAGGTCGAACACGCCGATCACCTCACCCTTGGCGAACACGGGCACCACCAGTTCCGAGCGCGAGGCGGCGTCGCAGGCGATGTGGCCGGGGAAGGCGTGCACGTCCGGCACCAGCTGGGTGCTGGCCTCGGCCAGCGCCGTGCCGCAGACGCCGCGGCCGCGCTTGATACGGATGCAGGCGGGCTTGCCCTGGAAGGGGCCGAGCACCAGCTCGTCTTCCTTGAGCAGGTAGAAGCCGGCCCAGTTCAGGTCGGGCATGCTGTTGTAGACGAGGGCGCTGAAATTGGCCGTGTTGGCGATCAGGTCGTGTTCGCCTTCGACGATGCCTTTCAGCAGCGAGCGCAGGTCCTCGAACATGGCTTGCTTGGCTTCGGGCGTGTCGGTGCGGTAGGCGTTGTCGCTGAGATGGAAGGTCATGATGTTCTTTGCAAGAAATGAATACGTCAATCCGCTATGGTAGCCGTTTCGCCGCCTCCCTGCATGAAGCATCGTCCTACCCGATTTGGGGCTGACTCCGATGGCGCGGCTACGGTGAGCGGTTTACTCTGTCCCGCATGAAGCGCAGACCGAATAAACCATCCATTCCGCCGGCGCCGCGCGCCGCGCCACCGCCGCCACCGTCGCCACCGTCGCCACCGTCGCCGCGTGCGTGGCCGCGTCCACTTGACATGGCGCGCCTGTTGTCCATGGCAGGTGAGCCCATCGCCATCGAATTCCCCGAGGACAGCAGCAAGTCCTTCATGGCCGAATTCGTCGAGCCCTGATGGTGAGGAAGAATCGCTGAGAGCGAGATACCAGTACCCGGACATATCCTACAGTGACGCCGACGGGTGTCCTATATCACGGGGCTGGGCATCGGCCTACCATGGCTGCTCCATTGGTCAACACAGGAGCACATCATGGCAACATCGAACCAGGGCAGCAGCAATCAGGGCGGTAGCAAACAGGGAAGCGATCAGAGCAACAAACAGCAGGGCGATACCAGCAAGCGCGGTTTCGCTTCCATGGACCCGGACCAGCAGCGGGAAATCGCCGCCGAGGGTGGCCGCGCCGCCCACGAAAAAGGCACCGCCCACGAATTCACGTCGGAAGAAGCACGCCGCGCCGGCAGCATGAGCCACAAGAACGACGCCTCGCGCCAAAGCAGTTCCAGCACCAGCGCGTCGCGCAGCGGTTCCGGCGCGGGCAATCAGGGCAGCACCCGTGGCAGCAGCAACGAGGATGAGGACGAAGGCAGCCGTGGCACCTCGGGCAGCCGTGGCGGCAGCAGCGGCAGTACGGGCTCCAAGACCTGATTGACGGCAGTACGGGCATGAAAAAGGAATCTGCGGCGATCCCGCAGATTCCTTTTTTTATAAACAAATCGTCGTGTGCTTGCCCATGCCGTTGGGGCGCTGGTCGCTGACCGCGTTGCGGGCCATGGCGATCAGCCGTTTCATGCCCCTGGTGCTGGCGTCCCAGTATTCCGCCGTCTGGATGCGCAGGCGAATCATGGCCAGATGCGGGTCGTCCAGCCCGCGCGGGAACCAGGCCCGCGCCACCGGTTTCCATAATTCGCGCGCCTTGCTCTGGTCCTTGAGCAGATGCGCCTCGCCCGTCACGGAAAGATAGACATCGTGCTCCGGATCGGAGAAGCTGACGTTGACGACGGGATGGCGTTCCAGGTCGTGCACGAACTGGGCGTCGTCCTGGCTGAAGAACCACATATTGCCTTCGCCATCGATCTCCTGCGTGGTGAGGGGACGGCTGCTGGGAACGCTGGCGTCGTCAACCGTGGTAAACATGCCGAATGGCACGTTTTTGATCTTGCTGGCGATCGCTTGGATTTGATCCTGGCTGTACAGTGTCATGGTGGCCTCCTGTCCGCGATAACCGTGTCTTCACCCTAGCGCGATGGGGCGTCGGGCTCTGTACGGGACCTCACCCACACCATGATTGACTTTGCAAATGATAATCATTATCATTTGATGAATCATCTCAGCCAAGGAAAGCTTTTGACCCCTCCCAGTCCCGCCAGCCGCGCCGTGTGGTTGCGCCATTTGCACCAGTGGCACTGGATCAGTTCGGCGCTGTGCTTGCTGGCCATGCTGCTGTTCAGCATCACGGGCATCACGCTCAACCACGCAACCCAGATCGAGGCTCATCCCGTCATCACGCGCCACCAGGGCAAGCTGCCTGCGCCGCTGGCGGCGCAGCTGCGCGACTATGCGGCCTCCCACGACGGCGCGAGGGAGGCGCTGCCCGCCGCCGCTGAACAATGGCTGCTCGAGCAATGGCGGGTGCAGGTGGGCGGACGCCCGGCCGAGTGGTCGGCCGACGAAATCTATCTGCCCCTGCCCAAAGCGGGCGGCGACGCCTGGCTGCGCATCGACCCGGCGAGCGGCGCGGTCGAATTCGAGAACACGGACCGGGGCTGGATCTCCTGGCTCAACGACGTGCACAAGGGCCGCAACACGGGGCCGGCGTGGAACTGGTTCATCGACATCTTCGCGGCGGCCTGCGTGGTGTTTTGCATCACGGGCCTGCTGATCCTCAAATTCCACGCGGCGAACCGGCCCATGACCTGGCCAGTGGTCGGCCTGGGCGTTGTGCTTCCCTGCGTGATCGCGCTGCTGTTCATCCATTAATCTCTCTGACAGGTAATCATGAAACTCCGCTACTCCATCGCCCTTAGCCTGCCACTGGCCAGCGCTTCGTCCATGGCGGCCGATCTGGCGCTCAAGCTGGACGTGCCGCAGCTGAACGTGGCCGAATACCACCGTCCCTACATCGCAGCCTGGCTGGAAAACGCCGACCAGAAAGTGGTAGCCAATCTGGCCGTGCTGTACGACGTGAAGAAGAAGGACAACGGCGGCGCCAAGTACCTGAAGGATATCCGCCAGTGGTGGCGCAAGGTAGGCCGCGACGTGGAGCTGCCGATGGATGGCGTGAGCGGCGCCACGCGCGCGCCGGGCGAGGTATCGCTGTCCTTCCCGGCGGCGAAGGCCGCGCTGGACAAGCTGCCGGCCGGCCAGTACCAGCTGATCGTGGAAGCGGCGCGCGAGGCGGGCGGACGCGAGACGGTGAAGGTGCCGCTGCAATGGCCGCCCAAGTCGGCGCAGACGCTGACGGGGCAGGGCAAGGAAGAACTGGGCGCCGTCACGGTACAACTGAAACCTTAAGCGGGAGCGCAGCATGAAGATGATGAAGACGGCGATTGCGTTTGCACTGGCCACGCTGGCCCTGAACGCCCACGCCCACAAGCCCTGGCTGCTGCCATCGTCCACGGTGGTGGAGTCGAAGGACGCCTGGGTGACGGTGGATGCGGCCATTTCCGAAGGCCTGTTCGATATCGACCATATGCCGCTCAAGCTCGACGGCCTGGTGGCGACGGGGCCGGACGGCGCGCAGCTCAAGCTGGAGAATGTCAATGTCGGCAAGCTGCGCAGCACCTTCGATCTGCATCTGGCCAAGGCGGGCACTTACAAAGTCAGTTTGGTGCAGCAGTCGGTCATTGCCAGCTACAAGGATGCCAATGGCGAGGCCAAACGCTTCCGCGGCAGCGAGGAAGCGTTTGCGAAAGAGGTGCCGGCCAATGCGGCGGAATTGAAAGTCTCGCGCAACTACAGCCGCCTGGAGACTTTCGTCTCCACGGGCACGCCGGACATGGCCGTGTTCAAGCCCACCGGCGTTGGCCTGGAGCTGGTGCCGGTGACGCATCCGAATGATATGCGCGCGGGCGAGAAGGCCACCTGGCGTTTTCTGTTGGATGGCAAACCGGCGGCCAACCAGGCCTTCAGCCTGATCCCCGGCGGCGTGCGCTATCGCGGCACGCTGGGCGAGATCCGCCGCAATGCCGACGCTAACGGCGAAGCCACTTTCGAGCTGCCTGCCGCCGGCATGTATATGCTGACCACCAGCTGGCCCGTCGCCGCGCCGTCGGCACAGGGACAGCCGCCGCAGATGGCGCCGCGCCGCGTGAGCTATGCGGCGACGGTGGAAATCCTGCCGCAGTAAAGGTCTTCATGCGCCGTATCCTGCTGCCACGTTTTATCGACGAGTCGCCGCCGCTGACGGATGGCGTGGTGCGCCATTTCGGCGGGACCGGCATGGGCACCAGCTGGTCGGTGCAGTTGGTGGCGCCGGCGGATAATCCGGGCGATGATTTTCAGATCGGCTTGCAGCTGCAGCTTGACGACGTGGTGGCGCAGATGAGCCACTGGGAGGCGGACTCGGACCTGAGCCGCTTCAACCGCGCACCGGCGGGCAGCTGGCATCTGCTGCCGCAGGCCTTCTTCGATGTGCTGGCGTTTGCGCTGAAGGTGTCGGGCGAGAGCCGGGGCGCCTACGATCCCTGTGCGGGCGCGCTGGTGAATCTGTGGGGCTTCGGTCCGCACGGGCGGTTTGGTGCGGACGATTTCGTGCCGCCTTCGGATGCGCAGATTGGGGACGCGCTGCGCGAGCGTGCGGCGCGGCATATTCAACTGGACCGCGACAAGTCGAGCGCTCTGCAGCCGGGCGGCGTGCAGCTGGACTTCTCCGCCGTGGCCAAGGGCTATGCAGTGGACCGGCTGTCCTACTATCTGTGGTCGAAGGGCATACGGCATTACCTGGTTGAAGTGGGCGGCGAGCTGCGTGGCCTGGGCTTCAAGCCAGATGGCCAGCCGTGGTGGGTGAGGCTGGAGGATGCGGCAGACGATGAAGGCGCGTCCGTGCCGGACGAGATGGTGCTGGCGCTGCATGGCCTGGCGGTTGCCACGTCGGGCGACTACCGGCGCTACTTTGTCCGCGACGGGCAGCGCTATTCGCACACCATCGACCCGCGCAAGGGAACGCCCATAGACAACAGCGTCGCTTCGGTGACGGTGCTGCATCCACTGTGCATGGCGGCCGATGCCTGGTCCACGGCGCTGACGGTGCTTGGTCCGGACGACGGGCTGGCGCTGGCCGAGGCGCAGAAACTGGCCGCGCGCTTCGTGGTGCGCGAGTATGGCGTCTGCCGCGAATATATGAGCGCACCATTCCGCGAGATGCTGGCTGAATGATCTGGACCAATGATCCTGCTCGCTGGGCGCTGCTGGCCGCGATGGGGGCGGGCTATGCGCTGGTCTGCCTCGCGCCCTGGCTGCGCTGGCGCCGCAAGCGTCTGGCGACGCGGCAGGCGAGGGTGGACATGGAGGGCGCGTCGCCGTGGCTTGTGGCCCATGCCAGCCAGACGGGCAATGCCGAGGAGCTGGCCAATCAGACGGCGGCCACGCTGCGGCTGGCCGGTATTCCCGTGCAGATAATGGAGCTGTCCGCGCTGACGGAGGACGCGCTGCGGCAGGCAGAACGTGTCCTGTTCCTGACCAGCACCTATGGCGAAGGCGATGCGCCCGACGCCGCCGCCGCTTTCGCCGGACGAGTGATGGCCACGCGTCTGCCGCTGGCGCATCTGCATTACGCCGTGCTGGCGCTGGGCGACTCGTCCTATGCGCGCTTCTGCGGCTTTGGCCGTGCCCTCGATCGGTGGCTGCAGGAGCAGGGCGCGCGCAGCCTGTTTCCGCGCATTGAGGTGGACCGCAGCGCGGAGGGCGCAATCGCGCAATGGCGCCACCAACTGAGCCATCTGGCCGGCACCAGCGACGCGCCGGACTGGAATGCGCCCGCCTTCACGCCCTGGCGTCTGGCCGAGCGGCAGCTGCTAAATCCCGGCAGCGCGGGCGCGCCGCTCTATCACCTCGAGCTGGAGCCTGCTGGTCACGCTGCCGCCGCCGCCGCTGCCGCCAGCGCTGCCAACGCCACCGCCGCCGCCGACGCCAACGCCGGCGCTGCTGCTGTTGTTGCTGTGGAATGGCAGTCCGGCGATCTGGTGCAAATTGCGCCGCCGTCCGATCCGGTCCGTGCCCGCGAATATTCGATCGCGTCGATTCCTGCCGACGGCCGCCTGCATCTGCTGGTACGCCTGCACCGCCACGAGGATGGTGGCGTTGGCGCCGCTTCCGGTTGGCTCACGCAGCAGGCTACGGTGGGGCAGGAGATCGCGCTGCGCCTGCGCCAACATCGCCGCTTCCGACTGGAAGAGAATGCAGCGCGGCCGCTGATCCTGATCGGCAACGGCTCCGGCATGGCAGGCTTGCGCGGCCACTTGCGGGCGCGCGCGCAGACGGGGCAGCGGCGCAACTGGCTGCTGTTTGGCGAACGCAATGCGGCGCGTGATTTCCACTACCGCGCCGAACTCGAAGCCTGGCAGCGCAGCGGCGTGCTGGCGCGTATGGACATGGTGTTCTCGCGCGACCAACCGCAGCGCCTGTACGTGCAGGATCGCTTGCTGGAAAGCGCAGCAGAGGCCAGAGAGTGGATCGACCAAGGCGCCGCCATCTATGTCTGCGGCAGCCTGGAAGGCATGGCGGCGGGCGTCGATGCGGCGCTGGCGCAGATCCTGGGTCGCGTCACTTTGGACGAGCTGGCGGCGCAAGGCCGCTACCGCCGTGACGTCTACTGATCAGCGCAGCTTGATCGGCTTGCGATAGGGCGCGAACGGCGGGCTGGGGAATTGCGCCGATGCGTACAGATTCTGGAAGCACTGCGCCTTCTTGCTCGACACGTCCGCCGTCGAGCTGCTGACCTTGCCGTCCGCATCAAGCACCAGGATGACGGTCACGGGCCACTTCGACAGATCATGGCAATTGCCCTGCTGATCAAGCTTGCGGGCATTGTTGAAATCGAGCGAGACTTCCTCGTAGCGGCTCGCCTGGTCGTTGGGGAACTGCGCGTTGAACTTATTCATTTCGCCGGCAAAGCCCGGATTGGATGGCGGCGGCGTTTCGTCCTGCGCTGGCGTCGGGATTGAGGTGGTGGTCTGGCAGCCGGCGGTGAGCAGCAGCGCGCCCAGCGCGCTCAGTTGGCTTAATTTGAAGAGGGTATTACGCAAAGTCGTCTCCTTGATCCTGTTTGTGGAGGCATTCTACTCAGCGTAAAAAACGGACGGCGCACGGGACGCCGCCCGCTTCAGCATCAGGCTGTCAGGATCAGCTTGTTGAGCTGGGTGATCCGCAGGCGGTAGATTTTGCCGCCATGGGCGATTTCGATTTCCCGTTGGCCTTCCATCAGTTCGGTACTGGTGAGGCGCTTGACCTGCTCTTCGGCAGTGATGGGAACGGGCGCCTTGAGCGGCGGAGCGGGAGGAGTGGACATCATGTATTTCTCTCTTGAATAAGAATGATTCGCATTTTCGTTCATTATTCAATAAGCCACTCCCAAATGCAAGCCGAAAAAAAGGCCCGGCGAAGGAGCCGGGCCAAAATTACGGTCTTGCTTGGGGTAGTACCATGAAACACGTTGCGACAACGTTCTTTACAGGGCCGCCTCCAGCTGGGTGTCGGACGAGCTGTCCACCTTGCCCCGTCCGCCCAACTTGCCCCGCGTGCGCGAGGGCGGCAGGCGGCGCAGAGATTTCAGCGCTTCCGCATCCTTGATGCCGATGGTGCGCTGGTCGACGCTGATCAGGCCGATTTCGTTGAAGGCCGACAGGGTGCGGCTGACCGTTTCCAGCGTCAGGCCCAGATAGCTGCCGATCTCGTGGCGCGTCATGCGCAGGTTGAACAGCTTGCTGGAATAGCCCATGGCGGCAAAGCGCTCGGCCAGCGAAATGAGGAAACGGGCCACGCGCGCCTCCGCGCTCAGGGCGCCCAGCATGCCGATCATGGCCTGTTCGCGCACCAGCTCGCGGCTCATCACGCCGTACATCATGTTTTCCAGTTCGATGTGGACACGGCCCAAGGCGGTCAGCTTCTTGAACGGCAGCAGGATCAGGTCGCAGTCGGACAGGGCCACCGCTTCCGAGGAGTAGTGGCGGGTGTGGATGCCGTCCACGCCCAGCATGTCGCCCTTCATGGGAAAGCTCAGCACCTGCTCATTGCCGAACTCGTCGATCAGCACCGTTTTCAGAAAGCCGGAATTGACGATGTACAGCGTGTCGAAAGGCTGGCCGATGGTATGGATGCGTTGTCCCGTCTTGAACTGCACGTGCTGGAACAGCAATTCTTCCGCGCTGATCGAAGCGGCGGCGGGAATATGCAGCAATTCGCATACTTCCTTCAGGTTGGACCAGAGCCGTCCCTGCCGCTGACGGCCTGCTTCCATAGGCACGGCCGGGGCCGTTGCCTGCCGAAGGTCTGAAGTTTGCGTGGACAGCATGTTCATCTCCTGATTTCAGGTCAGTACTTTTTATAAGCTCGGGAAGAACGATTCAAGGCTTCAAATCTTGCAGCTGTGCAGCAAAGAATTGGATGGTTTCAGTATGCCAACGAGGTGGGCAATTGGATATCAGCAATGGCTGAATATATGGGTAGGATGCGGCGGCGGATTGTAGGAGTCTTCCTAATCCAGACTCCTACGAAAGGGTAGGTGAATCAGGTTTTGAACGGCGACAGCAGGCGATGGGCGACGGCGTACTGCACCATTTCCGACAGCGAGCTCATGCCCATTTTCTGCATGATGCGGGTCTTGTGCGTGCTGACGGTTTTCACGCTCAGATGCAGGCTGTTGGCGATTTCCGTGATGGACTTGCCGGACACGAGCAGGGAGAAGACTTCGAATTCGCGGTCTGACAATTGCTTATGCAGCAGGCTCTCGTTGGGCATCATGATATTGAGCGCCAGCTGCTCGGCCACTTCGGTGCTGATGTAGGGCCGGCCCGAGGCCACCTTGCGGATCGCGCCCACCAGCTGGGTGCCCGCGCTTTCCTTGGTCAGATAGCCCTGGGCGCCGGCACGGATGGCGCGCACGGCGTACTGTTCTTCCTCATGCATGGTGAGGATGAGGATGGACAGCTTGGGCGCCTCGCTCTTGATCTGGCGGATCAGGTCGACGCCGCTGCGGCCGGGCATGGACAAGTCCAGCAGCAGCAGGTCGAAGCCGCCCTGGCGCACATGGCCCAGGACTTCAAAACCGTCGATCGCTTCGCCCACGATGTCGATGTCCGGCGCTCCGTCCAGAATGCGCTTGAGGCCCTCGCGCATGATTGTATGGTCGTCGGCAATGACAATTCGGATCATAGGGTGGTTGACTTTTGGTAAGTATTTTATGCGTACAGCAAGTGGCAGAACATACTACTCCAAAATGGCGCGACAGTTTGCCTTTTTCTCAATGTTGCTGACTTTTTTACTACTCAGCCGTTGCCCGGTTCGCGGATCAGGCGATGCACCAACACCGGGATGCGGGAGTGGTGCAGCACCTTGCTGGTCACGCTGCCCAGCAGCAGCTGGCCCCAGCCGCTGCGCCCGTGCGAGCCGATGAAGATCAGGTCGCACTGGCTATGTTCCGCCACATCGACGATCTTCAGCGCCGTACTTTCGGCAAATGCCGTCATCGCCTCGAAGCGCAGGCCGCGGCGGGTGGCCGACTCCTGGATATCCTTCACATGCTCCTGGCCTGCGCGGCGCATGGCGGCGCGGTATTCATCCTCGCTTGGATAGCTGGGCGGGATGATTTCCACGTAAATGGGATACTGGTACTCCGGCGCCACGAACAGGGCCAATACTTCCGCGCCCAGCTGCTCGGCGAAGGCGACGCCGGCGCAGGCGGTCTTGCTTGAAATGGCCGAGCCGTCGGTGGTGATCAAGATTTTCCGGTACATGGCAATCTCCTTTCACGCTAAGTGGAATGCAGCGAGTCCCTAAGCTGCATTGTAGTCCTGATTTACATTATTAATAGGATGTAAAGACTTGATAATTATCAAGAAAACCGCATGCGAGAGGCAGACGGGGCGATGAAAACCGGTGAGACACAGTATTTTTTTGCATTTAAGCACTGGTTTTGTGTCTTTGGTCGTACTTTGATGGCCTATCCAATGTTAGTATCTCCAAATACAACACAATCTTGGCTTTCTGTCCGCGCCGGAAGGGAAGGCGGACGGCTTTCCGGCCACGGTGATTAACAATCCCGTGACGCCCTGCTACACTCGCGTAAGCGCGTTATATTGCCGGGCGTCATTACGAGCGGGCAAAAGTAGGGCAGCAAATTGAACCAATTATGGAGAAGCACGGATTATGACCAACGCCGCTGATGATTTCGACGCATTATTTGAGGAAGTGTCTGCCCAGAGCAAGACCGCAGCGCCCGCCCCAGCGCCTGCTCCCGCCGCCGATGATAAATCCGGCGATTCGGATGACCTGGAAAGCCTGTTCGATGAAGTTGCGTCCACCCGTACGACCGAAGTGACGGCCGATGCCGCGCCGGCGGCCGAGGGTGAGGAAATCGACCCAGCCACGGGCGACAAGCCGATGTTCGAGCGCCTGGGCGGCATCGTCCGCCTGCTGCACGATTCGCTGCGCGAGCTGGGTTACGACAAGGCGCTGACCGAAGCCTCGACCCAGATCAATGACGCCCAGGACCGCCTGGAATACGTCGCCACCCTGACCGAACAAGCCGCCAACAAGGTGCTGAACACCCTGGACGAGGGCATGCCTGAGCAGGATACGCTGTCGAAAAAATCCAAGGAAATGGAAACCCGCTGGAACGACCTGTTCGCGGGCAAGCTGAGCCTCGAAGAATTCAAGGTGCTGGCGGGCGATTCGAAAGCCTTCGCCGCCGCCGTTTCGGAAGCGACCGAAGCGGAAAAAGCACGTCTGCTGGAAATCATGATGGCCCAGGACTTCCAGGACATCACCGGCCAGCTGATCAAGAAGGTAGTCAACATCACCAAGACGGTGGAGCAGGAACTGGCAATGCTGCTGCGCGATAACGCGCCGCCGGAAGTACGCGAGAAGATTGCGCAGAAAGAAGTATCGCTGATGTCCGGTCCTTCCGCTCCGACTGTTGCGCTGAGCCAGGATAGTGTTGACGACCTGCTTGCCGATCTGGGGTTCTAATGGACGATATGCTCAAGGACTTCGTGGTCGAGGCGTTAGACCTGTCGGTCAACGTCGAGGAGCATCTCCTCCGCCTCGAACGCGACCCGGATAACAAGGAAACGCTGAACGCCGTTTTCCGTTCCTTCCACACCATCAAGGGCGGTGCCGGTTTCATGGGCCTGCCGGCGATGGTGACCGCCTGCCACCTGACGGAAAACCTGTTCGACGCGCTGCGCACTGGCGCCGCGCCCGTCACGCCGCTGGCGATCGAAGCGGCGCTGCAAGCGTCGGGCTTCGTTGCCGACCAGCTGGCCGAACTGAACAACGGCGCCGAGCCGGACAGCCTGTCCGCCATGCCGGGCGACCTGGAAGCGATTCTGAAGGACGCCATCGAAGGCAAGGACAGCGCGCCTGCGGCCAAGAAGGCTGCTCCGGCGCCCGCCGCTACGCCTGCTCCTGCCGCCGCCGCACCATCGCCTGCGCCAGCCGCCGCCGTCGCCGCCGTTCCTTCGGCCGATGGCCTGGACTGGGAAGGCATGTATGAAACGGTGATGCCGCCAGGTTCCTACACCCGTCCGGCCGTCTCTGCCGCCGCGCCGGCGCCTGCCGTCGTTGCCACCGCTCCGGCCGCTAATCTGGGCGACGTCGCCGCTGCCGTTGCTGCGGCTCCGGCGCCCGCGCCGCGCGCCCGCGCCGATGCGGAGAAAAAGGACGACTCCCGTCCGCAGAGCGCGCCGGCCAAGGAAGAAAGCATCCGTATCGACGCCGTCAAGCTGGACGCGCTGCTGGAAGTGGCGGGCGAATCCGTGCAGGCCGCCAACCAGGCCGCCGTGCTGCTGGAGCGTCTGATGCAATTCAAATTCGAAGGCCAGGCCCAGACCCTGATGGCCGCGCTGTCGGAAACGCTGGAGCGCGGCTCGCGCTACTCCACCGAACTGCAGCGCGCCACGCTGGCCACCCGCATGCAGCCGGTCGGCCGCCTGTTCCAGAAATTCCCGCGCCTGGTGCGCGAACTGGCGAAAGACCTGGGCAAGGACGTCGAGCTGACCATCGAGGGTGCGGAAACGGAAGTGGACCGCGTGGTGGTCGACTCCCTGTACGACCCGCTGGTGCACATGCTGCGCAACGCGCTGGACCACGGCGTGGAATCGCCGGAAGACCGCGTCGCCATCGGCAAGCCGGGCAAGGCCTACATCGGCCTGAAGGCATGGCAGGAAGCGAACAGCGTCATGATTGTGCTGCAGGATGACGGCAAGGGCATGGACCCGGTCAAGCTGCGCGAGAAAGCGCTGCAGAAGGGCCTGATCTCCGAGTCGGCACAACTGTCGGAAAACGACTGCTACCAGCTGGTATTCCTGCCGGGCTTCTCGACCAAGGAAGTGGCGTCCAGCGTGTCCGGCCGCGGCGTCGGCATGGACGTGGTGAAGACCGCCGTGGAAAAGAACCGCGGCGCGATCCACATCGAGTCCGAGCTGGGCAAGGGCACCAAGTTCTCCATCCGTCTGCCGATCGAACTGTCGATCGTGCCGACCATGCTGGTTTCGACCTCGGGCGCCGCGCTGGCGCTGCCGATGGCCGTTGTTCAGCGCGTGGTGGAGCTGCCGGAAGTATTCATGGAAGTGGGCGGCGCGCCCGTGCTGAAGGACCAGGGCCGTCCGCTGCCCGTGCGTTCGCTGGCCGGTTCGCTGGGCTACGAGGCTTGCCGCGAGAAGGTGGGCATCGTTGTGGCAGCACCACAGCCTTACATCCTGGCCGTGGAAGCGGTCGACGGCACCGCCGACCTGGTGATTAAACCGATGACGGCGATCGCCGTCGAGGGCATTACCGGCACCGCGCGTTCCGCCGAGGGCGAACTGGTGCTAGTGGTAGGCCTATCGTTCCTGATGGACGGATGCAGGGGCAGTGTACGCATGGCAGCCTAGACCCTCTAGGCCGAAGTACCCAAAAGCCTGCGTCCACCGCAGGCTTTTTTTTCACCCGTAGCATGAATAATTTTCAAAAGGAGTCATAAACGGTGTATCAACGGGCAGGATCGTATCGGCTCACGAGGCTGGTCAGCGGTGCCTGCTATTGCATTGCACAATATGGCATAATCAAAGTGGATCACTCAAATAGGCAGTAGTAGTACGCACACACTATGAAGACGCTTTACGACAAACTCTGGGAATCCCATGTGGTCAGGACCGAGGAAGACGGGACCACATTGTTATACATTGACCGCCATCTGGTGCATGAAGTGACCAGCCCGCAGGCCTTTGACGGCTTGCGCGCCGCCGGGCGCCAGCCCTGGCGCATCTCGGCCAACCTGGCCGTGGCCGACCATAACGTCCCCACCACCAGCCGCGCGGAAGGCATCGCCGATCCGATCTCGCGCCTGCAGGTGGAAACGCTGGACAAGAACGCCAAATCCTACGGCCTGACCTATTTCAACATGAACGACAAGCGCCAGGGCATCGTGCACGTGATCGGACCGGAGCAGGGCGCGACCCTGCCGGGCATGACCGTCGTCTGCGGCGACTCGCACACCTCCACCCACGGCGCATTCGGCGCGCTGGCGCACGGCATCGGCACCTCGGAAGTGGAGCATGTGCTGGCTACGCAGACCCTGCTGCAGAAAAAATCCAGGGCCATGCTGGTGCAGGTCGACGGCGAGCTGCCCTTGGGCGTCACCGCCAAGGACATCGTGCTGGCCGTGATCGGCAAGATCGGCACCGCCGGCGGCACCGGCTACTGCATCGAGTTCGGCGGCTCCACTATCCGCGCCCTGACGATGGAAGGCCGCATGACGGTCTGTAATATGGCCATTGAGGCGGGCGCGCGCGCCGGCATCATCGGCGTCGACGACACCACCATCAACTACGTCAAGGGCCGCCCGTTTTCGCCCGTCGGCCCGCACTGGGACCGCGCCGTTGAATACTGGCGCACCCTGCACAGCGATGCGGGCGCGAAGTTCGACCTCGTCGTCACGCTGAACGCGGCCGAGATCAAGCCCCAGGTCACCTGGGGCACCTCGCCGGAAATGGTGACCTCGATCGATGGCCGCGTGCCCGATCCGGACCAGGAAAAGGACAGCGTCAAGCGCGACGCCATGGAAAAGGCCCTGGTCTATATGAACCTGAAGCCCAACACGGCGATGCAGGATATCCGCATCGACAAGGTCTTCATCGGCTCCTGCACCAACTCGCGCATCGAAGACTTGCGCGCGGCGGCGGCGGTGGTGCGCGGCAAGCAGCGCGCCTCCAACGTCAAGCTGGCGCTGGTGGTGCCGGGTTCCGGCCTGGTGAAAGAACAGGCCGAGCGCGAAGGCCTGGACGCGATCTTCAGGGCCGCGGGCTTTGAATGGCGCGAACCCGGCTGCTCCATGTGCCTGGCCATGAACGCCGACCGCCTGGAACCGGGCGAACGCTGCGCCTCCACTTCCAACCGTAATTTTGAAGGACGCCAGGGCCAGGGCGGACGCACCCATCTGGTGTCTCCCGCGATGGCTGCGGCAGCCGGTATCGCCGGCCATTTTGTTGACGTACGCTCGCTACGTTGATGCTCACTCACATCAAGAGAAAATTATCATGAAAAAACTGATCACCCTGACCATCATCGCCTCCACCCTGATCCTGACCGGCTGCAACACCATTTCCGGCATGGGCAAGGACATGCAAAAAGCGGGGCAGGCGGTGCAAGGCGCCTCAGGTCATTAAAGAGACATAGCGGGCAGGGCCCGCTTTTTAGAGATTACTATGGAAAAGTTTACGATTTATGAAGGACTGGTTGCACCGCTGGACCGCGCCAACGTCGACACCGACGCCATCATCCCCAAGCAATTCCTGAAGTCCATCCATCGCACCGGCTTCGGCCCCAATCTGTTCGACGAGTGGCGCTACCTGGACCATGGCGAACCTGGCATGGACAACAGCAAGCGTCCGCTCAATCCGGACTTCGTGCTGAACGAGCCGCGCTACCAGGGCGCCTCCATTCTGCTGACGCGCAAGAACTTCGGCTGCGGCTCCTCGCGCGAGCACGCGCCGTGGGCGCTGGACCAATATGGCTTCCGCGCTGTCATCGCGTCGTCGTTTGCCGACATCTTCTTCAACAACTGCTTCAAGAGCGGCTTGTTGCCCATCGTGCTGCCCGAATCGCAGATCGACCATCTGTTCAATGAAGTCAAGGCCTTCCCCGGTTACCGTCTGGTGGTGGACCTTGAACAGCAGCGCGTTTCCACCAGCAATGGCAGCATCTCCTATCCCTTCGAGATTGACGCCTTCCGTAAATACTGCCTGATGAACGGGCTTGACGATATCGGCCTGACCCTGCGCCATGCCGACGCTATCCGCGGATTCGAAGAGCGCCATCTGGCAAGCCAGCCCTGGCTGGCCAACGTCATCTAATCTCGAAGCTTAGTGAGAAAAAAACTCTATGAAAATTGCCATCCTCCCGGGCGACGGTATCGGCCCGGAAATCGTGACCCAGGCCGTGAAGGTGCTCAACGCGCTGGGCGAAAAGTTTGAAATGGAATCCGCGCCCGTGGGCGGCGCGGCGTATGAGGCGGCGGGCCATCCACTGCCGGAGTCCACGTTGGCGCTGGCGAAAGCCGCCGACGCTGTGCTGTTCGGCGCCGTGGGCGACTTCAAGTACGACACGCTGGAGCGCTCGCTGCGTCCCGAGCAGGCGATTCTGGGCCTGCGCAAGCAGCTTGGCCTGTTCGGCAATCTGCGTCCGGCCATCCTGTATCCCGAACTGGCGGGCACCTCGACGCTGAAGCCGGAAGTGGTGTCCGGCCTCGACATCCTGATCGTGCGCGAGCTGACGGGCGACATCTACTTCGGCCAGCCACGCGGCGTGCGCGAATGCCCGGACGGCCCGTTCAAAGGCCAGCGCGAAGGCTTCGACACCATGCGCTATGCGGAAGGCGAAATCCGCCGCATCGCCCATGTCGCGTTCCAGGCGGCGCAAAAGCGCGGCAAGCGCCTGACTTCCGTGGACAAGGCCAATGTGCTGGAAACCTTCCAGTTCTGGAAGGACATCGTGACTGACGTGCACAAGGAGTATCCTGATGTGGCGCTGGACCATATGTACGTCGACAACGCCGCCATGCAGCTGGTGCGCGCGCCGAAGAAGTTCGACGTCATCGTGACCGGCAATATGTTTGGCGACATCCTGTCCGACGCGGCGGCCATGCTGACCGGTTCCATCGGCATGCTGCCATCGGCCTCGCTGGACGCCAACAACAAGGGCCTGTACGAGCCTTCGCACGGTTCGGCGCCTGATATCGCGGGCAAGGGCGTCGCCAATCCGCTGGCGACCATCCTGTCGGCGGCGATGATGCTGCGCTACTCGCTGAACAAGGCGGAGCAGGCCGACCGCATCGAAATCGCGGTCAAGAAAGTGCTGTCGCAAGGCCTGCGCACGGCCGACATTTACGAAGCGGGCACCACCAAGGTGGGCACGGAAGAAATGGGTAACGCGGTCGTCAAAGCGCTCGCATAATAATTCTATACAAGGGAAATAAAATGAAACTCGTAGGTCTGGTAGGTTGGCGCGGCATGGTTGGTTCGGTCCTGATGCAGCGCATGCAGGAAGAGGACGATTTCGCCCACATCGAACCCGTGTTCTTCACCACCTCGAATCCTGGCGGCGCAGCGCCGGCCATGGCGAAGAATGAAACCAAGCTGAAAAGCGCCACCGATATCGAAGAGCTGAAGAAGTGCGAGATCATCATCTCGTGCCAGGGCGGCGACTACACCAGCGACGTGTTCCCGAAACTGCGCGCCGCCGGCTGGAACGGCTACTGGATCGACGCCGCGTCGACCCTGCGCATGGAAAAAGACGCCGTCATCGTGCTGGACCCGGTCAATATGCACGTCATCAAGGACGCGCTGGGCAAGGGTGTGAAGAACTTCATCGGCGGTAACTGCACCGTGTCCTGCATGCTGATTGGCCTGGGTGGCCTGTTCAAGCACGGCCTGGTGGAGTGGATGACCTCCATGACCTACCAGGCGGCATCGGGCGGCGGCGCGCAGCATATGCGCGAGCTGCTGACCCAGTTCGGCACCATCAACGGCGCCGTCAAGCCGCTGCTGGACGATCCCGCCTCCGCGATCCTGGAAATCGACCGCCAGGTGCTGGCCACCCAGCACGGGCTCTCCCCGGAAGAGACCAGGCAGTTCGGCGTGCCGCTGGCCGGCAACCTGATCCCGTGGATCGACAAAGACCTGGGCAACGGCCAGTCGAAGGAAGAGTGGAAGGGCGGCGCGGAGACCAACAAGATCCTGGGCTTGGGCGCGGACTTCGGCTCCAAAGCGATTCCAGTGGACGGCCTGTGCGTGCGCATCGGCGCCATGCGCTGCCACTCGCAGGCGCTGACCATCAAGCTGACCAAGGATGTGCCGCTGGACGAAATCACCGACATCATCGCCTCCGCCAACCAGTGGGCCAAGGTGGTGCCGAACACGCGCGAAGCGTCGATGAAGGACCTGTCGCCCGCCGCCGTGACCGGTGGCCTGACCATTCCGGTTGGCCGTCTGCGCAAGATGAGCATGGGCCCGGACTACCTGTCCGCCTTCACCGTGGGCGACCAGCTGCTGTGGGGCGCGGCCGAACCGCTGCGCCGCATGCTGCGCATCGTGCTCGATGCATAACAGGCAAGACGGCTGACTAGCCGTCTAATTGTTACAGGAGAAGGGGTTTTCGCTCTGTGTTCTCAGAGGGGAAACCCCTTTTTTTGCGGTAAAGTTGGCGTAGACGTTACACATCCTCATGTATCACTGGAGAAACATCGTGCAAAGCTTGCATGCTCCTGTGCATGATGATATGTTGGTATATCTGGGAAAGTAACATTTTCTCTCTGACAACCTACTGCCGCTGACTATGCCTGCACACACCCGCCCCATTGTTTCGTTCGCGTTGAAGACACTCACCAGCGCGGTTGCCAGCGCGGTGCTGCTGGCCGCCTCAGCCAACGCAGCGGGACTGGGCAAGCTGACCGTCCTGTCCTCGCTGGGCCAGCCGCTGCGGGCCGAGATCGAGCTGACTTCCGTGTCGGCGGACGAGGCCGCTGCCGTTGTCGCCAAGCTGGCGCCGACCGACGCCTTCCGCGCCGCCAATATCGACTTCAATCCCACCCTGCTGTCGCTGCGCTTCGAAGTGGAAGCGCGCAATGGCCGCCAGTTCATCCGTATTTCGTCCAGCCAGCCCGTCAACGAGCCCTTCGTCGACATGCTGCTGGAGCTGAACTGGACTGGCGGACGCATGGTGCGCGAATACACCTTCCTGCTCGACCCGGCCGAAATGCGCGCCACCCAGCCGCCGCAGACGACGACGCCGGTCGATGTATTGAACCGCAACGGCGCCCGTCCTGCTGCCGCTCCCGCGCCGGCGCAGACTGCCCCCATGCCCGCTCCGGCCCCGCGCGCGGTCGCTCCGGCGCCCGCACCTGCTGCCGCACCCGCTGCCGCGCCAAGCCCTGCGCCAGCCGCGCCGGCCGCTGCCGCCGCCAGCCAGTACACCGTCAAGCCGGGCGATAACCTGACCCGCATCGCCAACCAGATCAAGCCGGTCGACATCTCGCTCGACATGATGCTGGTGGCCCTGTATCGCGCCAACCCGGAAGCGTTCGCGGGCAATAACATGAACCGCCTGAAGTCGGGCCAGATCCTGTCCGTGCCGGACGCCGACAGCATCCGTAACGGCAGCAACGAAGGTGAAGCGCGCGGCGTCGTGGTCGCCCACGCGGCCGACTTCAGCGCCTATCGCGCCAAGCTGGCGGGCCAGGTGGCCACCAGCGCGCCGGCCAAGGAACCGGAAGCGACGCAAAGCACGTCCGGCAAGATCACCGCCAAGGTCGAGGAACGTCCGACCGCCGTCACCGAAGCCAAGGACCAGCTCAAACTGTCCAAGGCCAATCCGAACGGCGCCGCCGCCGGCAAGACCGGCCAGGCCGCCGTGGAAGACAAGGTCGCCCAGGAAAAGCAGGTGGCCGATTCCACCGCGCGCGTGAAGGAACTGGAAAAGAACGTCGCCGACCTGGAAAAGCTGATGGCGGTGAAGAACAAGTCCATGGCGGACCAGAAGAAGAACGCCGCTTCGGCCTCCGCCGCCGCGTCCGCGCCGGTGATCGACCTTAATGCGCCGGCATCTGCCTCGGCATCGGCCCAGGCTTCCGCCCCGGCCAAGCCCAAGCGTTCGCTGATCGTGCCCAAGAGCGCGGTCGAGCCAAGCCTGATGGACACGCTGATGGACAACATCAAGTACGTGGGCATCGCGGCGGCTGCCGTATTGGCGGGTGCGGGCGCGCTGGTCGCGTCGCGCCGCCGCAAGGAGCAGCAGGCCGCCGAGCAGCGCGCGGAAGCCACCAGCAGCCTGCTGGGCGGCGATACCGGTACCCAGTCGCAGCAGCTGATCGCGGAAGCGGGCGGCCAGAGCGTCGACACCAACAACAGCGTCTTCAACTCCAACTTTGCGCCGTCGGCCAGCCAGCTCGATACCAACGAGGTCGATCCGGTGGCGGAAGCGGACGTCTACATCGCCTACGGCCGCGACGCCCAGGCGGAAGAGATTCTGAAAGAAGCCCTGCGCACGCATCCGGACCGCTATCCGGTGCGCCTGAAGCTGATGGAAATCTACGCCAACCGCAAGGATACGCGCGCGTTTGAAACCCAGGCTTCCGAGCTGTATTCGCAGACGCGCGGCCAGGGCGAGGAGTGGGCGCAAGCCGCCGCCATGGGCATGGCGATGGACCCATCCAACCCGCTGTACACCAGCGCGCCGAAAGATGACGGTGCGATGGATCCGTCCATGTTCGCGCCGCCGCCTGAGCCGATGGCCGATTTCAGCGCCGCCGCGCCTGCGCCCGCAGCGTCCGGCGGCCTGGATCTGGACCTGAGCCAGGATCTGGGCGCCGAACCCGCGCCGGCCGCCGACAACAGCATGGACTTCGTCAGCAAGGACGAAACGGCGCTGCCGCAGATGGATGAATTCTCGGCATCCGACTTTGCTCCGGCACCGGCTCCCACAGCCACCGCGCCGTCGACGGCCGAAGTGGCGGCAGCGGCAGACGCCGACCACTTCCTCGACTTCGATCTGGGCGGCTTGAGCCTCGACAGCGATGCACCGGCCGCTCCTGCGCCTGCCGTGGCGGAAGCGAAGGCCGACGAGCCGCTGCTCGACCTGTCCTTCGAACCGGTGCCGCCGGTGGCCGCCGCTGAACCGGCGCCAGCGCCAGCGCCGTCGCCGCTGGATGATCTGGGCATGGACTTCGGCCTCGATCTGCCGTCGGATGCGCCAAAGGCGGAAGCTCCGGCGCCCGCGCCATCGGCCAGCAGCGATCCGCTGGCCGCGCTGGACCTGATGGACTTCGACATTCCCGAAGTGCCGGCCATCCAGGCCACCGAGACGCCATCGCTGTCGGCGCCGTCCGCCGGCGAGGCGCACGCGCCGGCCGCTCCGGCTCCCGCCGAATTCGACCTGTCGGGCATCGACCTCGATCTGGGCGGCGATACGGCCACGGCCACCCGTCCGGCCGCCGCGCCGGAAGCCATGTCGGCCCACCACATGGAGATGGACACCAAGCTGGATCTGGCCATCGCCTACCAGGAGATCGGCGACAAGGAAGGCGCGCGCGAGCTGCTGGATGAAGTGATCCGCGGCGGCAGCGACGAGCAGGTGGCCAAGGCCCAGGCCATGAAGGCCACGCTGGGCTAAGGCGCTCTTCCAGCCCGGCTGAGTCAGCGCAGGTATAATGCGCTGACTCAGAAAACTACACATCGGGCAGCAATTGAAACGTATCGCAATCGGCCTCCAGTACGACGGCAGCGCATGGCAGGGCTATCAGAAACAGCCCAGCGGCCTGACCGTGCAAGACCAACTGGAGGCTGCCCTCGAAAAATTCGCCACCGTGCCGCTGGCCACCACCTGCGCCGGGCGCACCGACGCGGGCGTGCACGCGCTGGAACAGGTGGTCCACTTCGATACGGATCTGAGCCGCGAGCCGCATGCCTGGGTGCGCGGCGCGAACGCCTTCCTGCCGCCGTCGATCAGCGTGCGCTGGGCCAGGGAGCTGGACGGCGATCCCACGGCGGAGAACTTCTTCCACGCCCGTTTCAGCGCCACGGCGCGCACCTATCACTACGTTCTGTACAACCACCAGACGCGTTCCGCGCTGCTGAATGGCCGCGCTGGTTTCCACTTCCGCACGCTGGACGTGGAGCGCATGCGCGAGGCGGTCACGCCGCTGATCGGAGAGCACGATTTCTCGTCCTTCCGCGCCGCCTACTGCCAGGCCAAGACGCCGGTCAAGCATATGCATTCGATCGACATCCAGCGCAGCGGCGACATCGTCGTGTTCACGCTGAAGGCAAGTGCCTTCCTGCACCACATGGTGCGCAATATCGTCGGCTCGCTGATCTACGTCGGCATCGGCCGCGAGAACACGGACTGGCTGGGCGAGCTGCTGCTCGCGCGCCAGCGCAGCGATGCGGCGCCCACCTTCATGCCGGACGGCCTGTATCTGGCCAAAATCGACTACGATCCCAAATGGGGATTGCCGCAGGAACCCAACGGCGTCCTGCCCTGGTTTAAATAATTAAAAAAGCAAAGGATATCGCCATGCGTCGCACCCGGATCAAGATTTGCGGGCTGACCCGCGTGGAAGATGTGCAGGCCGCCGTGGCCGCCGGGGCGGACGCCATCGGCTTCGTGTTCTATCCCAAGAGCCCGCGCTACGTGACGCCGGAGCAGGCGGCGGCGCTGATCGCCACTGTGCCGCCCTTCGTCACCTGCACCGGCTTGTTCGTCAACGCATCGCCGGAAGAGGTGAGGGCGGTGGTCGATGTGGCGCCGCTGTCGCTGTTGCAGCTGCACGGCGACGAGACGGTGGCCGAGTCGGCGGCCATCGCCGCAGCCTGCGGACGGCAGTTCCTGCGCGTGTTCCGCGTCAAACCGGACACGCTTCCGGCCGAGCTGCTAGAATATGAGCAGGAATGCCGCGCCGCCAGTCCCCTGTTCACCAGCCTCCTGCTGGATACCTATGTGGATGCCTATGGCGGCGCTGGAAAGGGTTTTGATTGGTCTCTTATACCAAAAGATCTCGCGCCTCGGGTCGTTTTGAGTGGTGGCTTGAGCGTACACAACGCGACTGGCGCGGTGGATAGCGTTCGCCCCTACGCGGTCGACATCAGCAGTGGTGTCGAAGCGGCGAAGGGGATCAAGGACGCCCGCAAGATTGCCGATTTTATAGCGGCGGTGCGGGCGGCTGATGCCATCATTGAAAGAGATCCTCACCATGAAAACCCTGTTTCAAGCCTCCGGCTATGATCTGCCTGATGCCAAGGGCCACTTCGGCCCTTACGGCGGCTCCTTTGTCGCCGAAACCCTGACCCATGCCCTGACTGAGCTGAACGAAGCCTACGCAAAGTACAGCCAGGACCCCGCCTTCCTCGAAGAATTCCGCTATGAGCTGAAGCATTTCGTGGGACGTCCTTCCCCGATTTATCACGCCAAGCGCTGGTCCGAAATGGCGGGCGGCGCGCAGATTTACTTCAAGCGCGAAGACCTGAACCACACGGGTGCGCACAAGATCAACAACGTTATCGGCCAGGCACTGCTGGCCAAGCGCATGGGCAAGCCGCGCATCATCGCCGAGACGGGCGCGGGACAGCATGGCGTGGCCACGGCCACCATCTGCGCGCGCTTCGGCCTCGAATGCGTGGTCTACATGGGTAGCGAAGACGTCAAGCGCCAGGCGCAGAACGTCTACCGCATGAAGCTCCTGGGCGCGACCGTGGTGCCGGTGGAGTCGGGCTCGAAGACGCTCAAGGACGCGCTGAACGAGGCGATGCGCGATTGGGTGACGAATATCGAGAACACCTTCTACATCATCGGCACGGTAGCGGGACCGCATCCCTATCCGATGATGGTGCGCGACTTCCAGTCGGTGATCGGCGAGGAATGCCTGGTGCAGATGCCGGAGATGGCGGGACGTCAGCCTGACTATGTGCTGGCCTGTATCGGCGGCGGTTCGAATGCGATGGGGATCTTCTACCCTTATATCGACCAGAAGGATGTGAAGCTGATCGGCGTGGAAGCGGCGGGCGAGGGGCTGGATGGCGACAAGCACGCGGCCGCGCTGCTCAAGGGCTATCCGGGCGTTTTGCACGGCAACCGCACCTATCTGCTGCAGGATGAAAACGGGCAGATCATCGAGACGCATTCCGTGTCGGCGGGCCTGGATTATCCGGGCGTGGGGCCGGAGCATTCGTGGCTGAAAGACACGGGCCGCGCGCAATATGTCTCGATCACGGACGAGGAGGCGCTGCAGGCCTTCCACGACTGCTGCCATATCGAGGGCATCATTCCCGCGCTGGAGTCCGCGCACGCGCTGGCCTATGCGGCCAAGCTGGCGGCGACGCTGCCGAAGGATCAGATTGTGTTGGCCAACCTGTCGGGCCGTGGCGACAAGGACATGCATACCGTGGCTGAACGCATGGGTATGAACTTCAACTAAGGAGCGGACATGTCCAAAATCGCAGCAACTTTCAGCGCTTTGAAAGCGCAAAACAAGACGGCGCTGGTCACCTTCATCACGGCGGGCGATCCGGGGCCGGAATCGACGGTGCCGCTGATGCACGCCCTGGTGGCGGGCGGCGCCGACATCCTCGAACTGGGCGTACCGTTTTCCGATCCGATGGCGGAAGGTCCCGTGATCCAGCGCGCCTGCGAGAGGGCGCTGGCGAACGGCGTCGGCATCAAGGATGTCTTCAACTATGTGCGCGAATTCCGCAAGACCAACCAGACCACGCCCGTGGTGCTGATGGGCTATGCGAATCCGATCGAGCGTATCGGTCCCGATAACTTCATCGCGCAATCGAAAGAGGTGGGGGCGGACGGCGCCATCGTGGTTGATTATCCGCCCGAGGAGTGCGAGGAATTCGCCGCCAATATGCGGGCCAATGGGCTGGATCTGATCTTCCTGCTGGCGCCTACTTCGACGGAGCAGCGCATCGCGCAGGTGGCGAAGGTGGGTGGTGGCTTCAGCTACTACGTCTCGCTGAAGGGCGTGACGGGCGCGGGGCACATCGACACGGCGGACGTGGCGGCGCGCCTGACGGCGATCCGCAAGCACGTGCAGCTGCCGGTGGGCGTCGGCTTCGGCATCCGTGACGGCGCGACGGCGCGCGTGGTGGCCGAGGTGGCCGATGCGGTCGTCATCGGCAGCCGCATCATCCAGGAAATCGAAACGGCCGGCAAAGACGGCGCCGCCGCCGCCGTCCAGACTTTCGTCCAGTCTATCCGCACCGCCCTCGACGCCTGACCTTCGCGCCGCTTGGCGCACCTCAAATCTGGCCGCTCAGCTTGATACATAGTTAAGTCTTGACTATGTTGAAAGCGGAGCGGCCATGTCTTTTCAATGGGACGAGCGCAAGGCCAAAGCCAACCTCAGGAAGCACGGCGTCAGTTTTGACGAAGCGAAAACCGTTTTTGTCGACTTAAATATGAAATTGATTCCGGATCAAGAGCATTCTTTCGATGAAGATCGGTCGAGGGTGATTGGTATGAGTCAGCGATTACGGATATTGGTGATTGGATGTTGTTATCGTAGTCACACAATTCGTATATTCTCCGCACGCAAGGCTACTCCAGGCGAGATGAAAAGTTATTTTAGAGGTGAATGATGTGTGAAGAAATGAAAGATGACTATTCTGACTGTGAGTTCGTAACTCCTCCGTGGATAAATGAGTTGGGGAGGAGAGTGTCTATCGGCTTGGCTTATGAGCATATTGACTACTTCAAAAAAATTGGCGAAGAGTATGGGCTGTCTGCGGAGCGCGTCATGGCAATGTACCTGCGGCACATTGTTTATACTGGCTATAAAGTCAACATTGACATGCCCAAGGTCGCCGAAACAGTAGGGGATTCCCTCTAAAGCACCGTCAAATTCATGACGAAATCTAAAAATTAATGTACTGCAATGTTCGACAGAGGCTTCAGAAACGGCTACACTTCCGCCCACGAGTAAGCTGCAAGGAGAAATGATGAGTTGGTTGGAAAAACTGCTGCCCCCCCGAATCCAGCGTTCCGACGCTGCCGCGCGCAAGACCATGCCCGAGGGCCTGTGGGTGAAATGCCCGTCCTGCGAAGCTGTGCTGTACCGTACCGACCTGGAATCGAACCTGCACGTTTGCCCCAAATGCGACCATCACATGCGTATCCGCGCCCGCGAGCGCCTCGATAGCCTGCTCGACGCAGGCGGCCGCTACGAAATCGGCCAGGATACCCTGCCCGTCGACAGCCTGAAGTTCAAGGATTCCAAGAAATACCCCGACCGCCTGAAACAGGCGATGGAAGCGACCGGCGAAACGGACGCCCTGATCGTCATGGGCGGCGCCATCATGAGCCTGCCCGTCGTCGTGGCCTGCTTCGAGTTCGAATTCATGGGCGGCTCCATGGGCTCCGTCGTCGGCGAACGCTTCGCCCGCGGCGCCCAGGTGGCGCTCGAACAGAAAGTGCCGTTCGTCTGCATCACCGCCACCGGCGGCGCGCGTATGCAGGAAGGTCTGCTGTCGCTGATGCAGATGGCGAAAACCACCTCCATGCTGACCAAGCTGGCCGAGAAGAAGCTGCCCTTCATCTCCGTGCTGACCGATCCCACCATGGGCGGCGTGTCGGCCTCCTTCGCCTTCATGGGCGACGTGGTGATGGCGGAACCGAAGGCGCTGATCGGCTTCGCCGGCCCGCGCGTGATCGAGAACACCGTGCGCGAAAAGCTGCCGGAAGGCTTCCAGCGCGCCGAATTCCTGGTGCAGAAGGGCGCCGTCGATATGATCGTCGACCGCCGCAAGATGCGCGAGGAAATCGCCCGCCTGCTGGCCCTGCTGCAGAAACAGGCGGTCGAGGTGCTGGCCTAATTCGGCAAGCTTCCCACGCAACGGCGCGCAATCGGCTATCATCCGGCCTGCGCGCCGTTTTTCATTTCAGAAGTCGTTTAGATATGTCGAATTTCCCCACTACCTTGCCCGCCTGGCTTGCGCTGATCGAATCGCGCCACGCGGAAACCGTCATCAATATGGGCCTGGACCGCGTGCGCGCGGTGAAGGAACGCATGCAGCTGGCCTTCAGCTGCCCCGTCATCATGGTGGCGGGCACCAACGGCAAGGGCTCGACCTGCGCCATGCTGGAGTCGATCCTGATGCGCGCCGGCTACAAGGTCGGCCTCTACATCAAGCCGCACTTCCTCGACTTTAACGAGCGCGCCCGCGTCAACGGCGACATGGCCAGCGACGAGCAGCTGGTGGCGGCCTTCAACGCCGTGGAAGCGGCGCGGGGCGAGATCTCGCTGACCTATTTCGAATTCACCACCCTGGCCATCATGCACCTGCTGGCCGGCGCCGGCATGGACGTGGTGATCCTGGAAGTGGGCCTGGGCGGCCGCCTGGACGCCGTCAACGTGGTGGACGCCGACGTTTCCATCGTCACCAGCGTCGACATCGACCATACGGACTACCTGGGCGACACGCGCGAGGCCATCGGCTTCGAGAAGGCGGGCATTTTCCGCGCCGGTAAAACGGCCATCTGCTCCGACCCCGTGCCGCCGCAGTCTCTGATCGACCACGCCAACGCCATCGGCGCCGACCTGTGGCTGATGGGCCGCGACTTCAACTATTCGGGCGACAAGCAGCAGTGGAACTACGGCGGCCGCGCCATGCGCCGCAATTCGCTGGCCTATCCCGGCCTGCGCGGCGCCAACCAGATCCTCAACGCCTGCGCCGCCCTGGCCGCGCTGGAGGCGCTCAAGCTGGAACTGCCCGTGGGCGCGCAGGACGCCCGCACGGGACTGGTGACGGTGGAACTGCCGGGCCGTTTCCAGGTGCTGCCGGGCCGTCCGGCCGTGATCCTGGACGTGGCGCACAATCCCCATGCGGCGGCGGCGCTCAATCAGAACCTGGGCAATATGGGCTTTCACCCTTATACCTACGCCATCTTCGGCTCCATGCACGACAAGGATATCGACGGCGTGATCGCCGCCATGTCCGAGCATGTGGACCACTGGTGCCTGACCAATCTGCCCTCGCCGCGCGCGGCCACGGCCTCGGAACTGGCGGCCAAGGTACAGGCGGTACAGGGCGAGCGCGAGGAGCGCACCATCCATATCTTCGACGATCCGGCACAGGCGTACGCAAATGCCATCAGCCGGGCCGGGGAGAATGATAGAATTGTGGTCTTTGGATCTTTCCTGACGGTTGCCGGTGTCATGGCGGCGCGGAAGTCCTCTTTCCATTGAACGCATTCGACTGAAATCACGCATGGGCTTGTTCTCGAAATCCGGTAAAAACAAGCAAGACACCGCTGACATCGACAGCGGTTATTACACCAGCACAGATGACCAGGCCGTGTTGGAGCGGGCCCGCTCCAAGCGCGCCTCGTCCGCCGATGGTCCCGCCAAGCGCGGCCGCGCCGGCAAGGAAGCGGCCGACGACCCCATGTTGCCGGAAAAGAAACGCGCCCGCCGCCGCCTGGTGGGCGCGATCGCGCTGGCGCTGACGGTGGCCATCGTCCTGCCCATGATGCTCGACTCCGAGCCCAAGCCGCTCGCTTCCGACATCGACATCAAGATTCCATCCAAGGACAAGCCGGCCGACGCCGCGCCCGCGCCGGTAGCCGCCACGGAAGCGGTGCCGGATGCTTCGGCCGTGGTGACGCCGGCGACGGCGGCTGCTCCTGCGGCCCCGGCAGCGGCGCCGCGTGCGTCCGCCGCGCCTGCGCCCGTGCCGGCCGCCGCTTCGCTCGACAAGTCGGAAGAAATCGTCTCCGAGCCATCCAGGCTGGTGAAACCCGCATCCACCGTGGCCGACGCCAGGGCGGAGAAGGAGAAGGACGCCGTCAAGCCCAAGTCCGAGCCTGAGCACAAGGAAGCCAAGGCGGAAACCAAGCCTGAGCACAAGGAAGCGAAGGCCGAGCCGAAGCCCGAGCCGAAAGTGGAATCCAAGCCCGAGCCCAAGCTGGCGAAGGAAGACAAGTCCGCCGGCGACGACGCCCGCGCACTGGCCATCCTGGAAGGCAAGCCGTCCGAGGCGAACCAGAAATTCGTGCTGCAGGTGGCCGCGCTGTCGGACCGCGACAAGGTCGACGAGCTGCAGGGCAAGCTGAAAGAGGCCGGCATCAAGTCCTTCACCCAGAAAGTGCCGACGCAGTCGGGCGAGCGCACCCGCATCCGGGTCGGTCCCTTCAGCAGCAAGGAAGAGGCGGAAAAGGTCCGCGCCAAGCTCGCCAAGCTGGGCCTGAACGGCAGCCTGGTGCCGGGCTGACCCCGGCGCAGAAGCAAGAGCGGGCATAGGCGGACAGACGTGACGATTTTCGATTACCTGGTGATCTTCGTGCTTGCCGCATCCGTGGTCATCGGCGTCATGCGCGGCATGGTGCGCGAGATCCTGTCGCTGGCCAGCTGGGTGGTGGCCTTCGTCGTCGCCAACGCCTATGCCGCCGCGCTGGCGCATACGCTGCCGCCGGTGGTGCCGGGCGATGTGCTGCGCCTGATCCTCGCCTTCATCGTGCTGTTCATCGGCGCGCGTATCCTGGTGGGGCTGCTGGCGATGGCGCTGGGCGCCCTGATCGAGGCGGGCGGCCTGAGCGCCCTGGACCGCCTGCTGGGCGTGCTGTTCGGCCTGGGACGCGGCGTGGTGATCGTGCTGGCCGCCGTGATTTTGTGCGGGATGACGTCCATCCCGCAGCAGACCTTCTGGAGGAATGCGCAATTGAGCCCGCTGGCGGAAAATGGAGCGCGCGCGGTGAAACCCTTCCTCCCCGCTGCCATGGCGCAGCACGTGCATTTTTAGAATTCTTTAAATCCGTAGTACCTTCAGGAGCACCATCATGTGTGGCATCGTCGGCGTCGTTTCCCATCAACCCGTCAATCAACTGCTGTATGACGCGCTGCTGCTGCTGCAGCACCGCGGCCAGGATGCGGCAGGCATCGCGACCAATCAAAGCAACACCTTCTCCATGCACAAGGCGAATGGCCTGGTGCGCGACGTCTTCCGCACGCGGAATATGCGTTCGCTGATGGGCAATTCGGGCATCGGCCACTGCCGCTATCCCACCGCCGGCTCGTCCAGCGAGGAAGAAGCGCAGCCCTTTTACGTCAACGCGCCGTTCGGCATCACGCTGGCCCACAACGGCAACCTGACCAACTGGGAGCAGCTGAAGGAGGAGATGTTCAAGAACGACCGCCGCCACATCAACACGGACTCCGACTCGGAAGTGCTGCTGAACGTGCTGGCGCACGAGATTGCGCGCTTCTCGTCCGGCTTCACGCTGGAGCCGTCGACCCTGTTCAAGGCCGTGCGCGAAGTGAACCGCCGCGTGCGCGGCGGCTATGCGGCCGTGGCGCAGATCGCCGGTGTGGGCATGCTGGCCTTCCGCGACCCGAACGGCATCCGTCCCCTGTGCCTGGGCGAGAACGACACCCCGCAGGGCAAGGAATACCTGATCGCTTCCGAGTCGGTGGCGCTGGAAGGCATGGGCTTCCGCTTCGTGCGCGACGTGGCGCCGGGCGAGGCCATCTTCATCGACATGGACAACCAGTTGCACGCGCAGATCTGCGCCGACACGCCCAAGCTGAATCCCTGCGTGTTCGAATACGTGTACCTGGCCCGCCCGGATTCGGTGATCGACGGCGCGTCGGTGTACAACACCCGCCTGAAGATGGGCGAGTATCTGGCTGAGAAGATCAAGCGCGAAGGCCTGCACGAAGGCGTCGACGTGGTGATGCCGATTCCCGATTCCTCGCGTCCGGCCGCCATCCAGCTGGCCATGCGCCTGGGCGTCGACTACCGCGAAGGCTTCATCAAGAACCGCTACATCGGCCGCACCTTCATCATGCCGGGCCAGGGCCTGCGCAAGAAGTCCGTGCGCCAGAAGCTGAACGCCATCGGCGACGAATTCAAGGACAAGGTCGTGCTGCTGGTGGACGACTCCATCGTGCGCGGCACCACCTCGGGCGAGATCGTGCAGATGGCGCGCGAAGCGGGCGCGAAGAAAGTGATCTTCGCTTCGGCCGCGCCGCCGGTGCTGTATCCGAACGTGTACGGCATCGACATGCCGACGCGCGATGAACTGATCGCCCACGGCCGCACGACGGAAGAAGTATGCAAGGAGATCACGGCCGACGCGCTGGTGTACCAGGATCTGGACGACCTGAAGCGCGCCATCTCGGACGTGAACCCCGAGCTGACCCAGTTCGAAGCCTCCTGCTTCGACGGCAAGTACATCACGGGCGACGTGTCGGCTGACTACCTGGATAAGCTGGAGCATGCGCGCCACAATCCCAAGGCCAAAGGCGTTGAAGATCCGGTACGTACGCAACTCAACCTGAATACCGCGACCACGGAAGCGTGATGAAAAACTACGGCTTCACCACCACCATCCTGCACAACGACCGGCAGAAGGACATCGAGCACGGCTCGCTGCACAAGCCGGTCCACACCTCGGTCACGTTCGGCTATGCCGACGCGAACCAGCTGGCGGCTGTGTTCCAGGGCCGCGAGCCGGGCTTCCGCTACGGACGCCAGGGCAATCCGACCATCTCGGCGCTGGAGGACAAGGTGAGCAAGATGGAGCAGGGCGTCGGCACGATCTGCTTCGCCACGGGCATGGGCGCGATTGGCGCCCTGTTCCAGGCGCTGTTGCGGGCGGGCGACCATGTGGTGTCGTCGGCTTTCCTGTTCGGGAACACCAACAGCCTGTGGCAGACGGTGAGCGGGCAGGGCGTGGGCGTGGCCTTCGTCGATGCCACCGATGTGGCCAATGTGGCGGCGGCCATCACGCCGCACACGCGCATCGTGTTCGTGGAGACCATCGCCAATCCGCGCACGCAGGTGGCGGATCTGAAGCGGATCGGTGAGCTGTGCCGCGAACGCGGCATCCTGTACGTGGTGGATAACACCATGACTTCGCCGTACCTGTTCCGTCCCAAGGACGTGGGCGCGGGGCTGGTGGTGAATTCTCTGACCAAGTCGATCGGCGGTCATGGCATTGCGCTGGGTGGCAGCCTGACCGACACGGGCGCGTATGACTGGACGCAGTTCCCCAACATCTTCGAGAATTACAAGAAGGCCGCCAAGCCGCAGTGGGGTTTGGCGCAGATCCGCGCCAAGAGCTTGCGCGACTTCGGCGCTTCGCTGGCGCCGGAGGCGGCGCACCACATCGCCGTCGGCGCGGAGACGCTGGCCCTGCGCATGGGGCGCACCTGCGCCAACGCGCAGGCGCTGGCCGAGATGCTGCAGACGGATGAGCGGGTGGCGGCGGCCTACTATCCGGGGCTGAAGTCGCATCCCCAGCATGATGTGGCGTCGGAGCTGTTCCGCAGCTACGGCTCGCTGCTGAGCTTTGAGCTGAAGGATGGCCTGGACTGCTTCGAATTCCTCAACCGTTTGAAGCTGGCCATTCCGGCCTCCAATCTGGGCGACACGCGCACGCTGATCATTCCCGTCGCGCACACCATCTTCTACGAGATGGGCGCTGAGCGCCGCGCCTCGATGGGCATCGCCGAATCGCTGATCCGCGTCTCCGTCGGCATCGAAGACACGGATGACCTGCTGGACGATTTCTGCTGCGCCCTTGAGGGCTGCTGACCCTTCCGCCTTACTGGATCTGGCCCAGTACCTCCAGCACCGCTTGTGTGACGGCGGCGGGCTGGTCTTCCTGAATCACGTGAGCGGCTTGCGGCACAACGCGCTGCTTGCCTTTGGTGGACAGCGCGGCCAGCTCCTGGTGGATCTTCGCGTTTTCATCCTCGGTCGCCTTGTTGGCGGCACTCTGCGGCTTGCTCGGATCGGCGTAGGGGCTGAGGCCGCGTGTCAGCACCAGCAGCGGCAGGTCGCCGAAGGGTTTGCGTAAAGCGCGCAGCTGCTGGTCGCTGGTGTCGATGGCCTGGAATTCGTCGGCCCGCGCCTGCCAGTAGGATTTGTCCATGAACTGGGCGCGGACTGCGGCGCCCAGCGCCGGGCCATAGGCTTCGGCCGGATCGCCGACGCAGTTCTGCATCGCCTCGCTGCCGTTCTTGAAGCCATTGCCGGCCTCCTGCAGGCAGTACTGGTCCTGCTGCTTCACCATGCTGTAAATCTGGCCGATCATGCCGCCGGACGCCTTGTCCAGGCGCGCCGTGACGTTCTCGCTCTCCGGCTCCACCAGCACCAGGCCTTTCACCTGCTCGGGGTGATGGTAGGTGTAGACCTGCACATTGCTGCCGCCCAGTGAATTGCCGACCAGGAGATAGGGCGGCTTGATGCCCGCCGTCTGCAGAGCCTTATACAGGTCGTCGGCTGCATTTTCGGAAGTGTTGGGACGCTGGGCCGGATCGCTGAAACCGAGGCCGGCGCGGTCGTAGGTGCAGGCGCGGGTATGTTTGGCCACTTCGGGCTGGACCTTGAACCAGCTCCAGCCGCCTTCGCCGGACGGGCTGTCGAAGATCACGGTCGTTGGGCCGGTGCCGCTGCAGTAGAGATTGAGCTTGCGGCCGCCGATGTCGATGCGTTGCTGTGCTTGCGTATAGGCCGTATCGCCGGACTGTGCGAAGCAAGAGGGTGCAAGAACCAGTCCCAGCAGGGCTGGGATAAAGCGTATGTTGCGCATGAATACCCTTTCAATAGGTTCGCAGGGCAGGGAGCCTGCGAACCTGAATAATAGGGTAACTTTAACTATTTGACACTAATAATAAGTTGCCAATATTGCTTAGTGCCAGGTGCGCATCAGGCCCACGGCCAAGCCTTCGAGAGCAAAGTCGTCCTCGCCGGGATTGACGGTGATGACCTTGAAGTCGGGATTCTCGGGCAGCAGTTCGACCGTGCTGCCCGTCTTGCGATAGCGCTTGACGGTGACGTCGTTGCCGATGCGGGCGACTACGATCTGGCCATTCTTGGCGCTGTCGACCTTCTTCACGGCCAGCAGGTCGCCGTCCATGATGCCCGCGTCGCGCATGGATTCGCCGCGCACCTTCAGCAGGAAGTCGGGCTTGGCGGAGAACAGGGCGGGGTCCACGCTGTAATTGGTTTCCAGGTTTTCCTGCGCCAGAATGGGCGAGCCGGCGGCCACGCGGCCGATCAGGGGCAGCGACATCATCAGCGGCGCGGCGGCAGCGGCCGCCTTGGCGATGGCCGCCTCGGCGTGCTGGCCCAGCAGACGGATGCCGCGCGAGGTGCCGGCCGCGATCTCGATGGCGCCCTTACGCGCCAAGGCCTGCAAGTGCTCCTCGGCGGCGTTGGCTGATTTGAAGCCCAGTTCGTTCGCGATCTCGGCACGGGTGGGCGGAAAGCCCGTGTTTTCAATGGCTTCCTTGATCAGATTGAGAATTTGTTCCTGGCGGGCGGTGAGCTTGATCATAGTGCGGGCTGTTTTTATAGACAGTCTGTATTTTTGTACAGTGTGGAGCGAAATGCAAGGAAATTTGTTGCTCCTCCGTAAAATATACCTGTCAAATAGCCATCGCTGGCTATTCTTGGCCAAATCTGCTATAGTCGCGGGCTTACCTCTTCCCACACCTGTCTTGACGCCAGGGTGGGCTATTTTCATAAGTCCTTAAGGGAGTTTATATGCGTCACTATGAAATCGTATTTATCGTCCATCCGGACCAGAGCGAGCAAGTGCCCGCGATGATCGAACGCTACAAGACCAGCGTCACCACCCGCGGCGGCCAAGTGCACCGCGTGGAAGACTGGGGCCGCCGCCAAATGGCTTACTCGATCCAGAAACTGGCCAAAGCACACTACATCTGCATGAACATCGAGTGCGACAACGAGACCCTGGTCGAGCTGGAAACCGCGTTCAAATTCAATGATGCCGTGTTGCGTCACCTGACCGTCAAGATGAAGAAAGCGGAAACCGCTCCTTCGCCGATGATGAAGTCGGTACAGCGTGAAGATGCAGCGAAATCCCACCGCGCTGAAGCCCCTGCGGCAGCTCCTGCGGCCTAACTGTCTGTCGGAGTCGCACTGAACGAATTCCAGTTCATCGCCCTCATCGCCGAACGGGACGCCCTGCGCTATACCCCGGCCGGCATGCCGATCGTCAACGCTGTCCTGCAGCACCGGTCGCAGCAGATGGAGGCGGGCATCGCCCGCTTGAGCGAGTTTGAAATTGCCGCGCTGGCCGCTGGCGATCTCGCAAACCGCTTCAGCCAGGCGCCGCTGGGTGGAACGTATCGCTTCAGGGGATTCCTCGACAAAAGGTCACGCAATAGCAAAAGCCTGGTATTTCACATCATTGATTTTCATTTAGATACAGGAGCCTAAAATGGCATTCGGTAAAAAATTCGACAAAAACAAGCTCAAGCTGAAAGAAAAGCGCAAGCAGCAAAACCCTCTGTTCAAGCGCAAGAAGTTCTGCCGCTTCACCGCCGCTGGCGTTGAGCAAGTGGACTACAAAGACGTAGACACCCTGAAGGACTTCGTCCAGGAAAACGGCAAGATCATGCCAGCCCGCCTGACCGGCACCAAGGCGCACTACCAGCGCCAAGTTGACACCGCCATCAAGCGCGCCCGCTACCTGGCCCTGCTGCCATACACCGATCTGCACAACGCCTAATCGCGGCAGAGAACTGGAGAAGAACATGCAAATCATTCTGTTGGAAAAAGTTGTAAACCTGGGCAATCTGGGCGACGTGGTAAAGGTCAAGGACGGCTACGCACGTAACTTCCTGATCCCGCAAAAAATGGCTCGCCGTGCGACCGCCGCTGCCGTGGCCGAGTTCGAGACCAAGCGCGCTGAACTGGAAAAGATCGCCGCTGAGAAGCTGGCCGCCGCGCAAGCCCAGGGCGAAAAGCTGAACGGCATGACCGTGACCGTATCGCAGAAAGCCGGCGTGGACGGCCGTCTGTTCGGTTCCGTGACCAACTTCGACATCGCTGAAGCCCTGTCGAAAGTCGGCTTCGCCGTGGAAAAAGCCGCCGTGCGCCTGCCGACCGGCCCGCTGAAGACCGTGGGCGAGTTCCCGGTTGCCGTCTCCCTGCACACCGACGTGGTGGCGGAAGTGACCGTGGCCGTGGTGGGCGAAGCTGCCTAAGCTGCCCCCTGCCGCAGTCTGAAAAAGCCGGGCTTGCCCGGCTTTTTTATCGTCCTCTTTTTGCTAAAGCGCAAGCCGAAGCAGGTATAATGCCCGCCATGAACGCCGCTCCTCCCGATCCACAAGTCGATTCCCTCCGCATTCCGCCGCACTCCATCGAGGCGGAGCAGTCCGTCATTGGCGGCCTGCTGCGCGACAATGCCGCCTTCGACCGCATCGCGGACATGATGAGCCCGGACGACTTCTACCGCTACGACCACCGCATCATCTTCGAGCAGATCGTGCGCATGATCAACGGCTCCAAGCCGGCCGACGTGATCACCGTGTTCGAGACCCTGACCATGCTGGGCAAGGCGGAGGAAGTGGGCGGCCTGGCCTACCTCAACGCGATGGCGCAGAACACGCCGTCGGCGGCCAATATCCGCCGCTACGCGGAAATCGTGCGCGACCGCTCCATCCTGCGCCAGCTGATCACGGTGGCCGACGAAGTCTCGGGCCAGGCCTTCAGCCCCCAGGGCAAGGAAGTGAAGCAGATCCTGGACGAGGCCGAGTCGCGCATCTTTGCCATCGCCGAGCAGGGCGCCCGCGGCGCCGCCGGCTGGCTGCCCGTGCAGCCCCTGCTGACCCAGGTGGTCGAGCGCATCGACGAACTGTACTCGCGCGACAACACCTCCGAAGTGACGGGCGTGCCCACGGGCTGGATCGACCTCGACCGCATGACGTCCGGCCTGCAGCCGGGCGACATGGTGGTGGTGGCCGGCCGTCCCTCCATGGGCAAGACGGCCTTCTCCATGAACATCGCGGAAAACGTGGCGGTGGAAGAGGGCCTGCCCGTGGCCGTGTTCTCGATGGAGATGGGCGGCGTGCAGCTGGCCATGCGTATGCTGGGCTCGGTGGGCAAGCTGGACCAGCACCGCCTGCGCACGGGCAAGCTGATCGACGAGGACTGGCCGCGCCTGACGGCCGCCATCCAGAAAATGAACGAGGCGCCCGTCTTCATCGACGAGACGCCGGCGCTGAACCCGATCGAGATGCGCGCCCGCGCGCGCCGCCTGTCGCGCCAGTGCGGCAAGCTGGGCCTGATCGTGGTCGACTACCTGCAGCTGATGCAGGGCTCCACTCCGGGCGACAACCGGGCGGCCGAGATTTCCGAAATCTCCCGTTCGCTGAAGGGCCTGGCGAAAGAGCTGCACTGCCCCGTGATCGCCCTGTCGCAGCTGAACCGCTCGCTGGAACAGCGCCCCAACAAGCGCCCCGTGATGTCGGACTTGCGCGAATCGGGCGCGATCGAGCAGGATGCGGACGTCATCATCTTCCTCTACCGCGACGAAGTGTATAACCCGGATTCGCCCGACAAGGGCACGGCCGAGATCATCATCGGCAAACAGCGTAACGGTCCCATCGGCGCAATCCGCCTGACCTGGATCGGCGCCTACACCAAGTTTGGCAATTACGTCGGCAACCTGTCGATCTACCAGGGCGACTGACGGCGCCGGCCGCGCGCGCAGGGGCGCGGCGGCCGGCATGCGATTTCATCAACGGAGAATATATGTTTGGACGCTTGATGCCCTCCGAGGGCAAGTTCTTTGACCTGTTCAACCAGCACGCGGAACTGTGCGTGAAGGGCGCGCAGGAAATGCTGGGCCTGATGGGCAACTTCGACGACCTGGAAAACCGGGTGCACGCCATCGAGAGCATCGAGAAGGAAGCCGACAAGATCACCTACGCCACGGTGGACCTGCTGCACAAAACCTTCATCACCCCCATCGACCGCGACGACATCCACAAGCTGATCACGCGCATGGACGACATTCTAGACCTGATGGAGGACGCGGGCCAGACCGTGTCCCTGTACGACCTGCATTCGGTGACGCCGGAAGCCAGGCGCCTGGCCGAGCTGGTGCTGGCCTGCACGGAAAAGGTGAAGGAAGCGGTGGCTATGCTGAACAATATGGACAACTCGCGCACCATCGTCGCCATTTGCGAGGAGATCGACCGCCTGGAGTCGGACGCCGACCACGTGATGCGCGCCGCCATGTCCAAGCTGTTCCGCGACGAGCCGGACGTGCGCCACCTGATCAAGATGAAGGCCATCTACGAAATCCTGGAAACGGTGACCGACCGCTGCGAAGACGTGGCCAAGATCATCGAGGGCATCATCGTCGAAAACGCCTGATAGCGCGTCAGAAAAACAACAATATGCAAACTCTTCACATGAGCATCTATGTGCTCGGCATTCTGATCGCCTTGGCGCTGGTGTTCGACTTCATGAACGGCTTCCACGACGCGGCCAACGCCATCGCCACCGTTGTCTCGACGGGCGTGCTCAAGCCGCAGACGGCGGTGGCCATGGCGGCCCTGTTCAACTTCATCGCCATCTTCGTCGTCGGCCTGGGCGTGGCGGCGACGGTGGGCAAGGGCACCATCGACCCCAATGTGGTGGACCAGTACGTGATCTTCGGCGCCCTGGTCGGGGCCATCTTCTGGAATCTGTTCACCTGGTATTACGGCATCCCGTCCTCGTCCTCGCACGCCCTGATCGGCGGCCTGGTGGGCGCGGCCGTGGCCAAGTCCGGCACGGGCGCCCTGGTTGGCGGCGGCCTGCTGAAGACCGTGACCTGGATCGTGCTGTCGCCCCTGCTGGGCTTCGTGCTCGGTTCGCTGATCATGCTGCTGGTGTCTTGGGTCTTCGTCCGTTCCACCCCGCGCCACGTGGACAAGTGGTTCCGCCGCCTGCAGCTGCTGTCGGCCGCCGGCTACTCGCTAGGCCACGGCGGCAACGACGCGCAAAAGACCATCGGCATCATCTGGATGCTGCTGATCGCCGCCGGCCAGGTGGCGGCGGGCGACAAGTCGCCGCCGCACTGGGTGATCGTCTCCTGCTACACGGCCATTTCCGCCGGCACCCTGTTCGGCGGCTGGCGCATCGTCAAGACCATGGGGCAGAAGATCACCAAGCTGAAGCCCGTGGGCGGCTTCTGCGCGGAGACGGGCGGCGCCATGACCCTGCTCATCGCCTCCCACTTCGGCGTGCCCGTGTCGACCACCCACACCATCACCGGCGCCATCGTCGGCGTCGGCTCGGCGCAGAAGATGTCGGCCGTGCGCTGGGGCGTGGCGGGCAATATCGTCTGGGCCTGGATCTTCACCATTCCCGCCTCCGCCCTGGTGGCGGCCGCCGCCTGGTGGGTGGGGCAGCGCGTGTTGTGATGGCGCGTCGGGCGCCGCTCTGATACGCTCATGGCCGGTTCAATAACAGAAAAGGCCGCCATGACGATTTCCTACCGACTGACCGCGCTGCTGGCTGGCGCATCCCTGAGCTTCGCCGCCCATGGCGAAAAGTTTGACGACTGGGCGGAAAAGATCGCCAACGCCCAGGTGCGCAGCAATCCCGAGCAGGCCACCCAGAGCCAGTACTTCAGCGGCCAGGAGCAGGATGCGCTGGACCGCCAGCTGACGCCCAACACGCGCGCCTTCCGCGCCGCCCAGGTGAGCGCCGCGAAGAAGGCATTGTCCCAGCTGGACCACATCGACCAGCACGCGCTGACGCCGCAGCAGCGCGCCAGCGCCGCCGCCATCGCCTGGGGCCTGCACGGCACCATCGACAGCGCGGCCTACGCCGACTACGACTTCGTCTTCAACCAGTTCCGCGGCCTGCACGTGCAGCTGGTGAACTTCCTCACCCAGACCCACCCGATCCGCAACCGCCGCGACGTGGAAAACTACCTCGAGCGCCTGCGCGCCGTGGCCGGCGAAATGGACACCGGCATCGCCGACGCCAGGGACGCTGCCGCGCGCGGCTTCCTCATGCCGACCTTTATCACCCAGGCCTCGATCGGCCAGCTGGACCGCTTCCTCGCGGCCAGGCCGGTCGACAACGTCTTCGTCGCCACGCTGGCCCAGCGCATGGCCAGGCTGAAGGATCTGCCACCGGCCGATCAGGCCCGCTTCGAGGCGGAAGCGACGCTGATCGTTGACCGCTCCGTGATCCCCGCCTTCCAGCGCACGCGCGAGCTGCTGCAGGAACAGCTGCCGCGCACCACCAACGACGCGGGCCTGTGGCGCCTGCCGGGCGGCGACAAGGCCTACGCCAACCGCCTGAAGCAGATGACCAACACCGACTACACGCCGCAGCAGATCCACGATCTGGGCCTGAAGGAAGTGGCGCGTATCGAGCAGGAGATGGACGGCCTGTTCGTCTCCCTCGGCTACACCAGCGGCAGCATCAAGGAGCGCATGGAGCAGCTGGAGAAGGATTCGCAGCCGCCGGAAGCCGATCCCCGTCCCCAGCTGCTGGCCCGCTACAGCGCCATCCTCAGCGACGCCGAACAGCGCGCCAGGCTGCTGTTCGACACGGTGCCCACGGCGCCGGTGGAAGTGCGGCGCGAACCGGCCTTCACCGAGAAAACGGCGGCGGCCCACTACACGGGACCGGCGCGCGACGGTTCGCGTCCCGGCATCTTCTGGGCGCCACTGCCGGGTCCCGACTACCGCATCAGCACCATGCGCACCCTGGTCTACCACGAGGGCGTGCCGGGCCACCACTTCCAGATCGCCCTGCAGCAGGAGAACATGGGTCTGCCGCGCTATCGCCGCGACCGCGTGTTCGCCGCCGGTTCCGCCTTCACCGAAGGCTGGGCCCTGTACGCCGAGCAGCTGGCGGTGGAAAACAACTGGTACGAGGGCGACGTCAAGGGCCGCCTGGGCCAGCTCGATCATGAGCTGTTCCGCGCCCGCCGCCTGGTGGTGGACACGGGCCTGCACTCGATGAAGTGGACGCGCCAGCAAGCCATCGACTACGGCATCCCGGCGGTGGAGGTGGACCGCTACGTGGCCATGCCGGGCCAGGCCTGCGCCTACAAGATCGGCCAGCTGCGCATCCTCGAGCTGCGCGCCAAGGCGCGCCAGGCGCTGGGCGACAAGTTCTCCATCAAGGGCTTCCACAGCGCCGTGCTGCAGACGGGCGCCGTGCCGCTGCCGGTGCTGGAGCAGGTGATCGACGAGTGGATCGCGGCGCAGCGCTAAGCCGCGCTGCCAAGCCGCATCGCCAAGCAAAAGGGACGCCGCGGCGTCCCTTTTTTTTATTTGCCCGCGGCCGCGGCCCGCAGGTCGGGCAGGGCGGGCGGCACCACGTCGTACTCGTTGCTGGCCTTGCCCATCAGGTAGATGTCGAACCAGTTGACGATGTGCTGCAGGCGCTCGACCCGGTGCCAGGGCTTGCCCGAGCGTGACAGGTCGTGCGATTCGCCGGGGAAGCGCACCATGGCCGTGGGGATCTTGCGGAACTTGAGCGCGCGGAACATCTGCTCGCCGCCCGCCTCCGGCGGCGTGCGCGAGTCGGCGTCGCCCAGCACGAACATGGTCGGCGTCTTCACGTTCTTCACATAGGTGATGGGCGAGCGCTGGCGGTAGTCTTCGGGATCCTCGAAGGGCGGGTGCTTGAACCAGTTCTCGTGGAAGAGGGTGAAGTCGGCCCCGTACCACCAGTCGGCCCAGTTGGCGATGTCGCGCTGGGAGACGGCTGCGGCGAAGCGGTCGGTGTGGCCGATGACCCAGTTGGTCAGCAGGCCGCCGCCGCTGCCGCCCGTCACGCCCAGGCGCTTGCCGTCCACCCAGCCGCGCTTGATCAATTCATCGACGCCGGCCATCAAGTCCTTGTAGTCGTCGCCGGGGTAGCGGTGCTGGATGATGTTGGCGAATTTTTCGCCATAGCTGGTGCTGCCGCGCGGGTTCGGATACAACACGACATAGCCCTTGGCCGCCATCCACTGCATTTCGTGGGTGAAGACGTAGCCATAGGCGGCGTGCGGGCCGCCGTGGATGTTGAGGATCAGCGGGTACTTCTTGTGCGGATCGAAGCCGGGCGGCAGCTGGACCAGGGCGTGGATTTTGGTGCCGTCGAAGCTGGTGTACCAGACGTCCTGCGGCGCGGTCAGCGTCAGCTCGGAGAACAGGGCCTGGTTGACCTGGGTCAGGCGGACGGGCGCGCCGTCGCCGATGCGGTACAGGTCATTCAGCTCGGTGGCGGTGGAGACCAGGGCCACCAGCTCGCGGCCGTTGGAGGCATAGCGCGCGATGGCCTGGTCGCCGGAGGTGAGGTCGGTCACGCCGCCCTTCAGATCGAAGCGGTGCAGGTTGGCGCGGCCGCGGCTGGCCGCGACGGTGACGATGCTCTGGCTGTCCGCGCTCCACAGGGGCAGCGCCTCGCCGCCGGCGCGGGGCGCGGCCTGGTCGCCGAGGATGCCGTCGCCCATTTCCCAGTCCTGGCGCGCGCTCAGGTTGCGCGGCGCGGCGGCCTGGTCGACGGCGGCCACCCACAGGTCGCTCTGGGCGTGCGACTGCACGGGCGTGTTGCGCGTGCTGTAGTAGGCCAGCAGCTTGCCGTCCGGGCTCAGACTGAGGCCGCTGGCGCCGCCCTCGATGGTCAGCAGCGATTGCGGCTCGCCGCCCGCCGCCGCCAGCACGGAGACGGTACTGCGGGGCAGGTCGTAGTAGGGTTCCAGGCTGTGGCTGGAGAAGTAGAACAGGCGCTGGTCGTCGGCCGACCAGACGATTTCGCGCTCGCTGTATGGCCCGCGCGTGAGCTGGCGGGGTGCGCCCGCAGCTGCGCCACCGGCATTCGCACCCGCCCCGTTGGCCGCGCTTGCGGCGCCGGTGCTTGCCGCGCCGGACGCGAAGGCGACGCTCCAGATGTGGCTCGGGCGGCTGAAGTCATTGTAGCCGCTGCCGTTGCTGCGGTAGACGGCGCGCGTGATCACCTGCACGTCGCTCACGCGCACGGGCGCGCAGCGCGACTTGTCGCTGTGCGGATCGGCCTCGCAGGCGGCCTGCTGCACATCCTGCTCGCTGGTGGTGCTGAGGAAGGCGATGGTCTTGCCGTCGTGCGACCAGCGCGGGCTGGCCGCGCCCTTGGGCAGGTTGGTCAGCTGCTGCGGCTCGCCGCCATCCATCGGCAGCACCCAGATCTGGGGCGGCGTCGGCTTGCCATCCTTTTCGCCCTGGCGGGTGAAGGCCAGGAAGCGCCCGTCCGGCGACCAGCGGGGCGACGCATCGTGGCGGCCCATGGTCAGGCGGCGCGGCGTGCCGCCAGCGGTGGGCACGCTCCACAGGCTGGTGTCATAGCCTTCCTTCTTGTCGTCGACGCTGATCTGCACATAGCCGACCTGCGTCCCGTCGGCCGACATCTGCACATCGCCCAGCCACTGGAAGCGCAGCAGATCGAGCTCGCTGATGGGACGCGCCGCCAGCGCCATCACAGGCACCAACAGGCAAGATACAAGCGCCGCAGCGCGCGGCAAGCATGAACGCATAAAAGTCTCCTTGGCGAAATTTGGGGTCAGGTCTGCCTTTCGGCCAAAAGATGCTGTGAGAGCAAATTTTGGCCGAAAGGCAGACCTGACCCCGGGTTTTATTTGATGCAGACGGCGCGGACCATCTTGATGTCGGTGATGCCGAGCAGGACTTTTTCGATGCCGTCCATTTTCAGGGTCAGCATGCCGTCTTCCAGCGCGGCGGCCAGCAGCTGGGCCACGCGGGCGTGCTCCTGCAGCAGCTTCTTGACCTTGTCGCTGCCGGTCATCAGCTCGTGCAAGCCCACGCGGCCGCGGTAGCCCTTGTTGCATTCGTCGCAGCCGACGGCGCGATACAGGGTGAACTTGCCGTCCCCGTCGGCATAGCGCTGGCGCCAGCCGGCCAGCACGCCCGCGCGACCCACCGCCGGGTCCTGCAAGAAGGCCGAGGTGTGCATCAGCTCTTCGCAGTATTCCGTCAGCAGCAGGTTGAGCTCCGCTTCGCTCGGATGGTAGGACTGGCGGCAGGCCGTGCACAGGCGCTTGGCCAGGCGCTGGGCCAGGATGCCGAGCAGGGCGTCGGCGAAGTTGAACGGGTCCATGCCCATGTCCAGCAGGCGCACGATGGATTCCGGCGCGCTGTTGGTGTGCAGGGTGGCGAATACCAGGTGGCCCGTGAGCGAGGCTTCGATGCCCATGCCGACCGTCTCCTTGTCGCGCATCTCGCCGACCATGATCACGTCGGGATCGGCGCGCAGGAAGGCGCGCATCACGGTGGCGAAATCGAGCCCCGCCTTGCGGTTGACCTGCACCTGGCGCAGGCCCTTCTGCGTGATCTCGACCGGGTCTTCGGCGGTCCAGATCTTGGTGTCGGGCGTGTTCAGATAGTTGAGCACCGAGTGCAGCGTGGTGGTCTTGCCCGAGCCCGTGGGGCCGCAGACGAAGAACAGGCCATACGGTTTTTCGATGGTCGCGCGCAGGCGGTCCAGGTTAAACGGCAGCACGCCCAGCTTGTCCAGCGGGATGGGCTCGCCCGCCGCCAGGATGCGCATCACGATGTCTTCCACCCCGCCGGAGGAGGGAATGGTGGCCACGCGCAGCTCGATGTCCAGCGGGCCGTATTTCTTGAACTTGATCTTGCCGTCCTGCGGCTTGCGCCGCTCGGAGATATCGAGGTCGCACATGATCTTCACCCGCGCCACCAGAGCGCTGCGGTAGCTGGCCGGGATCTCGATATACGGCACCAGCGAGCCGTCCTTGCGGAAGCGCACGCCCGTCTTGCCCTTGCCCGGCAGCGGCTCGATGTGGATGTCGGACACGCCCTGGCGGTAGGCGTCCATGATGATCTTGTTGAGCAGCTTGACCAGCTCGTTCTCGGCCGCCTCGGAAATCTCGGCCCCCGCGTCGCCATCCTCTTCTTCGCCGCCGTCCATGCCGGACAACAGCTCGCCCACGGAGCCCGTGTCGGCGCCGAAGAACTGGTCCACCATCTGGCGGAATTCGCGCTGGGTGGTGACGCGGAACACGGGCTTCGCCTTGGGGAAGATCTGGTTCACGATATGCGTGTGGCGCACCCGCTCGGGATCGAGCGCCACCACGATCAGGCCGTCCTTGCTGTCTTCCAGCGGCAGCCAGCAGCATTCGTCGATATAGGAGCGCTTCAGGTTCTTCAGCAGCTCGACCGGCTTGATGCGCTCCGCCTTGTACGGTTCATACGGCGCGTCGAAGTAGCGCGCCAGCGAATGGCCGATGACGGCCGGCTTGACCTGGAAATCGTCCAGCAGCAGTTCTTCCACTTCGCGCCCCTGCTGGCGCGCGTCGCGCGTGGCCTGTTCCAGCTCGGGCGCGGACAGCACGGCGTCCGTCACCAGCCCGTCGTACTTGGTGCGCACGAGCTGGGGCGGTTTCAGGCGCTGGCTGAAGGCCACCGACAGCGTCTCGCACAGCTCCTTCACGCCATCGACGCAGATGGCGGAAAACGGCCCGCTGTCGCGGTTGTTGATGAACTGGACCACGCCCAGCAGCTCCTTCGACTGCACGGCGCACAGGGGCGCCACCAGCATCTGGCGCGTGCGGTAGCCCGTGCGCTGGTCGACGCCGCGCTGGAAGCGCAGCTCGGGCGAATGGCGCGCCAGTTCGGCGTCGTCGTAGACGTCGGCGATGTTGACCGTCTTGCGCGTCAGCGCCACGTAGCCGGCGATGGAGGCGGGCGTCACGGCCAGCTTCAGGTCGCGGAAGGTGGTCAGCCCCGTCTTCACCTTGGACACGATGTAGTCCTTCTCGTGGTCCATGGCGTAGAGGGTGAAGCGGTCGCAGTTGAACAGGTCGCAGAATTCCATGCCCAGGTCGAGCATGATCTCGTCCAGGTTGCTGGTGGCGTGGATCTTGGTGGTCACTGCCTGCAGCTTTTTGAAGAAGGCCAGGCGCAGGTCGACCTCGCTGGGGACGGCGCTTGCCATGTCCGGCGCGTTCATGACGCCGTCCCGTCCAGCACCACTTCCATGCCCTCGTAGGCGAGGTGGACGCGCAGATCGCCCAGCACGGCGGCATGGCGCGCCATGACGTCGGCAAACACGGCTTCCAGCTCGTCGTCGCTGCGGGTCGGCTCGTGGTGGGTGCAGTACAGCGCTTTCGCGCCCGTGCGCAGGGCCAGCGCAAACGCGGCGTCGAAAGTGCCGTGGCCCCAGCCCTGGTGGGCCGGATATTCCTCGCGCGTGTAGGAGCAGTCGACGATCAGCGCGTCCACGCCGGCCGCCGCGCGGTCAATGGCGGCGCTGCGCTCGCGCATCCAGTCGGCGTAGGCGGCGTGCTCGGGATGGCCTTCCGGATGGATGTTGTAGAACGGCTCGTGGTCGCCCGTGAAGAACAGCGACTTGCCGTTGCACTCGATGCGGTAGCCCAGGTCCGTCACCGGATGGTTCATCACCACATTGCCCACGCGGGCGTCGCCCACGGCGATGGTTTCGTCGAAGGCCAGGGTGCGGTATTCGATGGTGGCGTCCATCTGCGTTTCGCTGACGGGGAAGTAGCTGTTCTGCAGCTGCACGCCCATCACATGCTCGATGCCGTTGCCGGTGACGGGATCGACGGCGCCGTGCAGGCGCACGCGGCTGCCCTGGACAAACAGGGGCGTGAAGAAGGGCAGGCCGTGGATGTGGTCCCAGTGGCTGTGGGTGATGAAGATGTTGGCCTCGATGGGCGCGCGCTGGGTTTGCAGCAGGGACTGGGCGAGGGAAAAGATGCCGGTGCCGCCGTCGAGCACAATCAGGGTGTTGTTATCGCTGCGTACTTCGATACAGGTGGTATTGCCGCCATAGCGCGCCGTGCGCGGCCCTGGGGAGGGAATCGAACCACGCACCCCCCAAAATATGAATTTCATGCAGTGCCCCTAGTCCTCTTTTGTCTGTTGGTGTGCCCGCATCAACAATGGTCGAACAGGCAAGTCTCCTCACTGCGATGATAGCGTCTTTTTTGCCGCCCCGGTCAATTCGCGACGGCAATCCCACACTTGATGCCGCCAGCGGCCAGATTTTGGCTCGCTCAGCATTTCTTGATGTACATGAGCTTGCACTGGAGCTACACTTCTAAACGTGCCCTTAGTCTTCATCAAGTACCACCATGCAAGAGTTGAATCAAACGCAAATCGCCCAACGGCTCGATCTGCTCACCGAACTGAGCGTCGAGCTGGGCAGCCGCCATGACACCGACTCCCTGCTGGAGCGCATCCTCATGGTGGCCAAGGGCATGACTGCGGCCGATGGCGGCACACTGTACCGTCCCTGCGTGGAGCGGCAGCAGCTGAATTTCCATATCTCCGTCAACGACACGCTGGGTATCCGCCAGGGCGGCAAGAACGGCGAGCCGATCAACATTCCCGGCGTGCCCCTGTTCGGCGCGGGCGGCGAGAAAAACCTGTCCTCGGTGGCGGCTTACGCGGCCAATATGGGACGGTCGGTGAATATCGAGGACGTCTACCAGGCGGAGGAGTTCAACTTCTCCGGCATGCGCCGCTTCGACGAGCAGTACGGCTACCATTCGCAGTCCTTCCTGACCGTGCCCATGAACGACCACGAGGGCGAGCTGGTCGGCGTGCTGCAGCTGGTCAACGCCAAGGACCCGGAGACGGGCGCGATCCGCGCCTTCAGCCCCACCGACCAGCGCTTCATCGAGGCGCTGGCGGCGCAGGCGGGCGTGGCCATCACCAACCAGCGCCTGATCGCCCAGCTGGAGGAATTGCTGGAAGCCCTGGTCAACCTGATCAACATCGGCATCGACGAGAAATCGCCCTACACGGGCCGCCACTGCCAGTTCGTGCCCGAGCTGACCATGCTGCTGGCCGAGGCCGTGCACAACACGGACAGCGGCCCGCTGGCCGGCTTCCGCATGACGGACGCCGACCGCAAGGAGCTGTGGCTGGCGGGCCTGCTGCACGACTGCGGCAAGATCACCACGCCCGTGCATGTGGTGGACAAGGCCACCAAGCTGGAAACCATCTTCGACCGCATCCACCAGATCGACACCCGCTTCGAAGTGCTGCTGCGCGACGCCGAAGTGGCGGCGCTGAAGCGCAAGGTGGAGCTGCTGGCCGCCGGCGGCGACCAGGTCGCGGCCTGCAAGGCGGTCGACGCCGAACTGGGCGAGCAGCTGGCCGTGCTGCGCGCCGAGCGCGACTTCCTCCGCGTCTGCAACGTGGGCGGCGAGGGCATGAAGCCGGACGACCAGGAGCGCGTGCGCCAGATCGCCAAGCGCCGCTGGGTGGCGCCGGACGGCGCGGAGCAGGACTTCCTCTCGGCCGAAGAAGTCACCAACCTGACCATCAAGTTCGGCACCCTGACCGAGTCCGAGCGCAAGGAAATCAACAACCACATCTCCGTCACGATCCGCATGCTGGAGGCGCTGCCCTGGCCCAAGCATCTGAAGAACGTGCCGGAATACGCGGGCGGCCACCACGAGCGCATGGACGGCAAGGGCTATCCGCGCGGGCTGACCAAGGAGCAGATGTCGGTACAGGCGCGGCTGATGGCCATCGCCGACATCTTCGAGGCGCTGACGGCGCGCGACCGGCCCTACAAGAAGGGCAAGCTGCTGTCCGAATCGCTGCGCATCCTGGGCAATTTCTCGCTCAACGGGCATATCGACCCGGACCTGTTCGATATCTTCATCCGGCAGAAGGTCTACCTGGAATTCGCGCAGAAGAACATGGACCCGGCCCAGATCGACCACGTCGACGAAGCCAAGATCCCCGGCTACACGCCCTGATTCGCCGTGCGCCTGAACACCGCGACGTGGCTTAAGACGCTGAAGAAGTACGGCCTGCGCTGGGTCCTGGGCCTGGCGCTGACGGCGGCCGCCGTGCTGCAGATCTCCGGCACGCTGAAGGTGGACGCCATCGACCGCATGGACACCTTTTTCGCCGGCCTGCGCATGCGGCTGACGCCTGCCGTGCACGATCCGAATATCGTCATCGTCGACATCGACGAGAAGAGCATCGCCGAAATCGGCCACTTCCCCTGGAACCGCAAGATCGTGGCCCAGCTGGTGACCCAACTCACGCAGCATTACGAAGTCGCGGCGGCGGGCTTCGACATTGTCTTCCCCGAGGCGGACAACACGTCCGGCTACGATGTGCTGGACCGGCTGGCGGGCCATGAGCTGAAGGATGTTCCCGGCTTCCGCCACCAGGTCGAGGGCATGAAGGAGGCGCTCGACTACGACGGCCTGCTGGCCAAGGCCCTGCAGGGCCAGCCCGTGGTGCTGGGCTATAACATCGCGGAAGAGCAGCGCAAGGGCAGCCTGCCCAGGCCCGCCTTCACCGTGGACGATCTGCACGGCCGCGTGGTGCCGGCCAAGGAATCCAGCGGCTATCTGGGCAATCTGGCGCGGCTGCAGGACGCGGCGGCCAATGGCGGCATCTTCACCGCCATCACCGACCCGGACGGCATCCTGCGCCAGTCGGCCCTGCTGATGCGCATCGGCGACGGCTACTATCCGACGCTGTCGCTGGCGACGGCCTATGTGGCGCTGAACGGGCGCGCTATCGCGCCCTCGTTCAAACAGACGGCGGACCAGCTGACGGCCAGCGAGAAGGCCAACAACGGCCTGGAATCGCTGCTGATGTTCGTCGGCGACCCGGGCAATAAGGTGCCGCTGGTGATCCCCGTGGGAGAGAACCTGTACGACGTGATCGAATACCGTGGCGTTGGCGGGCCGAAGGGAGGGGCCTTCAGCTATGTTTCGGCCTCAGACGTGATCGCCGGGCGCGTGCCGAAGGAGGTGCTGGCCAATCACATCATCCTCGTCGGCACCACGGCGCCGGGGCTGCAGGACTTGCGGGCCACGCCCGTCAACAGCGAGTACCCCGGGGTCGAGGTGCACGCCAACCTGATCAAGTCCATCCTCGACGGCAGCTTCAAGCTGCGGCCCGATTTTGCCGACGCCATCGAGGGCGTGCAGGCGCTGCTCATCGGCGTGCTGCTGGCGGTCCTGCTGGCCGTGCTGGCGCCGCTGCCGTCCATGCTGCTGGCCGTGGGCGCGGCGGGCGCCGTGTTCGGCCTGAATTACTGGGCCTACGCCAGCCAGGACTGGGTGCTGCGCATGGCCGTCATCCTGCTGCTGATCGCCACCCTGTTCGTGTTCAACCTGGCCTGGGGCTATCTGTTCGAATTCCGCAAGAGCCGCGCCCTGGTCTCGCGCTTCGGCGAATACGTGGCGCCGGAGCTGGTGGCGGAGATGGCGGCCGATCCGGAAAAATACAATATGGACGGCGAGTCGCGCGAGCTGACCGTGATGTTCGTCGATGTGCGCGGCTTCACCACCATCTCGGAAGGGCTGACCCCGCGCGCACTGCGCGAGTACATCAACCTGTATCTGACGGCGATGTCGGAAGATATCCGCGACGCCTATCGCGGCACCCTGGACAAGTACATCGGCGACGCCGTGATGGCCTTCTGGGGCGCGCCCGTGGCCTTCCCCGACCACGCCAGCCGCGGCGTGGCGACGGCCCTGCGCATGCAGGAAAGCGCGCGGCGGCTGAACGAAGACTTCATCGCCCGCGCCTGGCCGCCGCTGAAGATAGGCATAGGCCTCAATACGGGCCTGATGCATGTGGGCGACATGGGCTCGCGTATCCGCCGCGCCTACACGGTGATGGGCGATGCGGTGAACCTGGGTTCGCGGCTGGAGGGCATCACCAAGGTGTATGGCGTGGGCATCGCCGTGGGCGAGGCCACGCGCGCGGCGGCGCCGGAATTCGCCTACCGCGAGCTGGATCTGGTGCGGGTCAAGGGCAAGCACGAGCCGGTCGCCATCTTCGAACCGATTGTGCTGGACAAGGATCTGCCGCAGGAGGAGCGCGACGAGCTGGCGCGCTGGCAGCAGGCGCTCGCTGCGGTGCGCGCGCAACAGTGGGACGCGGCGCAAGCCATTATCGACGAGCTGAAGGCCCGCTCGCCCGACCGTGGTTTGTATTCGCTGTACACTGACCGTATCGCCTATTATCGGGCCCATCCTCCCGGCTCCGAATGGGACGGCGTCACGACATTTGAAACCAAATAAACCCTGCTGGAAACGCAATGTTTCTGGCTGTTCCATGGCTGCGCATGGACTGTCGTAAAGCCGCGACTAGCGTCAAAAAAAGGCATGGCATGCTGAACAAATAAGACTAAACTTAAAGAAACAATAATTGCTATTCGTCTAGTTTTACGGTCCCCATTTTCGCCTGCCTTTCTGGCCTCTTGCAGAGGAATCGCACCATGAAAGTCGATGACAGCCGCCGTCCTACTCCCGTTTTACAGCGCAAGCTGATCGCCGTGCTGGTCGCCGCCTGCTACACGGCGGCGGCGCACGCCAATCCCGTGGCGCCGCAGGTGGCGGCGGGGCAGGCCAGCTTCAACCAGCAGGGCAAGCTGTACTCGATCACCAACACGCCCAACACCATCATCAACTGGCAAAGCTTTTCCATCGCCGGCGACGAGGTGACGCGCTTCATCCAGCAGAACAGCGACAGCAAGGTGCTGAACCGCATCGCCGGCCAGGACCCGAGCCAGATCCTGGGCGCGCTGCAATCGAACGGCAAGGTGTTTCTGATTAATCCCAACGGCGTCATGTTCGGCAAGGATGCGCGGGTCGACGTGGGCGGGCTGGTGGCGTCCAGCCTGGCGCTGTCGAACGCCGATTTCCTCGCGGGGAAAAACAATTTCACGCCCATTGCCGGCGCCGGGAAGATCAGTAACGAGGGACGTATCACCACGCCCGGCGGCGGCCAGGTCTATCTGATCGCGCCCACGGTGGAAAACGCGGGCGTGATCAGCGCGCCGAATGGCGACGTGCTGCTGGCGGCGGGACAGCGCGTGCAGCTGGTCGATTCCAGCAATCCGGATGTGCAGGTGGTGGTGTCGGCGCCAACAGATCAGGCGCTGAACCTGGGGCAGATCGTGGCCCAGGGCGGACGCGTGGGCATCTATGGCGCGCTGCTCAACCAGCGCGGCACGGTCAATGCCGACAGCGCCGTGCGCGGCGAGAACGGCCAGATCATCCTCAAGGCCAGCGGCACGGCGCTGCTGGAGGCGGGCAGCCGCACCACGGCCGTCAACCGCGCCGACGGCGGCAAGGGCGGCAATATCACCGTGCTGGGCCGGCAGGTGGGCCTGACGGGCGATGCGCTGGCCGATGCGAGCGGGCAGGGCGGCGGTGGCGCGGTGCTGGTCGGCGGCGACTACCAGGGCAGGAACGCGGCCGTGCCCAACGCGCAGCAGACCTATGTGGGCGCGCAGGCGCAAGTCCGCGCCGACGCGCTGGCGAATGGCGACGGCGGCAAGGTGGTGGTGTGGAGCGATAACGCCACCCGCATGTATGGCACGCTGTCGGCGCGGGGCGGTGGGTCGGGCGGCAATGGCGGCCTGATCGAAGCGTCCAGCCACAACTATCTCGACATGCAGGGCGTGGCCGACACGCGCGCGCCGATGGGCCATAGCGGCAATCTGCTGCTGGACCCGAGCAATGTCTATATTTCGGTCGACCAGGCCACGGCGGAGGCCGATGCGGGCGTCAGCATCCCGAACAACATCCCTCTGCTGAGCGGCATCTTTGCCGAGGTGCTGAGCGGCGCCAATTCGCTGCTGACCACGGGCCGTCTGCAGGCGGCGCTCGGCAATGGCGGCGTGACCGTCAACACCAGCAATTCGCTGGGCACGGGCAGCGGCTTCATCAAGGTGCTCAGCCCCGTCAGCTGGAGCGGCTCCAGCAGCCTGAGCCTGAACGCGACCACGGACATCGCTCTCAACGGCGCCATCACGGCCAATAGCGGCAGCCTGAACCTGAATGCGGCGGGCAGCAGCATCAGCCAGTCTGCGGCCTTCTCCGTGCACGAGGTAAACGCGACGGCGGGCAGCAATATCGCCCTCAACAGCATTAACAGCATCAACGGCTCGGCCACTTTGCACGCGGGCGGGACGGCGGCGCTGACGGCCAGTAGCTCGCTGGTCATGGGCGCGAGCAATGTGACGGGCGCGCTGAGCCTGACTTCGGGCGGCAGCCTCACGCAAAGCGGCGCCGTGCAGGCTGCATCGTTGTCCGCCATCGCCACCGCCGGCGACATCACCCTCACCGATGGCAGCAACAGCTTCGGCTCGGTGGCGCTCAACGCCGGCGGCGCCATCCTGTTCAAGGCCGGTTCCTACTCGGTCGGCAACAGCAGCGCAGGCAGCACACTCTACCTGGCGTCCACCGGCACGCTGACCACCACCGGCACCGTCAGCGCGTCGGGGCAGATGGTGCTGACGGCCGACAAGATGACCCTGGGCGGCCAGATCACGTCCACCGCCAATACGGTCACGCTGGAGCCATATTCCACCAGCACCAGCGTCAACGTGGGCGGCAGCGCGGCCGACGCCAGCGGCGTGCTGGGCCTGAGCCAGAGCGAGCTGCAGAAGGTGCACAGCGGCGTGCTGGTGCTGGTCGGCGGCTTCGATCCCGGCAGCACGGGCAATGTCACGGTGACGGGCAATCTCGACCTGAGCAGCAGCCTGACGGGCAATCTGCTGCTGAACGCCATCCACGGCAATGTGACCGTCAATAGCGGCACGACGGTCACCGTGCCGCAGGCGCTGAACCTGCAGACCACGTCTTCCGGCGACTACCGCGTGACGAACAGCGGCACCATCAACTCCAGCGGCTTCACCGCCGTGGCGGGCAAGATGAGCTTCAGCGGCGGGCAGATCAATTCGCCCTGGGCCACGCTGCGTTCGGCCAATCCCATCAACGTGGGCGCGGGCGGCGACATCTCCGGCACCATGGTGCTGGGCGCGGCCGACCTGGCCGCCATCAACACCTCCTCGCTCGGCATCGAAGTCGACGCCGCCAACACCACGAATGGCGACCTCACCATCAGCCAGGCCTTGAACGTCAACGGCGACCTGTATCTGACGGCGCAGCGCAACTTCATCGTGCCCTCGGCCCTGACGGTGGGCGGCGTGCTCCAGCTCAGCAGCGGCAGCTGGAGCCAGGTGGGCAGCCTGCCCACCCTGAGCGCGAACGACTTCCGCCTGAACGGCGCCAGCTTCCTGCGCGTGAAGGGCGGCGACGGCAGCGCCGGCTCGCCTTACCAGCTGGCCGACGTGTACGGCCTGCAGGGCCTGGGCACTTTGTCTTCGACCAATAACTACATCCTCAGCAACGATATCTTCGCCAGCGGCACGTCGAACTGGAACAACGGCGGCGGCTTCGTGCCCATCGGCGGCCTCAACTCGCCTTACCAGGGCCTCTTCAACGGCAACAACAAGATCATCAGCGGCTTGAGCATGAGCACGGGCAGCGACAACACGGGCCTGTTCGGCGTGGTGGGCGCGGCCACCATCAAGGACCTGACCCTGTCCGGCGGCACGGTGGCCGGGGCCAATCAGGTGGGCGCTCTGGCCGGGCTGATCAGCAGCGGCTCGGCCGTCGTGCAGAACGTGCACAGCAGCGTGTCCGTCAGCGGCAACGCCAATGTGGGCGGGCTGATCGGCTCCAGCATGGGCAGCGTGGTCAACGCCTCGTCCACGGGCGATGTGTCCGGCTCCAACGCGGTCGGCGGCTTGATCGGCCTCAGCGCCAGCACCATCAGCAACAGCTGGGCCAGCGGCATGGTCAGCGCGGGCGGCATCGCGGGCGGGCTGGTGGGCGATAACCAGGCGTCGATCACGGAATCGTTCGCCACGGGGCAGGTCAGCGGCAACGACACGGTGGGCGGACTGGTCGGCCTGCACGATGGCGGCGATATCGTGCGCTCCTATGCCACCGGGGCCGTGTCCGGCAGCGGGCAGGTCGGCGGACTGGTGGGCGCCAACTACAGCAATATCACGGACGCCTATGCCAGCGGCGATGTCACCGTCAACGGCGGCTATGGCGGCGGTTTTGTCGGCAGTAATTCAGGTTCCATCACGCATGCCTTTAGCACGGGCGGCGTGTCGGGCGGCGGCATTCTGGGCGGCTTTGCCGGGGCCGATGGCGGCGGCATGACCGGCACCTACTGGGATATGGACCACTCCGGCGTCGGCTTCGATGGCGGCAGCAGCGTCGGCCTGACTGCGGACCAGATGCAGCAGCAGTCCAGCTTTGTCGGCTTCGACTTCAATACCTCGCCCGTCTGGCGCATCTACGAAGGCCATACGACGCCGCTGCTGAAGAACTTCCTCGTCCCGCTCACCGTCACCGTCAGCGGCGGCGGAGCCACCAAAACCTATGACGGCGATTCGGAAGCCTTCTTCAGCGGCTCCCTGGTTTCCTATTCCGGCCTGACGGGCGGCGACACTGGCGTGCCGGGCGAGCTGAAATACGAGAACGCGCGCAATGTGGGCAGCTATAACGTCAGCGGCCTGTATTCGACCAAGTACGACATCAGTTACACCGGCTCGGCCGGCCAGCTGGTGATTCAGCCGCGCACGGTCAGCGTGGTGCTGGACGATGGCACGAGCAAGGTCTACGACGGCACCACGGTGCTCAACTGGTCGGGCACGCCGCAGTTCAACAACGCCGTGTTCGGCGACGACCTGGGCTTCTCCGGCACTTTTGCCTTCACCAGCAAGAACGTGGGCAGCAACAAGCCGCTGATCATCACGGGCGGCAGCCTGCTCAATAACAACTACGGCAACTATGTGCTGAACGGCGTCAGCGGCACGGGCAGCATCACGCCCGCCACCCTGACCGTGAGTGGGCTGTCCGGCGTGAACCGCAGTTACAACGCCACCAGCACTGCGGGCCTGAGCGGCACGCCCACCGTCACGCCAATTGGCAGCGATGTGGTGACAGTCTCGGGCAGCGCCACGGGCCTGTTCGCGAACAAGAATGTGGGCGAGGGCAAGCCCATCACCGTCAGCGTGTCCGGCATCACCCTGGGTGGGGCCGATGCGGGCAATTATGTCGTCGGCGCGCCGACGGGGCTGACGGCCAGCATCAGCAAGGCCAATCTGACCGTGTCGGGCCTGACGGCCTCCGACAAGGTGTATGACACGACCACTGTCGCCGCCGTTTCCGGCGGCACCCTGAACGGCGTGTTCAGCGGCGACACGGTGAACATGAGCGTCTCCAGCGGCCACTTCGCCGACAAGAACGTCAACACGGGACCGGCCAAGACGGTGACGGTGCTGACCACCGACGTGGGCCTCAGCGGCCTCGACTCGAACAACTACCAGGTCAGCAGCGTGGCGGGTAGTCTGACGGCCAATATCACGCCCGCGCCCCTGCTGCTGAACGGCCTCAGCGCCGACAGCCGCCAGTACGACGCCACCACCGTCGCCACAGTCAGCGGCTCGGCCTCGGTGACGCCGCTGGGCTCGGACATCGTCAACCTCGTAGGCAGCTCTTCCTCGGCCAGCTTCGCCGACAAGAACGTGGGCACGGCCAAGCCGGTGACGGTGAGCGGCTATACGCTGAGCGGCACGGACGCGGGCAACTACACGCTGGTGATGCCGTCCAGCCTGGTGGCCGACATCACCGTGCGCGACTACACCACCTGGACCGGCGGCGCCAGCAACGGCCTGTGGAGCGACCCCAACAACTGGGCCAGCGGCATCATCCCCGACGGCGCCAATGTGGCCGAAGTGCGCCTGCCGCTCAACGCCGACCATGTGATCTACAGCGCGGCGGCCGGCAGCACCGTGGTGTCGCGCGTCACCAACACGGGCAGCGTGAGCCAGAACCAGTCGCTGGAAATCACGGGCGGCCTGTTGACCATCGGCGCTTCGCAAAGCGATGTCTCCACTTTGACGGGCAGCGGCGGCGGCCTGACCGTCAGCGGCGGCACGCTGATCCTGAACGGCAAGGTGAACGTGACCAGCTTCAGCCAGAGCGGCGGCCAGATGTCCGGCAGCGGCTGGATCAACGGCGGCGTCTATACGATGAGCGGCGGCATCGGCGGCGTGCAGAAGATCATGCCCGCCAGCTTCAACCAGACGGGCGGGGTGTTGAGCATCGGCGATTCCAGCAGCTACTTCTTCGTCAACAGCTTCAGCCAGACGGGCGGCAGCATCGACATGGCGGGCGACTTCAATATCGTGCAGGAGGGCGGCCCGCTGGTGCTGGGCGATATCCGAGCCCAGCATTCCATCACAGTGGACGCCGGCGTTGCTGGCACCATCAGCCAGACCGGCCCGCTGCGCACCAACAATCTGATGGTGACTGCCGCCAATGGCATCGTGCTCAACAACACAGGCAACCGTATCAGCGCCTTCAGCGGCGGCAATGGCAGCGGCAATATCTCGCTGGTCAACACCGTGCCCTCGGGCGAGCTGGCGCTGGGACCGCTGGCCACTTCGAGCGGCGATATCGTCATCGACAACACGGGCGGCATTGTCGCTGTCGACGCTATTGTCGCCACGGGCGGCCTCGTCTCGCTGACGGCGCATAGCCCGATTACGATCAATAACACCATCAACGGCCAGGACATCATGCTGTCCGCCAGCACCGCCATCACGCTGAATGGCAGCTCGACCTTGAACGCCCTGCACAATATCGGCCTGACGGCAGGCACGGGCATCGCCCTCAACGGCGCGCTGACCGTGCCGTCGACGGGCAGCATCTCGGCCACGGCCACCACGGGCGGCATCACGGCCAGCGGCACCATCAACAGCGGTGGCGGCCGGGTGAGCCTGTCGGCGCCGCAAGGTTCGGTGGTGGCGCCGGCCAGCGTGTTCGGCCCCGGCACCACGCCGACCATTCTGGATGGCGTGGCCCAGGCCGCCGCAGCCCAGGCGGCTGCCGACGCCGCCGCCAAAGCCGCCGCCGATGCGGCAGCCAAAGCGGCAGCAGACGCTGCGGCCAAAGCCGCTGCCGACGCGGCCGCCAAAGCAGCGGCAGACGCCGCCGCCAAGGCTGCGGCAGATGCGGCCGCCGCCGCCGCCGCGCAAGCCGCCGCCGATGCGGCTGCCAAAGCCGCCGCCGACGCGGCCGCCAAGGCGGCTGCCGATGCCGCCGCCAAGGCTGCCGCCGATGCGGCCGCCAAAGCCGCCGCCGATGCCGCCGCCCAGGCCGCCGCTGACGCCGCCGCCAAGGCCGCTGCCGATGCGGCCGCTCAAGCTGCAGCCGCCGCGCAAGCCGCTGCGGACGCCGCCGCCAAGGCAGCGGCGCAGAACCAGCAGAACCAGCCGGTCACTCAAGCCATCAACAGCACGGTCAACATCATCAACACGGCAGTGAACGCGGCCACCGACTCCACCGTGCGCAGCGGCGGCAGCGTGATACATACCATTGCAGACAGCAATCCGCTGCTGGCCAGCAGTGCGCCCGCCAGCGGCAGTTCTTCGTCCAGCAGCAGTGACAGCAAGAGCGACAAGAAGGACGAGAAAAAAGATGACAGCGTCGTGACCAAAGACGCTGGCGTGAAGAAAGAAGACACGAGCAAGAAGATGTACTGCAATTGACGCACAGCCGTGAAGGCAGGGCGCAGGCTTAGCGAACAGATAACTTCTGTACGCAAATCCAACACTCGCGCCTGAAATCCGGGCCAGGATGCGCGTTTGGCACTTTCAAAAATGCATTGCTTGTTATGCCTATGCTAGCATCGGGGCACGCTGGTTCCGCTTGGGGAAAATGGTGTCCTGAACACGCCGTTTGGTAGCAAGCCGATAGCAAGAAAATCTATAAGAGCCGACACATGAAACAACGCTTAGTGCGCCTGCTTGCGGGCACCCTTCTGGCCACTGCGGTGGCGTCGGCCTGGGGTGCCGACGATAGCGCAGCGATCCGCTTTGAGATCAGCAAATTCGAAGTCACCGGCAATACGCTGCTGCCACAGGCGAAGATCGACGCCCTGCTGGCCAAATTCACCGGCAAGGAGCGCGATTTCGGCGACGTGCAGCGCGCGCTGGAAGCGCTGGAAGCGGCCTACCATGAGCTCGGCTACAACGTCGTCACCATCGAGTTGCCGGAGCAGGAACTGAACCGCGGCGTGGTGGTGCTGAAGGTGGTGCAGACGAAGATCGGCCGCGTCAAGGTGCAGGGCAACGAGCACTTCGACGAAGCCAATGTCCGCCGCAGCCTGCCCGCTTTGCAGGAAGGCGAGACACCGAATCTGAAGAAGATCTCGTCCAGCCTCAAGCTGGCCAACGAGAACCCGGCCAAGAAGGTCAACCTCAAGCTGCAAAGCGGCGAGCAGGACGACGAGGTGGATGCCACGCTCGACGTGAACGACGAGCGCGTCTGGAAGGGCATGCTCAACGTGGACAACACGGGCACCAAGGCCACGGGCAAGACCCACGTCGGCGTGGTGCTGCAAAACGCCAACCTGTTCGGTCTGGACCACGTGGCCAGCCTGCAGTACACGACTTCGGCCGAGGAGCCGGGCCGGGTCAAGGTCTACGGCGCGGGCTACCACATTCCCCTGTACGCGCTGGGCGATTCGCTGGACTTCTACGCCAGCTATTCCAACGTCGATTCCGGGACGGTGGCGGCGGGCGTGTTCAACCTGGCCGTGAGCGGCAAGGGCGCCGTCTACGGCGCGCGCTACAACCAGAACCTGGCCAAGCGCGGCGACTACGACGCCAAACTGTCCTACGGCATCGACTACAAGGCCTACAAGAACAATGTGGAGCTGCTGGGCCAGCAGCTGGGCAACGACGTCACCGTCCACCCGTTGAGTGTGACCTATATCGGCACCCTGCCCACGGGCAGCGGCGAGTGGAGCGGCTCGGCCACGCTGATGCGCAATATCTCCGGCGGCTCCAACGGCAGCCAGGAAGACTTCACCCGCGCCCGCGCGGGCGCCAAGGCCGACTACACGCTGCTGCGCTTCGGCGGCAGCTATACGCGCGCGCTGGCCAGCGACTGGCAGCTGCGCGGCATCGTCAACGGCCAGTACACGGGCGACGCGCTGATTCCCGGCGAGCAGTTCGGCGCCGGCGGCGCATCGTCGGTGCGCGGCTTCATCGAGCGCGAAATCTCCAACGACTCCGGCGTGGGCGTGAACCTGGAAGCCTATACGCCCAATCTGTGCCGCAGCCGCGACGGCTGGAACTGCCGCCTGCTGGGCTTCTACGACAGCGCCTACGTCTCGCGCAACCACGCGCTGCCGGGCGAATTGAAGAGCACGACCATCGCCAGCGTTGGCCTCGGCGCGCGCTTCCTGCTGTCGACTTATGTGAATCTGCAAGTGGATTTCGGCCATGTGACGCACGCCGGTGCGACGGGGCATGACGATGCCAACCGCATGCACTTCCGCCTTGGTCTTGCTTATTGATGGGTGTTAGTAGATGAAGAATATTGATTTGAACCAGACGCAGCGATCCGCGCTTTCCGTTCCCGCCTTCAATCTGCGCCGCAAGGTGCTGGCGGTGGTGGTGGCGGGCTGCTTCAGCACGGCGCAGGCCAATCCCGTTTCGCCCACCGTGGTGCATGGACAGGCCACCTTCAACCAGCAGGGCGCGCTGTACTCGATCACCAACACGCCGGACACCATCATCGACTGGCGCAGCTTCTCCATCGCGCCGGGCGAGATCACCCGCTTCATCCAGCAAAGCAGCGACAGCAAGGTGTTGAACCGCATCCTGGGCCAGGACCCGAGCCAGATCCTGGGCGCGCTGCAATCGAACGGCAAGGTCTTCCTCATCAATCCGAACGGCGTCATGTTCGGCAAGGATTCGCGCGTGGATGTGGGCGGACTGGTGGCGTCCACGCTGAATATCTCGAACGCCGACTTCCTCGCTGGCCGTAACAACTTCACCGGCGGCGGCACGGGCAAGGTCAGTAACGAAGGCAGCATCACCACGCCAACCGGCGGGCAGATCTTCCTCATCGCGCCGACGGTGGAAAACAAGGGCGTCATCAACGCGCCCAACGGCGACGTGCTGCTGGCGGCGGGGCAGAGCGTGAAGCTGGTCGACTCCAGCAATCCCGATGTGCAGGTGGTGGTGTCGGCGCCGGCCGACCAGGCGCTGAACCTGGGGCAGATCGTGGCCCAGGGCGGACGCGTGGGCATCTACGGCGCGCTGGTCAACCAGCGCGGCGTCATCAACGCCGACAGCGCCGTGCGCGGCGAGAACGGCAAGATCATCCTCAAGGCCAGCGGCACGACGCTGCTGGAGGCGGGCAGCCGCACCAGCGCCATCAACACGGCCGATGGCGGCCAGGGCGGCGAGATCCAGGTGCTGGGCCAGAAAGTGGGCCTGATGGGCGACGCCGTGGTGGACGCGAGCGGTGCGGGCGGCGGCGGCACGGTGCTGGTCGGCGGCGATTATCAGGGCAAGAACGCGGCCGTGCTCAACGCGCAGCAAAGCTATGTGAGCCAGGATGCGCAAATCCATGCCGACGCGCTGGCCGATGGCAAGGGCGGCAAGGTCGTCGTCTGGAGCGACGACACGACGCGCATGTACGGCAGCATCAGCGCGCGCGGCGGCGCCCAGGGCGGCGACGGCGGCGCGGTGGAAACCTCGGGCCATTATCTCGACGTGGCCGGCGCGCGTGTGGACACGACGGCCGCGCAAGGCCAGCGCGGCAGCTGGCTGCTCGATCCGCTGAATATCGAAGTGACCAGCAATGGCTCGGCTCCGCTGAGCGATGGCAGCGCTTTCTCGGCGGGACCGTCGGGCGGCACCTCGCAGATCGCCTCGAGCCAGCTGAATACGGCGACCACCGATATCACGCTGCAGGCGATGAACGACGTCACCTTCAGCAACGCCGTCGCCGTGGCCGCTTCCGGCGTCAAGCTGACGGTGCAGGCGGGGAACGACATCAACGTCAACGCGCCCGTCTCCACCACCGGCGGCAATATCACGCTGTCGGCCAACGATGCGGGCGGCGCGCAGACGGGCCTGGGCGGCGTCAAGATCGGCAGCAGCGGCAGCATCGCCACCAATGGCGGCGACCTGTCCATGAGCGGCGCCTACGTCACCTTGCAGGGGCCGGTCACGCTGGGCCACGGCCAGCTGGACGTGCGCGCCACCGTACAGGATGGCACCATCACGCTCGCATCGGGCGGCACCATTTCCGGCGATGGCACGGCCGATCTGTATTCCCTGCTGGCCGACAATATCACTATCTCCGCCAGCAATGCCATCGGTGCGGGCGGCACGGCGGGCTCCACCACGGTATCGCTGGGCACGTTCACGCCGGGACGCGGCATCACCCTGGGCGCGAAGAGCAGCGGCACGCTGGGCCTGACGGGCGCCGAGCTGGCCAGTATTTCCGCCTGGGGCGTCAGCGTCGGCCATGCCGGTGCGGGCGACATCAACAGCGCGGCCGACCTGTCGCTGTCGAATATGCGCACGCTCTCGCTTGAAAGCGGCGGCAACATCAACCTGAGCAACGCGCTGACGGTGACGCCGGCCGGTGGTGGCGGTTCGCTGTTCGTACACAGCGACGGCGGCGCCATCAACCAGACGGGCGCGCTGACGGCCAACACGGTCGCGCTGCGGGCCGACAGCATGAGCCTGGCGGGCGCCATTGCGGCGAATTCCGTCAAGCTGGATGCGGACGGTCCCACCACCGCCATCAACGTGGGCACGGGCGCGGCCGATGCGGCCGGCACCCTGGGCCTGAGCCAGACCGAGCTGAAGACCATCAACGCCAGCAGCGTGCAGATCGGCACGGACGCCAATTATCTGGGCACGCTGACGGTGAGCGGCGCGCTCGATCTGAAGAACAATTCCACGGCGGCCACCGGCCTGCTCCGGCTGGGCGGCGGCGCTGTTGCCGTCAATGCCGCGCTGACGGCGGCGACCGAGGTGGACCTCAAGTCCAGCGGCGCCGTCACCGAGGGCGCTGGAGGCGCCATCGCGGGGGCGCTGCTGCACGCCTATGGCGGCAGCGTGGCGCTGAACGGCGCCAACACGGTCAGCCTGCTGGCCGGTTCGGCCAGCGCGGGTAGCTTCCAGTTCACCCATGCGGGCAATCTGACCATCGACGGCGGTGAACTGGGCGGCATCAACAGCGGCACCGGCGTCACGCTGACGGCGGCCGGCATCATCACGCAGAACGTGAACGGCAATGGCATCCAGACGCCGCTGCTGACCTTGAGCACGCCGGGTGCGGTGGTGTTGAGCAATCCGTCCAACGCGGTGGCGGCGATCACGGGCAGCAATCTCGGTTCGCTGGTGTTCACCGACAATACCTCGCTGACCGTGCCGTCCAGCGGCCTCAGTCTGAGCGGCACTTACCAGAACGGCCAGGTGCTGAGCCTGAGCGTGCTGACGGGCGGCGGCAGCGTCGCCAACAGCCTGAGCTTTGCCAACAATGCGACCGTCTCCGCCGGCTATGGCATCTTCCAGGCGGACATGATCAATATGGGCACGGGCGTCAGCCTGCACGGCCTGCAGCCAACGGGTGCGCCGAACGGCTTTGCCTCGACCATGAAGTTCACTCCGGCCGTCGATAACGCGGGCCTGATGCGGCCGATCGAGATCGGCGCCGGCGCGTCGGTGGGCGAGGGCGCCAAGCTGGCGCTGACGGACAGCATGCTGAAGACGGTCAACAACGCTTCCATCATCATCGGCGACGGCGACCATACGGGCGATATCACGATGGCCGGCGCGCTGGACCTGACGGGCAGCGTCAGCTATGCGCCCAATCTGGCCCTGCGCACGGGCTGGCCGGGCACGATCACCTTGTCGCAGCCGCTCAGCGTGAATGGCCTGCTGTATGTGCAGGCGCCCACGGTCAATGTGGCCAGCGGCGGCAGCCTGCATTCCGACACGGTGCGCCTGATGGCCGATACGCTGACTCTGACCGGCACCGTGAACGCCAACCTGGCGCAGATTCTGCCCAACACGGATGGCTATAGCATCACCATCAATTCGCAGGACAGCCACACCTGCGATGGCGGGTCGGGCCATCTCAACCACTGCCTGGCGGTGAGCAACCTGAGCCACCTGATGGTGCCGACCATCGGCTTCGGCACGGATGACGGCAACCTGTCCCATGTGCTGGATATCGTGGTCGGTCCCATCACCAATGGCACGAATGCCAGCACGGACCTGAGCGGCATTACCCATACCATCGGCCTGTTGAATGGTAACGGCAACATCTACCACGAGAACCACACCAGTTCTACGGCGGCGATCAATGTGGACAATCTGGGCATTATCTCCGGCGGCAATGTGACGCTGGATAATCCCGCCAACCACATCGGGAAGCTGGCCGCCAACCTGACCAATACGCTGAATGCCAGCGACGATCCGGATCTGACCTTCGTCAACGCTACGGGCTTCTCCGTCGGCCGTCTGACGGGCGGCAGCGCGCTGATCGACACGGCTTACGATATCAACGGCATCATCTCGCGCGGCATCGTGAACCTGACGGCGGTGGATGGCGCGATCACGGGCGGCACGGTGCAGGCTTCGCAGCTGATCCTGGCGGCGACCCAGGGCATAGGCGCGAATGGCGATCCGCTGAAGACCAAGGTGGACTTCCTGACGGCGACCAATACGGCCGGTTCGCACAGCACGGCGCCGATCAATATCGCCAACGTGAACAACACGGCCAGCGCGATGACGCTGTATAACATCAAGCAGGATGGTTCGCCGAACGATGGCTCGATCACCATCGACAATATCGGCGGCATGGTGCTGGATTCCGGTAGCAGCGTCAGCACGGGGGCGGGCGCGATTTCGCTGAGCACGCATAGCCCGCTGACCATTAACGGAACGGTGCAGACGGTCTCCGGCAATATCAATCTGACGGCGGGTGCTGCGGGAGGCGGCGCATCGGACGTGCTGACTGTGGGCGCGGGCGCACACGTGACCTCGACCAGCGGCAATATCGCGCTGGCGGCGGGTTATCAGGTGACGCCGGTGCCTTCCGGCGCGGTGACGTCTACCAGCGGCTCGGTGACGCAGACGGTGCTGGCGCCGACGCCAACCCCGACGCCAACGCCGACGCCAACGCCAACGCCAACGCCGACGCCAACGCCGACGCCGACGCCGACGCCGACGCCAACGCCAACG
>Ga0213872_10000088_pt1 | contig 83921 bp, 88 predicted proteins | sample VelepicomBERX_R2_FD_160071 | JGI IMG/M metagenome (GOLD analysis project Ga0213872, IMG submission 160071) | Rhizosphere microbial communities from Vellozia epidendroides in rupestrian grasslands, the National Park of Serra do Cipo, Brazil - RX_R2 | ecosystem: Host-associated > Plants > Roots >... | reverse complement strand
CGATGCGCTGGCGCCAGCGCGTCAACGAGCTGGGATCGATCGGTGGCCGGTGCTGGAACCAGGTCTCGCCGCAGAACAGCTGCCAGTAGGGATTCTCGACCCAGCCCCACACCACGTCCTCATCCGATGGGGCAAAGGTGTGCTGCAAGTACAGCAGGCCGGCGATCATGCGGGTCGGCGTGGCCGGGCGGCCGCGCGAAGATGGGAAGTGGGCAGCCCACTTCTGCTCGAAGACTTGCCAATCGATGTGCTGCGCCAGCCTGGCCAATGGATGCTACAGGTTCACCAACTCATCCAGCCGTTGGCGGAACATGTCGTGGCTTTGCGGTCCGGCTGACTTTGGTCCCATTCAACCCTCGGAAATTTGCAAGGAATTGCCCCTATTTTAGCGAAACCTTGCAAATCCAAAGGGAGGTTTTTTCTCGTTTCGCCTTTAGGTTCAAGCTCCGTTCAATTATTCAGAGCGGACTGGGTAAAGTATTTCCGCTTAAGACGCTCGACATTGCATGTAGTGATGTGATGGCTTTTATTGGAGGTCTTGTCATTGGCGTCTTTAAATGGTCAGTCAGGGTCTTCTGTGGGTCTTGATCTCGTTTTTTTCTGTTTAGGTGAGGGGCGACAACTTGTGGTTTCAGTACAGCGTTGATGCCATCTGGTTCCAGCTGTACTCGAATAAGCGTAAAGTGGGCGCTCTTTGTTGTTTAGCGCCCACGGTCAGCGACCACCGTTCAATTTCGTGATTTGCTGCGTACCCCCAGCGTTAGGGCGGCGAAGCCCAAACCGAGCAGGGCAAGGGTGCCGGGCTCAGGCACTGCGGCGGCGGCGAAGCTTTGCGACGAATCCACTTTCAGCAGCGGCACGGTGCTGGGCATGGTGCCGTCCCACATCATTTCTGGCGTGAAGAAGGAAGGCACATTGGTGGTGCCGGTGAATTTGTCAATGACGATGGAGCCTGTCACGACGTCGAGGAACAGGGGATTGACGTAGTCGATCATGAAGCGCGAGTCGAAGGAGCCGGTACCGATGGCGCCCGATGCAGTAAAGCTGGCGTCATTAAACACCAAGTGTCCGGACAGGATCATTGTACCGTCGCCATCCGGGTCTCCCGCTCCGCCGCAGCCGACAGAGGTGATGCCTTCGCCATAGCAGCGTACCGTGCCCGTACCATTACCGGGCACGGCTTTGCTGGTGCCGCCAGGGCCTAGGCGATCAAAGAAGATCGCGACATTTTGCACACCAGGGTGTGTGGGATCCACGTCCATCGCGGCAGACTGGCTAGCTGGCATGGTGAAGTGGGCAGTGGTGGCTGTCTGCGAATCGACCAGTTCTTGGAAGCGTACGACCTTGGTGATTTCGAAGCTGCTGTTCAGGCCAGTCGGAGTGACGATGGCAGGAATATTACTGTTCGACATCGTGCCGACGGCCGATTGCGTAACCAGTTGTGTCAAGTAAGGCGCACCTGCGCCGGGAGCCACTAGTGCCCCGGGCACGAAGCCAGTTGCGACGGCGGTGTCGGTGATATTGGTCCATAAGTCGGCATAAGTATCGTAGACGCCGTTGCCTGCGGTGGATAGGCCAATGGTCGGTGCAGCCTGCGCGGACAAAGAATGTGCCAGCGAGGCCGTCACAATAACGACGCTCAGCATGGTGCTTAGTACGGATTTGAAGGATTTCATGTCTTCTCCTGGTGAGTTGAGTCAACAATTCCAAACTTCGGGATTGCAGACCTAGTGGTGCAAATTTCTTGCCAAGGAGGGACAGCTCAATCAAATCAAGGGTTTATAGGGACAAAGAGACTGTACTGTGGCGGAAAATGTAAAAAATTCCAACGTTGCTAAACATTTAGATCAATGGGCTAGGAACTCACAATGCTTGCAGGAGTTAACGTGACAACTAGCCGTGCGCCAGCTGGGGAAATCGTATGGTGACTGAAGTAACAAGCCTCTAGCTGTAACCGGGGAGGGGCGAAGATGGGCAGCAGATTCATCATGAAACGTGGCCCCACCATATCATTTCAGTGTAAAAAAAATCGACGCAACGTTGGTCTTGTATAATTCTGGTATCAATTTGGAGCTGGTGTTAGCTCACTTCAAATTCGGCAAGGCCCGTCGGTTTTACCGGGGGTATCCACCGGAAAGCCGGGACATCTTTCTTCTCAATGACACCCCATCGTCGTATTGGCAGCGCCCGTCGCTCTGAACCTGACGGCCATGATCCTGGCTATCTAAGTGGTTGCTCGCTGCATAAAGACTTCCGGATACACCCATGACCGCATGGCGAACGGCGCGACGTACAAGATGCTTTGCGAGCTTGATGAAAATACCCGCGAATGAAATACCCACGAATGCCTGGCCATCGAGGTGGGGAAATCCCTGCGCAGGAACGATGTTATCTTGACGCTGTCGCGACTGATGTCCAACTAGTCGGCCATGAATTACCTGTACTGACTCAGACTTGACCTGACACACGGCGTCCGATGGCTGGCTGCATCAGCCCCCAAAGTGGACGGTGGAATTTCGATTAGGAGATTCAAGGTGCTTGCTCAGCGGAGGCCGTCCGGTGGAGCTGTTGGGCGTCTTGTACGGGAACCTGCTGAGGAAAAAGCGGCTTCTCGAATTCAGAGCTGCCATCGTTCGCAGGCGAATAGCCTTGCGATAAGTACCATGACTCAAGCCAAGTTTGATTCACTGAATTATCAAATGCTCGTGGAGACAGGCGCACGCAGTTGCAGCCGATAGAACGGGCGATTCCCTCTGCAAAGCCAATCAACTCTTTGCCAAGGCCGCGATTCCGATACTGTGGAAGAACGAGGATCTCATAGAGGACTCCGGTATTAATTTCGGAGAGATCGTCAAACGAGAGGTACGCGACCTCGACTTCATTCTCACGTGCAACGAACTGCCTCGACCGCAGTACCTTGGCTTGTCGCGCGCGTTCCCGTAGCGACTCGTCCATTAGTTCCGTTGGGTTGGAGAACTCAGTAATCGCTGCCATGTTCGATATACCAGACGCGCCCAGTCCTGACGCGCAACGTTGGATGTAACTGCCTAGTAGAAGTCTAACTCATCTGACAGTTGGTGTCAGGTCAAGTCTGAGCCAGTACAAATTACTACATCTTCACAGCCGATTGTCATTGTTCAAGTCAGGTCCTACTGGCACCAAATCCATGCCCACCATCTCCATAAGCTTTGGTGGCGGCCTTGCACAGATAGCTAGCTCGGAAAAAGAGGGCTTCGATGCTGCTTGGGTCGTCTCGATGCATGATGTAGCAAGGATTCTTAGGTATCTCTACCAAGCCTGCCACGGCTTCCAGTGACAGCCCTAATGCGCTAGCCCACGCCTCATTAAGCCGGTTGAACATGTTGTCCCGTCCTGGCTCGTATGTGCCGAGTGTGCAGAACGCATCCTTATTCAAGAGTATGGCTAGATGGTAGTGTGGCCGACCACGTTGGCCGACCTCTCTCGCCCAGACGTAACGCACGATGGTGTCATGCGCATACTTATTCTTCCGTAACGCCAGCTGACGGTTGTGTCTGATCTTTGCCTTGAATGATTCAATAAAGCGGTCAATAACCTCGTTCTGATAAGCAAAGCCATATGGCTGATAGCTATCTGGGAATCTCAGATCAAACCTGAATGCAAACGTCTCTCGATATTGCTCAACAGAGCGAGCCATGGTTTCGTAAAGACGATGCAAGTATTCGCTTATGAACGGACTTTTGTCAAACTGTATTCTGAGTCCAAGGTAGTCCTGTTCGAAGTGCAGGGTTAAGTTTTTGTTGGTTGAGTAATACATTTCAATACTCCTGTCATTGATACATACCTTCGGTATGCGGAGTATTTAATGATTTCTGAAATAGATTTCGTTGTTTTGATTCTTTAAAAAGCTATTGCTTTTAGTGATTGATATAGGTGATATTCTTGTATTGGATATAGACTATAAAGCATACTACCGATACCGAAAATTAGATGGCGATAAAACCTAATTGTAATGCGATGAAAGTTGGTAGGGTTGGCAAAATATGCTGTTAGTGTTTCACTCCGGTGAAATATTTCGAGAAGTCATAAAGGACAGATGACCTCTGTCCTTATTTTTACTTCCCTAAATTGCGGATATTCAGACGGGATTGAATCCACTGTTGAACTTCACTTTCCAACCATCCGACGCAGCGCTCACTGAGCTGGAGAGGAATGGGGAACTTCCCTTCAGCGATGTATTTGTAGATCGTCGAGCGGCCGAGCCCGGTTGTCTCGATGACTTGTGTTAAGCGAATTACTTTCATTTTTGGCTCCGGTTGTTTTCCCAAACGATCTGGAAGCCCAATATTTTTCGTCAACTCAACTGTGTTCGGCGGCGTCGCCGGCAGCTATGAAGGATAGACCCTGCATGCACCAAAGGCGAGTTGCCCTGGTGGTTACCATTACGGTGTAGCATCGCTATGTCGTGTTTTGTATGTCGTTGATTTTTCAATCTAGTTACTAAAGTGAGGAGAGATTGCCATTGTTTTGGATGACTTCCGCCATGGCTAAGTGTTTATATAAACCATATGTAAATTCTAGGAAAACTCTAGAAGATTTCTAACTTACTACTAGATTTAAGCAAGAAAGATACTATAATGACCCTTAAGGTATTCAAGAATCTCAATAAAAAATTAACAAAAAACAATTCTTATGGGAAATATTGTGAATTTACAAAATAAAATCTATGAAATATGCGGAACTCATACGGATGTTGAACGTGTGGAAACTTGGCTTTGTTTGAAACTAAGTAATTCACTTCGGGGAATTAACCCAGGTGCTCTTCGTGATGCTGATTTTAGAAGAATTTTGGTAAACACAGAGAATCAGGAAAAAGCACAACCATTGCTTCGTGTTTGGATGAATTCTTTGCTTCCTAATGAGAAATTAAATTGGATTTTCAAGGATGAAAGACAAGTTGAGTGGTTAAATTCTTACATTTCTCGAAATTTAGATTTTTTAGGTTTCCAATTTCCTCCGGAGTTGATTGGTCGGGCCTTGGTAATTGCGAAACTAGATTTTTGGGATGGATCATTGCAGACTAAAGTTAGTTTTGTTGATTGTATGCAGTGGGCTTGGAATGAATATACGAAAAAAGACAATATTTTTGACTGGTTTAAAGACCACGATTCTCGCTGTAGGTTTGCATGGGATTGGTTACTTGAAAAGAAAGGCAAGGTGATGGATGGGCGAAGGCAAATCGTCAATTACAAAGGCTTGCTAATGTTTTACGATTCGCTTGGGTGGCTGGAGGCAGATAATGTCCAGAGGAAGTTTGTTCCACTTGAGAACGGTCGTATGCGGGCGCAGCATGAATGGACTACTCAACACAAAGAGAAGATAGAACTTGGATGGCTCTTAGTGGGTAATGCGCAGAAGGAGCTAGATGTTGCTAATATTAGAAAAAAATGGAATCAGCAACAACGTAGAAAAAAAAGAGAGGCTGCGGGAGAGACGCAAATTAACTTCGAAATTTCTGTAAAAACCGTTGCTGAACTGGATAGGCTAGCAAAGATGTACGATGTGAGCAGAACTAAGATAATTGAAACTTTAGTCCGCCGTGCGACAGAAGATAGAATTAACTTTAATTTTGAAAAAGAATAATTTTCATGGGTTAATTGTTGCCGTTTGCTTTGAACGGCGTCACATTCGCATTTCTCTGTGCTTTTTCGCAATAGGTGGCCCATTCACTCATTAAGGCGGCACGCTTGGCAAACTGAGAGCCGCGCTGATAGGCTCGCTCGACCGCATCCGGCAATTGATGCGCGAGGGCATGTTCGGCAACTTCTCGGGGATAGCTGGTGGTCTCGGCAGACCACATGCGGAAGCTGCTGCGGAAGCCGTGAACGGTGATGCCGTCTCCGTTTCCATCAACCCAGGTCGGTTGACCTTCGCCGTTCATGCGTCGAATTACAGCCGTAAGCGACATGTCTGAAAGAGGCTGTCCCTTCGTTCCTGGGAACAAGAGTTCGCCGGTTTCCGGCAGCGATTTCAGCAGGGCTAAGGCAGCATCGCTCAACGGGACTTCATGCTCGCGCTTAGCCTTCATACGCTCAGCTGGGATGGTCCAAACCTTCTTGTCAATGTCGAACTCGGACCAACGGGCACCTCGTACCTCACCCGATCGGCAAGCAGTCAAGATGGCGAGCTCTACTGCACGGGCGGATAGTCCGTCGCGCTTTCTTAGGGCCGAAATGAATTCATTCATTCTCTGCCAGGGAAGGGATGCATGGTGCTTGGTGCGACTTGTCTTGCTGATAGTGGCTAGCAGATTGTCCAAGTGCCCCTTCCAACGAGCTGGGTTTTCTCCAGTCCGATAGCCGCTTGTGGTGGCCCATCCTAATATCGACTCGATGCGTCCGCGCAGTCTGCTTGCGGTTTCTGTTTTGGTTTCCCAAATTGGCGAAAGGCATTTGACGACCAAGCCAGTGTCGATCTCGGCAACTGGTAGTTCCCCGAATATGGGACTGGCATAGGTGCTGAGCGTGTTCGTCCATTGATCGGCGTGCTTTGCATTTTTCCAGCCAGCCTTGTGCGCAGATACGTATGCTTCGGCACACTGGTTGAAGGTCATCATTCTGGCGTTGGCTAATGCCGTGGCGATCCGCTCTTGCTTTTTAGCGGTCAAGGGATTGATGCCGTCGAGGATTAGCTTACGGGCGGCAAGCGCCTTCTGCCGCGCCTCTGCTAAGCTGACGGTGTGAGTCGGCCCGAGTCCCATCCCGTATGCCTTGCCGGACATCATGTAGCGGAACAGCCAGGACTTAACGCCTGTAGATGTAATTTGTAAGGTCAGGCCACCGCCGTCACCGTACAGTCCCGGCTTGGTGAGCTTACTTACCTGCAGTGCTGAGAGTCGTTGTAGTTGGCGTGGCATTTTATTTCCTGACTATCGAATCAACTATCAAATATTAGTTGGAATTGAGCAAATAGTAAAGGACGTTGGTGGACGTCGAATCACTGTATCTCTTTGTTTTTAAAGGGGTCGTTGGAGTTTGGTGGACACTGCTGGACACTTGCTATGCGGACACCGCTTCCGCCAAGAAATAAATAAACCGCCGTCAGGCGGTTTTTTATTTTGTGGCGGAAGCGAGGGGAGCGCCTGCGCGCTCCCCGTGTGAGATTCGAAGGGCATGGCCCTGCAGGGCCATCCCGCCCGAATCGCCCAATTGCTGCCGCAGGGCGGCAGCGGCGCGCGCCGAGGGCGCGCGGGGTACTTACTAGCTCTCACTGCATGCGTGCCTGCGGCTTATAAAAATTTCCCAAGAGAAATCTATCCAATTGGGAATATTTGAATACCTGTCCTGCCCTGTCCTCGGCTCTTTGGCGCTACTTTCCTATGCAGTTTGTGTCTGATTGTTGGCACTGACTCTCGATTCGGATTCTCGGTTCGCTCGGTTCGTTGTGCGATGCTGCCGGTCGCTGCCTTTTGATGCCTCAAAAAGAAGATTTCCATAGAGTAGCTCTACAAGAGTATATATTATTTGATAATAATCACCTGCTAGCCGTAACGAAATTATTACCCTCAAAAAAGTTGAAAGGATCTTTTAATGTTAAAAGTGTACCGATTTCTCAGTAAGGAAGAGTACGCGAATGATTTTGCAGACGGACGATTTCGGATTAGCACGTTGAATGCTTGTAGGGCGTATGAGGATCCTCTTCAGGGGGATCCTGGCGAAGGAACGCTCTCTCATCAGATTGATGAAACAATGAGTGGAAGCTTTGAAGATAAGGAATTTGTTCAAATAGCGGCGCAGGTCGGCGTTAAAGTTGGTGCTGGCGCTGATGTCAAACTGGGTGGGGTAAATCGGATGAGCTGCGTGCTGGTAGATTCATATTTGCTGTGCGCGACCAATCACTTTGCTCCCGAGCTACTCAGCGACACTTTTGGAAAATACTGTGTGGAAATTTCTGACGCTGTGGCCTTTGGCAAACAGATAAATTGTGAGTTGAAAAGGAGGGGAATTCAGATTAGACAGGCTTGGGCAGGAAACGTTATTTACACTCCACGAGAAACATTTAACCGAACAAAGCAATCTGGCAACATAGGATTTGTGAAGCCAGCAGATCCGTACGAAGAGCAACGAGAGTTTAGATTTATCTATGTTCCGCAAAGCTCAATCGCAATTTCTCCCATGTTCCTCGATATCCCAACCGCTAGGGCGTTTTGCCGAAGGATCGCTTAGGGGGGGCATATTTGTTCAACATTCTCATGTTGAAAATGCAACTGCCGCAATTTGCAGTAGTGGTGCTTTCCGAACTCCGTTTGTTACAGTGACTTCGATGTGAAAGGGCTGCAGAACATATTTCTACTGCCTGAATGTATGTAACGATTTGATCCTTGGTCTATCCTGAAGGATCAGCCACGCCAAAGCGTTTTACGATACCTACTCCGGGGCGGAGTTTGATAAGAGACGCATTGCTGATATCGGTGAACATCTTCGCGTACAAGGATTTCCTTGTAAATGCAAATTTTGAAGTACAAGTGCTACGAAAGTTCAGCGGAGCTGGATGTTGAGAATTGGATGTGCAGTGGCAAGTTTTTGTTTGTCTCCGACCTGATCACATATGAAGCCCTAATTCGAGAAGCTGCAAAAAGAATTTGTGGCGGTGCTGGAGGATTACTTCGACACCTGCAAGAAGCTGGTATTCTTGCCACAAACATGGACGGTATTTTTGTTTTCAGACGGAAACGATGAGATTCGAAGGGCTGGGCCTGCCAGCTCAGCCCTCCCGAATCGCCCAATTGCTGCCGCAGGGCGGCGTGTGCTCCTCATGAAATTGTGATTTTATTTACGAATTAACGCATGATTTTGTCTCTGCTGCAATCAATTGAAGAGCTGCGCGAGCGAGTACTCCACTTCGTGTTTCATGGCGTGCATCGGCAAATCGGTCAATCTTATTTAAGACAAATCGGGGAAGGCTAATGTTAATACGTTCGGGCTTGCTATCAAGTTTTTCTAATTCAATGTTCACTAGCGCCCAAACTGCCCCGATGAACTCGGTAGATTGAGACAAAGTCTCAATTTTCGACTGAGTAATTTCAATAGTTTCGCCCAGTTCTATGAGCGTTTCTATGTGGCTGTAAATAGCTTCTTTTACGTTTTTAAGTGCGTCTTCAATCGTGTCCCCAGATGAGTAGCAACCTCGGATATCCGGGACATTTACACCGAACACGCTGCCTTCCTCCTTAAAAATTGCGACTGGGATATCCATAAAACTATTCCTTTAATGTAATATTTTTTTATTGTTTTAAGTATGGCTAGGGAGTCTTGAACTTTGACTCGGAAGCACCCCCAATCCGTTCAGGCATTGAGGGGCATTTACTTTACGCTTACTTCAGACCAGCGTCTTTTAAGATGCTGCTCCATGTGCCAATTGGCAGATCCTTTTCTGGATGAGGCACAGTTATCAAATTGGGTTTCTTGGGATGCTTGAAGTGGTGATGGCTCCCTTTGATGCGAACAAGCTCCCAGCCATCTGCTTCAAGCGTTTTAATAAGGTCTTTTGAGTTCAATTTCTCCCCCTTGTTCTGACGTGTGTAGTTTTACACACAAAACAGCAATTGGCAAGCTTTGTGTGTATGTGTGTGTATGCTATGCTTTGAGTCAAGCATCCAGACACAAAGGTCGCAACATGGAAATGAAGAAAATCAACGCCGGCAAGCTGCGGGCGGTTGGCTACGATGCGCGGGAGCGTTTGCTGCGCGTGGAGTTTGACGACGGCAGCGCGATCGACTATTCCGGCGTGGGCCAGGAAGTGTGGCGGCGGCTGTCCACGTCGGGCGCGGCCTGGAGCTATTACCGCGACAATATCGAGGAAGAATTCAGCGGCACCCGCAGCCGCGTGTTGCCGCAGAAGCGTCCATCCGAACTGGATGACCTGTTCAAGTCGCCCGGCGAAGACAGTTAAGCCGGACTGCGCCGGAACAGATAGATCAGATACAACACCACGCAGGCGCTGTCGAAGGCGACGGCGCCGTGCAATCCCTGCAGGGCCGGCTCCGACCACTGCGTCAGCAGCATCCCCACAAATCCCAGCTTTTCCAGCCCGGCCGCAAGCATGATGGGGCGGCGGACCTCGGAGTGGCGGGCGGCATAGACCAGCAGCGCGCCGACCACGAGCACCATCAGGCCCCAGTGCTGGGCATAAAACACGCCGCCCACATCGCCCACGGGCACGCCGGTCGTGCGCAGCACAAAGGACGGCGCGAGAAACTGCGCACCAGCCAGCAAAGTCACAATGCCGGAAATATACAAAATGGGACGGATGAATTTTTCCTGCATCATGGCTCCTGTTGTAAGTATGTTATCTTTCCAATCATAAGCATCCCTGCCGATTCGGGCAAGCCTCGTTTTTTGCCGTTTGGCGTGCTGAAAGGCATACTTCTATCTGTGGTGCATTTTTTGCACGAAGGGGAGAGAAATTGCAGGCGATGAATACGCGGTGGAAGCGCTGGGGAGTCGGCGTGGCGGGTGTGGTGGTGGCTTATACGGCGGCGGGCTTTTGGCTTGTGCCGCAGTTGATCAGGAGCCAGCTGCCCAAGTACGCGCAGACGGAACTGGAGCGCCAGGCCAGTATCGCCGAGGTCAGCTTTAACCCTTTCACCCTGCGCCTGGAAGCGAAGGACATCAAGCTCAGCGAAGCCAATGGCGCGCCGCTGTTTGCCGTCGGCGGCCTGGCGGCGGAACTGGACTGGCGCTCGCTGTTCAAGCACGCCTGGAGCGTGGCCGAGGTGCGAATTACGGCGCCTTCCGTCAGTCTGGCGATCGCGCCGGATGGCACGTTCAATATCGCGCAGTTCCTCGATACGCTGAATCGCAAGCCACATGAGGAGTCGTCCGGTATGCCGCGCCTGGTGATCCGCCGCTTCGTGCTGGAGCAGGGACGGATCGACATGCAGGACCGTCACGCCGGCTACGCCGATACCTTTACGCCGATCGACTTCGCGCTCAATAACCTGAGCACGCTGCCCGACGAGAACGGCGATCAAACCTTGAGCGCGGACGAAATCCACGGCGGCAAGCTGCGCTGGAAAGGCACGGCTTCGCTGAGTCCGATCGCGGGCAGTGGCGAGCTGACGCTGGAGAATGTGGTGCTGCCCGGCGTGGCGGCCTATCTGAAGTCTTACACGCGGGTGCGGGTGCTGGAAGGACGCTTGTCGGCCAAGCTCCCTTATCGTTTCTCCTACAAGGATGGAAAATTTGACGCGAGCCTGTCCGGCGCCGGGCTGACGCTGCGCGATCTGGCCCTGCATGGCGGCGAGGCGAAGGATGCTTTTCTCAAGCTGAAGCAGTTTGAGCTGAGCGATGTGGGCGTCGATGTGGGCCGCCAGAGCGTGACGGTGGGCGCAGTCAAATTTGACGATGGCGCAGTCTCCGTGCGCCGCGATGCGAAGGGTGAGCTTGAGCTGGCGAATCTGTCGGTGCCGCCGCCTGCCGCCGCCAAGCCTGAGCCGAAGCCGCAGCCGCAGGCGAAATCGCCGTCCCACTGGAAGCTGCAATTCAAGCAGGTGGCGCTGGACCGCGTGGCGCTGAACGCTATCGACGAAACGGTCAATCCGGCGCTGAAGGTGGAGGCGGACCAGCTGTCGCTGCACCTGAAGCTCGATATGGAGCAAGCCGCATCCGGCTTCAAGCTGAAGGTGGACGATGCCGCTTTCTCGCTGTCGGAGCTGGCGATGAGCAGCGGAGCGCAAACGCCGTTCAAGCTGGCGAAGATTGGCTTCGAAGAGGGCATGCTGGATCTGCAGGCGCGGAAGGCGAACCTGGGCCGCGTGTATGCCGACGGCGGCCAGTTCGACATCGTGCGCGACGCCAAGGGACAGTTCGCCTTCCTCAGCGCGCTGCCTAAATTCGGGCAGAACACGGCGGCGCACGAAGCGCCGCCTTCCAAGCCGGAGCCATGGACGGCTTCCGTCAAGGTGGTGGAGCTGAACAAGTTTGGCGCCCGCTATGACGATGGCGGCACTGGCATCAAGGCCAATATCGACGATCTGCATCTGAAGCTGGACGGCGCCAGCAATGACCTCAGGCAGCCGCTCAAGTTCGACGGCGGCCTGACTCTGCGCGAGGGCGGACAGCTGGCCGTGCAGGGCAAGCTGGTGCCGGAGGGCGGGGCGCTGGACATGGACTTGTCGCTGCAAAAGCTGGCGCTGAAGCCGGTGCAGCCGCTGCTGAGCAAATACCTGAAGCTGAAGATCGCCGGTGGCGCCATCAATGCCAAGGGCCATCTGGCGACGGGCAAGGGCGAGGCAAAGAATCCCGCCTTGCGCTACGAGGGGGCGTTTGAAGTGGCGGGCCTGGCGCTGAACGAAGAAGACAACGACCCGTTTGCCACGTGGAAGAGCTTTGGCGCGGACAAGCTGAAGCTGAGCGTCTCGCCCAATGCCCTCGACATTCCCGAACTGCGCGTGGTGGAGCCGGACGCCAAGCTGATCATTGAAAACGACCGCAGCTTCAATGCTGCGCGTCTGCTGGTGCAGCAGCCGGCGAAGGCGAACGGGCCGGCGGCTAAGCCTGCGCCGCCCACATCGTCCGCACAGCTGCAACAGCCGGCGCAGCAGGCCGATACCGGTTTCCCCGTGCGTGTGCGCCGCGTGCGTCTGCAGAACGCCAAGCTGGATTTCACCGACCTCAGCCTGCGCCCACAGTTCAGCGCCAAGGTGTATGAACTGAATGGGGTGATCACGGGATTGTCCACCCGCCGCAATGCGCGCAGCCAGGTCGAACTCGATGGCCGCGTGGACGAATACGGACTGGCCCGCGTGCGCGGCCAACTGAATCCCTTTGTCCCGGCCGACAATACGGATTTGAATGTCGTGTTCAAGAACGTGGACCTGGTGTCGGCCTCGCCCTACAGCATGAAGTTTGCGGGTTACAAAATCGCCGAGGGCAAGATTTCCCTCGACCTGGAGTACAAGGTCCGCGACAGCAAACTGGAGGGGAATAACCACGTTGTGCTCGACAACCTGACCTTGGGCGAGCGTATCGACAGTCCCGATGCCCTGCATCTGCCGCTGGAGCTGGCGCTGGCCATCCTCAAGGACAGCGACGGCCGCATCGACCTGGGCCTGCCCGTGTCCGGCGATTTGAAGGACCCCGATTTCAGCTACGGGGCGGTGGTGTGGAAGGCTTTCGGCAATATCCTGACGCGGGTGGTGACGTCGCCGTTCCGCGCGCTGGGCAGCCTGTTTGGTGTCAGCGGCGAGAAGCTGGAGAGCATAGACTTCGACCCGGGCAGCGCCAGCCTGCTGCCGCCGGAGCGGGAAAAGCTGAACCATGTGGCGAAGATCCTGGCGCAGAAGCCGCAGCTGAAGCTGGCCGTTCCCGCGCAGTACAGCGCGGACAGCGACGCCGCGGCCTTGCGCACGGCATCGCTGCGGCGCACGGTGACGATGCGCGCGGGCATCCGTGTGGATGCCGGCGAGCAGCCCGGCCCGCTCGATACCGGCGAGCGCAAGATCCGCAATGCCATGCGCGACCTGTATGCCGAGCGCTTCGGCAAGGACGCGCTGGAACAGCAGAAGAAGGCCGCCGAAGCGGGCAGCCAGTCGGCGCAGGCCGGCGCCGACGCGCAGAAGAAGCTGCCCGTATTCCAGCGCCTGGGCAAGCTGATCCAGGGCGAGCCACAGGTGGCCGACCCAAGCGAGTTCTATCGCAAGCTGCAGGACAAACTGGAGCAAAGCGAGCCTTTGCCTGCGGACGCCCTGCCGCATCTGGGCGAGCAGCGCGCGGCGGTGATGCTGGCCGCCTTGAAGGAGGCTGGCGCAGATCCAGACAGCGCGCATGCGCAGGCCGCCGAGAAGATCGACGCCGAAGCGGGACAGCCGGTCGCGCTGAAGCTCGGTTTGTCGGCCAAGTGAGGCGATGAGCGAGCACCGGCCCGGCAGCGCCTTGCTGCCCGCCGCCATGGTGTTGGCGGGACAGTTCTCCGTCACGCTGGGCGCGGCAGTAGCCAAGCACCTGTTTCCCGTGATCGGCGTGGAGGGCATGACGGCCTATCGCGTGGGCTTTGCCGCCTTGCTGTTGCTGAGTATCGTCCGTCCGTGGCGCATGCCGCTGGCGCGCCGCGATGCGCTCAACCTGGCCATTTACGGCTCGGTGATGGGCCTGATGAATCTGCTGATCTACCGCGCTTTCAACCTGATCCCCATCGGCATCGCCATCGCGATTGAGGTGGCGGGGCCGCTGACGGTGGCGGTGCTGGGCTCGCGGCGTCCGCGCGATGTGGCCGTGGTCGTGTGCGCCGCGGCCGGCCTGTATTTCCTGCTGCCTTTGCGCGACCGTCCCGGCCAGCTCGATCCTGTGGGCGTCGCCTATGCGGCAGGCGCGGCGGTGTGCTGGGCCAGCTACATCATTTTTGGCAAGCGCGTGTCGTCGCTGAGGGGAGGGCAGGCGGTGTCGTGGGGCATGCTGGCGGCGGCCGTGCTGAATGTGCCGCTGGGCGTGGCGTATGCGGGAGCGGCGCTGTTGTCGCCTCCGCTGGTCTTGCAGGGGCTGGTGATTGCGGTGCTGTCGAGCGTGGTGCCGTATTCGCTGGAGATGGTGGCCCTGGGCCGCGTGCCGGCCCGCGCGTTCGGCATGCTCAGCAGCACGGCGCCCGCTGTCGGGGCCGTTGTCGGCGTGGTGGTGCTGGGCGAGCATTTGACGCTGACGCAGTATCTGGCCATCGGCAGCATGGTGCTGGCGTCGGCGCTGGCCTCGCTCCCGGCCAAATAGGCAAGCCGGGTCACAGTACAAACCGGGGTTTCTTAATCTGGATCAAGCCCAGTGCCTGATGCGGCTTCGCTACGGCCGTTCTTTTGCTAGTGTAGCTGCTGATATCGCAGATACCGGAGCGGCCATCATGTCCTTTACCGCCAGCGACAGCATGCAGCGCTTGCTGGAATCAATCAAGAAACTGGAAAACACCTTGCTGGCCGTGGGTTTGCCGCGCTTTCTCGCGCGCGCGCCCGTGTGGTGGCTGTGCTGGCATTACTGCGGCGTGCTGGACGAGAAAATCCAGCGCATGGTCCAGGTGGAAGGCAAGTTCCGCAAATGGCTGCCCGTGGTGCGCAGCATGTCGGATGAGAGCATCACCCGGATGGAACTGATCGATGTCGACCACAGCATGCAGGACGACATCGTCATCACACGCAACTCCTTGTGGGAGCTGCGCTCTTATTGCCTGGAAGTGAGTGCGATGTTCGAGCGGCTGGGCTATGTGTCGAGCCGTCTGCAGCAACGCCAGCAAAGGCTGCTCAAGCTGCTGGAGGAGTCCTGCGTCTCCGCCAGCATCCTGATCGACGCGGTGGCCGAACACGACCGCCGCGCACTGGCCTTGCTGCAGGCCCAGCACCTTCAGGAGCGCGCCGTTTCCGGCTCCGTTTGAAGCCGGCCCGGCGCGGAGCCCATCACCGCATCGCTTCCAGCACTTTGGCCGTATCGGCATACATGAGGAAGCTGGTGATCTTGCCGTCTGCAACCGTCCATGAATGAGCAAACGCCGAGGTCATGGATTTGCCCGTTTTCTTGTGGATGCCAGCGTATTCGCCGAAGGACACGACGCGATTGCCATCGACGATGAAATCATGGGCGATGGCGGTGAACGGTTCCCAGTCTTCGGCCAGGCGTTTGAGCAGATTATTGAGCACCGCCTGAGGTCCGATCCACGTGCCGCTGAAGTAGGGGAAGCGTTCCGCTTCGGTCCATTGGACCTTTTCATCCAGCACGTCCAGCACGGCAGGCACGTCGCCACGGGCCAGGGCCGCGTAAAAGGCTTGCACGGGGCCGAGTGCGCCGGCGGAGGCTTTATTGCCTGCTTTGGACAGGAAGGCAATCATCGCGTCGCCGATTTCCTGGGCGTGCGTCTCCAGCGCGAAGTGGCCGCTGTCGTAGAAGCGGACGTCGGCGTTGGGCACGTCGCGCCTGAAGGCTTCCGCGCCTGCCGGCAAGAAGAAGGGATCGTTGCGGCCCCAGACGGCCAGCAGCGGCGGCTGGTGCGCGCGCAGGTAAGCCTGAAATTCCGGATACAGGGCGACATTGCTGGCGTAGTCGAGGAAGAGGTCGAGCTGGATTTCATCAACGCCCGGACGGGACAGATAGAAGTCGTCCAGTGAGCGGCCGTCCGGCGACACCAGCGATGGATCGGCTACGCCGTGGGTGTACTGGAAGGTGGTCGTCTCGGGCGCCAGCATGGCGCGCAGCGCGGAACGGTTTTCCTGCGTTGGCGCATTCCAGTAGGCGCGGATAGGATTCCAGCCTTCGCTCAGTCCTTCTTCGTAGGCGTTGCCGTTTTGCGAGATCAGCGCCGTCACGCGCTCAGGGTGACGCATCGCCAGCCGCATGCCCACCGGCGAGCCGTAGTCGAACACGTACAGCGCGTAGCGCGACAGACCGACTTTTTCGGTGAAGCCTTCGATCACTTTGGCCAGTGAGTCGAAGGTATAGGCGAAGGTGTCGCGCGAGGGACGGTCCGTCTGGCCGAAGCCGGGCAGGTCCGGCGCCACGACGCGGAAATGCGGCGCCAGCACGGGAATCAGGTCGCGAAACATATGGCTTGCGCTGGGGAAACCGTGCAGCAGCAGGATGGCCGGCGCGTCGGCTTTCCCTGCTTCACGGTAGAACACATCGAGGCCGTCAACGTTGATGGTGCGGTGATGGATGGTAGTCATGATAGAAGCTCCCTGAGTTGATGTAACCAATTAAATTACAAAACAAAGGTTACTAAAATCAGTGTAACCTGTCAAATAGCTTTTACATGGTTAATTTCTATCGCTTTTCCCACTACGGACGGCTCTGGCTATGGCCTCAGATTTTGTTGACGATCAAATTGCAGGTCTGGTTGTGCATTTCCCGCAGCTCCTGCGGCGCCTTGGAGAAGCTCATCTTCCGGTCCATGACCAGGCGAGCGTCGTGCAGGGATTTGGAGGTTGGCTTGTCCCAGTTGCTGCCCAGCAGGCCCTTCATGATGACGGTCGCGTGCTTTTCCGTTTCCTCGTCACTCAGCGATTTGCCCAGCAGTTCGGCGCCGCGCTTCAGTGATTCGCCGTGAATGGTGACGAAGCAGCCCAGCATCGCGTCGCGCGCTTCAACCGGGGTAACGCTGGCGCCGGACTTTACTTTTTCCAACATTTTTTTGACGTGCATGATTTTTCCTTTGAGGTAAAAGGCGGAAGCCAGAGCCGTTCCGGCTTCCATCTTCAGTGCAATGCGGACGATCAGAGTTCAACGCGTGGGAAGTCGATGTCGGTGCCGGCCAGGTTGTTGAAGTAGTTGGTCAGCACATTGAGGCCAACGGCGGCGACGACTTCGGCGATCTGTGCGTCGCTCAGGCCGGCGGCGCGGGCTGCGGCCAGTTCGCCGTTGCTGATCTGGCCGCGAGCGCGCAGCACCTGGTGGGTCAGGATGGCGACCGGGCTGCCCTGGCCCTGGCGAGCGGCGGCGATGTCGTTAGCCGACAGGCCGGCGCCTTTGCCCATCAGGGTGTGGGCCGACAGGCAGTAGCCGCAGCCGTTGAATTGCGCGGCGGCGACCGAAATGATTTCACGGTCCTTGGCGCTCAGGGCGCCTTGCTGCAGCGCGTCGTTCAGTTGCAGATAGCCGGCCAGGGCGGCAGGGGAGTGGGCCAGCGTGCTGAACAGGTTGGGCACCATGCCCAGTTTCGCCTTGGCGCCGGTCAGCAGGGTTTGTGCGGCAGGGGAGGCTTGGTCGATGGTGAGTGCGTTAATGCGGGTCATGATGTCTTCCTTGTTAGCGTGCGGGATTGCACGAGACAAATGATGCGCTTATAGTTGAGCGTATTGAATCCAGATAGTCTCAATATACGTGCCGATCGTCTCATGCAAACTGACCAGCTTTCCGTCTTGCTGAAGGGCTTCAACGTCCATGCCGGGGTTTTCTATAACGGCAGCCTGTGCGGCATCGCCCATTTTGGCGACGATGGCAAGCCGGACGGACACCTTCATCTGCTGCGCGCGGGAAGGCTGCGTCTCCATATGCCGGACGGCACGAGTTTGCAGGTGGAGGCGCCCAGCCTGATCTGTTTTCCCCGTGGCGTGATGCACCGCTTTTTCGTCGGCAGCGGCGAAGAGGCCGAGCTGACCTGCGCATCGCTGCAATTCCAGGGCGGGGTGGACAATCCCATCGCGCAGGCGATGCCGGAAGTGGTGATGATGCATCTCGATGAGCTTGTGCAGGCCGCCCCTCTGCTCGAATGGTTGTTCAGCGAAGCGCATGTGCCTGCGGAAGGACGCGCGGCCGTGCTCGACCGCTTGTTCGAGCTGCTGATCATCCAGATCCTGCGCCATCTGATCGCGCAGAAGAAAATTGAAAGTGGCTTGCTGGCGGGACTGGCCGATGCGCGGCTGGCGCGCGCCTTCGAAGCGATACACGCCCATCCCGAAACGAACTGGACGATCGAGAGCATGGCCGCCGAGGCGGGCATGTCGCGGGCGCGCTTCGCTGATCACTTCCGCACGATAGTAGGGGCGACGCCGCTGGACTATCTGACGCGCTGGCGTATCATGCTCGCGCAGCAGCAGCTATTGGCGGGCAAGCCGATGAAGCTGGTCGCCGGAGCGATCGGCTACGACAGCCCGTCTGCGCTGGCGCGGACTTTCCGCCGCAAGCTGGGATGCACGCCTGCCGAGTGGCTAAGCCAGCAGCGCAATTCAGAAAAATTTATTCCGGAGCTAACTGATGAATGAAACCCAGCGCGATGTCCTGAGTGCCGGCTTTTCCCTGACCCTGATCGCGCTGGCCGCGTTTGTGACGCAGCGCTTTTTCCTGCCCCTGATCTGGGCCGGCATTCTGTGCGTGGCGACCTGGCCCCTGTATTGCCGCCTGCGGGCGCGCCTGCAGCAGCGCGAGACGCTGGCCGCCTTGCTGCTGACCCTGGCTTGCGCGGGCTTCTTCATCGCGCCTCTGCTGATCGGCGTGACGCAGGCCGCGCGGCAGGCGCCGGAGCTGGCCACCTTCATCGCCAATGCCAACAATGAGGGCATACCCGTGCCAGCCATCCTGCAGTCGATTCCCCTGGTGGGCGGCGCCGTCAGCGACTGGTGGATGGCGACCTTGAGCCAGCCGCACGGTTTGGCCCATCTGCTGGCCGATCATGAGCTGGGCGGATTCCATTCGGCGCGCGACATGCTCAAGGTGGCGGGCGCGGGCTTCCTGCACCGCGTGGTGGACTTTGGCCTGGCCATCCTCTGCCTGTTCTTCTTCTACAAGGATGGCGAAGCCCTGAATCGCCAGATCACGGCCATCGGCAGCTATTGCCTCAGCGAGCAGCGCTGGGCGCGCTATGCGCAAAAGATTCCGACCGCCATACGCGCCACCGTCAACGGCTTGGTGCTGGTGGGCCTGGCCGAGGGCGTGCTGATTGGTATCGGCTATGCCCTGGCGGGCCTGTCGTCGCCCGCGCTGTGGGGCGCGGTGACGGGCATTCTGGCCATCATTCCGTTTGGCGCGCCGCTGGCCTTTCTGGTGGCGGCCGGCGTACTGGCGATTGATGGCAGTGTCGCCGCTGCGATCGCGGTGGCCGTGTGGGGCATGGTCGTGCTGTTTATCGCGGACCATTTCGTGCGTCCCGGCATGATCGGCAATGCGACGCGTTTGCCTTTCCTGGCCGTGCTGTTCGGCATTCTGGGCGGCGTGGAAACGCTGGGCCTGGTCGGGCTGTTTATCGGTCCGGTCGTGATGGTGCTGTTTGTGACGCTATGGGATGAGACGCATCCAGAGGATGACGGCTCGCCAGTTGCCAAATCCAGGTGAGGAGCGCAAGCGACTCGGCTGCGTCTGCGGGCCTGTCGTGCGACTGGATGGGGCAACTGGCACCGGCAACCATTAGTGCGCCTTCGACAGGATCAGCAGCCAGCGGCGCAGCACGAGGATTTCCAGGTGGCCTGCCTGCACGCCGGTGTCGCACTCGATGACGGGATTGACTGCGTAGTAACGCTTGCGGAAGTCACGGCATACCAGCAGTTCGCGCTTGCCGAGGCGAATCGTGAAGGAGGTAGGCATATATTCCAGGCCGAAACGGGAGTCGAAGCTGCTATTCAGAGTGGTCATGACAATCCTTTGTGGGGCGTTGCGTTGATCGAGGAGTTCAGAATAGCACAAGTACTGTATGAATACACAGGTACTGTAAAAATAAACAGTGTTTGTGGCTTTTTCGCCAATCGGCTCCTCTACAACCAATATCCCATCAGGCGCGCGGCCCATTCGCGCAGGCGGTCGCCCCAAGGGCGGTGGCGCCAGTCCTCCAGCGTGATTTCCGTCGAGCCGCGCAAGTCTTCCTGAAACGCCTGCTCCATCTCCGTGCCGAAGGCCGCGCCCATCACGATCACGTTCAGTTCGCTGTTGTGGAGGAAGCTGCGCGTGTCGAGATTGGTGGAGCCGACGGTGGACCAGGCGCCGTCGATCACGCCCGTCTTGGCGTGCAGCACGGCCTTCTTCAGCTGGTAGATCTTCACGCCGCCCGCGAGCAGGGCGTCGTAGTAGTCGTGGCCGGCGTAGAACACGATGCTGCGGTCGGATACGCCGGGCAGCACCAGCTTCACGTCCACCCCGCGGCGGGCGGCGGCGGTCAGCGCATCCAGCGTCTGCCGGTCCGGCACGAAGTAGGCCGAGGTCAGGTGGATGGAATGCCGGGCCTCCTGCATGGCGAGATTGTAGGCCTTGTAGATTTCGAAGTGGCTATCGGGATCGCTGCCCAGCACGCGCACCAGCTTGTCGCCCTCGGTGGCGAGGCGGGGAAAGTAGTCGGCGTCGCGCAGGTCGTCCGCATCCTGTCCCACCCAGTGGCGCACGAACAGCCACTGGAAGGCCGCCACCGCCGGACCTTCCACCGCGATCTGCGTGTCGCGCCAGCCCACGTCGCTGCGCGTGGTGGGATGCCTGGAGCGGAACAGCGAGCTGCGCGCATAGTCTTCGCTGATGTTGATGCCGCCGGTGAAGGCGATCTTGCCATCCACCACCAGCAGCTTGCGGTGGTCGCGGTTGTTGATCTTCCAGGCGTTGCCGCGCAGCTTGGCGGGATTGACGGGGTTGAAGGCGACCAGGTGAATCCCCGCTTCGCGCATGCGGTCGAAGAAGGCTTGCGGCACTTCCAGCGTGCCCACACTGTCGTACATGACATTGACCACGACGCCGTGGCGCTGGCGATCGATCAGCAGGTCGGCGAACTTCATGCCCAGCTCGTCCTGGTCGAAGATATAGGTTTCCAGGTTGATGCTGTTGGTGGCAGCGGCGATGGCCTTGCTCATGGCCGCCATGGTTTGCGGACCGTCAAACAGCAGCGTGCATTTATTGCCCGCGATCAGAGGCACGCCGGTGGCCGCCTCCTCCAGCGAGGCCTGGGCTTCCAGGTTCAGCGTGTTCCGCGCCCAGCGCCGCGCCAGCAGGGCCTTGACGCGGGTGTCGCTGAGCTGGCCGTTGGCGCTTGTGACGCTGGGCGCATCGCTGGACTGCAGCTTGTCGGCATCGACCAGGGGAAGGGCGGCGCAGGCGCCTAGCGCCCAGCAAATCCAGAGCACGGGCAGCCAGCGAGTTAAGTTCAAGAGGCGACGCATGGCAATAGAGTCCGCAGACTGTGCGCAAAATACCGATGGCTTCAGTATGGCGCGGTGCGCGGTTTGCTGACTGTACGCTGGCGTACTTTGGCGGGCCACCGATGAGACGTGAGCGCCTCAGCAGAGCTGAATCTTTTGCGCCGCCTGCCGCAGTTCGGCGCGGAAGTCGGGGTGGGCGATGGCGATCAGTTCTTCGGCGCGCTGTCTGGCGGATTTGCCGCGCAGCTGGGCCACGCCGAATTCCGTCACCACGTAGTTGATGTCGTTCTTGCTGGTGGTGACGTGGGTGCCGGGCGTCAGCATGGGGACGATGCGTGAAATGGCGCCGTCCTTGGCGGTGGACGGCAGGACGATGATGGCCTTGCCTCCATGTGAGCGGTTGGCGGCGCGCACAAAGTCGACCTGGCCGCCAGTGCCGGAATAGGGCAGGTGGGCGATGCTTTCGGAGCCGCACTGGCCCAACAGGTCGATCTGCAGGCTGGCGTTGATGGCGACCAGCTTGTCGTTGCGGGAGGCGATGTAGGGATCGTTGGTGAAATTCACCGGGTGCATTTCCAGCATGGGATTCTGGTGCATGAAATCGTACAGGCGCTTCGAACCCAGCGCGAAGGTGGCGGCCATTTTCCCGGGCAGGAAGCTCTTGCGGCGATTGGTGACGACGCCTTCCTGCACCAGCTTGAGGATGCCGTCGCCGATCATTTCCGTATGCACGCCGAGGTCGTTTTTATCCGTCAACTGCATGACCACGGCGTCGGGGATGCCGCCGTAGCCGATCTGCAGGGTGGAGCCGTCCTCGATCATGTCCGCCACATACTTGCCGATCGCTTCCTGCACCGGGCCGATCTTGGGCAGGCCCACTTCGATCAGGGGCTCCTGGCTTTCCACCAGCGCCGTCACCTGCGAAACGTGGACGTGGCACTGGCCATGAGCGAAGGGGACGTTGGGGTTCACTTCCAGCACGACGGCGCGCGCTTTGCGCACGGCGGCCATGGTGTAGTCGGCGCCCAGGCTGAGGGCGAAGTAGCCGCTCTCGTTCATGGGTGAGGCCAGTGAGAATACCACGTCGGAGGGCATCTGGCCCCGTTCGATCAGGCTGGGAATCTCGGAGAAATAGGCGGGGATGAAATCGGCCCAGCCGGCCTGGCCCGCTTCGCGCGAGGCGCCGCCGAAGAACAGGGCCACGTGGCGCACATGTTCCACCGTATCACAGTCGAAGTAACCGTATTTGCGCAGGGCGAGGATCTGCGCCACCTTGATGTCGCGGAAGCGGCGGCGCTGGTCGGACAGCGCCGTCAGCAGTGTGGGCGGCTCGCCCGCGCCGGTGGGAACGATGATGAGGTCGCCATCGCGCAGATGGTCCAGGGCATCGGCGGCGCTACCGAGTTTGCTGGCGTACTGCGCCTGGGCGGACGGACGTTGCATGGGGCATCGGCTTTCATGGGTTGAAACAGCAGATATCCGCCCACTATAACCCTTCCCGCAGATACTTCTCATCTGTTGTAGCGCAATATCTTTATATTCCGTGATGCGGCGCACAGAGCGAACCTGTCAGGTCGCCGTAAGATGGAGCTGACAGACTGGGGACGCCGCCATGAAGATTTTCTTGCCGCTGCTGTTGCTACTTCCGTTGAGCGCCTGGGCGCAGTCAGGCGCGACGTATGGCGCGCTGCCGCCCGAGATTGCGCATGATGCCGCTACCTTCAGCAAAGACAAGGGATCGGAGGCAGAGGCTAGCATGCCCCAGCTGGACACGTCCCACAGCCGCCTGACCCTGGGGCGGGAGCTGGAGAGTGCCCCACCTCCTGCTCCTGGCCTGAATATCGGCTACCTCGACAGCCGTGACGCCAACCGCGCCAAACTCAGCGCCAGCTATGCCTTGTCCCGCCGCACGGAAGTCTATGTGGCTATCGCCCATGTGCGCAATCCGCCCACGGGCGCGGCCTATACGCTGGGCAGCGCGCTCGATCCCGGCCGCGGCGGCCGCGGCGTCACCGTGGTGCTGCGTCACTCCTACTGAAGACAGTTTCCGGTTGTGCTACATTGGTGGGCACTATTTCTAACCGGGAATGAGCATGTACCTGACCTATTTCAACGGCCAATGGTCCGAAGGCAATACCCCCTTGTTTGGCGCGATGGACCACAGCGTGTGGCTGGGTTCCTCCGTATTCGATGGCGCGCGCTCGATCCGCGGCCAGATGCCGGACCTGCGTCCCCACCTGCAGCGCGTGATCGCATCGGCCGAGCGCCTGGGCCTGCGGTGCCCGCTCAGCGTGAACGAGATGGAGCAGCTGGTGCGCGAAGGCGTGGCGAAGTTTCCGCCCGATGCGGAACTGTATATCCGCCCGCTGGTGTTCGGCACCGACGGCCTGCTGATTCCCGTGGCGGAAAAGAGCGCCTTCGCGCTGACCCTGTTCGATGCGCCGCTGCCCGTGTTTAACAACGGCTTCTCGGCCTGCCTGTCGGCGCTGCGCCGTCCCGATCCAACGATGGCGCCCACCGACGCCAAGGCGTCATCCTTGTATGCCAACACCTCGCGCGCGCTGCGCGACGCTAAGGAACGAGGATTCGACAATGCCGTCGTGTGCGACAGCCAGGGCAATGTGGCGGAATTCGCGTCGGCCAATCTGTTCTTCGTCACGCCACAAGGCAAGGTGGTGACGCCGGCGGCGAATGGCACTTTCCTGTCCGGCATCACGCGCGCCCGCGTGATCGCGCTGCTGGCGGAGTCGGGCATCGCGGTGGAAGAGCGCTCCGTGCGGCCGGAAGAGCTGGAGACGGCGACGGAGATCTTCAACACCGGCAACTACGGCAAGGTCACGCCCTGCGTGCGCTATGAATCACGCGCCTTGCCCGTCGGTCCTATCGCCACGCTGGCCTTCGAGCGCTATATGGTGTTCGCCGGCCTGGCGTAAGCGCCGGACGCCGCTATTTGCTGCAAGTCGGGCCGATCCAGCGGCCCGTCGTTTCCACCGCCATCTGCGTCGGCTTGCCCGACGCGCTGCTGCTGACATTCATATCCATCGTGAAGCCCGTGTCGCCGTTAAAGCGCAGCTGGCCCTGTCCGCTGGCCGGCGGCTCCGTGCAGGTGAACGAGACATTCAGCCCGCCCGTCATCGGCTGGCTGTTCGACGTGCATTTGCCGTTCTGCCCGGTGGGGATCTCATGCTTGGCCGCCATCTCCGGCGTGATGCAGGCGCGCATGGTCATGCCGCCGTCGGAACCGATCTGGGGCATGGTGGCGCCGTGCTGGGCCATCATGGCTTCGATCTGCGCCCGCTGTTCGGGCGGCATATTGTTCAACTGCTTCATCGCTGCCGCCATGGCCTGGTCGGTCCGCGCGTCGGACGACTTCACCTTGTTGGTCAATTCCCACTGGCCGGGCTTCATGGTCTGGGCGGCGGCATGGCCTGCGCACAGGGCGGCGGCCAGGGTAAGCAGGGCGGGCAGACGTTTCATGGCGGCTCCTTGAGAATAGACCGACAGCATAAACCAAAACGCGTCGCGCTCAATAAAAACGGCGCCTGTGGGCGCCGCCTGGGATGGGTCTGAAGCGCTAGATCCCGCGTCCGTTGATCAGGCGCAGCAGCACCATGATGATGGCGATGACCAGCAGGATGTGGATGAAGCCGCCGATGGTGTAAGACGACACAACGCCAAGCAGCCACAGGATCAACAGCACTACTGCAATGGTGTAAAGCATGATGTTCTCCTCAGTCAGATTACGGGCTTGGCTTTATTCTGTCTGGCGGAGGAGAAGATTTCCGTACGCTGCCGTACCTAAGCGGCAATCGTGCCTTACTCGGAGCGCAGGTGGCCGTTGACCACTTCCACATGGCCGCCTTCGCGCCATGCGGGCAGGGCGCTCTGGTGGAAGGTGCGGGTGGCGCCGCTGTTCATGCGGACCACGATTTCATAGCTGGTCGTCGTGCGCATATTGCCTTCGACCTGGTTGCCGGCCACTGCGCCGCCGACAGCGCCCGCGACCGTGGCCAGTTGGCGGCCATGGCCGCTGCCGATCTGGTTGCCCAGCAGGCCGCCCAGGATCGCGCCGCCTGCCGCGCCGGCGCCCGTGCCTTGTCCGCGATGGTGCACTTCACGCACGGCCTGCACGACGCCGCAGCTGGAGCAGGTGGCGGCGACGGGCTGCGCATCGCGCACCGGCGCCTGTTCCTGCATCGCGGTCTGCGTGTTCGGCGCCGTGACTGGATTCTGTCCGCCGGCGTTGGCGGCGTTGGAGGCATTCGACACGCCCGGCGGCAGGCTGGCCGTCGCGGCAACCGGTGCAAGCGCGGAACCGTTGGCGTTGGACGAAGGCAGCCAGCCCATGACGGCGGCCGTACCTACGCCGCAAAACACCACCACCGCAATGGCGGCGATGATCATGATGGGGTGGGCCCTGGCCTTATGAGTGATCTCTTGAGTATTCATGATGCTTCCTTTGTTGTTGGTGGACTTGGGCGAATTTTCCCTCAGGACATGTTCTTGTTCTGTGCGTCATCGTACATACGGAGCAAATAATTGCCGCTACGCTGGGCTGCACGACCTGACCATCTTTAAAGGTATGGCTCTCCATGAATTTGTCCTATGATGCCGGTGTTGAGGAAAGCGTCACCCATAGCGGCGATGCCAACCGCCTGCTGGCCACGCTGCCGACGCAGGACATGGAGCGCATCCACTCCCTGTGCGGCGCGGTGGACGTGGAGATAGGCGAGGTGTTGTACGAGCCGGGCCAGGCCATCCGTCACATTTACTTTCCCGAGGATTGCCTGATCTCGCTGCTGGCCGTGGCGGAGGGGCGCATGACGCTGGAAGTGGGCGCCGTCGGGCGCGAGGGCATGATAGGCGCCTCCGTCGCGCTGGGCCACGAGCTGGCGCAGGTGCGCGCCGTCGTGCAACGGGCAGGCAGCGTGCTGCGCATGGACGCGGCCGATTTCTGCGCCGAGTTCGCCCGCATGGAATCGCTGCGGCGCCTGCTGTACCGCTACACGGACACCTTGCTGGCGCAGGCGATCCAGATCGCCGTCTGCAGCCGCTTCCACGTGCTGGAAGCGCGCCTGGCGCGCTCGCTGCTGATCACGCGCGACCGCCTGCAATCGGAAAAATTCCATCTCACGCATGAATTCCTCGCCCATGCGCTGGGCGTGCGCCGCGTTGGCGTGACCAAGGCGGCCAGTGCGCTGCAGCAGCAAAAGCTGATCACCTACAGCCGGGGCAATATCGAGATCCTCGATTCGGCGGGACTGGAGGCCGTGTCCTGCCGCTGCTACGAGCTGGTCAAGGACAATGGCGCCATCGGCATGAGCAACGTCTTCCTGTAAAAAAAACGGGCCCGCAGGCCCGTTCCCTTTGCTTCTCATTCGCATTTTGCTTAGTGCGGCGGCTTGCCCACCTGGTTGCCGATCACGCCACCGACGGCTGCGCCGCCCACCGTACCGAGGCCGCTGCCGCCCGTCAGCACGGAACCGGCTACTGCGCCGACGCCTGCGCCCACAGCGGTGCTTTTGTCCTGCGTGCTCATGCCGGCACAAGCGGACAGGGCCAGCAGAGCGGCGATGGAAAGCATTCGTTGGATGGTCTTCATGTGCTTCTCCTTTTGTGCAATACACGGAGGCCAGCTTACGGCAGCCCTTGCCGTCCATCTGTACGCCAGCGCACGCCGGGGAGGAATTTGCACTCAGCCTTTGGGCTTGGCCGGCTGGCTCTTGCCGGGCGGCGGCGCGACGGGCTTGCCGCCGGCCTGGGCCAGCAGGGCGCCGCAGGCCGAGTTCTCGTTCCCGCCCGCGTTGACGAGGGGGATGATGGCCGCCACCGGCGCCACGGCCGCCAGGGCCAGCGCGCCGCCCGCGCGCAGCGCCATCACGCCCTTGTCGATGCTGACGTCGGGCTGCTTGAAGGTTCCGCGCACATAGATGGGCGAACGCAGGGTGATCACGCGCAAGCCCTTGGGATCGGGATTCAGGGTCAGGTCCATGCGCTCGTTGCCGAGATTGACGGTGCCGGCCACGTTGACCCTGGCGTCTTCCGTGTCGGCCACGAACAGGCGCGTGCGCATCAGGCCGTCGGTGACGCCGAAGTCGGTCACCATGCAATTGAGCTTGACCTGCTTGTCGCCCACCAGCTTGGTCACTACGACATTGCCGATATTGAGGCCCATTTCCTCCAGCAGCAGCTTGCTGATGCTGCCGTCGGTGACGACGGATTTGACCTCGCCATTGGACGTGCCCAGCAGCCCGGCCACGGAATCGCCGGTGGCGGAGAGCGACATGTCGGCGTTGATCTCGCCCACCGTGGCCTGCATCATGTCCAGATGGGGGAATAGCTGCTTGATCTTGATGTGGCGCGCGTCCGCCTTCAGCTCGGCACGGATGGCGTCGTGGTCGACCTTGCCGCTGCCGTCGAGCTTGATGTTGGAGTGGAAGGCGCCGCCCGCGATGTCGAAATTGAGCGGCGTCAGCGACAGCACGCCGTCCTGCATGTGGATGCGCGTGTCCACGTTATGGATGGGCAGGTCCTTGTCGCGCACGATGCGCTGGGCCTTGAAGCCGACGTCGGCATCCAGCGCCGTCCAGCGCTCGGTGCGGAATTTTTCCACCGGCAGGGCCTTGTTCGCCGGCTGCACGGGCTCCACGCCGCGCGCCTGCTTGCTGGCGTTTGAGTCGGCGCCGACCAGCGGACCCAGGTCGGCGAATTGCAGCAGCTTCGATTGCACGGCGCCCGTCAGCACGGGACGCGGCTTGCCGGAACGGTAGTCGAGGCGGCCGCCGATATCGCTGCCGCCCACGCGTCCCGTGAAATTGTCGTAGACCCAGTGGCTGCTGTCCGCGCCAAGGGTGCCTGTCAGGTGGCCTGCCGTGGCGAAGGCGGGCGTTTCCGGCAGCAGCACGCCCGTCAGCGGATACAGGCGGGCCATGCTGGTGCCGGACACTTTGAGCTGCATGTCGAGCGCGGCCAGCGCAGTCGGCTTGGTCAGCGTGCCCGTGACCTCGATATTGGTGGCGCCCACAGTCAGCCGCGCGCTGATGGGGTAGGGCGTGGTCTGCTGTTCCAGCGAGAGCACGGCGCCCGCCTTGCCGCTGCCGCGCACCGCCTGCCGGTTCCACGTGCCGTTGGCCGTCCAAGCCACGCCGTACAGGGGATCGGCGTTGATGGTGTCGATGTCGACATGGACGTCGGTGTGAGTGATGGCGTCGTCGTAATGCACGCTGCCCTTGGAAAAGACGACGCGCTGTAGGTCGAGCTTCCACGGCGACGGCTTGTTGGCCTGCCTGAACACCCAGTTGGGCTTGCCGTCCGGTGTGCGCAGCAGGAGGACGGAGGGGGTGTCGAAACGCAGCACGGGAATGGAAATCTGGTGCTCGAGCAGGGGTAGCAGATTCAGCGAGAAGGCGAACTGGCGCACGCTGGCCATCTCGCCCGGCGCACCCGCCGTCACCATCTCGCCCGGATTGCCGACGTGGACATCCTGCGCCACCAGGTGGGGCAGGGGCAGGTAGTCGCGCCAGGTGCGATCCTGGCCGGAGTGTCCCTGGCGCTCCCAGGTCAGCGACAGATTGCCGCGAATCTCGAAGGGACGGCCAATCGCTTCGCTGACCTTTTCATTGAGCCAGGGCCGGGCGTGATTCCAGTCATAGGTCAGCAGTGCCGCCACTGCCAACGCCAACAGAACCACCACCGTGCCAGACACGGCAAGGACAATGTGGCGGCGGTGCTGAGGCTGGGATGGCGGCATGGCGGATTCGTTGATTAGGCAAGCGACATTGTAAAGGAGCTTACGCCGCCGGCGGAAAAGGCGTTGTGCGCTGGCGCACTGTGTGCGGCATCGTACTGAAAGGGCGGCACGCAGCGCTTATAACTTAGCCACCGTGCACAACATCATAGGAGAAGAATATGCGTACGACTCAAGACCGCCTGCGGCTGCTGTGCGGCGCTGCCGCCCTGATGGGTCTGGCGGCCTGCGCCAGCCAGAAGACGCCCGCCGTGGCCGACGTGGCCGTGTCGCGTTCCGCCGTGGAGAGCGCCACCAGCGCCGGCGCCGCCGAGCTGGCGCCCGACGAAATGCAATCGGCGCGCGACAAGCTGATGCGCGCCAACCAGGCCCTGGCCGCCAAGGACTACCGTACGGCCCAGGATCTGGCCACGCAAGCGTCGGCTGACGCCAAGCTGGCGCAGAGCAAGGCCACTTCGGCCAAGGCCACCACGGCCGCCAACGAGCTGCAGGAAAGCATCCGTGTCCTGCGCGAAGAACTGGCGCGCCAGCCGATCCAGCAATAAAGGAGAACATCATGAAAAAAGTCATGTCCTTCACGACGGCCGCGTTTGCCGTGTCGATGATGATGGCCGCCTGCAGCACGGCGCCCACCAATACTGCCTTGCTGGACCAGGCGCGCGGCGATTACATGGCGGCGCAAAGCAATCCTGCCGTGGCCAGCAACGCACCACTGGAATTCAAGAGCGCCACCGATGCGCTGGACCAGGCCAATGCCGCCTCGGCGCATGGCGACAGCATGCAGAAGGTGGACCAGCTGGCCTATGTGGCCAAGCAGCGCATCGCCAGCGCGCAGGAAGTGGCGCGCGCCAAACAGGCTGAGGCCACTGTGGCCTCGGCCGAACGCCAGCGCGACCAGATCCGCCTCGACCAGCGCACGCAGGAAGCGCAGCAAGCCCGCCAGTCGGCGCAGCAGGCTGAGGCCAAGGCCGCCAGCGCCGAACAGCAGGCGCGCGAAGAGCAGGCACGTTCCGCCTCGCTCGCTTCGCAGCTGGCCGACCTGCAGGCCAAGCAGACCGAGCGCGGCATCGTCATCACCTTCAGCGACGTGCTGTTCAACACCGACCGCGCCGACCTCAGCGCCGACGGCATGCGCGTGGCGCAGAAGCTGGCCGACATCCTCAACCAGGATCCGCAGGGCATCGTGATGGTGGAAGGCTTCACCGACAGCACGGGCACGGCTTCACACAACCTGGAGCTGTCGCAGCGCCGCGCCGAGTCGGTGCGCAATGCCCTGATCGGCATGGGCATCAGCGACCAGCGCATCGCCACGCACGGCTATGGCCAGGCCTATCCCGTGGCCACCAACGACAGCGCGGGCAACCGCCAGCTGAACCGCCGGGTGGAAATCGTGCTGTCGCAAAACGGCGCGCCCATCTCCAACCGGCATTGATTGTTGAACGCAAGGCGGCCTTGTGCCGCCTTTTTTTTGGCTAAAGGAAGAATCATGGCAGAAGCACACGAAGCAAAGCAGAAAGGAAAAGCGGCGGGCGGCATTGACAAGGATGCGATCCGCGCCGCCGCCCGCAACCTCCAGGACGGCCCCGTCACGGCCGGTTACCAGGGTGACCGCGAAGCCGTGGTCGCCATGCTCAACGATGCCCTGGCCACCGAGCTGGTCTGCATCTTGCGCTACAAGCGCCACTACTACACGGTGACGGGGCTGGAGAACGGCCCCATCAAGGCCGAGTTCCTCGAACACGCCACGCAGGAACAAGAACACGCGGATTGGATCGCCGAGCGTATCATTCAGTTGAACGGCAAACCTGATTTCAATCCGGCAACATTGCTCGCACGCAGCCATGCCGAGTATGATGAGGGCACCGACGTGCAGGCAATGATCCGGGCCAACCTGGTTGCCGAGCGCGTGGCCATCGAGTCTTACCGCCAGATGATCGAGCGTATTGGCCACACCGACCCCACCACCAGCCATTTATTGATCAAGATCATGGCGGTGGAGGAGGAACATGCGGACGATATGCGGGATTTGCTGGCTTTGTAGCCCCCCATCCACCAATCGAAAACAGGAGCTTCATCATGCTGGAACAAAATATCAGTACCGTGAACAACGATGTGAAAACCCTGGTGAAGGATGCGCAAGCCTTGTTTTCCGCCGCCACCGCCCTGACCGGCGAAAAAGCCGAAGAACTGCGCGGCCGCGGCATGCGCGCGCTGGACACGGCACTGGCCAAAGCACATGAAGCCCAGCAGTCGGCCCTGGCTGCGACCAAGGAAGTGGCCAAGTCCACCGACGCCTATGTGAAGGAAAACCCCTGGCGTTCGATCGCCGTGGCGGCCGGCGTTGGCCTGCTGGTGGGCGTGATCATCGGCCGTAAATAAGCGCCGTGTCGCTGCACGAGGAAAAGTCCGCGCCGCCCGGCCTCATCGCTTCTCTGGCGGCGGTGGCGCGCAACGGCATCGGCCTGTTGCTGTCGCGGCTGGAGCTGGCGGCCCTGGAGCTGTCGCAGGTGCGCAACCACCTGCTGCAGCTGGTGGTCGTGTTCGCCCTGGCCGTGGTGGCGGGCTGCTTCGCGCTGGCCTATGCCACCGTCACCATCGCCTATCTCGCATGGGATAGCCTGGGCTGGAAGATCCTGCCCATCATGACGGTTGTCTTCCTGCTGATCGCCATCGGACTGGTGCGCTATGCGCAGAATATGCTGCGTAGCGGCAAGCTGTCGCTGCCGGCCACCATGGCCGAGCTGAAGTCCGACCGCGACATGTTGCTGTAAACGGAGAACGCATGGACGATAAGGAAGTGCCGATCGAGGTGCGCAAGGAGCGCTTGATCCGCGAGGGCGAGTTGTACCGCGTGGGCGTGGTGCACGCCAAGGCCCGGGTGTCGCAGGCGCTGCGGCCGGACGCCGTGCTGCACGAGGCTTTCGAGCAGGTGGTGGGCATGGCGCAGGCGCGCTTCAGCGGCTTGCTGCAGCCGGGCGGCTTGAGCGGCCTGAAGCTGAGCAGTCTGCTGCCGTATGCGCTGACGGTGGCGTCCTACGTCGCCCGCAAGCGTCTGATCAAGCCCGCGCTGGCCGTGGGCGTGGTGGTTGCCGTGGGTGCCGCATGGCTGATACGGCGCAAGCGCGACTGACGCGGCCCCTCAATCCGGCCGGCATGCGGGTCGTGCTGGTGCTGCAGGGTGGCGGCGCCATGGGCGCCTATCAGGCCGGCGTGTTCGAGGCCATGTATGAACATCAGCTGGCGCCGGACTGGATCGTCGGCACCTCCATTGGCGCCATCAACGCCGCCATCGTCGCCGGCAATCCGCGCGAGACGCGGCTGGCGCGGCTGCGCGCGTTCTGGGAGCGCATTTCCCATCGCGACAGCGTGGATCTGAATGCCTTGTCCGACGCCCAGCGCCGTGCCAGCGTCCAGCTGCAAACCTGGGACACGTTGCTGCGCGGCGTGCCGGGTTTCTTCAGCCCCCGCGCTTTCAATCCCTTCGCCGCGGGCCTGCCCGTGCCGCCGGAGCAGGCCAGCTTTTACGACACGGGCGAACTGGCTTCCACCCTGAACGAGCTGGTCGATTTTGAATACCTCAATGCGCCGGGGGGAATACGCCTGACCGTCAACGCCCTGCAAGTCACAACTGGCACGCTGCGCCGTTTCGACAACCGCGAACTGAACCTGCACGCCGACCATATCCGCGCCAGCGGCGCTTTGCCACCCGGCTTTCCGCCCGTGCGCATCGACGGCGAGCTGTACTGGGATGGCGGCCTGTATTCCAACACGCCGCTGGAAACGGTGCTGGACGACAGCGACAATGTGGACACCCTGTGCTTCATGGTGGACTTGTGGAACGCCCAAGGCGACGAACCCGCCACCCTGGAGGAGGTGCAGACGCGGCAAAAGGACGTCAGCTATGCCTCCCGTTCCCAGCGGCATATCGAAGATTATCTGGCCAGCCACAAGATGCGCGCCAAGCTGCGCGAGCTGTACACGGCGCTGCCGCCGGAAGCGCGCAACGAAGCCCAAGCCAAGGAACTGGAAGCGCTGGGCCGCGGCGCCACTTTGCATATCGTGCGCCTGTCGTATGCCGGAGTCGACTGGCATATGGCGTCCAAGGACATCAATTTTTCGCGCGGCTCCACTGCCTGGCGCTGGGACCAGGGCTACCAGGACGCCCAGCGCGCCATCGAGGCGGCCGGCTGGCTGGCCCTGGTCACGGATGGCGCGCCGCTGGTGGTGCACGAACTGCCGCCCCGCAGAAAGCAGGGCGGCAAAGCGGCATAAATAGCCTTACTTCTTACTACAGCCTTATTGCAGGTTGTTGTTATCCGTGCGGATTTCCTTCAGCCGCCCCATGTCCTGCTGATAGGTGAGGTGGGCGTCGCGCTCGCAGCTGGCGCGCTCGTCGCTCGGATGGCGCTTGCAGGCCGTCAGCTGCTCCTGCAGGGCGGCGTTGATTTCCTTGCGCAGATTGCGCATCTGCGAGGCGGCCGTATTATCGGCCACATACCAGCGGTGCGGATCGCCGTGGGCGATTTCCTTTTTCTGCAGAGTGGCGGTGGCCGGCGGCGTGACTGCTTCCTGTGCCAGCGCGGCGGCGCTCAGAGTACAGGCCATGATCAGGCCCAGCAATTTGGATGTGGTTGCCATGATGCCCTCCCATTTTCAATAGCGGTAAACGCGGCCGTCCACCAGGCGCACCCGGTTGCCCGGACGCAGATCGTAAATATTGTCCTGGTTGACGATACGGTAGTCGCCGTTATCCATGCGAATGCTGATTTGATAGGTGTCGTGCGGCTGGTTGCGGTCGGCCTCGACCTTGTTGCCGACCAGGGCGCCCCCCGCTGCGCCGGCCACGGTGGCGGCCGTGCGCCCGCCGCCGGAACCGATCTGGTTGCCCAGCAGGGCGCCTACCAGGCCACCCGTCACGGCGCCGACGCCGCTGGTGCCGCTGCCCACCTGCACGATCTGGATCGAGTCGATGGTGCCGTAGCTGGCGGCATCGCCCGGCGGCACCGAGGAATAGGTGACGGGTGCCGGATTGCTGCTGGTGGCGCATCCACTCAGGCCCGAGACGATCGCGGTGCCGGCCATCATGAGCGCCGCCAGTGTTGTCGTGGTTCGTTTCATGTTGTCCTCCCGAAAAAAAGTAATTTCAGGATAGTCAGCGCCCCGGTGCGGGTCTGTGCGATTCCGTACAGAGAAGCGCGGTATTTCCACGTAAAACGGTAGACATCGGCAGAGCTGCTGCCGGTTTGTTTAACTATTCCAAGGAGAATCGCCATGAAGCTCGCACATCAATCCATCGCCCAGAAAATCGCCGCTGCCCTGTTCTCCGCCTCGCTGCTGGCGATGACGGGCTGCGCCTCGACGCCGACCCATGAAGGCACGGGCGAGTATGTGGATGACTCGGTGATCACCACCAAGGTCAAGGCCAGCATCTTCAATGAGCCGATGCTGAAGTCGGCGGAAATCAATGTGGAAACCTTCAAGGGCACGGTGCAGCTGAGCGGCTTCGTCTCCAATCCGGACGAGATTGAAAAGGCGGCCGAAGTGGCGCGCGGCGTGAAAGGCGTGACCTCGGTGAAGAACGACCTGCATGTGAAATAAGCGTCAGGCCGGCGCCGTGTCGCGCGCTGCCGCCGGGTGCCTGCGCCGCAGGCTGCCCAGCTGCAGCGCGTACTGGCGCGTGAATTCGGCGCCGAGGAAAAAGATCTGCGCCGAATAGTAGACCCACAACAGCAGGGCGATCAGCGAGCCGGCCGCGCCGAAGCTGCTGGCCACGCCGCTGTTGCCGATGTAGACGCCGATGGCGTATTTGCCCAGGCTGAACAGGGCGGCCGTGCCGAGGGCGCCGATGGTGACGTCATGCCAGGACAGCCTCACCCGCGGCAGCATCTTGAAGATGACGCCGAACAGGGCGGCGATGACGATGAAGGCGAAGCCGCTGTTGAGGGCCGACAGCAGCACTTCGGCATTGCGCCACACGTTGTTCAGGTAGCGCTCCATCACGCTGAGCAGCGCGCTCACCACCAGCGACACCAGCAGCAGAAAGGCCAGCACCAGCACCATGCCGAAGGACAGCAGGCGCGTGCGCACCACGTCCCACGCGCTGCCGCGCGCGGGCGGTGGCGCCTGCCAGATATCGTCCAGGCTTGCCTTCAGTTCGGCGAATACGCTGGTGGCGCCGAATAGCAGCAGCACGCCCGCCACCATGGTGGCGAAGCGTCCTTCCTCCTTGTTGCGCACGCCCGCCAGTACCAGCTGCACGGCGGCCGCGCCCTGGTTGCCGAGCAGTCCCCTCAACTCGTGGAACAGCTCGCCCTGAGCCGCCTGCTGGCCCCAGAAGAAGCCGGCAATGGCCAGCACCAGCACCAGGATGGGCGCCAGCGAAAACAGGGTATAGAAGGCCAGCGCCGCGCCCTTGCTGCTGGCGCGATGGTCAAGCCAGGAGCTGACCGTGCCCACGGCCACAGAGCGCAGCTTGCCGCGCCACGACAACCCCGGCCTCCGCCCGGCGCCCGGTCTTTGTTCGAAATGTTTGATCCAGCTCATACCAGCATTCCCCGCGCCGCATCGCAGGCCCTGGCGGGGAACCTGCGCGGGTGGCGGGGATCAAACGCAAAGCGGCTGGCCTTATTGCCGCGCGGGTTGTGTTGCGGCGGGTGGCGGCGGCGTTTCCGCAGGCTTGCCGGTGGCGCTGTCAGGCGGCTGGACCGGCGGCTCGCTCTTCATGTCAGGAGCGGGCGTCGGCGCCGGTGTGGCGACTTCCGGCTTGGGGGGCTGATCGTCGAGCTTTTTCTGGCAGGCGCTCAAGCTCAAGGCCGCAACCATGGCCAGCAAAACGGGATATTTCATGATGTGGTCCTCTCCGGTGGTGGAAACAGCCCGCTCAGCGTAGGGCAGGGCGGCCGCCGCATCGGTGCGGATACGCACATTCACTGGAAATTTCATTTTAACAATGCCTTGATCGGACTTGATTTGACTTATGTACGTTGACGCACAGACCAATACGGGGCCGCACTGCATTCTTGAGCCCAGATCACCGGCAAATCGTTATCAAAGGAGTACAAAAATGCAGGCATTCAGACAACCCCAGCATCTCGTGCAGAACGAGATGAAGGAGACGCAGCTGTCGGAGCAGCGCGCCAGCGGCACGGCAGCCAAGCTGGCTCTCGTCGAGCGTCCGGTCCAGCCTCTCGACCGCAAACCGGGCCTGTGCATGGCCCCGATCGAAAGGGTGAGGTCCACCTCGGCGACCCTGCGCCGCATCGAAAACATGCAAAAGCTGATCGGTGAGTTGTCCATGCACGAGATGCTGGCCGATGAAATCGCCTGGTTCCTCAAATTTTCCCCCTCGGGCGCGCGCAAATATATCCGCGACCTGCGCGAGGCGGGCGTGATTGAACTGGCGCGCTATATCGAGGGCACGGCCACCTACCTGGGCAAGGCCGTCTACCAGCTGACGCCGGACCCGGAGCGGGTCAAGGCATTCCTCGCCGCCATCGTCCAGCCCAAGCGCGAAGGCGCGCCGCCGCGCAAGGAGCGTCCCGGCCTGCGCGAGCAGAGCATGGCCGGCGCCGGCCGCCACTTCCACATCCTGGCCGACGACACGCACTATGCGATCCGCGTCAACCGCAGTCCCGTGATGCGCGATCCCCTGGTGGCGGCGCTGTTCGGCGCGCCACAATCGCAACAGAAAGAAGAAGCGGCCAAGTAATTTCCGCGTTCCTGTAAGAAAATGATTGAAATGCTGGCAAGGCTCCCCACCTAGCCAGTATTGTCAATCACGGGAACGTGGCATGGAAGCATTGATCTGGATCGGTTTGACGGCGCTGGCCATCGCGCTGCCTCTGTACTGGCCACGCTGGCGCTTGCGACGTGCTCTGAAGCGGCCCCTGCCGCCGGAAGCGGTCGCCGTGCTGGAGCGTAATGTGCCCGTCTACAGCCGCATGCCGGCCGATCTGCAATCGCAGTTGCGCCAGCTGGTGGTCCAGTTCCTGCACACGAAAAAATTCATCGGCTGCGAAGGGCTGGTGGTGGATGACGAAATGGCCGTCACCATCGCCGGGCAAGCTTGCCTGCTGCTGCTGAACCGGCCCAGCAAGGTCTATCCGGCCCTGCATACCATCCTCGTCTATCCGGGCGCCTTTCTCGTGCCCAGCCACGATGTGGGGCCGGGTGGCGTCATCACGCCGGGCCGCCAGACCAGGCTGGGTGAATCGTGGGACGACGGCCGCGTCGTCCTGTCCTGGGACGATGTGCAGCAGGGCGCGCGCGACTGGACCGATGGCCACAATGTGGTGCTGCACGAGTTCGCCCACCAGCTTGACAGCGAATCGGGCCGCGCCAACGGCGCCCCTTACCTCGGCCATCCGGGCAGCTACCGCGAGTGGTCGGAAGTGCTGTCGCGCGACTACCATGCCTTGCGCCAGCTCGCCATGTACCGCCAGCCCAGCGTGATGGACCACTATGGCGCCACCAGTCCCGCCGAATTCTTTGCCGTGGCCACGGAAACCTTTTTTGAAAAGCCATGGCAGATGGCCATCCACCACGCCGAGCTGTACGGCGAATTCCTCAAGTACTACCGCGTCGACCCGCGCGAATGGCTGCCGCCGCCCGCGCCGGAGCCGGAAGCCATGCCGGGCAACTATGCCTGGCTGGGCGGCTGGTAACTGGCAGGGCGCAAGCCTGGGCGCTGTTGCGTCCGCGCTGAATTTGCCTTCCGGGGGAGTTGCGTGCTGAGGTTCGTTGTTACAATAAAAAGCACCACACTCCGTTGCAAGTTGCCAGCCGTACTAGAAGAGCGAACGTGAACTGATAGGGGGAGGCGTCAATGACACAGGCATGGGTAGTCCTCACTCGTCCGGACGGGCGCGACGTGTCTGCTCCCTCGGAGGCACAGCTGATGGCGGCGCTGGACGAGGTCTACAGCGGCAAGGTGCAGAATCCCGACGGCGGCCCCGGTAGCGCCGTACTGCGCTTCGGCTACGACGATGGCTTGATGTATGCAATGGAAGTGACCTGTGGCGGCCATGTGCGCTTCGAGGAATGGTCGGACCGCGATTGCGAGATCGCCCTCGCCAGTCCGCGCCACATGTCGGCGCTGGGGCAGGCCGACGCCCTGCAGCTGTGGCGCTGGCTGGCCCAGCGCCAGGTGGCCAAGATCCGCAGCCAGAACTGGCGGGAGTAGGGGCTAACGCCGCCCCTTTTCCAGCCGCGTCTGGCAGGCAATGCACAGGCGCGCCTCCGGCCGCGCGTTCAGGCGCGAATAGCCGATCTCTTCCCCGCAGTTTTCACACAAGCCATAGTCGCCCTCGGCCAGACGGGCCAGCGCGTGCTGCACCAGGTTCAGGTGATGCGCCGTGTGCTCGGCCGCCTCGTGCACCAGTTCATTGAGCGTGCGCTGGCTGGCGTTGTCGGCCGGCGACGCTTCCGCCTCGTGCGGCAGGGGCGCGCGCAGGTCGGCCTCGCGGTCGATGTCGTCCGCGAGCTGGCTGAGCAAGGCCACCCGCGCCGTTTCCAGCCGGGCTTGCAGCGCAGCGAACTGTTCCGGGGTGAGTCCGTTCATGGCGGCTCCGATTGCAGCGTGGTCAGAACCATTCTACTGCAATCGCGCCCGGCTCAGCGCCCGTCAAGCCTGGGTCGAAGGCGGCGCGCCCGCTTTCAGATCGGCCAGGTGGCGGCGGATTTTTTCCACCGGCGCCGCCAGATGCTCGGGCTTGCCGGCGGCCACCGCCGCGCCCAGGGCCAGCAGGTCGGCCGTGATGTCGATCATGTCCTTCAGGCGGTTGATCTTGCGGATCTTGTCCTGGGCCTGGGCCGTCAGCTCCAGCAGCTCGTGCTGCAGGCCGGCCAGGCCGGCGCCGGCCAGTTCGGCCGCGTCCAGATAGAGGCCGTTGGCGCGCTGGCGCAGCGCCACCTCGTTCTCGAACAAGGCCTGGGCGGCGCCTTGCGACAGGCCCTGGTCGATGGCGCCAGGGGCAGGCGGCGGGGCGCCGGGCGGCGGCTGACGGATGGGCGCATCAGGCGTGTGTGCAGGGCGTCGGCGCAGGCAGACAGGCTGTCGGCCAGGGCTTCCAGGTCGACCTGGCTGGCGGGTGGTAACGGCGTGGCGGACATGGTCACTCCTTGGGCGTGGTGGTGATGGGCGGATCGAGGCGCAGCAGCAGGTCGCGGTGGGCCTGGGCCAGGGTGTCGAGGCTGTGCTCGGCCACGGTGTAGCGGCGGCCCATCTGGCTGTATTCGGCCTGCTTGCTTTGCTGCTGGACCTTGGCCAGGGCGGACAGCAGGCGGTCCTGCGGCGAGTCGGCGTAGGGGATTTCCATCTCCAGCATGCCGAGCACGATGCCGGCCTCGTTGTCGCTGGTCTTGCTGTAGTAGCGCAGCAGGGTGTGCATGGCCTCGAGCAGGGTCTGCATGGGGACGGCGCCGTCGCGCAGCAGCGTCTGCAGGCTGCGGTCCTGGTAATCCTGCCCGGCTTCGCGTGTGAGCAGGCGGGCGATGCCGGCGTAGGCGTTGACGTGGCGGTCATCCAGGCCCGTGCCCGGCCAGGCCTTGATGGACGTGCTGATACCCTTGACCTGGTCTTCCGGGTTGTAGCGCTTGTCGCTGGCCAGCTGGCCCAGGGCGCGCATATAGGCTTGCACGCCCAGGTGGATGGCGATCAGGTCGTCGCACACGGCCTGGCGCTGCCGGTCGATCTCATGTTCGCGCACATCGGCCTGCGGGCTCAGATAGGGTTTTTCCCGCTGATAGGTGGCGCGGAAGCGTTCCGTCAGCTCGGCATAGGCGTCGAGCTGGGGCGCGTCGGCGGCGAAGTCGCGCACGGCCTGCAGGCGCGGCGGCGGCGCGGCGCAACCGGCGAGGATGGCGCACAGGCCGGCGATGGCGATGATCTGGTGTCGTTTCATGGTCCCTCCGCAATTGGCGTCGGGACCATTGTTGCTCTAGGTGAATATTTTGATCTTGCGAATGCGCAACATTGCTAGCTCAGCTCAGCTCAGGTCAGGGTGTTGCGCCAGCCGAGGCCGGCGGCCGTGCCGTTTTGCGGGATGTATTCGCAGCCTATCCAGCCATCGTAGCCCAGCTCGTCGAGCAGGCGGAACAGATAGGGGTAGTTGATCTCGCCCGTGCCCGGCTCGTGGCGGCCGGGCGTGTCGGCCAGCTGGAAGTGGCGGATCTGGGGCAGGTTGGCACGGATGGTATTGGCCAGCTCGCCCTCCATGCGCTGCATGTGGTAGATGTCGTACTGCAGGAACAGGTTGGGGCGGTCGGCGGCGGCGATGATGTCCAGCGCCTGGCGGCTGTGGTGGAGGAAGTAGCCGGGGATATCGTAGGTGTTGATGGGCTCGATCAGCACATTGATGCCGTGCGGGGCGAAGGCATCGGCCGTGTGGCGCAGATTGTCGATGAAGGTTTCGCGGGCGCGCTCGGGCGCGAGGCCGCCCGGCGTCTTGCCGGCCATGCAATGCACCTGGGGCACACCCAGTTCCGTCGCATATTCGAGCGCCAGCTGGACGCTGTCGCGGAACTCGTCGATGCGGCGCGGATCGCAGGCCATGCCTCGGTCGCCCGCGTTCCAGTCGCCGGCGGGCAGATTATGCAGGGCCAGCTTGAGCTGATAGCGGCGCAGGCGCTCCGTGATCTGCTCGCAGTCGCAAACGTAGGGAAAGAGGAATTCGACGGCCTCGAAGCCGGCCGCGTGGGCGAGGGCGAAGCGGTCCAGAAAAGGCGCTTCCGTGAACAGCATGGACAGGTTGGCGGCGAAACGCGGCATGGCTGGCTCCCAAGGCAAGCCCGTATCGTAAACCACAACCCGGGGTCAGGTCTGCCTTTCGGCCAAAACTTACTCTTTGAGCAAATTTTGGCCGAAAGGCAGACCTGACCCCGGATTTTGTTTTTAGCGGCCGCGGCCGCCGGAGCGGTGCTGGGCGGCGCTGCGGGGGGCGCTGGCGTTGCCGCGCGGACCGCCGCCGTTGCTGCCGTTGCGCGGCGTGCCGCCATTGCCGTTGCCGCTGCGCTGGCCGCCGCCGTTGGCGCTCGCGCCGCCCGACGTGCGCGCCTGGCCGCCATTGCCGCGCGCGGCCTGGCCGTTGCCGCCGCGTCCGTGGCCGCCGCTACGGTGGCCGCCCGGGTTGCGGTGGCCGGGACCGCCACTGCGCAGCTGGATCGGTTGCGGACGGGCCGTCGGATCCGGCTCGAAGCCGGCGATGATGTCGCGCGGCAGGCTCTGTTTGATGAGCTTTTCGATGTTCTTCAGCATCTCGTGCTCGTCCACGCACACCAGGGACACGGCCTCGCCCGTGGCGCCGGCGCGGCCCGTGCGGCCGATGCGGTGCACATAGTCTTCCGGCACGTTCGGCAGGTCGTAGTTGACCACGTGCGGCAGCTGGTCGATGTCGATGCCGCGGGCGGCGATGTCGGTGGCGACCAGCACCGTCAGCGTGCCGTCCTTGAACTCGGCCAGGGCGCGGGTGCGCGCCGACTGGCTCTTGTTGCCGTGGATGGCCATGGCGCCGATGCCGTCGCCGCCCAGCTGTTCCACCAGCTTGTTGGCGCCGTGCTTGGTGCGGGTGAAGACCAGCACCTGGCTCCAGTTATTGCTCTTGATCAGGTGCGCCAGCATGGGGTGCTTCTTGTCGCGGTCCACCGGGTGGATCTTTTGCGCGATCACCTCCGACGTCGAATTGCGCCGCGCCACTTCGATCATGGCCGGATTGTTCAGCAGGCCGTCGGCCAGGGCCTTGATCTCGTCGGAGAAGGTGGCCGAGAACAGCAGGTTCTGCCGCTTGGGCGGCAGCGCCGCCAGCACCTTGCGGATATCGCGGATAAAGCCCATGTCCAACATGCGGTCGGCTTCGTCCAGGATGAGGATTTCGATCTTGCTCAGGTCCACCGTGCCCTGGACCATGTGGTCCAGCAGGCGGCCCGGCGTGGCCACCAGGATGTCGACCCCGTGCTTCAGTTGCTTGATCTGGGGATTGATGCCCACGCCGCCGAAAATCACGGCCGAATTCAGCTTGGTATGCTTTCCATACGTGCGCACGCTTTCCTCGACCTGGGCCGCCAGCTCGCGCGTGGGGGTCAGGATCAGGGCGCGGATCGGGCGGGCCGAACTGTTGCTGGTCAGCTTGATGCCGTTGGCGTCCGTCGACAGGCGATGCAAGACGGGCAGGGTGAAGCCAGCCGTCTTGCCAGTGCCCGTCTGGGCGCCCGCCAGCAGGTCGCCGCCGTTCAGCACGGCAGGGATCGCCTGCTGCTGGATGGGGGTCGGCGTGGTGTAGCCGGTTTCGGCCACGGCGCGAACGATCGCGTCGGACAAACCAAGGGTAGAGAAGGACATAATGTGGATTTTTGTAAATATTGCTGAAACAGCAGTAATGAGTGTTTCCAAAACGCTGCACTGCCGCGAGTATAACAGCATCGCGTGCAACTTGTTTCAGCATGGAAATGAAAAAGGGAGCCGCAGCTCCCTTTTATTTGTAACAAAGTTTCAGTTCTTTAGTTCAAATGAAGGGAGCCAGCAGGCCGACCATCTGGCCGAAGATCTTGGGGCTGGCGGCGATGATGTCGCCCTTGTACATGTAGTCCGACTCGCCGTTGAATTCGCCGACGATGCCGCCCGCCTCCGTCACCAGCAGGGAACCGGCCGCGATGTCCCAGGGTTTCAGGCCTTTTTCATAGAAGCCGTCGAGGCGGCCTGCCGCCACATAGGCCAGGTCGAGGGCGGCGCTGCCGGGGCGGCGCACGCCGTGGCAGCGCTCGGCCATGATGCCGTACATCTTCAGGTATTCGTCCAGGGCCTTGGCGTTGCCGGCCACGTAGCCGGTCGACAGCAGGGCGTTGGCGATGCGGTCCAGCTTGGTTACGCGGATACGCTTGTCGTTGAGGTAGGCGCCGGCGCCCTTGCTGGCCGTGAACAGGTCGTTGCGCACGGGGTCATAGATCACAGCCTGCTGGATCACGCCGCGCTGGGACAGGGCGATCGAGATCGAATACTGGGGGAAGCCGTGCATGAAGTTGGTGGTGCCATCGAGCGGGTCGATGATCCAGGTGTACTCCGTGTCGTCGTTGACGTTGGCCGCGCCCGATTCCTCGCCCAGGAAGCCGTGGTCGGGATAAGCCTTGGACAGCACCTCGATGATGGCCTGTTCGGCCGCCTGGTCGACATCGGTGACGAAATCCTTGTGGTTCTTCTCGTTCACGATCAGGCGGTCGAGGTCGAACGAGGCGCGGTTGATGACGGCGGCGGCGCGGCGGGCGGCCTTGATCGCCGTATTGAGCATTGGGTGCATGTCAGCTGTTTTCCGTTAAAAGACGCCATCGCCCGCCCAGGCAGGAAGCTTCCGGGCGGCGCAACGGAGTACATGAGTGAATTAAAGAGCGGAGCGTGGCGACAGGGTAAAATCGCGCTTGCTGCGGGGCCTTGGTGCCGTCCGTGCAAACTTGAAATTTTTGTATCGTCAACGCGTAATAGCGCTATTTTAAATGAACCTGCCCGAAATCAATACCAATCTTTTTCAACGGCTGCGATTTATTCTGGTGGAAACCAGCCGCGCGGGCAATATCGGCGCCGTGGCGCGGGCCATGAAAACCATGGGATTCGACGATCTGGTGCTGGTCAATCCCCGCTTTGAGAACGCCTTGCAGGACGCGGAAGCGATCGCCTTTGCCAGCGGCGCCACCGACATCCTCGAGCGCGCGCGCGTGGTGGGCAGCATGGCCGAGGCGCTGGAGGGTGTCAATTTCGCGGCGGCCGTTTCGGCCCGCCTGCGCGAATACTCGCCGCCCGTGCTGACGCCGCGCGAGCTGTCGGCCCAGCTGGTGGCGCAGACGGAACTGCATGCGGCGGTGATTCTGGGGAACGAGCGCACGGGCCTGCCCAACGAGGTGGTGGAGAAGTGCAATGTGCTGGTGAATATCCCGGCCAATCCGGAATATTCCTCGCTCAACCTGTCGCAGGCGGCCCAGGTGCTGGCCTACGAGTGCCGCATGGCGGCGCTGGACGGCGCGGCCAGCGTGCGCCAGCCGGGCGGCGACGCCAACGAGATCGGCTTCCAGGGCGTGGCCGCCAGCGTGGCGCAGATCGAGGGCATGTATGCCCATCTGGAGCAGGCGCTGGTGGAGATCGGCTTCCTCGACGCCAGCAATCCGCGCAAGCTGATGCCGCGTCTGAAGCGCATGTTCTCGCGCGCCCAGCTCGAGACGGAAGAGGTCAACATCCTGCGCGGTATCGCGCGGCAGATGGTGGAGGCGCGCAAGCGGCCAGGAAAGGACTGAGGCTGCGCCCATGCGGCCGGCGAGGCCCGAAGCGGCGCACAAGCAGACTGGCAAGGGTCGACGCAGCGCACAGGCGGGCCGGCCAGGGGTCGAGCCGGGCCGGAGCCGCGCTCAGCGGGCTTGCGCCGCGCGCCAGCGGCGATAGCGGCGCGTCAGGCGCAGCACGCGCAGTTGGTCTGCCAGCAGGGTGAAGACGGGCGAATACTGCGCCAGCCGCATCCGGCCGCTTCCCAGCGCGCGCAGGCGGCGCTTGACCAGCGCCATCGTGGCGAGAGCCACCAGCGCCTTGTCCTTCCACGTCACCGTCTGCGCTTCGGCCACCGCGTCCTCGCCCGTCCGCCAGCGCGCGGGCAGGTCGGGAATCAGGGCCAGCGCCGTGGCCAGGCCGGCGACGGCGACGCCGCTGGCGACCACCTGTTCGGCCACGGCACGGCGGCGAATGCCGCCCGTCGTCATCAGCGGCATGCGCGCGATGGCGGCCAGCTCCTTGGCGAATTCGAGGAAGTAGGCTTCGCGCGCCAGCGTGCGGCCGTCGGCGGTATTGCCCTGCATGGCGGGGCTTTCATAGCTGCCGCCGGACAGCTCGATCAGATCGACTTTTTCCCCGTTCAGCGCCAGGATCACTTCGCGCGCATCGCCTTCAGAGAAGCCGCCGCGCTGGAAGTCGGCCGAATTCAGTTTGACTGCCATGCAGAAGCCGGGCGAGACGCGTGCACGCACGGCGCGCACCACCTCCAGCAGCAGGCGGGCGCGGTTGGCCAGGCTGCCGCCCCAGCGGTCCTGGCGCTGGTTGGTCAGCGGCGAGAGGAATTGCGACAGCAGGTAGCCGTGCGCCGCATGGATCTCCACGCCGGTAAAGCCAGCCTGCTCGGCCAGCTGCGCCGTGTCGGCAAAGCGGGCGATGGTTTCCGCGATCTCGGCCTCGCTCATGGCTTTGGGCATGGGGAACATCTTGCTGTGCTTGCCCAGGTCGAGGGCCACGCCGGACGGCGCCCACGCTTCCTCTCCCATCGCGGCCAGAATTTGCCGGCCCGGATGGCTGATCTGCATCCACAGCTGCGCGCCGTGGCGGGTGGCGCTGGCGGCCCAGGTGCGGAAGGACTCCAGCGGCGTGCCGCGTTCCAGCACGACGGCGCCGGGGCCGGTGAGGGCGCGGCTGTCCACCATTACGTTGCCGGTGATGATCAGGCCCGTGCCGCCGGCGGCCCATGCCTGGTATAGCTGATAGAGCGCGGCGCCGGGCAGTTGTCCCGCTTCGGCCATGTTTTCTTCCATGGCGGCCTTGGCCAGGCGGTTGGGGAGGATGGCGCCGTTCGGCAGGTGCAGCGGTTCAAAGAGAATGGAGGTCATGGCGGGCACAGTCGGAATTGATCGTGTTAGTATCGTAACCCTCAAGTCAGGTTGAAGGTCAAGCGTTATGAAGATCAGCGAAATCGCCCGGCGCACGGGCATGGCGGCATCGGCTATCCGCTTCTACGAGGAACGCGGATTGCTGGTGTCGGTGGGGCGGGGCAGCAATGGCTACCGCGATTACACGGAAGCCGATGTGGAGCGGCTGGAACTGGTCAAGATCGGCAAGTCGCTGGGCTTTTCGCTGGATGACCTGGGCGCGTTCTTTGCGCAGGGCGCGGCTGTTTCCAAGCCGGACTTGCTGCGCTCCCTCGATCAGAAGCTGGCCGAAGTGGAGCAGATGATGGCGCTGCTGAACACCCAGCGCCGCGATTTGAAGGCGCTGAAGGACACCATCGTCGCCACCTGGGAGTCGGGTGAATGCTTCAAGGGCGGGACGCTGGTACGTCCCGCTAAGACCAAGCCACAGACCAAGCCTCAGGCCACGTCGAAAGGCGACGCGCTGCCGGCGTAAATGTTTTCCATCACCTGCCGTTCGCGCCGAACGATGGTGGCGACGAAGTCCTGCGGCTGCCGCATGCGCTTGAAGGCGGCAAAGCCACGCTCCAGGAACTGCTGTAGATCGCCCAGTCCCGCCAGCCGCGCCGGGCCGCGCATCATTTTCAAGGTGGTGTTCAGTAGCGGTACGCGCACCAGTTCACACAGCGATACGCCCAGCGCATCGACCAGCTCCAGCTGGCGCGCGCGGTCGGCTGGCGTCAGGGCCTCGCGGTAGGCGGCGATGTAGCGCGCCTCGTTCACCTTTCTCCCCACCTGCTGCGCCATGGCCGTGTCGAGCCGCTCGGACAGGGCGTCCAGCGCGATGGCTTCCGTGATCGTGTGCAGGGCGTTCAGCGGCAGCAGGCGCTGCAAGGTGGGGACGATGCGCTCCATGTCGGCGTCGCGCTGGCTCAGGTCATGGGCGCCATACAGCTCGTCGAAAAAGAACAGGGCGGCGTCTCGCGTGTCGTCGGCGGCCAGCAGGTCGGCATGGGTGCCGGCCAGCCGCGTTGACTGGAATTGCTTGAGCGCCGTGCGCGCCGCCTGCAGCGAGGCATTGTGCGCCGCACCGTCGCGTTCCGCCTGCGCCGAGCGCAGTTGCTGCTCCAGTCTCGTCACCAGATGTTCTTTTTTCATGCCAGTGTTGTACCAGATCGAACTAGACGCGGCACTCTATTTTTTGCGTCCGGCCTGCCGCGCGCATCACGTACACTACCGAAAAAAATATTCAAGAGACGGATGGAGACAATGCAGACTTCCCGCAGATCTTTTCTGAAGATCGGCGTGATCGGCGCGATCGCACTCGCAGCCGGTGGCGCCGTCTATCGCCTGGCGAATCCGCCGCAAGCCGGACGCTTTATCCTCGATGGCGACGCCAGAGCCGTGCTGGCCGCCGTGATTCCCTCCATCCTGGGCAGTGTGATGCTGCCGTCCGAAGCGGCGGCGCGCGCCCAAGCCGTCGACGGCTGCATCGAGCGCGTCAACATCGCCATCCACGGCCTGCCGCTGTCCACGCAGAAGGAAGTGCAGGACCTGTTTGGCCTGCTGGCGCTGGGTCCCGCGCGGCGCTTCCTGGCCGGGGTGCCGGACAGCTGGTCCGCCGCCACGCCGCAGCAGATCGACGCCTTCCTGCAAAGCTGGCGCGTACATCGCATCGGCATGCTGCAGACGGCCTATCAGGCGATGCATGATCTGATCACGGGCGCCTGGTATGCCGATCCCGCGCATTGGGACGCCATCGGCTATCCCGGTCCGATCAAGGAGCTGAGCTGACATGACGAATACGAACATCCCCATCACACCCGCCAGCGGCGTCGTTCCCGATCCAATCCAGGCCGGCCTCGCCGCAGGCTGGCGCGTCACCGACTGCTCGCTGATCGACAAGGACCAGACGCTGGAGGCGGACGTGGTCATCGTCGGCAGCGGCGCCGGCGGCGGCGTGACGGCCGAGCTGCTGGCGCTGGCCGGCCTCAATGTGCTGATCGTGGAAGAGGGCGCGCTGAAGTCGTCGAAGGACTTCAAGATGCGCGAGTCGGACGCCTATCCCGCCTTGTACCAGGAATCGGCGGCGCGCAAGACGCGCGACAAGGGCATCAACATCCTGCAGGGACGCACGGTGGGCGGCAGCACCACCATCAACTGGACCAGCAGCTTCCGCACGCCGCCCGCCACGCTGGACTACTGGAACAAGCACTTCGGCCTGAAGGACTATACGCCGGAAGCGCTGGCGCCGTGGTTCGAGATGATGGAGCAGCGCCTCAACATCGCCGAATGGGCCGCGCCGCCGAACGAGAACAATGACCTGCTGCGCCGCGGCGCGCAAAAGCTGGGCATCCCCACCGCCATCATCCACCGCAACGTCAACGGCTGCTGGAACCTGGGCTACTGCGGCATGGGCTGCCCGACCAACGCCAAGCAGTCGATGCTGGTGACGACCATCCCGTCTGCCCTGCAGCATGGCGCGAGCCTGCTCACGCGCCTGCGCGCGGAGCGCTTCGTCTTCAAGGGCGACCGCATCGAGCAGCTGGAATGCCTGGCGCTCGATCCTGCCGGCCTGGCGCCGAGCGGACGCCGCGTCACGCTGCGCGCCCGGCACTTCGTGCTGTCCGGCGGCGCGATCAATTCGCCGGCCCTGCTGCTGCGCTCCGCCGCGCCCGATCCGCACGGGCTGCTGGGCAAGCGCACCTTCCTCCATCCGACCGTCATCTCGGCCGGCCTGTATCCGCAGCGGGTGGACGGCTATGCGGGTGCGCCGCAGTCGGTGTACTCGGACCACTTCCTGCACACCGACGCCATTGACGGGCCGATGGGCTACAAGCTGGAGGCGCCGCCGCTGCATCCCGTGCTGCTGTCGTCCACCATGTCCGGCTTCGGCGCCCAGCATGCGGCGATGATGCGGGACTTCTCCCATTTCCATGTGCTCTTGGCGCTGCTGCGCGACGGCTTCCATGCGGACGCGCCGGGCGGCAGCGTGGGCCTGGCTGCGGGCGGCGCGGCGGTGCTCGATTATCCGATCGGCGATTTCATCTGGGATGGTGTGCGCCGCGCGCTGCTGACCATGGCCGAGATCCAGTTCGCCTCCGGCGCCAAGTCGGTGGCGCCCGTGCATGAGCATGCGGGCAGCTATACCAGCTGGGACGAGGCGAAGAAGGCCATCAACGCGTTGCCATTCCGCTTGCTGTCCACGCGCGTGGTGTCGGCGCACGTGATGGGCGGCTGCGGCATGTCGGACGATGAGCGGCTGGGCGTGACCAGTTCGCAGGGGCGCTATCACGGCGTGAGCAATCTGTCGGTGCACGATGGTTCGCTGTTCCCCACCTCGATCGGCGCCAATCCGCAGCTGTCGATCTACGGCCTGACGGCACGCCTGGCCAGCGGACTGGCGCAGCAGCTGACGGGACAACCCGCCCCGCGCCTCATGCGCACCTGAGCGCTGGCGTGGCACGGCGCGAGGCGCGGGCCGCAGCGCATGGCGCGCCCGGCGCCTGGCGCACCGCCGCACTCGGCGCACCGGCGCACCGGCGCACCGGCGTGAAATCGCGTAAGCTGGCGGCTGGGGCGGCGGTTGGCTGGATCCGCTGCGCTGCGCAGCGGCGGCCGCGCCCCTTCAGCGGAGGCGCGACGCATGATCAAACGCTGGATCATTCTTTTACTGGCGGTGCAGACCGCAGCGGCGGCGGCGCTCGCCGTGCTGCTGTACCACGAATGGCGCCCGCCGCTGCTGGCCGCGCTGCCCGCCTTGCATGCGCTGCTCTGCGCGGCGTTTGGCGTCGCCGCCGTCATCGCCGTCCGCCTGCTGCTCTCCCTGAACAACTTCCACCTGAGCGCGCACTTCGGCAGCGCCACGCCGGACGCGCACAAGCTGAACGCGGTGAGTGCATTGCGCCTGATCGGCGGCGAATTCCTGTCCTCGCTGCGCGTGTCCACGCTGGACATGCTGCGTCCCGTCGGCCTGCGCCTCACGCCGCAAGCGCAAGCGCAAGGCCTGCCCGTGCTGCTACTGCACGGCTACGCCTGCAACAGCGGCTACTGGCGTCCGCTGAGCGCCTTGCTGGCGCAGGCCAATATCAGCCACCTCGCCATCGACCTTGAGCCGCTAGGCGCCGGCATCGACGAGCTGGCGCCGCAAGTGCAGGCGGCCGTGCAGCGCCTGTGCGCGGCCACGGGCAGCGCGCAAGTGGTCATCGTCGGCCACAGCATGGGCGGCCTGGTGGCGCGGGCCTGGCTGCGCCGCTACGGCGCCGCACAGAGCGCCCGCATCGTCACGCTTGGCTCGCCCCACCAGGGCACGGCGCTGGCGCGCACGGCGCCCGGCCGCAACGGCGCGCAGATGCGGCGGGGCAGCGCCTGGCTGGTGGAGTTGGCTGCCGCTGAGGCAAATTTGCAACGTGAAATTTTCACATCAATTTATTCTGTCCATGACAACATCGTTGCCCCGCAAGACTCCAGCCATATCCCCCGCGCCCGCAATCTTGTCTATGGCGGCATAGGCCATGTGGCGTTGGGCCGGCATCCGGCCATCCTGGCCGCCGTGCTGGACGAGGTGCGGCAGGCGGGCGCTAGCCAGGACAAACGGCGCAAATCGTCGTGAACGGGCTGCGCTGTGACTTTATGTGAGAATCTGGACGGGTTGTTGCTGTATGGTTATTTGAAATGGAGCGAAGAAAACAAGGTACACAATGGCTACCGACTTCGGCACCCTGATCCTGAACGAGACTCCGGACGCGGTCATCGTCACCAGTCCCGAGGGTGAGGTCGTCTGCTGGACCCAGGGCGCCACGGCCACTTTCGGCTACCGCAGCGAGGAAGCCCTTGGCCACCAGCTCGACAGCCTGATCATGCCGCCGGCCCACGCCGCCGGCAGCCACGAGGCCATGCACCGCACCTTGCAGGACGGCTTCGCCAACTACGAGTCGATGCGGCGGGCCAAGGACGGTACCCTGGTCTATATCGACAGCTCGAGCAAGGCCGTGCGCGGGGCGGACGGCGCCATCGAATATATTTTGTGGAGCAAGAAGAACGTCACCCACTTGAAGGTGCTGCGCGACGCCAAGCTGGTCGAGGCGCGCTTCGGCGATCTGCTCGAGTCGACGCCGGACGCCATCATCATGGCCAACGCCAGCGGGCGCATCGTGCGTGCCAACCGCCAGGCCGAGACCCTGTTCGGCTACCAGCGCGGCGAGCTGTGCGGCCAGCCGCTGGAAGCGCTGATGCCGGCCCGCTTGCGCCAGGCCCATCTGCGCTACCGCGCCGCCTATGCCGTGCGGCCGCAGACGCGGGCCATGGGCATGGGGCGCGAGTTGTTCGGCCTGCGCAAGAATGGCGAGGAATTCCCGGTCGAGATCAGCCTCAATCCCATCGCGATGGAGGAGGGCACCCTGACCATGAGCGCGATCCGCGACATCAGCGAGCGCAAACGGAACGAGCGTGCGCTGCATGAAAAGAACCTGGAACTGGCCAGGGCAAACGCGGCCAAGGACCGTTTTTTGGGCGGCATGTCACACGAATTGCGCACGCCCTTGAACGCAATCATCGGATTTACAGGTACTATGTTGATGAAGCTGCCAGGTCCCCTGACCGAGGAACAGGGCAAGCAGCTGCGCACCATCCAGAGCAGCGCCCGCCACCTGCTGTCGCTGATCAACGACCTGCTCGACCTGACCCGGATCGAGACGGGCAAAGTGGAGCTCGATCTGGCGCCCCTGCAATGCCGGCCGCTGATCGACGAGGTGCTGGGGCTGTTCCGGCCGCAGGCGCGGCACAAGGGACTGGAACTGGAATTTGTCAGCGCGCCGCAGGAGATCGCCCTGCTGACGGACCGCCGCGCGCTGCAGCAGATACTGATGAACCTGATTAACAACGCGATCAAATTCACGGAGCAGGGCGAGGTGGTGGTGCGGCTGGCCACGGCGACCCTGGAGCAGCGCGCCTGCGTCACCATCAGCGTCAGCGATACCGGCAGCGGCATCGCGGAAGCGGACCGGGGCCGCCTGTTCCAGGCCTTTACCCAGCTCGACACCGGCAGCACGCGGCAGTTCGAGGGCACGGGCCTGGGCCTGCATCTGAGCCAGAAGCTGGCCGCGCTGCTGCACGGGCGCATCCTGTGCGACAGTCAGTATGGAGTGGGCAGTACCTTTACATTGGCCCTGCCGCTGGATTGATGACGGCGGCGCGGGACCGGGGCAGGCTGCGGCAGCCTGCGGGCATCAAGGACTTTATGGAGCGCTAACGTGTCAGCACGCATCCTCATCATCGAAGACAACGCCACCAATATGGAGCTGATGGTCTACCTGCTGCGCGCCTTCGGCTATACGCCGCTGACGGCGGCCGACGGCGAGGCGGGCGTCGAGGCGGCGCGGCGCGAGCTGCCCGACCTGATCATCTGCGACGTCCACCTGCCCAAGCTGGACGGCTACGGCGTGGTGGCCGCACTGAAGGGCGATGCGCTGATCCGCCACATCCCGGCGCTGGCGGTGACGGCGCTGGCCATGGTGGGCGACCGCGAGCGGCTGCTGGCGGCCGGCTTCGACGGCTATATCGGCAAGCCCATCGAGCCGGACACCTTCGTCACCCAGATCGAGTCTTTTTTACCGGGGACGGTGCCAGCCCCGGCGAAAAATGACACCGCCACCATCCTCATCGTCGACGACCATGTGCTGAACCGCGAGTTCCTCATGACCCTGCTGGGTTATGGCGGCCACCGCCTGCTGGAAGCGGCCAATGGGGCCGAGGGCTTGAAGATGGTGCAGGCCGAGCGGCCCGATCTGGTCATCTCCGACATCCTGATGCCCAATATGGATGGCTACGAATTCGTCACCCGCATGCACGGCCAGCCGGAGACGGCCGATGTGCCGGTGATCTTCTATACGGCCACCTACCGCGAGAAGGAGGCGGTGGCCGTGGCCCAGGCCTGCGGCGTGCGCTGGGTGCTGCCCAAGCCGTCCGATCCCGACGTCATCCTGCGCACCGTGCACGAGGCCCTGGGCTGGGGCGCCGAGGCGGACGACGACGTGCCCGCCTTCGCCCCCGAGCCGCCGCAGGAGGGCGGCTTCCTCGGCATCGACCACAAGGTGGCCGAATACCTGGGCGAGCTGGAGTCGAGCAGCGCCCTGATCACCCAGCTGGCCAGCGACGACGAGGCGCCGGCGGAAAACCTGTCCTTGATGACGGAGCGCTTGTCGCGCTCGCTGTCCAGCCTGCAGGCGGTGTCGCTGCGGCTGACGGCGCTGATCGAGCTGGGCATCGAGCTGGGCGCCGAGCGCGACCCCACGGCGCTGGTGGAGATCGGCTGCCGCGTGGCGCAGAACATCTGTGTCTCCAAGTACGCCTGCATCGGCGTGCTGGAGCCGGGCGTGGGCGAGCTGAGCTACTTCGCCGCCTGCGGCACGGGCGTGCCGGGCCGCGCCCTGGTGGGCGACCCGCGCGCCGGCATCCTGGGCGAGCTGCTGGAGCAGCGCCAGCCCTGCCGCATGAACGAGCTGGACGGTGCGGCCACGGCCATCGGCCTGCCGTCCGGCCACCCGCCCGTGCACTCCTTCCTCGGCGTGCCCATCGCCGCCCGCGAGCGGGCGCACGGCTGGCTCTACCTGGTGGACAAGCTGGGTGCGGACGGTTTTTCCGAAGTGGACGAGCGGGTGGCCGCCACGGTGGCGGCGCAGATCGCCGTCGCCTATGAAAACCTGCTGCTGTACGAAGAGATCAAGCGCCACCACGCCCAGCTGCAGCTGGACATGAACGCCCGCATCCGTCTCGACGAAGACCTGCGCCGCTTCCGCCTGGCGATGGACGCCACAGCCGACGCCATCTTCCTCGTCGACCGCGCTGGCATGTGCTTTGTCGACGTCAACGCCACCGCCTGCCGCATGCTGGGTTACGAGCGCGAAGACTTCCTCCAGGTGGGCCCCAACAAGTCCATCGAGGGCGACCTGAGCCGGCTGGAAGAGGTGTACGACAAGCTGCTGGCGGGCGACCCCAGCGGCGCCATGTCGGAGCTGCTCCTGCACCGCAAGGATGGTTCGCCCCTGTCGGTGGAAGTGCAGCGGCGTACCCTGCGCTCGGGCGAGAACTGGATCCTGGTGGCCGTCGCGCGCGACATCACCGAGCGCAAGGAGGCCGAGCAGCGCCTGCTCAAGCTGGCCCACTTCGACACCCTGACGGGCCTGCCCAACCGCAGCCAGTTCTACGACTCGCTGACCCATTCGCTGAACCAGGCCAAGGAGCACAAGTGGTCGCTGGCCGTGCTCTTCCTCGACATGGACCGCTTCAAGAACGTCAACGACACCCTGGGCCACACCATCGGCGACGAGCTGCTGCGCCAGTTCTCCAGCCGTCTGGTGGATTGTCTGCGCGTGCGCGATACGATCGGGCGCTTCGGCGGCGACGAGTTCGCCGCCATCCTGATGCTGCCGGAAGGGGCGCAGAACGCCATCGCCGTGGTGGACAAGATCCGCGAAGCCATGCGCCGTCCCTTCGACCTGAAAGGCCACGAGGTGACGGTGACGGCCAGTATCGGCATCGCCGTCTATCCCGACGACGGCAGCGACCCGGACGCCCTGATCCAGTACGCCGACACGGCCATGTACCGCGCCAAGGAAGCGGGGCGCGACGCCTTCCGCTTCTTCACGGCCGAGATGAACGCCCAGTCGCTGGCGCGGCTGGACCTGGAAAACGCCTTGCGCCGCGCCATCGAGAACGAGGAGTTCGTGCTGTTCTTCCAGCCGAAAGTCCATATCGGCACGGGCCGCATCAGCGGGGCGGAAGTGCTGCTGCGCTGGGCGCGTCCCGGCCACGGCATGGTGTCGCCAGCCCTGTTCATTCCCATCCTGGAGGAGACGGGCCTGATCGTGCGCGTCGGCACCTGGGTGCTGCATGAGGCATGCCGCAAGATCAGCCAGTGGGGCAAGACCAACACGGGTGCGGTTCATCTCTCGGTCAACGTCTCCGGCATCCAGTTCTTCGTCGGCGGCCTGGAAGAGGAAGTGATGAAGGCGATCAAGGAATACGATATCGCGCCCGAGCTGCTGGAGCTGGAGCTGACGGAATCGTCGCTGATGTCGAACGCGGAAGAGACCATCACCGTGCTGCAGAACCTGAAGGCGCTCGGCATCCAGATCTCGATCGACGATTTCGGCACCGGCTATTCTTCGCTGGCGTATCTCAAGCGCTTCCCCATCGACAAACTGAAGATCGACATCGCCTTCGTGCGCGAAGTGACCAGCAATCCTGACGACGCGGCCATCGTCCTCGCCATCATCAACATGGCGCACAGCCTGAAGCTGGACGTGATCGCCGAAGGGGTGGAGAAGGACGCCCAGCTGGCCTACCTGCGCCGCCACGGCTGCGACGAGATGCAGGGCTATTACTTCAGCCGTCCCGTGCCGGAGGACGAGTTCGAGCAGATGCTGAGGGAGGGCAAATACCTGCAGCCGCCCGCCGATGAAACGGTGGTGCACCAGCAAACCCTGCTCATCGTCGACGACGACGCGTTCATGCTGGACGTGCTGACCGACTTCCTGTCGCAGGACGGCTACCGCATCCTGACGGCGCAGACGGCGGCCGAGGGCTTCGACATCCTGGCCCGGCACCGGGTGCAGGTGATCCTGTGCGACCAGTGCATGCCCTTGATGAGCGGGACCGAATTCATGGAGCGGGTGAAGAACCTGGCGCCGGACACCTTCCGCATCATGCTCTCGGCCTATGCCGACCTGACGCCGATCATGGCCGCCATCAACCACGGCGCCATCGACCGCTTCTACACCAAGCCGTGGAAGGGCGCCGTCCTGCGCGAAAATATCCGCGAAGGCTTCCGCCTGCACGCCCAGGTGCACGGGCCGGTGGCGGCCGCGCGCAGCTAGCGGCGCGGCGGAGGGCCGCGCGAATGGTTGGGCGATGTGCAGGGCAGGGAGCAGCGCGGCGGATCGCGGCGCTGTTGCCGGCCGCGTGGCCAGCGCCGTTGCCGAAGCCGCAGGCGGCGCCGCTGCCTGGAGCTGCACCGGTCTGTCTGCTGGCATTTGTGCTGGCGCTTCTCCTTGCCTTGCTGGTCCCTCCCGCGCGCGCGGCTGCGGCGGACGCCGCGCCGGCGCTGGAGATCTACGCCATGGAGGCGCGTCCCATCAGCTTCCACGCGGCGGACGGTCCCTCGGGCCTGGTGGTGGACATGGCGCGCGAGATTCAGCGGCGCATCGGCAACAGCGATCCCGTCACCATCGTGCCCTGGGCCAGGGCCAATCTGCTGGCCAAAAACAAGGCCAATGTGCTGCTGCTGTCCATCATCCCGACAGCGGAGCGCGACCGCTACCTGCGCTACGTCGGCCCTGTATTCCAGCTGCATCTGGGCTGCTACGCCATGCGCAGCCGCGCCGCCGAGCTGCGCGCGCGCGATCCCAGCTTGCACAGCCTGCGCGGCGGCGCCCGCCGCGGCAGCATCTTCATCCAGCTGGCGCGCGGCGCCGGCTATCATCTGGCCGAGGAAATCAACAATTCCGACCTCGCGATCCGCATGCTGATGGCCGGGCGCTACGACCTGTTGTTCGACGGCGACGAGATCGTCAGCGGCGCCCTGCAACGCACCGGCTACGGCCGCGATCAGCTGGAGCTGATGGCCGACCTGGGCGCAAAAAGCGTATACTTCGCTTTTTCCCAGGGCACGCCGGACAGCGTGGTGCAGGCTTGGGACGCGGCCCTGCGCGCCATGCGGCGCGACGGCAGCTACCAGAAAATCCACCGCCAATGGCTGCCCGGCTACCCATTGCCGCCGGAGACGGCGGCGCAGCGACGCTGAGGTCAACACCGATGAGGCATGCGGGACTTCCTGTGCTCGGGCGCCGGCTGTGCGCCGTGCTGCTGTGCGCGCAGGTCGGCTTGGCCATGGCTGCACCGCCCACGCTGAAGATTTTCGCCCAGAGCTCCCTCGTCAGTTCCACGCAGATGGCCGATCCGCCGCGCTTGCTGTCGGTGGAGGTGGCGCGCGAAGTGCAGCGCCGAGTGGGTAATGCCGATCCGATCGAAGTCGTGCCCTGGGCGCGCGCCATTGCCCTGGCGTCGAAGGAAGCCAATGTGGTGCTGCTGCCCGTGATCCGCACGCCGGAGCGCGACCGCTTCCTCACGTACGCCGGACCGGTGTTCCAGCTGCGCTTTTCCGCCTTCGCCTTGCGCAGCCGGGCGGCAGAGCTGCGCGCGAGCGACCCGGGCCTGCGCAGCCTGCGCGGCGGTGCGCGGCGCGGCGGCGTGTTCGCGCAGCTGGCGCGCGACGCCGGCTATACCGTGACCGATGAAGTGAACAATATCGACACCGCCCTGCGCATGCTGAGGGCGGGCCGCTACGACCTGCTGTTCGACAGCGATGAAATGGTGGCCATCGTCATGCGCCAGAGCGGTTATGAGCCGGATTGGCTGGAGAACATGGCCAGCCTGGGATCCTTGAACGCCTATTTTGCCTTTTCCAAGGGCACGCCGGATGCCGTCGTGCGCGCCTGGGACGACGCACTGAGCGCCATGAGGCGCGACGGCAGCCTGCAGAAGATCTACCAGCGCTGGCTGCCCGGCTTCATGCCGCCGGACGCGGTGGCGGTGCCGCTTAAGCGCCCGCACTGAAGGCGGGCGCAGGACTGCTTAGAAGTGCACGCCGCGCAGCAGCTGCTGCATTGCGATCTGCTCGGAGCTCATCTGCGGCGGCTTCTTGCCGTCGCCGCCTTTGGCCGCATCCGAGTCGGGGAACATGCGGAAGCTGGTGTTCAGCACGATCTGCGCCACGCGCGGCATCAGCGCATGCAGCACCTGGCCGAACACGCCCACGCGGGTGGCGATGCGCACCGGCTTGTAGACGATGGCTTCGGCGATCATGTCGGCCGCTTCCTCCGGCGTCAGGGTTGGCACGTTCTGGTAGATCTTGGTCGGCGCGATCATCGGCGTGCGCACCAGCGGCATGTTAATCGTGGTGAACTTGATGCCCATGTCCTGCAGCTCGGACGCGGCGCACTTGGTCCACGCCTCCAGCGCGGCCTTGGACGCCACATAGGCCGAGAAGCGCGGCGCATTGGTCAGGGTGCCGATAGACGAGATGTTGACGATATGGCCGCGCTTCTTCTCGATCATCGACGGCAGCAGGCCCATGGTCATGCGCAGGCAGCCGAAGTAGTTGAGCTGCATGGTGCGCTCGAAGTCGTGGAAGCGGTCGAAGCTCGACTCGATGGCGCGGCGGATCGAACGGCCCGCGTTGTTGACCAGGATGTCGACGCCGCCATGGTTCTCGATCAGCAGTTGCACGAAGCGGTCGCAGTCGGCCATGTCGGCCACGTCGGCCACGTAGGTGACCAGCTCGAAGCCGCGCGCCTCCACCTCCGCCTTGGCCTCGGCCAGCTTGTCCTCGTCGCGGCCGCAGATGATGGTGATGGCGCCCGCTTCGGCCAGCTTGTGCGCCGCCGCCAGGCCGATGCCGGACGAGCCGCCCGTCACCAGCACCACCTTGCCCGCCACCTGGCCGCGCAGGGTGTGGTCGATGAACAGGTCGGGATCGAGGTTGCGCTCCCAGTAGTCCCACACGGCGGCCGCGTATTTCTCCAGCGGCGGGCAGGCGATGCCCGTGCCTTTCAGGGCGGCGGCCGTGTCGCGGTTGTCGAAGCGGGTAGGGTAGTTCACAAAGGCCATCAGGTCGCCCGGCAGGCCCAGGTCCTTCATGACGGCGTCGCGCACGCGGCGCACGGGCGACAGCGCCATCACGCCTTTCTTGATCGACTTCGGAATGAAGCCGAACAGCGCGGCGTTGATACGGATGCTCATGGTCGGCGCATGGGCGGCGCGGCAGAAGGTGTTGAGCACCTCGCCCACGCGCATGGGCTCGGGGTCGGTCAGGTGGAAGGCGCGGTTGTCCAGCTTGGGCTGGTGGGAGATGTGGTCCATCGCGTCGACCACGTAATCGACCGGCACGATGTTGATGCGGCCGCCCTCGATGCCGATGGTGGGCATCCACGGCGGCAGCAGCTGGCGGATACGCTGGATCAGCTTGAAGAAGTAGTAGGGACCGTCGATCTTGTCCATCTCGCCCGTCTTCGAGTCGCCCACCACCATGCCGGGACGGTAGACGCGCCAGGCGCCCTTGGTCTCCTTGCGCACGATCTTTTCCGATTCATGCTTGGTGGCGAAGTAGGGATGGTCGAGGTTTTCCGCTTCCTCGAACATGTCTTCGCGGAAGATGCCCTCGAACATGCCGGCGGCGGCGATAGAGCTGACGTGGTGCAGGATGCCCGCCTGGAGCGCGTTGGCCAGGTCGACCGCGTTGCGCGTGCCCTGGACATTGACTTCGGCCTGCTCTTCCGGGCCGGCCAGCATGTCGTAGATGGCCGCCAGGTGGTAGAAGTGGTCGATGCCCTTGGCCAGCTGCTTGATGGTGTCCTTGTGCACGCCCAGCTTGGGCTGGCGCAGATCGCCGAACACGGGAATGGCGCGCGTCTTGCTCGCGCCCCAGTACTCCATCAGCGCGGGAATCTTGTCGCGGCTGCTCTCACGCATCAGGAAATACACCGCGCTGCCCTTACGTGCCAACAGCTTCTTCACCAAACGCTTACCGATAAAGCCAGTCGCCCCAGTTACAAAATACTGCATCCTGAATTCTCCTTGTGTGTTTCCTTTTGTGTTTTTGGTAACCTGCGATTGCATCATTACAGGCTCGTCCAAGATTGGCAAGCCCCGTCTTGATTTAGAACAGCCGCTCTACCGCATTAGAAACCCCGCTCTAGTTTTGCTGTCTAGAATGCAACCATTGAAAACCAAGATTCATCTCTCATCCACTACAGGAGCCCAAGATGGTTAAGAAACTGAAGACGCTGGCAAAAGACGACGACAAGCAATTGGCACAGGCAGTGCGCAATTCCGCGCAGCAGATCTGGCAGGCTGGCCTTGGCGCGTTCGCCAAGGCCCAGGAAGAAGGCAACAAGGTGTTCAGCAAACTGGTGAAGGAAGGCACGGACCTGCAGAAACGCACCCGCAGCCTGGCTGAAGGCAAAGTGTCCGAAGTGCGCGACACCGTCAGCGGCCTGACCGAAGGCGTGACCAGCAAGGCCGCCGGCTCCTGGGACAAGCTGGAGCAGGTGTTCGAAGAGCGCGTGGCCCGCGCCCTGAGCTCGATCGGCGTGCCGACCCAGAAGGAAATCCAGACCCTGACCAAGCGCATCGAGCAGCTGAGCAAGGCCGTGGAAGAACTGTCGGGCAAGAAGCTGCCAGCCGTGCGCGCCACCAAGGCCGCCGCCAAGCCGGCCGTGAAAGCCGTCAAGCCAGCCGCAAAGACCGCAAGCAAGCCGGCCGCCAAACCTGCCGCCAAAAAGTCGGCCGTGAAGAAGACCGCCGCCGCCAAGACCGCAGCCGTCAAGCCAGCCGCCAAGGCCGTGGCCAAAAAGCCTGCCGCCAAGCGCGCCGCCAAGCCTGCCGCCAAGGCCATCAGCTTCCCCACCGCCGCCTCGGTCAGCGCCGCGGCGGACGCCAAGGCAGCATAAACCCCGGCCGCACTGCCGCCCCGGTCCTCACCCTGGTCCCGCCCGGACCAGGTCTGGCGGCGGCAAGCGGCGTAAAACCCTGTGACCTTCGGCTTGCGTTCTCCCGCAAGCCTTTTTTTCGCCAAACGCATAGCTGACCGAATCACCGATGCCTTCCTCTCCCAAGTCTGAACGCAGCAAGCCGCGCATGGGCCTGGCGCTTGCGGGCGGCGGCCCGCTGGCCGCCGTGTACGAGATCGGCGCCCTGGCCGCGCTGGCCGAAGCCATCGAGGGACTGGACCTGAACGAGGCCGACATCTACGTCGGCGTCAGCGCCGGGGCCATCATCGCCGCCGGCCTGGCCAACGGCATCACGCCGCACCAGATGTGCCGCCTGTTCATCGAGAGCGATATCGAGGCGGCCGACGGCGCCATGCTGTTCAAGCCGAAGACCCTGCTGCGACCCGCCCTGGCCGAGTTCCGCCGGCGCCTGCGCAGGGCGCCCGGCCTGGTGACGGGATCGCTGTTCCACTACGCCCGCAACCGCGCCAGCCTGGCGTCTTCCTTCGAGCGCATGAAGGAAGTGCTGCCGGCCGGTTTCTTCACCGGTGACGCAATCGGCAACTTCCTCAAGGCCACCTTCGCCCGCGCCGGACGGACCAACGACTTCCGTAAGCTGGCCAACAAGCTGGTCATCGTCGCCACCGACCTCGACACGGGCAAGGCCGTGCGCTTCGGCGGACCTGGCTGGGACAACGTGCCCATCTCCACTGCCGTGCAGGCCAGCGCCGCCGTACCCGGCCTGTTCCCGCCCGTCGTCATCGGCGGCCACTACTTTGTCGACGGCGCGCTGCGCAAGACCATGCACGCCTCCATCGCGCTGGAAGAGGGCGTCGACCTGCTGCTGTGCGTGAATCCCATCGTGCCCTACAACGCCCGCTTCCGCCGCGGTTCGCGCAAGCTGGCCAAGGGCGGCCTGCTGGACGTGCTGTCGCAGACCCTGCGTTCCATCCTCCATTCGCGCCTGGAGACGGGCCTGGCCAGCTACCAGCTCAGCTATCCGGACGTGGATATCCTGCTGTTCCAGCCCAGCGAGGACGACGCCGAGCTGTTCTTCACCAACATCTTCAGCTACAACAACCGCCGCCGCATGTGCGAGCAGGCCTACCAGAACACGCGCCTGATGCTGTGGCAGCAGCGCGCCGAACTGGGGCCGAAGCTGGAGCGCCACGGCATGCGCCTCAAGCTGCCCGTGCTGCAGGACACCAGCCTGCGCCTGGTCAGCCACAAGCCGCCGCGCAAGGCGCTGGGCCGGCTGGAGCTGGCGCTGGACGATCTGGAACGTTACATCAAGGTTGCCAATGGTTTCTAATATTGCCGCAACGGTGTTATGCTTGCAGAAGAATAAACAAAGGTCTCCTGCTATGCTACAAAAAGCACCACGTCGCACCCGCGAACGCATTCTGGAATTATCCCTGCGCTTATTTAACGAATTTGGCGAACCGAATATCACCACCACGGTCATCGCCGAGGAAATGAATATTTCGCCGGGCAATCTGTACTACCACTTCCGCAACAAGGACGACATCGTCAACTCGATCTTCACCCAGTTCGAGGCCGAGATCGAACGCATCCTGACCGTGCCCAAGGGCCGCCGCTCGAATATCGAAGACGTCTGGCTCTACCTGCACCTGATGTTCGAGCTGATCTGGCGCTACCGCTTCTTCTACCGCGACCTGAACGACCTGCTGTCACGCAACCGCAAGCTGGAACTGCACTTCAAGCAGATCCTGACGCACAAGATCAAGGTGGCCAAGCAGTTGTGCGAAGACTTGCGCAGCGAGCAGTCGCTGGAGGCGACCGACAGCGCCATCGAGGCCATGGCCACCAATATGGTGGTGGTGGCGACTTACTGGCTGTCCTACGAATACGTACGCAATCCCCGCAAGTACAGCGAGCAGCAGTCCATGGCGGACGCGCTGGCGCGCGGCTGCTACCAGGTGCTGTCGCAGATCGGTCCCTATCTGCGCGGCGAAACGAGTGTGCTGTTCCAAAAACTGTCCGAAGAATATCTCAAAAAACTCAAATAGGAGGGTGTCATGGCATGGAGTAAATTTCCGTATTCCGATGAAGCGTACGTCTACACGGCGGCCAGCCTGAAGAAGAACTGGCCGCGCCTGCATGTGGGCGATGCGGAAGCATTCCCTGCCAACCCCGAGCTGGTGCAAGCGTGGATCGCCTTCCACGCGGGCGAATTCGAGAAGGCCGCCAAGCTGGGCCTGGAAGCGGGCCTGGAAGGCTACGCCGTGGCCAACAAGGCCACCTGCATCTACGCCACCTATCTGGAAAAGAGCGAGAAGAAAAAGATCGCCGCTTTCGAGGAAGTGGCGTCCCGTTGCGAACAGCAGCAACAGGAACAGCCGAAGAACGCGGCCGGTTTCTACTGGCACGCCTACGCGCTGGGCCGCTATGCCCAGGGCATCTCGGTGGTGAAGGCGCTGGCCCAGGGCGTGGGCGGCAAGGTGCGCCAGAGCCTGGACATGACCATCAAGCTGGCACCCAAGCATTCGGACGCGCACATCGCGCTGGGCGCCTACCACGCCGAGATCATCGACAAGGTGGGCGCCATGGTCGGCGGCCTGACCTACGGCGCCAAGAAGGACGAGGGCATCAAGCACTTCAAGACGGCGCTGGAATTGAACCCCGAATCGGCCATCGCGCGCATCGAGTATGCCAACGCGCTGGTAATGTTGGACGGTAAAAAGAAAATGGAAGAAGCGGTGGCCCTGTACGAAGCGGCCGCCCACTGCGAAGCGCGCGACGCCATGGAGCGTCTGGACGTGGAAGCGGCGAAGGAAGAATTAGAGGATTAAATGAAGTCGATTTGCGTGTATTGCGGCGCCAACGCGGGCGTGTCGCCCCGTTACGCCGAGCAGGCCCGTGCGCTGGCGCGGGCCATGGTGGAAGCGAATATCGCCCTGGTCTACGGCGGCGGCAACGTCGGCCTGATGGGCATCATCGCCGACGAAGTGCTGCGCCTGGGCGGCGAAGTGACGGGCGTGATTCCCACCGCCCTGGTCGAGCGCGAAGTGGGCCACACGGGCCTGACGCGCCAGTTCATCGTCAAGGACATGCATGAGCGCAAAGCCATGATGGCCAGCCTGGCGGACGGCTTCATCGCCATGCCGGGCGGGATGGGCACGCTGGAAGAATTGTTCGAGATGCTGACCTGGTCCCAGCTGGGCATCCACAGCAAGCCGGTGGGCGTGCTGAATGTGGACGGCTTCTACGACCATCTGGTCGGCTTTATCCGCCATGCGGCGGAGCAGGGCTTCATCCGTCCCCAGCACGTCAGCCTGATGATGGTGGAGTCGCAGCCTGAGGCATTGCTGCAACGCTTTAAGCCTGCAAGCGTCGCATAAGCACGACGCTGCGCTAACCCTCCCGCAGAAATTCCGGTGCCGGCAGGCTCCGCCTGTGTTCTACTTTCAGGACCCGGAAACGCAGACGAGAGGGATGTATGCCGCATACTTCCATGACTGTCCTGGCGCTGATGCTGGCTGGTGGCGCCCAGGCGGCGACCCTGGACTTCGACGCCGCGTCCCTTGCGCAGCTGAAGCACGGCAGTGTGCCGTCGCCGCTCAGCCTGGACAACGTCTACTACGGACAAAGCTATACGGAAGAGGGCTTCCAGCTGCGCAGTTCGCTGCCGCCGGGACCGTTCGCCGGCGCGCACACCCTGTACGTACCGGACGCCAGCAATCTGCGCGACATTGCGGCAGCCTCGTCCTTCGCCATGGCCGCATCGGCGGGCGCGACGGCTACCCTGAGCAAGATTGGCGGCGGCGCTTTCAGCCTGCTTTCCATCGATCTGGCGGAGCTGCTGCGCGTGGGCGGCACCAGCCGTTCCATCACCTTCACCGGCGTCAAGGCAGACGGCTCGCCCAGTGTGAGCGAGAGCTTCACCTTCACGGCGAACTGGCAAACCTTCGCCTTCAATTCCAGTTTCGCCAATCTGAGTTCGGTGCGCTGGACGCAGAGCAGCAACGCCACGCGCAGCCTGCAGTTCGATAACATCAAGGTGAGCGCCGTGCCGGAACCGGCGGTCTGCGCCATGCTGATGGCGGGACTGGGCTTGCTGGCGCTGGCTTACGCCCAGAGCTTGCGGGCGCCCGCCGTTTCCAGGTGGGTCAGGTAGAGCCGCAGGTCGAACTCGTACTGGTGATAGTTCGGCTCCATGTAAGTGCACAGCTTGTAGAAGGCCTTGTCGTGCTGCTTCTCCTTGACGTGCGCCAGCTCATGCACGGCTATCATGCGCAGAAATTCCAGCGGCACTTCGCGGAACATGGTGGCGACGCGGATTTCATGCTTGGCCTTCAGCTTACCGCCCTGGACGCGTGAGATGGCCGTATGCAGGCCCAGCGCATGGTTGATGACATGGATCTTGCTGTCGTACTCGACCTTGTTGATCGGCTCCGCATTGCGCAGAAACTCGGTCTTCAACTCCTGCACATACTGGTACAGCGCCTTGTCGGTGCGGACGTCGTGCGGCCGGACGTAGCGCTTCAGCAGCACCTCGCCCAGCCGGTTCTGGGCGATGAGCTGGGACACTTGCTGCCGGGTTTGCTCGGAATAGGCGCTGAGGTACTTCAGGTCGGACATGGGAAAGGGCAGGGGAAACTGTGCTGGCGATATCAGGGCGCTATTGTATCCCGTCTATGGTTTCGGCCATATTGTGTTCGCTATATAATCGAGTATATTTCGCTTTTGACTACTCGATAGGGATGACCATGCGAACCAAATTAAGTGCAGTTCTCCTGCTGGCGGCGCTGAGCGGCGCGGCCGGGGCGGCGGAAATCACCGTATCGGCGGCGGCCAGCCTGACCAACGCCTTCAAGGAAATCGCGCTAGCCTTCGAGCAGCAGAACGCGGGCGACAAGGTGCTGTTGAATTTTGCCGCCTCCGACGCGCTGGTGCAGCAGATCAGCAAGGGCGCTCCGGTCGACGTGTTCGCTTCCGCCGACCAGGAAGCGATGGACAAGGCCGACAGCCTCAAGTTGCTGCAAGCGGGCACGCGCAAGAATTTCGTCAGCAACAGCGTGGTGCTGATCGTGCCGGCCGCCAGCACCCTCAACCTCAAAGGAATGACCGACCTGCAGCAGGCGGCCGTGACCAAGGTCACCCTGGGCAATCCGGCCAGCGTGCCCATCGGCCGCTATTCGAAGCAGGCGCTGGAGCATGCGAAGCTGTGGGCCGCCGTCGAGCCTAAGGCCGTCTTCGCCACTTCCGTGCGCCAGAGCCTGGACTACGTGGCGCGCGGCGAAGTGGACGCCGGTTTCGTCTACGCCACCGACGCTGCCGTGCAGAAGGATAAGGTCAAAGTGGTGGCCACTGTGCCCACCGAAACGCCCGTGACCTATCCCGTGGCCGTGATCGCCACCGGCCCGCAAACGGCGGGCGGACGCAAGTTTGTCGATTTCCTCGGCGGTCCCACCGCCCAGGCCATCCTCGGCAAATACGGCTTCGGCCATCCCTGACGCTTGGACGGGATGTTGGACCAGCCGGCCTGGATTGCGCTGCGGCTGTCGCTGAAGGTGGCTTGCTGGGCCACGGCGCTGGACCTGGTGTTTGGCCTGGCGCTGGGCTATCTGCTGGCGCGCAAGCGCTTTCCTGGCCGCGAGCTGCTCGATGCGCTGATGACCCTGCCCATGGTAATGCCGCCCACGGTGCTGGGCTATTACCTGCTGGTGCTCATCGGCCGCAATGGCTGGCTAGGCGGCTGGCTGCAGCGCAGCTTCGGCATCAACCTGATCTTCACCTGGCAGGCCGCCGTGATCGCCTCGGCCGTGGTGGCGTTTCCGCTGGTGCTGAAGGGCGCGCGCGCCGCGTTCGAGGCGGTCGACCAGCAGCTGGAACAGGCCGCGCGCGTGCTGGGCGTGTCCGGCTTCAGCGTGTTTCTGCGCGTGAGCTTGCCGCTGGCCTGGCGCGGCGTGCTGGGCGGGACATTGCTGGCCTTCGCCCGCGCCATGGGCGAGTTCGGCGCCACGCTGATGGTGGCGGGCAGCATTCCCGGCAAGACGCAAACCCTGTCCATCGCCGTCTACGAGGCGGTGCAGGCGGGACAGGACGACCACGCCAATCTGCTGGTCATCATCACCTCCATCACCTGCGTGACGGTGCTGGTGCTGGCGAATAAGCTGACGCCCAACCGCAACGTCCTGAGCTGAACCATGCACATCAAGATCGACATTCGTAAGACCCTGCGTTCCGGCGCGCGCAGCTTCCAGTTGCAGGCCAAGCTGGAGTCGCACAGCCAGCGCCTGGTGGTCTACGGTCCTTCCGGCGCGGGCAAGAGCCAGATGATGAAGGCAGTGGCGGGGCTGATGACGCCGGACGCGGGCCGCATCGAGCTGTCCGGCCGCTGCCTGTTCGACAGCGCGGCCGGGATCAACCTGGCGCCGCAGCAGCGCGAAGTGGGTTATCTGTTCCAGGACTACGCGCTATTCCCCCATTTGAATGTGCGGCAGAACATCGCCTTCGGCCTGCAGCGCGGCTGGTTCAATCCCTCCGCCCGCGTCGACAGCGAATCCATGCGCTACTGGCTCGATGCGTTTGCGCTGGACGCCGTGGCGCACCAGTATCCGCACCAGCTCTCGGGCGGCCAGCGGCAGCGGGTGGCGCTGGCGCGGGCGCTGATCGCCCATCCCCGCGCGCTGCTGCTGGACGAGCCGTTCGCCGCCCTCGATCCGGCCCTGCGCGCGCGCATGCGCGAGGAGCTGAGCGCCTTGCAGCGCCGGCTCGATATCCCCATGATTCTGATTACCCACGATCCCGACGACGTGGCCGTGTTCGGCGGGCATGTGCTGCGCATGGAAGAGGGCGCTATCGCGGAGGCGGCATGATGGAACTGGAAGGCAGCATCTGGATGACGGTCGGCGGTGTCCGCCTGGGTGGCCCGGACCGGGTCGCCCTGCTGGCGGCGGTGGCCCATACGGGCTCCATCACGGCCGCCGCCAAGGCGGTCGGCATCAGCTACAAGGGCGCCTGGGACGCTATCGAGGCCATGAACAACCTGGCCGGCGAGCCGCTGGTGGAGCGCGCCGCGGGCGGCAAGGGCGGCGGCGGCACGCGCCTGACCGCGCGGGGCGCGCAATTGGTCGAAAACTTCCGTAAGATAGATGCCGCGCATCGCGAGTTTGTCGCGCAACTGAGCAGCCAGTCGCACGCGCTGGCCGACGATTTCTTACTACTACGAAGACTAAGCATGAAGACAAGTGCACGCAACCAGTTCAGCGGCAAGGTGGTGGGCTTGAAGCATGGTGCGGTGAATGACGAAGTGACGCTGGAAATCCTCGGCGGCCAGCGCATCGTGGCCACCGTCACCCGAGACAGCACGGAAAGCCTGGGCCTGGTCATGGACGGGGAAGCGTTTGCCTTGATCAAGGCGTCCTCCGTGATCATCGTGACGGATGCGGAAGGCGCGCGCTTCTCCGCCCGCAACCAGCTGGCGGGGACGGTGAGCCGCGTGCAGGAAGGCGCCGTCAACTCGGAAGTGACCATCACCCTGCCGGGCGGCGGCGCGATCGCCGCCATCGTCACGCGCGAGAGCGCCTCCAACCTGTCGCTGGCGGTCGGCGCGGCGGCCACGGCCATCTTCAAGGCCACCAGCGTCATCGTCGGCGTGCCGCAATAAGTTCAAACCGGCGTGGCCGACGAGCGCCGGGTATGGGCGCCGGGCGCGTGGACATGGCCGTTGCGGGCGGCGCAACGCGGGCGCCAGTAGCGCGGACGCGCCAGCAGCACAACTTCGGCAACGGGGCGGGGCGGTCTAGCTGCCTCCCTGCCGGTTTTGCTTGCCAGCATCGCCGCCTTTCTGTTCCGATTTGGCGCTGTTCATGACGGCGCTCTGCGCGTTCTGCCGTTCCTGACGGGCGGCGGACTGGCGGCTTTCGCCGCCCTTGCGGCCGATTTCCGCCATGTGCTCGCGGTCTCGGCTGACCACTTCGCCGCCTTTCTGCCCGGCGCGGCGCGCTTCCTCCGAATCGAATTCGTGCGCCGTGCCTTTCTGGTGGGCGGCCTGTCCGCCCTTGCTGGCGATTTCGCGCTGGGTGGCCTGGTCCATGGCGGCAAAGCCACGTTTGGCGGGGGTCTTCTGGACGCCGGCCTTGCCGGCATCATTACCATGATTGCTTGCCATTTTCTTCTCCTGTCATGACCGAAAGGGAATCGCACCCCAAAAGCGGGGTGCTCGGTATGATTAGAGAGGCAAGCTTGACGGAAGTTCCACCAATTAGCGGGCGACCTGCAGCACCAGTTTGCCGAAGTTTTTACCTTCGAACAGCATGTTGAGGGCGGCAGGGAAGTTGTCCAGGCCTTGCACCACGTCTTCCTTGCTGACGACCTTGCCTTCCTTCATCCACTTGCCCAGGGCGGCCACGCCTTCGTGGTAGCGGCTGGCGTAGTCGAAGACGACGATGCCTTCCATGCGCGCGCGGTTCACCAGCAGCGACAGGTAGTTGGACGGGCCTTTGACGGGCGCCGTGTTGTTGTACTGGGAGATGGCGCCGCAGATCACGATGCGCGCCTTCATGTTGATGCGCGTCAGAACCGTGTCGAGAATCTCGCCGCCCACGTTGTCGAAGTAGACGTCCACGCCTTGCGGGCAGTGCTGCTTCAGGCCGTCGCGCACCGAGCCTTCCTTGTAGTCGATGCAGGCGTCGAAGCCCAGCTGATTGACGACGAAGTCGCACTTTTCCTTGCCGCCGGCGATGCCGACCACGCGGCAGCCCAGCTGCTTGGCCACCTGGCCCACGGTCTGGCCCACGGCGCCGGCCGCGCCGGACACCACCACCGTTTCGCCGGCCTTGGGCTGGCCCGATTCGATCAGGCCGAAGTAGGCCGTCATGCCGGGCATGCCCAGGGTGTTCAGGTAGGTGGTCAGGGGCGCCAGCTGCGGGTCGATCTTGTAGAAGGCGCCGCTCTTGTCGTCCGCCGCGCCAATCCAGTATTGCTGCACGCCGGTGCCGCCGGAAACGTGGTCGCCCACGGCGAATTTGGGCGACTTGGACGCCACCACCACGCCCACGCCGCCGGCGCGCATCACTTCGCCGATCGCCACGGGGCGGATATAGGACTTGGCGTCGTTCATCCAGCCGCGCATGGCCGGATCGAGCGACAGATAGAGCACCTTGACCAGGATTTCGCCCTCGGCCAGTTCGCGCACGGGTTCCGTGACCTGCTGCCAGTCGCTGTCCTTGACCATGCCCACGGGGCGGGCGGCGAGGCGGAATTGCAGGTTTTGCAGAGCAGTCGTCATGTGTTTTGTCCTTTGTGGGAAAAGCTGTGGGACTTAATATACATGAAATTGAACGGTCGTACTATTTTGTTTGTTGTCATTTATGCGACAATACCAAGTCCCATCTGACAAGCCACTTCCCATGACGCATCCCGAATACATCCTGACTCTCTCTTGCCCTGACCAGCGCGGAATTGTTCATCGCGTATCGGGCTTCCTCGCCGGCCATGGCTGCAATATCATCGACTCCGCCCAGTTTGGCGACAGCGAATCGCAGCTGTTCTTCATGCGCGTGCACTTCGCGCGCGAGGACGGCGCGGTCAGCGACCAGCAACTGCGGGCCGATTTCGGCGCGCTGGCGCAGGAGATGCGGCTGGAGTGGGAGCTGCGCGACGCCCACTACAAGCCGCGCGTTATGCTGATGGTGTCGAAGATCGGCCATTGCCTGAACGACCTGCTGTTCCGCTACAAGAGCGGGCTGCTGCCGGTGGAGATTCCGGCCATCGTGTCCAACCACATGGACTTCTACCAGCTCGCGGCAAGTTACAATATCCCTTTCCACCACTTCCCGCTGGCGACGGGCGCGGCGGCGGAAGCGAAGCGCGCGCAGGAAGCGAAGATTCTGGAGCTGATCGACACGCACAATATCGACCTGGTCGTGCTGGCGCGTTACATGCAGATCCTGTCGCCGGAACTGTGCGCGAAGCTGAAAGGGAAGGCGATCAATATTCACCATTCCTTCCTGCCCAGTTTCAAGGGCGCCAAGCCGTATGCCCAGGCGCACCACCGCGGCGTGAAGCTGATCGGCGCCACGGCGCACTTTGTCACGGGCGACCTGGATGAAGGCCCGATCATCGAGCAGGATGTGGAGCGGGTCGACCATTCGATGGATGCAGAAACGCTGTCCGCCATCGGCCGCGACGTGGAGTGCGTGGTGCTGGCGCGCGCCGTGAAGTGGTTCGTGGAACACCGCGTGCTGCAGAATGGCTCGAAAACCGTTGTATTCAAGTAAACCGTTTATATTATTTTAAAGATTCACCCGATGGCCCTCAAAGCAACAATCTACAAAGCCGAGCTGCAAATTGCGGACATGGACCGCAATTACTACGAAACTCATACCCTGACCCTGGCCCGCCATCCGTCCGAGACGGAAGAACGCGTGATGGTGCGCCTGCTGGCCTTCGCCATCCACGCCAGCGAATCGCTGACCTTCACCAAGGGCCTGTTCGACGTCGAAGAACCGGACCTGTGGCAGAAGGACCTGACGGGCGCCATCGACCTGTGGATCGAAGTGGGCCAGCCGGACGAGAAGGTGCTGCTGAAGGCCGCCGGCCGTTCCGAGCATGTGGTGGTGTACAGCTACAGCGCCACCAGCCATATCTGGTGGAAGCAGCTGGCCAACAAGGTCGAGCGCTGCAAGAACCTGACCGTGATCGACCTGCCGGCCGACGCCACCGAGCAGCTGGCCACCATGGCCCAGCGCACGATGCAGCTGCAATGCACCATCCAGGACGGCCAGATCTGGCTCACCGACGGCAACCAGACGGTGGAAATCGGCCGCGAAACCCTGAAGGACGAGCGCTGATATAATCGGCTGCATGAAAAAACTCGCCACCTTTGTGCTGCTGTCGACGGCGTTGCTGCAAGCCTGGGCCGCCGATGTCACCGTTAAGGAACCGTGGATCCGCGCCACGGTGCCCGCCGCCACATCCAGCGGCGCTTTCATGCAGCTCGTGTCCGCGCAGGACGCGCGCCTGATCGAAGTGCGCTCGAATGTGGCCGCTACCGTCGAGATCCACCAGATGGCCATGGAAGGCCAGATGATGAAGATGCACGCCGTTCCCGGCATTGATCTGCCGGCCGGTAAGCCCGTGGATCTGGCATCCGGCGGCTATCATGTGATGCTGATGGACCTGAAGCATCAGCTGAAGGAGGGCGATACCGTGCCTCTGACGCTGGTGATCCAGAAAAAAGGCAAGAAGCCGGAAACGGTGTCGGTGGACGTTCCCGTCAAGCCGCTGACCTATAATCCACCTCACCACTAAGCATAGAGCCGGGAGCCCATCATGAAGAACACGGCGATTTTGCTGGCGCTGGGCGCCATTTTCTCGAGCGCCGCGCAGGCGCACGTCACGCTGGAACAAACCAGCGCGCCCGCAGGCTCATACCAGAAGCTGGCCTTCCATGTCGGTCATGGCTGCGAAGGACAGGCCACCAGGGGCATTACGGTGATGCTGCCGGAATCCGTCACTGGCGCCAAGCCCATGCCCAAGGCGGGCTGGAAGATCAATATGGTGGAGGGCAAGCTGTCCGTGCCCGTTGAATCGCACGGCAAGTCCATCACCAGCGCCGTGCGCGAAATCAGCTGGAAGGGCGGTCCGCTGCCGGACGCCTATTACGACGAATTCGTGATGCAGGTGAAGTTGCCGGAGGAGCCGGGCAAGCTGTATTTCAAGATCGTCCAGCAGTGCGAAAAGACCAGCGTGGCATGGGATGAAATGCCCGGCGATGCGTCGGTCAAACTGAAGGCGCCCGCGCCGGTATTGGAAGTGCTGCCTGCCACCGCCGCTCCCGTGCACCAGCACTGACAATAAAAAATGCCCGGTACTTCACCGGGCATTTTGTTTTAACGGGCGACTTCGCCGCCCTTCATTACCCACTCCACGTGTTCCAGCGTGGTGACATCCTTCAGCGGATCGCCATCGACGGCGATCATGTCGGCGAACTTGCCCGCCTCAATCGAACCCACCTTGTTCTCCCAGCCCAGCAGCTGGCTGGCGTTGACGGTCGCGCTGCGGATAGCCTGAATCGGCGTCATGCCCAGCTTGACCATGACGGCGAATTCACGCGCATTCAAACCATGCGGATACACGGCCGAATCGGTGCCAAAAGCGACCGGCACGCCGGCCTTGAAGGCGTGGGCGATGTTCTGGCGCGCGATGGGCATGACGACTTTGGCCTTGGCCAGCAGGGGCGGGGGCAGCTTGATCGCTTCCGCATTGTCGATCAGCCAGTCGCCCAGGTAGAGGGTCGGCACCAGCCAGGTCTTGTGCTCCTTCATGACCTTGATGCCTTCGTCGTCGATGTAGGAGCCGTGTTCGATCGAGTCGACGCCGGCCAGCGAGGCCAGACGGATGCCGTCGCCGCCATGCGCGTGCGCGGCGACCTTGCGGCCCAGGCGGTGGGCTTCGGCGACGATGGCCTTCAGCTCTTCCAGCGAGTATTGCGAGGTGCGGGGATCGTCGCCGAAGGACAGCACGCCGCCCGTGGCGCAGACCTTGATCACGTCGGCGCCGAACTTGATGTTCTGCCGCACGCGCTTGATGACCTCATCGACGCCATCGGCCACGCCCATCGCCACCTGCTTGTATTCCGGCGCGTGCATGGTGTCGTCGCAGTGGCCGCCGGTGATGCCCAGCGGCGGACCGGAGGCGATGATGCGCGGGCCGGGAACGTCGCCGTCGTTGATGGCGTCGCGCAGGCCGATGTCCTCGTAGGCGTCGGCGCCCACGTTGCGCACGGTGGTGAAGCCGGCCATCAGCGTGCGGCGCGCGTTGCGGGCGCCGGTCAGCGTGGCGCGCGGGACGGAGATGGCGACCGAGGAATAGCCCGCGTCTTCCGGATTGCCGGTGAGGTGGGTGTGCATGTCGATCAAGCCGGGCAGCAGGGTCTTGGCGCCCAGGTCGATGACGGTGGCGCCGGCCGGGATGGCCAGCTTGCTGCCGGCGGCGGTGATCTTGTCCCCGCTGACCAGTACCACGGCGTTATCGACCACGGCGCCGCTGCGCACGTCCAGCATATGCGCGGCTTTGATGGCGGTGACGGGAGCGGGTTCGTTGGCGGCGCATGTGGCGCCAGCCACGAACAGGAGCGGCAGCGCAAGCGCGCGGCGAATGGATGCAGTCATGGTATTCAAAGGTGTCTCCTCCTTTATTGTTGAGATTGCTTCGAAAGTATAAAGCTGTTTTCATACTTTTCCGCGCTGATGTTGAGGCAGGCTGAAAAGGATTGGGCTGGCCCGCAGTAGGCTTTTCGAATGAATCTGTCGCCCGACGCCGTCTATAAGCAGTTGTTTGCCCATCCCGAAATGGTGCGCGAATTGCTGCGCGGCTTTGTTCCGCAGGCTTGGGCGCAGCAGCTGGACGTGGCCGCATTCGAGCGCGTTGGTGGCAGCTATGTGAGCGGCGGCGGCCAGCAAAGGTATAGCGATGTCGTATGGCGCATCAAAGTCGGTGAGCCATGGATGTATGTGTATCTGCTATTGGAATTGCAGGCCAGGCCGGACCCGTGGATGGCTTTGCGCATGCAGGTATATGCCGGATTGCTATATCAGGATTTGGTGCGCCAGCATCAGTTAACGGCCGACGGCAAGCTGCCGCCGGTATTACCTATGGTGCTTTATCACGGCAGGCAGCGCTGGCGTGTCAGTATGGATATGGCTGGGTTGATGTGTAGTGCTCCGGAAGGGCTGGCATTGTTTCAGCCACAGCAGCGCTACATGCCGGTGCAACGGCGTTCAGGGCGACCAAAGGATCACGATAACCTTGTTATTGCTCTGCTCGATCTTGCCAATGGGCGTTCTCTTTCTGCGATTCGGAATGCATTGTCTTCAGTGCTGAGGCGTTTGAAAGATGCTGATATGCAGTCTGCTGGAGAAAGTGTCATACATTGTGTCCAGCTGACCTTGCTGGATGCTTTCGTGCGTTCTAAGATTTCTTTAGATCGTGCCTTTGAAGAGGTGATCACCATGACGGAAATTATTCAATCCGAGAGTTATGAGCTGCTTTGCAGGGAAGACTTCGTTCATCGCGCTACGGAGGATGGATTGGTCAAGGTTCTGCAAGAGTACTGGGAGGCGGTTCAGCGGGAAGGCGTGCGTAAAGGAATGCGGCAAGGCAGGAAAGAGGGCCGACAAGAGGGCCGGCAGGAGGGCCGGCAGGAGGGCTTGCTCGCTTTGCGCGAAACGATCCGGATGCTGGCCGCGCAACGCAAGTTTCTGTTGCCGGAGGCGGCGGCTGGGCAGGTCGAGGCCGCGGATATTCCGCAGCTTAAACTCTGGATTTCCCTGCTGGCGGACGGCGTCAATCCATGGACGGAGGCGTGAGGCTGCACCCGGCGCCGCCGCGCTGCACCGGCGTTATTGCGGCGAGCCGCCCAGGCGCTTGACGGAGCCGGAGCCGTGGATGCTCTTGGTTAACTGGGGATCGCCGTAGTAGGCGATGTCGCCCGAGCCGCCTATGCTCAGATTCAGCGACTGTCTGGCCCACACCGTCGCCTGTCCCGAGCCGCCGATGCTGATCGTCGCGTCGCGCGAAGCCAGCTGCCCGGCCTGGACCCTGCCCGAGCCGCCTATCGACACCTGCAACTGCTCCGTATTCCCGCTGACCTTCATGCTGCCGCTGCCGCCCAGCGATACCGACACCGACTGGCTCTCCAGGTTGCGCGCGTTGATCATGCCCGAACCGCCGATGTCGAATTCCAGCTTCTGCCCGTGCAGACGGTCGGCCTCCACCGCCGCCGAACCGCCGACGGAAATGTGCTCGACTGTCCGTGCCTGCACCACGACCTTCAGCGTGTGTGGTTCCAGCTTCAAGTCGCGCTTGATGGGACGGATGCGCAGGGTGCCGTTTTCCACCACCGTCTCGATCTGCGACTGCAGATTGTCGTCCGTCTCGATGCTGACGCTTTCCGTATTGCCGAGACGGATCTCCACATTGCCGCCCAGGCTGGTCGCCAGCGCCGTAAAGTGTCCCAGCTCCCGGCTCTGCCTGGTGATATTGCCGCTGCCCTGCACGCGCTCGCCGCTCAGCCAGCTCAGCGGCGAAGCGAAGGCGGACATGGCGGACGTGGCAGGAATGGCGGCGGCCAGCAGCAGGAGCGCCATGCGGCGGCGGGCAAACTGAACTTGTTTCATGCAAATCTCCCCATTAAACGATGGGAAGATACTAGCGGTTCTTTTCCCTCCGTAGCACATCCTTGCGACAGATTGCAGTCCGGGCGGAGCAGAATGCAGCGGGAACGGAACAGATGGCGGGCCGCGCTGCGGTAAAATCTCACCCTATGCTGATCATTACCATCAAACAAGGCAAGGAAAAGAAGCTGCTGGCGGGCGATTCCTTGATCTACGCCACCGCCATCGAACGCGTGGACGGCAAGCCGCAGGAGCTGAAAAAGCCCGGCTCCACCGCCATCGTGCAGACTTCTTCGCGCCAGTTCATCGGCCGCGCCGCCTACAACGCCAAGTCCGACATCCGTGCCCGCATGTGGAGCTACAAGCAGGACGAGCCCGTCGACCACGCCATGATGAAGCGCCGCGTCAAGGAAGCCGTGGCCAAGCGGGCCGCCGCCGTGCGCGCGGCCGGGCCCAACCAGATCGTGCCCGTCGTGCGCGGTGAGGAGGACGGCTTGTCCGGCCTGCTGGTCGACAGCTGGGGCGGCAGTCAGGGCTACCTGATCTGCCAGTTCCAGTCGGCCGGCGTGGAAGCGTGGAAGATCCCCATCGTGCAAGCCTTGCTGGCCGAGACGGGCTGCCCCAATGTCTACGAGCGCTGCGACGAGCTGGTGCGCAAGGGCGAGGGCTTGCCCGTCTTCGCCCGTGCCCTGGCGGGCGAGGCGCCGCCCGAGCATGTGCTGGTGGAAGCCAATGGCGAACGCTTCAGCTATGACTTGCGCACCGGCTTCCGCTACCCGAAACTACGCAGCTGAGCGGCTCTCCAAGTGTTGTAGGAGTTTCGATTTTGCAATTTTCCTCGGCTTTTCCCCGCCGCAGGTCTTATAATCCGGTGAGCCGTTTTTTAGCCCCCGGAGAGCAGATGGAACACCATATGTCGTCGCAAATTCGCACCCTGAGCTATATCGAGAACGAAGACCATCCCGTCTTCGGCACCCTGGTCGAGCAAATCCTGCACCTGCTGAATTCCAAGCTGATTTTCAGCGACATCCTGATCCACCAGAACAGCCCACTGATGCTGCGCCAGCCCAAGGGCCTGGTGGCGGTGACCGACTCGCCCATCACGCGCGAGGAACTGGAAGAGTTCTTCGAGGTGGTCGAGCCCAACTGGTCGGAACGCATCCAGGACCGCGCCTTCGACCGCTCGATCGACCTGCACACGGCGCGTATCCGCGCCAACTGCTTCTCCTTCCAGGGCAAGCGCCGCCTGGGTTGCGTGATCCGCCGCTTCCCCAAGGAGCCGATGGCTCTGGGCACGCTGGGTCTGCGCCAGAGCGAGCAGAACTTCGCCAAGCTGACCAGCGGCCTGGTGCTGATCATCGGCGACACCTGCCAGGGCAAGTCGACCACCATCGCCTCCATGCTGGACGAGATCAACAAGCACCGCTCGGGCCACATCATCACCATTGAAGATCCGGTGGAGACGCTGATCCCGCAGCGCCAGTGCGTGATCACCCAGCGCGAGGTGGGCATGGACGGCGACGTGCAAAGCTTCTACCAGGGTGCGCTGGACGCCCTGCGCGAGCGTCCGGACGTGATCGTGATCGGCGAGATCCGCGACGCCGACACGGCGCAGGAAGCGCTGGCGCTGGCCGAATCGGGCCCGCTGGTGCTGGCCTCGCTGCACGCGCGCTCGGTCGAGCTGGGCCTGCAGAAGATGATCCGCCTGCTGGGCAATTCGGAAGCGCAGTCGCAGGCGCTGGCGCACGCCCTGCGCGGCGTGCTGTGCCAGGCGCTGCTGCCGTCGGTGAAGGGCGACCGCTACCATGTGGCCACCGAATGCCTGAGCATGAATCCGGAAGTGGCGGACATGATCGCCAACGGCCAGGTGCCGGGCCTGCGCGCGTGGATGGAAGCCAAGCCGCGCGAAGGCTGCCACACGATGAACACCTCGCTGCGCGCCCTGCTGGAAGAGGGCAAGATCAGCATGGACGACGCGCGCAACGCCACCACCGACCGCATCGGCTTCGCCGCCGCCCACCTCTGATCGCCGCCGCCCGCCGGGCGATCACTCGTCGAGGGGGATCGCGCGGTAGCGGTTGACGTCGTTGCCCGTCACGGCGGGCGCGTTATTGCTCCAGGCGCTGCGCAGGTAGGACACCACCTGCGCCACCTCCATATCATTCAGCACATGGCCGAAGGGCGGCATGCCGTAGGGGCGGGGATTGCCCGCGGTCCCCGGCGCAAAGCCGCCGTTGAGCACGATGCGGATCGGGTTCACGGCTTCCGTCATGGTCAGCGCGCGGTTGCCGTCCAGCGGCGGATAACCCACCGGCAGGCCGGCGCCGCCCAGTCCGTGGCAATCGACGCAATGCTTCTCGTAGATGCGCTTGCCCGCGTCGCGGAAGTCTTGCGCGTCCTGCGACTTGTCGCGCTCAAAATCCGATTTCTCCTTCTCGCCCGGCAGCGCCTTCAGGTAGACGGCCATGGCGTTGATGTCCGCATCCGTCAGGTATTGCAGGCTGCGCTGCACCACCTCGGCCATCGGCCCGAACACGGTGGCGCGGGGCGAGACGCCCGTCTTCAGCAGCTGGCTGATGTGGCGCGGCAGCCACTCGCCCAGGCCCGCCTCGGAATCAGCCGTCAGCGAGGGCGCGTACCAGCCCAGCACGGGAATCAGGCCGCCGGACAGGCTGTCGCCGCTGGCGCCCAGGGTATTGCGCTGGCTGTGGCAGGCGGCGCAATGGCCCAGGCCCTCGACCAGATAGGCGCCCCGGTTCCAGTCCACCGTCTGCTTGCTGTCCTCGCGGAACACGGCGGGGCGGAAGTACAGCGCGCGCCAGCCCGCCAGCATGATCTGCTTATCGTAGGGGAAGCGCAGCTGGTGTGGCTTGTTGGCCTGCTGCACGGCCGGCAGCGACTGCAGATAGGCGAACAGGGCGTCGGCGTCGTCGCGCGTGATGCGGGTGTAGTTCGTGTAGGGGAAGGCCGGATATAGCAGGCGGCCATCCTTGGATTTGCCGTTGTGCAGGGCGTGCCAGAAATCGTCGGCCGACCAGGTGCCGATGCCCGTCTCGCGGTCCGGCGTGATATTGGGCGCGATGACGTTGCCGAACGGCGTCTGCAGGGCGCGGCCGCCCGCGTACAGGGCGCCGCCGCGCGTCGTGTGGCAGGCCTGGCAGTCGCCCACGCGGGCCAGATAGGCGCCGTGGGCGATACGGTCGGCGGTGGAGAGCTTGGCCGTGACGGTCGGCGCGGGGCCCTGGTCGTCGGCGGACAGAGCGGCCCAGGCCAGCAGCGCGATCACGGCGATGCCCACGATCAGCAGCAGGGATTTTTTCATTTCTGCTCTCCTTGCTGCGCCGGTACGCTGCCGCATTGCAGCGGCAGGGGCATGGCGATGGTGGCGGCGGGACGGGCGTTGGCGTCCGGCGTCTGCCGTCCCAGCCAGCCGGAGACAGCGGCCACATCGTCATTGGACAGGCGGCGCGCGATCTCGCCCATGCAGTCGGGCGCGTGGGCGCTGCGCACCTTGTTCTTCCATGAGCCGAACTGGGCGTTGATGTAGTCGGGCGGCAGGCCGATCAGGCCGGGAATGGCGGGCGCCACGCCCGTCAGCTGCTCGCCGTGGCAGGCCACGCAGGCGGGGATCTTCTTGCCCGTGTCGCCGTGCAGCACCAGTTCCTTGCCGCGCTGCTGCATGGCCTCGGTGGCGCTGGCCGCGCTGCCGCCCGTCGACGGCGGATAGGGAGGATGCAGGCTGGAGAAGTATTCGGCGATCTCGCGCAGATAGGCGTCCGGCAGGTGGTCGACCATATAGGTCATCATCGGATAGTGGCGCCGTCCGTCACGGAAGTTGAGCAGCTGGTTGTACAGATAGCCGGCCGGCTTGCCCGCGATGCGGGGGAAGAAGGCGTCCGCCTTTTCCTTGCTGCCGTGGCAGGCAATGCAGGGCGCGAGGCGCTGTTCCAGGGTGTCGGGCAGGGTGGCGGGCGTGGCGGCCAGGGCGGGCGCGGCCCGGCAGGCGAGGATCAGTACGGCGGCCAGGCGCAATTCCAGCGGCATTCGGGGCATGAGTGGACCGTGTCAAATCGTTGGCGACCTGACAAGGATATACCCCTTGGAGAAATAAAAACAGCCCTGCCGTTGGAGAGACGCGTGGGGGCGTTCAGGCGGCGCGCGGCGGCTTGGGCTTGGGGACCTTGAACGGCCGCAGCAGGGGAAGCTTGCCGCCGTTGGCCATCCAGTGGCGGAACACGCGCAGGGCCACCTGGGCGTCGTCGGCCGCGTACAGGATCTGATTTTCGTTCAGGCGCGGACTGGCCCAGTTGGTGGTGGAGATTTTCTTCGACTTCTGCAGCTTCTGGCCGAAGAACTTGGCCACGGCCGTCTTCGCGCCCAGATCGTTCTTCTGGCCCGGCGCGCGCAGGGCGACGGACAGGTCCAGCACCTGGGCGGCGGCGATGTCCAGCTTGGCGTGCAGGCGCTTGACGTCGTCCGACAGGCCGAAGCCGACCTTGAGCGGACTGGACGATTCCAGGATGTCCTTCAGCAGGGCCTGCACTTCCGGCGCGGCGCGCTCGCCGATCTGGAACAGGTAGGCCTTGTCATCGGTGGCGAACTGGATCAGGTGCGGGCCGGTGGACGTCTCTCCCTTGTGGAAGGTGGGCTTGGATTCGGTGTCGAAACCGATGGCGTCGGCCGCCATCAGGACCGCGTGGGCGGCCTGGGCGTCGGCCAGGGAGTGCGCCAGCCGCACATCGCGCAGGGCGATGCCGGGGTAGGGCGGCAGATCATCTTCCGCCGCCATGCCTGGGACTTGCGGCTGGTCCGGACTCAAGGGCTCAGCCTTTGCGCGAGAATTTCGCCGTCAGCTGCTGCAGCTTGTCGGCGCGCACGCGGGCGGCCTCTTCGGCTTCCTTGGCTGCTTTTTCGGCCTTCTTGCGTTCGGCTTCCTTCTTGAAGCGCTCCTGCAGCACTTGGGTGGCGTGGGCGCGGTGGGTGTCCGTGACCTCGGCGCCGGCGGTGCCGTCCAGGTCGTAGCGCACCTTGGCTTTTTCCATCACTTTCAGGTAGCGCAGGGAGCCCGTGTGGATGCCGAGGGCGGTGCGCATGGTTTTGCGGTCCAGCTCGGGCATCTTGGCCAGCAACTGCTTGTCGATGCCGATCGACAGGGGCAGGAAATCGCGGAAAGCGGGAAACTCGGTTTGCAATTGCTTGAGCAGGGCGCGCGGGGTCAGTGCCGGTGCGGCGGCTGCCGGGGCAGCATCTTCGTTGACCGGTGGCTGAGGGGTAAGGCTATTGTTCATCGACTTCTATGGTTTAAAGCGGGAGGCGTCAGCATATCATGGCGACCCGGGGAATGCTGTGTATTTTAGGCCATGATGCTGTTTTGTCTACGTGATTATCGTTGACCCCGTCTGTGCTTTTGTCATCAAACCGTAGTATAATGACCGACGCACCACTGCTGGACGGTGCGGATTCAGGTTGGTACAGGAAGTTTTAGCAGTCCCTTTCTCCCCATTCCCTTCACTGAACATAAATAGAGAGCAGCCCGTTCCAAGCGGGCTTTTTTATTTCGCTTTAGATTCGTCAGCTTATTTACAACATTGCCTTCCGTGGCGCACCACCTGGTGAGCGCCTGGGACTGGCATTTTCCTGTGGTCCCGCACCGAGAGGTTCTGAATGACAAAAACGACGCCGAAAACTTTAACGCTGTCTGGCAAGACGACCAAGGCAACCCGCGGCACCACGGCCGCGCCGCTGGTGGTGCCAAAGACGAGTCTCTCTTATGTGATAGATAACGCACAGGAAGCGGCGAGCAAAGTTACGGTAGTCAAAAAGAAAACCTCGCGCCTGAGCGCCAAGGCGGAAGCGGCCGAGATGGCTGAACTGGATGCGCCGGCGGAAGCGGTGGCGGAGCCGGTCAAGGCCGTGAAGGCGACGCGCAAGAGCGCTGCTGCGGCCGCCGCAGCAGCTGAAGCCGCCAGCGCAGCAGGTGCTGCGGACGCGCCCGCCGTCGTGGTGAAAGCGCCCCGTTCGCGCCTGGTCAAGGCCGAGCAGGCCGCCGCGCCGACCGCCGCCTCCAGCGCCGCCGTGGTGACAGACGCCGCCACCCTGGCCTCCATCGACACCTCGGGCTACCAGCTGCCGGGCGTGAAGGTGCCGGGCCGCCGTGGCCGCAAGCCGAGCGAGTTCGTGCCGGAAAACGATGAAATCGCCGCCCTGAACGCGGTGGAGCGGGCCGAGCTGAAGGCCGCCTCCAAGGCGCGCGAGCGCAAGGCCAAGGGCCTGGACAGCCTGACCATGGACCCGAAGGCGTCGGCCGAAGACCTGGAACGCCGCCGCCAGCAGATCAAGAACCTGATCAACCTGGGCAAGGACCGCGGCTTCCTGACCTATGCCGAGATCAACGACCATCTGCCGGAAAACATCATCGACCCGGAGGCGATCGAAGGCATCATCGCCACCTTCAACGACATGGGCATCGCCATCTACGAGCGCGCCCCGGATGCGGAAGCGCTGCTGTTGTCGGATAACGTGGCCACCGCCACCTCGGACGACGAAGTGGAAGCGGCCGCAGCCACCGCCCTGTCGACCGTCGATTCCGACTTCGGCCGCACCACCGACCCCGTGCGCATGTACATGCGCGAGATGGGCGCCGTGGCCCTGCTGACGCGCGAAGGCGAGATCGAGATCGCCAAGCGCATCGAGGACGGCTTGAAGGATATGATCCAGGCCATCTCCGCCTGCCCGACCACCATCGCTGAAATCATCGCCCTGGCGGCCAAGATCGAAGCCGACGAAATGAAGGTGGACGACGTGGTGGACGGCTTTGTCGATCCGGACGAAGCCGCGCCCGCGCCGGTGGTGAGCGCCGCTTCCGACGACGAGGAAGACGAGGAAGAGGAAGAGGACGAAGAAGAGGGCGAAGGCGGCGCTGCCGCTGCCGGCGGCTACTCGGCCGAACAGCTGGCGCAGATGAAGAAGCTGGCGCTGGAAAAATTCGCCTTCATCTCGGCCAACTACGACAAGATGTGCAAGCCTTCGTGCGCCTACGGCTCCAAGTCGTATGTGGCGGCGCAGGAAGCCATTTCGGCCGAGCTGCTGGGTATCCGCTTCACCGCCAAGGTGGTGGAAAAGCTGTGCGACACCCTGCGCGGCCAGATGGAACAGGTGCGCAGCATCGAGCGCGCCGTGCTGGAACTGTGCGTGAACAAGTGCGGCATGCCGCGCGCCCACTTCATCAAGGTCTTCCCGGGCAGCGAGTGCGACCTGGATTGGGTCGATGGTGAAGTCAACGCCGGCTATCCCTACAGCGCGGTGCTGGGCCGTAACGTCCCCGCCATCAAGGAACTGCAGACCAAGATGATCGACCTGCAGGAGCGCGTGGCGCTGCCGCTGGCCGACCTGCGCAAGATTAACAAGCAGATGGCGGCCGGCGAGAAGCGCGCCCGCCAGGCCAAGCGCGAAATGACCGTGGCCAACCTGCGTCTGGTGATCTCGATCGCGAAGAAGTACATCAACCGCGGCCTGCAATTCCTGGACCTGATCCAGGAAGGTAACATCGGCCTGCTGAAGGCGGTGGACAAGTTCGAATACCGTCGCGGCTACAAGTTCTCGACCTACGCCACCTGGTGGATTCGCCAGGCGATCACCCGTTCGATCGCGGACATGGCCCGTACCATCCGTGTGCCGGTGCACATGATCGAGACCATCAACAAGATGAACCGCATCTCGCGCCAGATCATGCAGGAAACCGGTAGCGAGCCGGATCTGGCCACCCTGGCGGTGAAGATGGAAATGCCGGAGCAGAAGGTGCGCGAGATCATGAAGATCGCCAAGGAGCCGATTTCCATGGAAACGCCGATGGGCGAGGACGGCGATTCGCAGCTGGGCGACTTCATCGAAGACAACACCACGCTGGCGCCGCTGGATGCAGCGCTGCACGCCTCGATGCGCAACGTGATCAAGGAAGTGCTGGATTCGCTGACCCCGCGCGAAGCCAAGGTGCTGCGCATGCGCTACGGCGTGGAGATGTCGAACGACCACACGCTGGAAGAAGTGGGCAAGCAGTTCGACGTGACGCGCGAACGTATCCGTCAGATCGAAGCGAAGGCGATGAGCAAGCTGCGCCAGCCTTCCCGTTCGGACAAGCTGAAGACCTTCCTTCAGCCGAACTAAGAGTTAAAAAAATCCCCGCCTCGGCGGTAATGCCGTTCAGTTAAGGTCTCGTTTGAGAACGCGAACGGTATAGCGCTGAGGTCTGGCTTTGACGGCCCGGTCGAATTTTCGACCGGGCCGTTGTTCATTCA
>Ga0213872_10000087_pt1 | contig 84858 bp, 70 predicted proteins | sample VelepicomBERX_R2_FD_160071 | JGI IMG/M metagenome (GOLD analysis project Ga0213872, IMG submission 160071) | Rhizosphere microbial communities from Vellozia epidendroides in rupestrian grasslands, the National Park of Serra do Cipo, Brazil - RX_R2 | ecosystem: Host-associated > Plants > Roots >... | reverse complement strand
AAGCTGCGGCTTCTTTTGGCTCTGCTTGCGACTGGGCTATTGCAGCCTCAGCTCGCGCTGGCCTGGCAACGGTAGCTGTGGCGCGCTAAAGCGCCGAAAATTTGAATTGTTCAGACCGGACTAATTAGTATTTATTAAATACACAACATCAACTAAGGCTGTCCATTGCCGGAGTAAGGCTACGTAATCGAGGCAGCAGAAATTTAACTTCTGCATGAATCTCGTCCGGCCCGACTCCCACGCTGCCTTCGCTATTTCGGTGATAGAGCCCGAAGCCTACTTGAGGCCTGTATTCAATTGTCATCAGCACTCCATTTCGCCTTAGATCCAGCCATGTAGGGCCGCTGGGACTGTCAGATGTATCAACACTAACATCGACATCAGGGAAGTTCAGACTGAGAAAGTCCACAATTTGTGCAACGTCATTCATAAAACGCCACCTCCCTTCCATTACCGCCCACCTTGTCGAGCAAGATGCCCTTGCTCACATCAATATGCTGGATGCGAATTGCACCATTCCTAGCCACGAAAATATGTTGTCCCTTCGTACGATACCGCGCAACATCAGCATTAATCTGCTTGCGTGCATCATCCTGGGGCGGGTATAGCAGCGCGCAGCTGCCTCATCGCTAAAAAGAAGATGGCAAGTCGCTCTTTCGGAGTCATGACATTATGATCATTGAAACGGGATGGTCCGCTAACGGGTCATCCTGCACCTGAAGCCAACCTCCGATCTTGCGCTCGCTCATAAAAAAACGCCGTACGACAGTGTTCGTCGCACGGCGTCTTATTTTTTACTTACCGAGTTTAGCAGGCTGCGTGGTTGACCGTAATGACGTGGATCGCCAGGCCACCCAGCGAGGTTTCCTTGTACTTGGCCTGCATGTCGGCGCCAGTCTGGCGCATGGTTTCGATCACTTCGTCGAGGCTGACGAAGTGGGTGCCGTCGCCCTTCAAGGCCAACGATGCGGCCGTGATGGCCTTCACCGCGCCCATGCCGTTGCGCTCGATGCAGGGGATCTGCACCAGGCCGCCGATCGGGTCGCAGGTCATGCCCAGGTGGTGCTCGATGCCGATTTCAGCGGCGTTTTCGATCTGGCGGTTGCTGCCGCCCAGCGCCGCCACCAGACCCGCAGCCGCCATCGCGCAGGCCACGCCCACTTCACCCTGGCAGCCAATTTCCGCGCCGGAGATGGAGGCATTGCGCTTGCACAGCATGCCGATGGCCGCCGCCGTCAGCATGAAATTGCGAACGCCCGTCACCGGATCGTTTGGCTTGCAGTCTTCCGCGTAGTAGCGCAGCACCGCCGGGATGATGCCCGCCGCACCGTTGGTCGGCGCCGTCACCACACGTCCACCGGCGGCGTTTTCTTCGTTGACGGCCATCGCGTACAGGCTGACCAGATGCATGGCGTCGTGCGGCAGTTCGTTCGAGCGCGAATTGCCAGCCGTCGCCTGATGCCACAGATTGGCGGCGCGGCGCTTCACGTTCAGGCCACCAGGCAGCTGGCCCGGCGTGTCCAGACCGTGGGCGATACAGTCGCGCATCACATGCCAGATGCGGTCGATGCCGGCGTTCAGTTCATCGTTGCCGATGCGGGCGCACTCATTCGCGCGCAGCATGGCGGGGATGGACAGGCCGCTCGCATCGCCATGGGCCAGCAGCTGGTCCATGGTATCGAAGGGATACGGAATAGCCACGGCCGCCGCCGCTGCCACAGGCGCCTCGCCTTCCTCTTTGATGAAGCCACCACCGACCGAGTAGTACACCTTGCTCGTCACGTCGCCATTGGCGCGCTTGATCATGAAGCGCATGCCGTTCGGATGCTCGGGCAGCGATTCGTCCTTATGGAAGATCAGATTGGACGCGGCCTTGAACGGCACCGCATGCGTGCCAAGCAGTTTCAGCTCGCCCGCCGCTTCGGCAGTGGCCAGACGCGATTCCACCTTGGTCGGGTCGACGCCCTGCGGCGTTTCGCCCATCAGACCGAGGATCACCGCCTTGTCCGTGCCGTGACCGACGCCGGTCAGCGCCAGCGAGCCATACAGCTCGGCCTTCGCTTCAACTACATCGTCCAGCGAACCGCATTCGAGCAGAAAGCGGCGCGCGGCCACCATCGGCCCTACCGTGTGCGAACTGGAAGGGCCGATGCCGATCTTGAACAGATCAAATACGCTCATGTCCATCTTTGGGTGTCTCTTTATATCGTTTTAATGTGTTACTAAAAAATCAGGCTGCTTTGCTCAGGCCGACGTCAATATTGGCCAGCATGTCGTCCACCATCTCGTCCACGCCGATGCGCGCTTTCCAGCCCCAGTCGGCGGTGGCGGCGGCATCGTCCAGGCTTTGCGGCCAGCTGTCGGCGATGGCCTGGCGGCTGTCCGGCTTGTAGGCGATCTGGAAGTGCGCCAGCTTGCGGGTGATCGCAGCGGCCAGTTCTTCCGGATTGAAGGAAACACCGGCCACGTTGTAGGACGAACGCACCTTCACCAGTTCCGCCGGCGCGTCCATCAGTTCGATGGTGGCGCGAATAGCGTCGGGCATGTAAATCATCGGCAGCGTGGTCTTAGGGCCGAGGAAGCATTCATAACGCTCGCCGCGCAGGGCCGAGTGGAAGATGGCGATGGCGTAATCGGTCGTGCCGCCGCCCGGTGGCGACTTGAAGCTGATGATGCCGGGGTAGCGGATCGAGCGCACGTCCACGCCGTACTTGAGGAAGTAGTACTCGCACAGACGCTCGCCGGCCAGCTTGCTGATGCCGTAGATGGTGGTCGGGTCCATCACCGTCAGCTGCGGCGTCGAAGCGGCCGGCGTGTTCGGGCCGAAGGCGGCGATCGACGACGGCCAGAAGATACGCAGCGGCTTGCCCACGGCATTGCGTTCGCGCGCCACTTCCAGGATGTTCAGCAGACCGTCCATGTTCAGGGTCCAGGCTTTCAGCGGCGCCGCTTCGCCGGTGGCCGACAGCATGGCCGCCAGCTGGTAGACCTGGGTGATGCCTTCTTCCGTGACCAGGGCTGCCAGTGCTTCCTTGTCGAGCACATTCAACTGGGTATAACGGGCGGCCTTGTAGACATTGGTTGGGCTGATGTCGCTGGCGATGACGTTTTGCGCGCCGTGCTGGGCGGCCAGCGCTTCCACCAGTTCACTGCCGATCTGGCCATTGGCGCCGATGACGAGGATACGTTCCATGTTTTTATTCCTGACGATATTGTGTTAGTTCTTCAGCAGGCCCAGTTCGCGGCCTGCCTGTTCGAATGCTTTGAGCACGGTGTCCAGCTGCTCGCGGGTATGCGCCGCCGACAGCTGCACGCGCACGCGCGCCTGGCCCATCGGCACGACCGGGTAGAAGAAGCCGCTCAACAGCACGCCCAGCTCATACATGCGGGCGGCGAATTTCTGCGCGACCTGCGCGTCGAACAGCATCACCGGCACCACCGGGTGCGTGCCCGGCTTGATGGTGAAGCCGATGCGCTCGATCTCCTTGCGGAAGTAGGCGGTGTTCTCGTGCAGGCGGTCGCGCAGCTCGGTCGACTCCGACAGGCGCTCCAGCACGGCCAGCGAGGCGCCGGCGATCGAAGGCGCCAGCGTGTTCGAGAACAGGTAAGGACGCGACTTCTGGCGCAGCATCTCGATCACTTCCTTGCGGGCCGAGGTGAAGCCGCCCATCGCGCCGCCCAGGGCCTTGCCCAGGGTGCCGGTGATGATGTCGATGCGGCCCATGACGTTGTGGTGCTCGTGCGTGCCGCGGCCCGTCTTGCCCATGAAGCCGGAGGCGTGGCATTCGTCGATCATCACCAGCGCGCCGTACTTGTCGGCCAGATCGCAGATCTTGTCCAGCTGGGCGATGGTGCCGTCCATGGAGAACACGCCGTCGGTGACGATGACTTTATGGCGCTTGCCGGCGGCGTCCTGCAGCTGCTTTTCCAGGTCGGCCATGTCGTTATGGGCGTAGCGGAAGCGCGCGGCCTTGCACAGACGGATGCCGTCGATGATGGAGGCGTGGTTCAGCGCGTCAGAGATGATGGCGTCGTTCTCATCGAACAGCGGCTCGAACACGCCGCCGTTGGCGTCGAAGGCTGCCGCGTAGAGAATCGTGTCTTCCGTGCCGAGGAATTTGGAGATGGCCTGCTCCAGTTGCTTGTGCACGGTCTGCGTACCGCAGATGAAGCGCACGGACGACAGGCCATAGCCGTACTTATCCGTCGCCTCGATGGAAGCCTTGGCCACCCACTCCTGGCCCGACAGGCCGAGATAGTTATTCGCGCACATATTGATCAGCGTCCGCCCGTCCTGGCCCACCACTTCGGAACCCTGGCGCGAGGCCAGCACACGCTCCGGCTTATACAAGCCCTGCTCGCGCAGCTGGTCCAGGTTCTGCTGGAGGCCGGTGAAGAAGGTGTTTTTTGCTTGATCGCTCATGATGTTCCTTGATTGGGTGATGGGACTTGCTCTATGCTGTACCGTGTTTCAAGAATTTCCCGATTTTAGTGAAAATTCGCTATCTCGAACTGAAATTCAATATATTGAATCTTACCGGAGTCCAGTGAACGGTGCAAGGCTGCGCATATGGTTCTCCACCCGGTTTCTCGACATATTTACTAATAAATTAGCCTATCCGCCGAATAAAACAATGAAATCACCCGTTTCGACGAATGCTCCACCGGAAGTCGGCGCCTCCCTTCAGCGCCTGCGCCTGGCGCGCGGTTTGACGCTGGAAGACCTGTCGCGCATCGCCGGCGTGTCCAAGTCCATGCTGTCGCAGATCGAGCGCGAAAAGGCCAATCCGACCATCGCCATTACCTGGCGCCTGGCCAACGCGCTGGGCGTGCAGATCGGCGAACTGCTGGCCACGGAGGAGCGGGAAACGGAATCCATCCGTCTGGTGGACGCGCATGAGACGCCCACCCTGCCCGGCCATCACGCGGGCTATGTGCTGCGCATTCTGGGGCCGATGGAGCTGGCTGGCAAATACGAATGGTATGAGCTGACCCTGGCGCCCGGCGGCGAGCTGGCCTCGCAGGGACATGATCCCGGCGCGGCCGAGCATCTGACCGTGCTGCACGGCGCGGTGGAAGTGGAAGTGGGAGCGGACAAGAAGAAGGTCAAGATTGGCGCCACGGCGCGCTATCCGGCCGATCAGCAGCATATCGTCCGCAACGCTGGCAAGACGGAAGCGAAGGCGCTGATGGTGGTGATCCACCGCTGATCGCTCAGCGGCGGATCGGTCAGGCAGAGCGGATTATTTTGCGGCTTTGCGGCGGCGGGCGACGACGCCCACCAGGCCCAGGCCGGCCAGCAGCATGGCATAGCTTTCCGGCTCGGGCACAGGAGTGGCCACCGGGGTGACATCGAAGCTGTAGACCGCCTGGGTCATGCTAATGCTGGTCATGCCGCCGCCCTGTTGGTCGGCGTGAAGCAGGATACTGGCGTTAATGCCGATCGCATTCGCCATATCCCAGGAGCCAAGGCTGGCGGGGCTGCTCTGGGAAAGCGAGCCGGTGCCCGGCGAGGACGGCTTAATCAGCTGATCGAATGCGCCCACACTGGCGGACGGGCTGAACATGCCTCCCGAGAACGAGCCGGACTTGATGTCACCCGACAGCGAAGCCGACGCCTTTCCGCCCGAGGCCAGGACATAATCGGCCTTGAGGGTATTGGAGACGTCCACCGACTGCGCCGAGGATTTCAGCACAGCAACCAGTCCCGGGGTAGTGAAATCGCTATAGTCCTGGCTGGAAGAGCCGTTGGAGCTGCTGAGCTTCACGCTTACGGACGCCTTCAGGTCGTTGGTATTGAAGGTAATCGAATCGCCTGATACCGATGCGGCGCCGATGCCCCAAAAGTCGGCATCGTAGAAAAACTGCAGGTGAGTGCCGTCAACCTCGACGAAATTGACCGCCTTGGCGCAATCCACTACTCCCATCAGTCCAAGCGCAAGAAACAAAGTGCGATGTATTGTTGTTAATTTCATTCTGATATCCTTGTCAATAATAGATATTAAAATTGCAATTTCAGCGGCAGTATCGCACGCTCTTTTCAAACCTCCAAACTATTTTTATTTTTGCAACTAACTACATAATTGCTAGTTACTTTGACAACGAAGAGTGGACCAGTCCAGCTTCTCGTTTTTGCCTCTGTGGACGGACAAATGCAGCACTGGTCCGCTGTGTGGGCAACGCGCAACAAAGGAATTGATATTGGCGCCAGCCTCCCGCGCGCGGGGCTGGTGGATGAAGATTTCATACTCGGCCGGCATCTGCGGCGGGACATCGGCCGTCGGCGTTCCCTTCATTAGCTGCAGCATGATATTGCCGCACTGCCGCCCCATCACCGAGAACGAAGGCGCGATGGAGGCGGTGGCGCCGACTTCGCCCTGCGCGTCCGTGACGCCGATGCCGATCAGCGGCTTGCGCGTGACTTTGCCCAGGGTTTGGTAATAGGCCTCGTTCAGTCCCAGCTGATCGTTCGGACTGAGGAAAATATCCACCTGCGGGTCCAGTCGCCGCGCCGCCTCTCCAGCCAGTATGCCCATGCGCACGATGCCGCCCGCGCCGTGCACGAAGGGCACTTCTTCCATGTGCAGCTCGGGACGGTGCGGCTCGGGTATGGCCGCCACCGATTGCTTGAGCCAGACGTTATAGCTGTGGGACTGCGGCATATCCGCGTAAATGAGGCCGATGCTGCGCACATGGGGAAACAGGCGTTCGACAAAGCCCAGCCGCTCGGCCGGAGCGAGATAGAAGGACACACCCGTGAATTCGACGCCCCGCTCCGCCGCCCTGGGACCGATCAAGCCAACAGTGACGGGGTCCGTCACCGAGCAGTAGACGAACTTCCGCGCATCCTGCGGCTTGACCAGCTCCACCACCTTGGTCGAAGCGATGGTGCCGTTGACGAGGATGTAGCGCGCCTCCTTCCATTCAGGCGCAAAAGCCTGGTTGTCGAGGCGGCCCGGATGGTTGTCCAGCGATTTGACGGAAAAGGTGAATTTGCGGTGCAGCTTGCCCTCGTTGGCCCGCAGCGTGGCCTGGAAAGCCTCCACCACCTGCGTATAAGGCTGCCCTTTGTTGGACGAGATGATGAACACCTCTTCCTCCGGCGCCTCCGCTGCATCCACTGTACGGCCGCCGAGCGCCGCGCAGGAGGCGATCAGCACAGCAGTCCAGTGCAGCCGGCGTCGGAATCTTCCGTCTCTGGCGGCTGCAATGGACATGCTCCCCTCCTATTTTGCGTAACTGATCGTCGCCGCTTCGGGATTGGCCACGGCGATGGGAGGCTGCCACTTTTCCAGCCATCCTATCAGCTGGTCGCCGGGAATGGGGCGGCTCATGAAGTAGCCCTGGCCCTGGTCGCATCCCAGCTCGGCCAGCAGCCGCCACACGGCCTCGCTCTCGATGCCCTCCGCCACCACGCGCAGGCCCATGTTGTGGCCCAGGTCGATGGTCGAGCGCACGATCTTGGTGTCGCCCTGGTCGTTCTCCATGTTCAGCACGAAGGACTTGTCGATCTTTAGCTCATTCACGGGCAGGCGCTTGAGGTAGGCCAGCGAGGAATAGCCGGTGCCGAAATCGTCGATCGACAGGTCGACGCCCATCGCGTGCAGGCGCTCCAGCGTCTGCTGGGCGCGCACGGGATCGTCCATGATGGCGCTCTCCGTGATCTCCAGGCAGAAGGAGGACGGCGCCAGTTTGTGGCGCGCCAGGATGTCGGCAAACTTGGCCGGCAGATCCTGGTCCATCAGGTCGCGCGTGGACAGGTTGACCGAGGCCTTGAGGTGAATGCCGCGCGACGCCAGCTCATGACATAGCGCCGCCGACTGGTCCAGCACCCAGCGTGTAAGCACGCGGATAAAGCCCGTCTGCTCGGCGAAGGGAATGAACTCGTCCGGGAAGACGTTGCCCCGTTCCGGATGCACCCAGCGCACCAGCGACTCCATGCCCACCACCTTGCCCGTGTCGAGCATGATCTTGGGCTGCACATGCAGGCGCAGCTCGTTGCGCTCGACGGCGTTGCGCAGTTCCGTCAGCAGCGACAAGCTCTTTTCGCTTGACTTGTCGATGGACGGATCGTAGACCACGGCGCCGTCGTTGCGCTGCTTCGCCGTGTACATCGCCACCTCGGCCATGCTCAATAAGGCTTCGCCGTCGGCGCCGTGTTCGGGATAGCCGGCGATGCCCAGGCCCGCGCCGATGTCGACCATCTGGTCTTCCAGCGACAGCGGCGTCTCCAGCGCGCGCAGGATCTCGCCCGCCACCACCTGCGCCTGGTCCAGATTGGCGCCCGGCAGCAGCACGGCGAATTCGTCGCCGCCCAGTCGCGCCACCTGGGCCGAGGACTGGTGGCGGTTGGCCAGCAGCAGCTGCAGGCGGCCCGCCACCTGGCGCAGCAGCGCGTCGCCGAAGCTGTGGCCCATGACGTCGTTGACGTGCTTGAAGCGGTCCATGTCCATCATCAGCACAAACACGGATTCCTCGCGCCGGCGCGCCTCCGCCAGCGAATCGTTCAGCAGCAGCAGGAATTGGGCGCGGTTGGGCAGATTGGTCAGCGTGTCCCAGTACGCCAGGCGGCGGATCTCCTGTTCGCGCTTGGCGATACCGTCGCGCATGCTGTCGAAGGCGTGGGCCAGGGCGCCTATTTCGTCTTCGCGGCTGGAGTCGATCTGCCCCTTGTAATCGCCCTGCTCCAGACGCTTGGCCGTCACCGCCAGCTCGCTCAGCGGCTGGGTGATGCGCTTGGCCGCCAGCACGATGGCGATGGCGGAAATGAAGATGCCGCCCACGGCCAGGCCGATCAGCCAGCGCTCCAGCCGCGCGTAATCGGCCGTCGCCTCGTCGATGGAGCGGGTCAGCACCACGCTGGCGATCTGGTCGCCGTCCTGGCCGATCAGCAGCATGCGGCCGCTGTATTTGCTCGTCTCCACCATCAGGTCGAAGGGACCGTCGGGAATCTTGGGCAGGGCCTTCAGCTGGTCGAGCAGCGCTTGCGCCGACAGGCTGAGGAAGGTGGAGCCGACCGTCGCCCAATGTCCCTGCGAATCATGCGTGACGACGGTGGTGTGCAATGAGGTGACTTCGCGCATATCGGTCGCCAGCCGGCGGTCGATGGGGAAAGCCATCACGATCCAGCCTATGGTCACCGGCGCTTTGACGGGCGTGACGACGATCTGGTAGGGCCGGCTGTCCACCACCGCGATGCCGTTGGCGCCGTCGGAGGCCTCGGCGGCGTCCAGCATGCCGGCCACCAGCTTTTCCAGCTTGGCCGCCTGCGCGTCGTTGGTGGAGACGCTGATCTTGCGGTCGGCGCCGATCAGCATGGTCAGCGAAGCCTTGATGCGGCGCCCGCTGTTGGCCAGCGCCGACTCGATAGTGGCGCGGTCGCTTTCATCGTTATTGCCGATGGCGGCGACAAACGCCGTGTCGCGCGACAGCAGCCGCGCGCCAAAGCGCAGGCTCTGGGCGTTCTGGTCCAGCAGGCGGCGGAACACCTTGGCGCCGTTATTCAGTTCGCCGCTGATGGCCTGGCGCGCATTGCTGTCGATGCCGCGCTGAATCAGCAGCAGACCAAGCACTTGTACCGCCACGATCAGCACCAGGAACAGAGTGACGATCCGGCTTTCCAGGCTACGAAAACGCATACGCTTGCCAGTCTCCCTTAACGCTACAGGTTGGAGTTGGTCGCCGCATCGGCGTCCTTCACGGGCGGCTTCAGGGTCACATGGAAGACAGCGGTGGCCAGATCCTCGCCCGGCTTGACCATCATCACCTGCTCCTGCGTCTGGCCGCCCGCCGCGTTGTAATGCCAGGCCTTGACCACGTACTTGCCCGGCGCCAGCTCGATGCGCGCCGCGCCGGAACCGTCGGTCTTGGCGAAATACGGGGTGTCCACCACCTTTACGAATGCCAACATTTTGTCATGAATATTACAGCCCAGCACGACTGTGCCGGCCTTGTCGAACACCTGGGGCGCGGCCTGCTGGCCGGAATACAGCTTCTGGTCGAACTTGTGCGCCGGCGAGAAGGAATAAATGTGGTGCCGCACTTTGTCATTGTTAGGAAACAGAATCGTGCTGCCTGTCTGGATCACCGTCACCAGTGGGATGAATTTCAGGCCGCGCTGCTCGATCTCGACCGTGCCGGGTCTGGCGCTGGCCGGCGCCTCGCTCTCGGCATAAATCACCGTATCGGGCAACACCTTGCCGCTCATATCCTGCACCTGCACCGCGATTCCGCTGGCCCTGGCGCCGCTTGCCAGCAGCAAGCCGGCCAGAAAACAAGAACGGCAAGCAGTGCGATGCATCGAATAACCTGTGGAAAGTGAGCGACGTTCTATTGTAGCGCCTGACATAATGTTGCAGCGCGATTTTCCAAGCAAAAGCACGGCCGCGCCACCCTTTGCGGCAACAAAAATTTCCAAATGTCATGGTGTTGTCACGAAAGGCACGTAGCATGGATCGGTTAAGAGTACCAAACCGTTGCAAGGCTACTAACGTGAATACTGTCCTGGACCCCAACTCGGATGCCATGCTGCGCCTGCATTTGCAGGACATCATTGCCCATCGCCAGCTGAGCGCCCTGTTCCAGCCCATCGTGCAAATGCAGACGGGCGAGGTGATTGCTTACGAGGGCCTGATCCGGGGCCCGTCCGACAGTCCCCTGCACTCGCCGCTGAACCTGTTCAAGGTGGCGCGCATGGCCGACTTGACGGTGCAGGTCGAGCACCTGTGCCGCCGCGTGGTGCTCGAGCGCTTTGCCGAGCTCAAGCTGCCGGGCAAGCTCTTCCTCAACGTCAGCCCCGAATGCCTGCTGCAGCGCGACGCGCGCCATGGCGAAACCCTGGGCTATATCCATGAAATCGGCATCAATCCCGAGCGCGTCATCATCGAGCTGACGGAAAACCAGCCCACCTACGATTACGACCTGATGCGCGAAGCGGTGATGCACTACCGCGAAATGGGCTTCCAGATCGCCATCGACGACCTGGGCGAAGGCTTCTCCAGCCTGCGCCTGTGGTCGGAGCTGCGCCCCGAATACGTGAAGATCGACATGCACTTCATCCAGGGCATCAACAATGACCCCGTGAAGCTGCAGTTCGTCCGCTCGATCCAGGAAATCGCCGACAAGTCGGACACCCTGGTCATCGCGGAAGGCATTGAAACCCAGGCCGAGCTGCTGGTGCTGCGCGACCTGGGCGTGACTTATGGCCAGGGCTACCACCTGGGCCGCCCCAACGCGCAGCCCGCCAAGGCGGCGCCGGCGGAGGTGGTCAAGGCGCTGGCGCGCAACGGCGTGGCGGTCTATCCGCAGCGCGCAGCAGAGAAGAACGCGGCCAGCATCAGCAAGCTGCTGCACCAGGTGGCGGCCGTGCCTTCGAGCATGAACAACAACGACGTCTACGAGCTGTTCGCGCGCGATCCCAAGCTGTTCATCATTCCCGTGGTGGACGATGGCACGCCGCTGGGCCTGATCAGCCGCTTCGACATGATCGACCACTTCGCCCGCCCCTATCAGCGCGAGCTGTATGGCAAGAAGTCGTGCAAACAGTTCATGGACGCCAATCCCATCATCGCTGACAAGCACACCTCGCTGCAGGACCTGAGTTTCCGCATGGTGCAGGCCGACGCCCACCACCTGTTCAACGGCTTCATCATCACCGAGGAAGGCCGCTACCTGGGCATGGGCACGGGCCACGACCTGATGCGCGAAATCACGCAGATGCAGATCAACGCGGCGCGCTACGCCAATCCGCTGACCCAGTTGCCGGGCAACGTGCCCATCAACGAACACATCGACCGCCTGCTGGAAAGCGGCACGCGGTTCTGGGTCTGCTATTGCGACCTGGACCACTTCAAGCCCTTCAACGACGTCTACGGCTACCGCCGCGGCGACGACGTGATCCAGTTGACGGGACGGATCCTCAGCGAAGGCTGCGATCCCAACCGCGACTTCGTCGGCCACATCGGCGGCGATGACTTCATGATCCTGTTCCAGAGCGAGGACTGGGAAGAACGCTGCCGCACCATCCTCGATAAATTCGCGCTCAGCGTGAGCGACTTCTACAGCATCGAGGACCGCGACCGTGGCGGCTACCTGAGCGAAGACCGCCAGGGCAAGAAGGTGTTCTATTCGCTGATGAGCTTGTCGCTGGGCGCGATCAAGGTCGAGCCGCACCAGTACTACAGCCACCACCAGATCGCCACGGCCGCCGCCGAATCGAAGAAGCAGGCCAAGAAAATCCACGGCAACAGCCTGTTCCTGGACCGCCGCCAGCAGCCGGTTAAATGAGGCGCACTGAACCGCGATAAAGCGGCTGCTATACTGGCGACCTCACACACTGCACGAAAGGTCGTCGAGATGTCGGGTTTTCGGTCCGCCGCTGCCGCTCTGCTATTGGGCGTGGCGTCAACGCTACTGCTGCATCCGGCGCTTGCGCAACCGGTCACCTACATCAACAATATCGCGCCCTTCGTCTACACGGAAAACAATGTCCAGCAAGGCGTGGTGCACGAGCTGGTGCATCTGCTGGCCAAGCGACGCGGCTATGATGGCGCCATCCTCGCCACACCGCTGAAGCGCCGGGTCGCCCAGCTCGGCGCGCAGTCCGATACCTTTGGCGTGATCTGGCGCCAGCCCGACAACGAAACCGACTTCACCTGGCTGTTCAAGCTGCTGGACGACCAAGTGGTCCTGATGACCACCAGCGACAGCAAGGCCGACATCTCATCCGTGGCCAGCGCGAAAAACCTGCGCATCGGCGTGATACTGGGCAGCCCGGCGGAGACAATGGCAAGAAGGCTCGGCTTCGCCCATATTGAACCGATCAGCAATGTCGAGAGTAATGCCTCAAAGATGCAGGTAAAGCGGATTGACGCCTGGCTGGGACTAGCGTCAGTGGCGGCCTATGCCGGGCATGCGGGAAATGGCTCCGTCAAATTCCGCCGGGGTCCGGTGGTCGGCACGGCCAGCCTTTACTTTGCCTGCGGCCGGCGCTGCGACCAGTCCGAGGCGCGCAAATGGACCGAGGCTTACAACGGCATGAAGGCCGACGGCACGCTGGCCGCCGTGCTGGCCAAATACCACTTTCATTGATCAGCTGGCGCGACGGACGCGCAAGGCGAGACGCCCGCTTGCCTTAGTCTGCGCGCCGGGCGCGCCAGTTACGGGCGAGCTCTCTGGCCTCGGTCAGCTGCGCCAGCGTCATGCCTGCGGCCAGCGCCTTGCGGCTGCGGCGCGCGCGGCGTTCGCCGCCGTCGGCCGCCAGCGACATCCACTTGTAGGCCTGAACCAGATCCGCCGCCACACCCCTTCCAAGCGCGTACATGCCGCCCACATTGTGCTGAGCCGAGGGATGTCCCGCCTCCGCCGCGCGCCGGTACCAGCTGAAGGCCAGCTCATCATCCTGCTCCACGCCCCGCCCGCTGTCCAGCATGATGCCAAGGCTGAACTGGGCATCCACATCGTCCTGTTCCGCCGCCCGCGCCAGCCAGGCATAGGCGCGCAGAAGATCGACCGCCACTCCTCGCCCCTCCGCATATGCGACGCCAACCTGACGCTGCGCCACGGGATCGCCCTGAGCCGCCGCCTGCCGGAACCACTCCAGCGCGCGCGCATCGTTCTGCTGCACGCCCAGGCCGTGACGATACATCAGACCCAGATTAAGCTGGGCCGTAGCATCGCCCTGCAAGGCGGCCTTGCGGAACCATGCCATCGCCAAAGGAAAGCTGCGCTTGGTGCCTTCGGCGTGAGCGTAGGCCTCGCCCAGCAAAGTCTGCGCGGTCGCCACGCCCTGCTCCGCAGCGCGGCAAAACCAGCTCAAAGCCATTTCACTACTGAGGGGAACGCCCCGGCCCCGCTTGTACATCTGGCCGAGGTTCTGCTGGGCGGAGGCTTCGCCCTGGACGGCGGCGCGGCGGAACCAGTGGGCGGCTTCCACGTCGCTGGACTCGGTGCCACGTCCGTTGAAGAACATGGCGCCAAGGTGGTTTTGGGCGAAGGCCAGCCCCTGCTCGGCAGCGCGGCGCATCCACTCGAAAGCGATGGCGTCGTCGCGCACCACGCCCTGGCCCTTTTTGTACATCAGGGCCAGGTTGAACTGGGCGTAGGCATTGCCCTGCTCGGCAGCTGCAAGAAACCACATGTAGCTGTCGTACTTTTTCTGCGCTTCACTTTGATTTTTCATGCCGGATCTCGCGGGGAAGATCACAAAATGTTAATTAAAGTGTAAAACGCAAAGCCATAACACGTTTGAGCGGGCGCAAACGGAATAGCAGGATGCTAATCAGTGCATGGCACGCTGGAAATTCGACTGCTTGGGTCCGAACGCATAGATCACCATCGCCAGCAGCGCAAGACACCATACGATCAGCGCGCCGGACGGCAGGTCGAACAATGTCGACAGGATCAGGCCGGTGGCATAGCCGCCCGCGCCGATCACGTAGGCCAGCACCATGCGCTTGAGGCCCGTGTAGTGACGCACGGCCAGGCCCGGCACGATCAGGCTGGTAAACACGAGGTAGACACCCACCAGCTGCACCGATGCCGTCACTGCCAGCGCAAAGATCAGGTAGAAGCCCAGACGGCTCAGGCGTTCCGAGAAGAAGAACAGCAAGGCGCTGATCACCACCGTGCCGATGGCCGGCACCAGCAATTGCTCGTAGCGCACCCACAGGATCTGGCCCGCCAGCAGGTCTTGCAGATGCTCGCCGCCGTGGGGATTGTGCGCCACCAGCAGCAGGCCCGCCGTGGCAGCGAGGATGAACATCACGCCGATCTGCGCCTCCTGCACTTCGGGCCAGCGCTTCTCGGTCCAGGTCAGGAGCACGGCGCCCAGCACGGCAGCCGTCGCGGCGGCGCCCTGCACGGCCCAACCCTGCGGATCGAGATCGCCCACGCCGGCGATGATCACGCCCAGCGCGGCGATCTGCGCGATGGCCAGGTCGATGAAGACGATGCCCCGCTTGAGCACCTGCATGCCCAGCGGGATATGGGTGATCAGCACCAGCAAGCCGGCCGCCAGGGCCGGCAGGATAATCATGAAATCAAATTCAGCTGCGTTCATTTATTCGCATCCATCAAGCGTTGCACAGTATCGTCAAACAGAGAGAACAGGTCTTTGGCCTTGTCGTCGCCGCCGACGGAGAACGGCAGCACGACGGCCGGAATCTTCGCGTGATCGGACAGCCACTGCGAAGCGCGGCCGTCCTGATAGGCGGCGCGCAGCACCATCTTGGCCGGCTGGTGCTGCAACTGGGCCAGCAGGTCGGCCAGATGGGCGGCGCTAGGCTCCACACCGGGCTTCGGCTCCAGCGTGCCCACCTGGTGCATGCCCAGCCAGTTCATCAAATACTCCATATTCTTGTGGTGCTCGACCACGGCCACGCCTTTCAGCGGGGCGGCCTGCTTTTCCCACTTCTGCATGGCGGCGCCCCAGCGCGCGGCGAAGTCCTTCTGGCGCGCCTGATAGTAGGCGGCATTGGCCGGATCAATCTCCGCCAGGCGCTTGGCCAGACCCACGCTCACCAGCGCGATGTTGTGCGGGTTCTGCTGGATGTGCGGATTGCCGGCGGCGTGGATGTCGCCTTCCGCGCGATCCACCTTGTTCGGCACGTCGAGACGGGGCACCAGCGCGCCCGCTTCAAAATTGCCCGGCTGTCCCTGCGCGATCTTGCTGTTGCCCGACTGCTGGATCAGCACCGGCAGCCAGCCGATTTCCAGCTCCAGTCCCGTGCACACCAGCAGGTTGGCATTGCGCGTGCGCGCGATCAGGCTGGGACGCGCTTCCACGCGGTGCGGGTCCTGCAGCGCATTGGTGGCGCTGGAGACTTTGACCTTGTCGCCGCCGATCTCATTGGTCAGCGCTTCCCATTCCGGTTCGCAGGCCAGCACGTTGACGGTGGCATGGGCGGCGCTCGTTGCCACGCAGGCGGCGGCAGCGGCGAGTAGATGTTTGAGGGTGAGTTTCATGCCTGCTCCTTAGAACGAATGGGCCGCGTGGGTGCCCAGGCTCATGATGTATTGAAGGAAGATCTGGTTGTCGGTGACGCCAGGACGGGATTTGTCTCGCGCCAGTTGCAGGCGCAGACGGGAAAATTCGGATGGGCTCCAGTCGACCATGAAGCTGCCGCGCGATGGGTTGTAGGCCTCCAGGATGGGCAGGCTGGCCCAGGTCAGCACGCCGCTGTTGATCAGGCCAATATCGCGCGAGCCGGAGGACAGGCGGTCGTAGCGTGCGCCGACGCGCCAGGTTGGCATGAACTGGTAGACGCTTTGCAGATACCAGCCCGATTGGGTGCTGCTGTAGTCTCCGCTGGCCGCGCTGCCCGTATCGACGGCGTAATCGAGCGTGCCCGTTTCCTTGCGGCGGAAGTATTCGCCTTGCAGCTTGAAGTTGATGTTGGTCGGGTTGCCGTTCGGGGACCACTTGTAGATGGCGTCCGCGATCAGGGTGTTGGACTTGCCGCTGAAGGCGTTGTTCAGGCCATTGTCTTCGTAGCCGCGATTGTCGGCCGCCGTGTGCAGCCAGGAGACGCCCGCACGGTAGCTGGCCGAGTCGCCGATATCGTCGCCCAGGTGGGCGAAGACGGCCACGGAACCTGCGCCGTTGCGGTTGCGGTCATTGCCGGGGAAGCCGGAGCCGCTGCCCGCTTCCGCGCCGATTTCCAGGAACTGGTCGATGGGCGCCAGCCACTTGGCCTGAACGCCGTCCGGCTTGTATTGGCCGCCGAGGAAGGCCTGGTACACCAGCGGCGCGTCGACGAAGTCCCAGGTGTGCGAGTGCTGGCTGTTCAAATAGCCGACCGAGGACAGGAAGCGGCCGAACTTTAGGTTCATGCCATTGGACAGTTCGCGCGTCTGCACGAAGGCTTCTTCCACGCTCAGCGTGTTTTCGCCGGTGAAGGAGAAGGTCAGCTGGCCGGAGAATTGCGGGTCGATGTTGGCCGCCATGGTCAGCTCGGATTCGCCGAGGTTGAAGCCGCGCTTACCCGGTCCTACGTCGTCGCTGCCCGTTGGGACGAAACCCTGAATGCGATATTGGGTCGGGTCCTGCTTGAGGTTTTGCAGCGTGCCGCCAAGGATCAGGGAGATGTTCGGGTTGAAGATATTGCTTGGCGTGTTGGCGGAGCCGATGGCGGCCATGGACGGAGCCGGGGCAGATGGCGCTTCGACGTAGGCATCGGCGGCGGGAGCGGAGGCATTGCCAGCGACGGCAGATCCCTCGGCGGCAGCCGCCGCGCCCATCGGGGCGCCCGAGGTGGCCGCCGCTGCAGTGGCCGCGGCGTCACCCTTCCCTGCGCTCTGCGTCGCCAGCTGCGCCCTGGCGGCGGCGGAATCGGCTTGCGCGGCCTGCAGCTGTGTCTCCAGCGCCTTCAGGCGCGCTTCGTAATCCTGCTTCATCTGGCGGATCTCGGCGCGGATTTCAGCCAGTTCCTTCTGTTCCTTTTTATCGGCGGCGTGCGCCATGGGTGCGCTCAACACGGCGCCCGAGGCAAGCGCCAATACGCTTTTCTTCAGCATGATCAAGTCCTGGTTCAAATGGATACGGCGAACCGGCGCCTGGCGACGAGGTCGGGACGGCGGCTCAATGCGGCGGCGTCAAGCCATGACGGGAGGAGCGCGGGAATGGAAGACGCAAACGCTGCGCTGGCACGGCGCCAGCACCGGCGCCGCAGTCACGGCCAACGCGCTGCCGCCCGCAACAGGGAAGGAAGAAAACTGAACATCAATCGGCGCGCCGATCTGGGCGAAGGCCAGGCACTGCTCGCAGCTCTGGTCGAAGGACTGGGCCTTGCCGCCGCCATCCTCGCCGCTTTGCGCCAACGCCTGCGCCCTCACTTGCGCCATTGCCTGCGTCGTGCCGCCCGCACGGCTAGCGGACCAATGCGATAAGGCGTGCGTAAACCCCATCTGCTGGGTCAGAACCAGCAACAGCGACAGCAGCACATAAACAATGGGACGGCGGACGTTCACGATCTGGCAAGTGGTCATATCAGATGCCAGTATTGTAATGCGATCCACCGGATGTCAGCGCATTTTTTGCAATTGATGCCAGATTGCTATTGGCTCAACAACTTTTGTAAGTAAGGGTGTACCTTGGCCGCCGCCAGCTTGTTGACCGATACCAGCAGCTCAGGATCGACGCGCTCGAAGCCATAAGTCCGGCCCAGGTGGCGGCCAATGTGGAGCATGACTTGCGCCGCCACTTCCGCGTCCGCCTCCGCGCGGTGAGCGCTGCCGCTGAAGCGGATACCCAGGTGGTCCGACAGATTCCCCAGTTTGTAGCTGGACAGCTGGGGAAACACGCGCCGCGACAGCTTCAGCGAGCAGACAGTGTCCGCATGGCCCGGCGCCAGGCCGAGACGCAGCGCTTCCGCGCGCAGGAATTTTTCGTCGAAGCTGGCGTTGTGCGCGGCCAGCATATCGCCGCCGATGAAGTCCAGCAGCTGCGGCAGCACTTCGTCAACAGGCGGCGCGCTGTCCACCATGGCCTGAGTGATGCCCGTCAGGCCGGTGATAAAGGACGGAATCCGCACGCCGCAGTTGATCAGCGAGACAAAGCGCTCCACCATTTGCCCATCCACGATGCGCAGCGCCGCCACTTCCGTGATGCGGTCGCCGGCGTCTGGCGACAGACCGGTGGTCTCGAAGTCGATCATGACGATCGGCCGGCTATACACGCTCATCACGCGTTCCCCGTGCCGAAGCGGCGCACCGCGTCCAGCGCGAGGCCGGCGCCGATGCTGCCGAACAGGTCACCCTCGACCTTGCGCGCATTTGGCACGACGGCGCCGATGCGTTCGCGCAGCAGGCGCACGCCGCTGGAGCCGCCCGTGAAAAACACGGTATCCACCGCATCCGGCTTGACGCCAGCGTCGCGCAACAGGTTCTGCACCGTCGACTCCACCGAGCCGACCAGATGATCGACAGCGGTATCAAACTGCGCGAGGCCAAGGTCCAGCATGACGGCGGGCGACAGGCGCTCCAGCTCCATCTGCACGCGGTCGTTGCTGGACAGGACGATCTTAGCCTCTTCCGACTTCATCGCCAGCCAGTGGCCCGAGCGTTCCTCGATCAGATGCTGCAGGCGGCCCAGCTTATCCGGCTCCGCCGCGTCGCGCACGAGATCGGACAGCTGCGTCCACATCTTCTTGGTATAGGCCAGGTTGATGGTGTGCCAGGTGGCGAGGTTGAAGTAGTAGCTGGACGGGATCTCCGCATTGTTGCGCAGGCGGCTGCCGTAACCGAGCAGCGGCATCATGGCCGACAGGCTCAGATACTTGTCGAAGTCCGTGCCGCCAATATGCACGCCGCCATTGGCCAGGATGTCGTCGCGACGCTCCGCCTTGCGCGCGCGCTCAGGCGACAGGCGCACCAGCGAGAAGTCCGAAGTACCGCCGCCGATGTCAGCGATCAGCACCAGCTCTTCGCGGTCGATCTGCGATTCATAATCGAATGCGGCAGCGATGGGCTCGAACTGGAAGGCGATTTCCTTGAAGCCGACGGCGCGCGCCACTTCGGCCAGCGTGTCCTCGGCCAGCTGGTCTTTTTCCTTGTCGTCGTCGATGAAGTGAACGGGGCGGCCCAGCACGGCGGAGGTGAATTCGCGTCCAGCCGCCTGTTCGGCGCGGTGCTTCAGCTCACCGATGAACTGGGACAGCAGCATGCGGAACGGCAGCGCGCGGCCGCCCACTTCCGTCTGGCCGTCGATCAGGCTGGTGCCCAGCAGACTCTTTAGCGAGCGCATCAGGCGGCCCTCGTAGCCTGCCAGGTAGTCGGCCAATGCCGCACGGCCGTAGGACACTTCCTCATCGTCGGCGTTAAAGAAGACGACAGACGGCAAGGTGGTCTTGCCCTCCTCCAGCGCCAGCATGACTGGCTGGCCGGGACGCACCCAGCCTACCGTGGAATTAGAGGTGCCGAAATCGACTCCGCATGCAATTGCCATGTCGCCATCCTACAGATAAAGGGGCGTTATGTTATCAGAAAACCCTGAGCCCACGAAGAAAATTGATGAGGTGCTGTAGTCCTCCATAGGTGCGAACAAGCCACATTCGGCTTGTCCTGAACACGATATTTATTGCCATGCGTCAAGTAACTAAGATATGCTTGGCGGCAAGTAAAAAAGCGCAGAACCCGCAACGCAGGCCGCTTTCCGGCGGTTGGCGCTGTTTGCCGAGACCCCGCACCTGCCTATACAACCATACGATGAGTAAAACCAAGCCGCCTGTGCCTGCGGATTCCAACGGGCGCAAAGCTGCGCAGCCGCGCGAAGCCCGCCGAGTGACGTCCTACGATGTGGCGCTGGCTGCGGGGGTATCGCAATCGGCGGTGTCGCGCTGCTTCAAGCCGGGCGCCAGCGTCTCCAAGGCCACTTTTGCACGCGTGATGAAGGCCGCCGAGGGGCTGGACTATATTCCCAATGCCGCCGCGCGCAGCCTGATCACACGCCGTTCCAATATGGTGGCGGTGATCATCACCAATCAAGCCAATCTTTATTATCCCGAGCTGCTCTCGGAACTGAGCCTGCAGATCACCCGCCACGGCAAGCGCGTGCTGTTGTTTACGCTCGCGCGCGAGTCGGAAGTCGACCATGTGCTGCCCGATGTGTGGCAGTACCAGGTCGACGGCGTGATCGCCGCAGCCCGCCTGTCGGCCGAGCAGATCGGCGAATTCGAGCGGCGCCACGTGCCGCTGGTGCTGTTCAACCGCAGCGCCTGCGACGTCGCCGTCAACACCGTCATGTGCGACCAGAAGGAGGCGGGCCGCCTGCTGGTCTCGCGCCTGGCGGCCGCCGGACACCGGCAGTTCGGCATCATCGACGGACTGGAAGACTTCAGCGTCACCAGTGACCGCCGCCGCGGCGCCTGCGAACGGATTGCGGAACTGGGCTTGCCAACGCCGGTCGTCGTGCCGGGCAGCTTCGATTACGACAGCGGCGCCAAGGGCCTGCGCGATATCTTCGCCCAGCTGGGCCGCGCGCCGGACGCGGTCCTGTGCGGCAGCGACGTGATGGCCATCGGCTGTCTCGACTACGCCCGCCACGAGCTGAAGATCGACGTGCCGCGCCAGATGTCGGTGGCCGGATTCGACGCCGTGGAGCCGTCCAACTGGCTCAGTTACAACCTCACCACCATGCGCCAGCCCATGCGGCAGATGGCGCAGGCGGCGGCCGACCTGCTGTCCACCTTGACCGAGCGCCGCGAGACGGAAGCCCAGCGGCGCGTGTTCGTCTCGCAGTTCGTTGAGGGCGAGACTTCGCGCCTGGAGCAGCCAGCGCCCATGCTGCACCAGGTGCTGGCCGCCTGATCCCGCGCTTGCGCGCTCCACCTCCGCCGCCGGTATAATCCCGGCGATGAACGATACCCACTCCCCGCGCTTTACGCCGCGCGGCCTGATTCCCACCCAGGAGCAGGCCGCCATCCAGCTATCCCGCAGCAAGGTGGTGCTGGTCGACGCCAATGCCGGCGCGGCCAAGACCACCACGCTGGCGCTGCGTATCGGCGAGGCGCTGGCGCGCAAGCTGCCGCCGGAGCAGATCCTGGCCCTGACCTTTACGCCGGAAGCGCGCGACGTGCTGCGCCGGCGGCTGGTGGAGATCGGTATTCCGTCCGCCACCGTGGCCCGCGTCGCGGTGCTCACCTTCGAGGACTTCGCGGCCTTGCAGCTGGAGCGTATCGACGGCGACGGCGCGCGCCAGTGCCCGGAGGCGCGCCAGCTCAAGGACCATGCGCTGGCCGCCATCGACCGCGTGGCCGAACGCTACGCGGGACGGCTGGAGGGGCTGGACCTGCGTACCAGCGGCGTCGCGCTGAGCCAGTTCCTCGACGTACAGCTGTCGCTCAAGGCCGCCATGGCGCTGGAGGCGGACGTGGAGCTGATGGGTCCCGAAGAGGCGGCCGAGGTGCTGGGCGTGCCCGTGACCGATTATCTGATCACCTGCGAGTACGAGAGCCTGCGTCTGGATGGTGGCGCGGGCGCCCTGTTCCGCGGCCCCTTTGACGCCACTTACGACCTGGCCTGCAATCTGGATTCGACGGCGCGTTTGGCCGACCATCTGCCCGACTACCGCATCGTGCTGTGCGACGAGCTGCATGACCTGAACGAGGCGGCCTTCCGCATCCTGAATGCGCTGATCGGCCGTCCGCAGTGCTATTTCATCGGCGCGGGCGACAAGGACCAGGTCATCCACGCCAAGCTGGGCGCCAGCGATCAATACCTGAAGCGGCGCTTTGAGGAAAGCTATCCCGGCCTGGTGCGCTATCCGCTGACGGCCACCTTCCGCCACGGCCCGCATCTGGCCTACGCCATGGCGGAGTTCAAGCGCAAGCCGGTCGAATCTGGCCTTCCCGTGCATACGGAGATCCGCCAGTCCGCCTACGAAGACAGCGCCGCTTGCGCCGACCTGGCCGTGGCCGCGATCCGCCAGTGGCATAAGGAAGGCCACGCGCTGGAAGGCTGCGCCATCCTGATCCGCGATCGCCACCAGTCGGTGGCGATCGAAAATGCGCTGATGAAGGCCGGCATCGACTACCGTACGCCAGCCATGGCAGGCTATCTGCAGCGCGACGAGATCCTCTTCTTGCGCGGCATGCTGGCCATCGCGCTGAAGGATTTTGCCGCCGTCAAATCGGCCGAGGTGCGCGCCGCTGTTGTCGATGCCGTCGCCACCTTCAGCGAGCTTCAGCTGCGTCCCGCGCATATGGACAGGCTGCGCGCCATCATCGTCAAGAGTCCTGAAATGCTGGGTGAGTTGTTCTTCGTCGCGGACGAGCAGCGCAGCGGCGAGCGTGAGGACGACGGTGGCTATCGCTCCGTCGAGCGTCTGGCCGCCAAGCGCGCCGTGATCGACACCATCGCCTGGCTGGGCAGCGTCGACCCGCAAATGCCAGCCGTTGAGGTGCTGCGCGCCGTCTGCGAGCGCACCCAGTTGGCCAATACGGCGCGGCGCATCTTCGTCCGCCCTTACGACGCGGGCGTGGTGGCCAAATCGGTGGCGGGCCTGCTGGGGGCGGCCGAGGCGTCGGGACAAAGCCTGGCCGACTTCTGGCGCACGCTGAACGAAGGCGAGGCTTTCGCCACGCGCAAGCGGGCGCGCGATGCGGTGCTGATCGAGTGCGTCGCCAACGCCAAGGGCAAGGAGTTCGACCATGTGATCCTGCCCTGGCTGGAAACGGGCGAATTCCCGGCCGCGATGACGGACCGGCTGGCGGAGGAAAACCTGTTCTATGTCGGCGCCACGCGCGCCCGCTTCCGCCTGACGTTGCTGGCGCCCGCCGATGCGGCCCTGCGCAGCGGATTTGTCGCGCAGATGGGGCTCGCCAAAACGGCCGCCTCCGCCGACGCGGCCGTGGCGCGCAACGCCAGCCAGCCGGTGGAAGCGCCGGCGCGCCACTACCTGCAGGTGGCCTTCCGCGACAAGGACGCCGTCAAGGCGCTGGGTGCGCTGTACGATCTGACGCGCAAGGCCTGGTACGTTCCCGCCGGCGTCGACCTGGCGCCGTTCGGCCCCTGGCTCAGGCGCTAGTGGAAGTTCAGCATGCGCGTGAAGAAGGTGTGGTCGGCTTCGATCCACATCAGCCAGACCAGCACCATCAGCGCCAGCGGCGGCGCCAGGATCGCGCAGATCAGCGCCAGCCGCTCCCACGCCAGGTGCATGAAGATGGCGACGATGAAGCCCGCCTTCAGCGCCATCAGGATCAGGATCAGAGTCCAGCGCAGATAGCCTTCAAAGTGGAACACGTCCACCAGGTAGGAGAAGGTGCTTAATACGAACAGCAGCACCCAGATCTTCAGATACAGCCCGATCGGGTGCTCCTGGTGTTCCGCAGTCGATTCCATACGCCCTCCTACCACAGATAGAACAAGGCAAAGATGAAGACCCACACCAGGTCCACGAAGTGCCAGTACAGGCCGGCGATTTCGACGATGTCGTAGTTGCCGACCTTTTCGTAGACGCCGCGCTTGACGCGGCTGGCCACGGTGAGCAGATAGATCACGCCCGCCGTCACGTGCAGGCCGTGGAAGCCGGTGATCATGAAGAAGCAGGAGCCGAATTGCGGCGCGCCCATGGGATTGGCCCAGGGACGCACGCCTTCGCGTATCAATTTGGTCCACTCGAAGGCCTGCATGCTGACGAAGGTGGCGCCCAGGATGGCTGTGGCGATCATCAGCTTGGTGCAGGTGGCGCGGTCGCGCCGGTAGCCGTACATGACGGCCATTGCCATCGTGCCGCTGCTGGTGATCAGGACGAAGGTCATGATGGCGATCAGCAGCAGCGGCAGCTCGGTGCCGTTGATGGTCAGCGAGAAGACTTCGCTGGGATTGGGCCAGGCGGTGGTGGTGGAGATGCGCACCGTCATATAGCCGGTGAGGAAGCTGCCGAAGATGAAGGTGTCGCTGAGCAGGAAGATCCACATCATCGCCTTGCCCCACGGGACCTTGAAGGCTTCGCGGTCGCCGGCCCAGTCGGCGGCCAGTCCTTTCCAGCCTTCGACTGCCTGGGGATTGGTGTGCGAGTTCATGGCGGGCCTCACTGGAAGCTGTTGCAGATGATGTCGACGCGCTCGGGCGTCATCAGGAACAGCAGGCCGAACATGGCCAGCCAGAGCGCAAGCAGAAAGTGCCAGTAGCGCGCGCACAGCGACACGGCCAGCTTGTCGCGCGCACGCCAGACGAAGGCGGCGGCCACCAGTCCACCCAGGACGTGGAGGCCGTGCAGGCCGGTGATCATGTAGAAGAAGCTGTTGGCGGGATTGGCCGCCAGAGGATAATTCATCGCCCGCATCGCCTCCCACGCCCACAGCTGCATGCCGATGAAGGCCAGCGACAGCAGCACCGCGACCGCCAGCATCGCGCCGCCGGCCTGATTCGATGCGGCGCTCGCCGCCTGCACTTCGGCCCCACCGCGCGCCGTTGCACGGGAGGCCGCGCGCGCGGCCGCCAGCGAGATCGTGCCGTCGGCGCGCAATGCGCTGGCGCCAGCGCTGCCACCGCGCGCCGCGCTGGCCCAGGCCAGGCTGCTGCCTGCCAGCAGCGCCGTGCTGGCCCACAGCTGCCACGGCGGCGCGGGCAGCACGCGCCAGTCGCTGGCCGCCATCCTCATCACGTAGGCGACGCTGAACAGGAAGAACAGCATCGTCACCACGCCCATGAAGACCCATAAGCCTGTGCGGCGCACCCTGGCCCGCTCGGCTGGCGACTGCACGGCAGCGTCACCCGCCGGCATATGCGTTGCGTAAGACGTCGTCATTTCGGCACCTCCTCTGCGGGCGCGTGGCTGGGACGCGCCGCCCCGTGCCGCGCGGCGGCGCTGTCATCCTGCTCCGGCCCCACATTCTGCGGCACATAGTCGCTGTCGCCATCGGGCTTGCCGTAGTCGTACGCGCCGCGGTAGACCACGGGCAGCGAATGTCCCCAGTTGCCGTGCACTGGCGGCGTATCCGGCGTAAACCATTCCAGGCTGGCCGCGCGCCACGGATTGGGATCGGCCCTCCTGCCGTAGAAGGCGCTCCACGCCATATTGATGACGAAAGCCAGCTGGATCACGCCGACAATGATCGCCACCACGCTGATGTACTCGTTGAGCGCCTGCGCCGAGTCGGGAATGAAGGAATAGTTCTCATATGCGTAATAGCGGCGCGGCATGCCCAGCACGCCCAGATAGTGCATGGGGAAGAAGATCAGATACGCGCCCAGGAAGGAGCCCCAGAAGTGGAAGCGCGCCAGTCCCTCGTGGAACATACGCCCCGTCACCTTGGGATACCAGTGATAGATCCCGCCAAACACCGCCAGCACGGGCGACACGCCCATCACCATGTGGAAGTGCGCAACCACGAAATAAGTATTCGACAGCGGAATATCGACGCTCACATTCCCCAGGAACAGGCCCGTCAGCCCGCCGATGAGGAAGGTGCTGATGAAGCCGATGGCAAACAGCATGGGCACCGTCAGGTGGATATCGCCCCGCCACAGGGTCAGCGTCCAGTTATAGACCTTGAGCGCCGTGGGCACCGCAATCACTAGCGTGGTGGTGGCAAAGAAGAAGCCGAAGTAAGGATGCATCCCGCTGACATACATATGGTGCGCCCAGACGACGAAACTGAGCCCGCCGATGATCACGATCGCCCACACCATCATGCGGTAGCCGAAGATGCACTTGCGCGCATGGACGCTGATCAGGTCCGAGATGATGCCGAACGCGGGCAGCGCCACGATATACACCTCCGGATGCCCGAAGAACCAGAACAGGTGCTGGAACAGTAGTGGACTGCCGCCAGAATGTCCCAGGTGCTGGCCCATCGACACCACGGCCGGCATGAAGAAACTGGTCCCCAGCAGCTTATCCAGCATCATCATCACGGCGCTGACGAACAAGGCGGGGAAAGCCAGCAGCGCCAGGATAGTGGCGACGAAGATGCCCCACACCGTCAGCGGCATGCGCATCAGTGTCATGCCGCGCGTGCGCGCCTGCAGCACGGTGGTGACGTAATTCAGGCCGCCCATGGTCGCCGCCACGATGAACACGGCCAGCGAAATCAGCATCACGACGATGCCCCATTCCACGCCCGGCGTCCCCGGCAGGATGGCCTGCGGCGGATACAAGGTCCAGCCCGCGCCCGTCGGCCCGCCGGGCACGAAGAAGCTGGCCATCAGGATCACCACCGCCAGCAGGTAAACCCAGTAGCTGAGCATATTCAGGAAGGGGAAGACCATGTCGCGCGCGCCCAGCATCAGCGGGATCAGGTAGTTGCCGAAGCCACCCAGGAACAAGGCCGTCAGCAGATAGATCACCATGATCATGCCGTGCATGGTCATGAACTGGTAGTAGCGGGTGGCGTCGATGAAGGCGAATTTGCCGGGGAAGCCCAGCTGCAGCCGCATCAGGTCCGACAGCACCAGCGCCACCAGTCCGACGAGAATCGCCGTCACTGAGTACTGGACCGCGATCACCTTATGGTCCTGGCTCCAGACATACTTGGTCCAGAAGCTCTGAGGTCCGTGATCGCCATGCTCGCTGCCGTGATCCGTGTGTCCGCTGCCGTATGCCATACCGTCCTCCCCTTAATGCACCTCGCCCTTGATGGTCTTGATGTAGTCGATCAGCGCCGTCACTTCCGCTTCGCTCAGCTGCTGCGGCGGCATCACGGGTGAGAAGCCCTTCACGATGCGCGCCTGCGGCGAAACGATGGATTCGTGCAGATAAGCCTCGTCCGCCTTCACCGTGCTGCCATCCGACATGACTTCCATCTTGCCGTACAGTCCCTTCCAGCTTGGCCCCACGCCCGGACTGCCGTCCACGCTATGGCAGGCCGTGCAGCCGCGCGCCTGCGCCAGCAGCCGGCCCTGCTTGCCCACGTCGGACATGGCCCAGTCCGCCACCGCGCCCTCTTCGCTGTGCTGCGATAGCGAGGCCAGGGTCGGCTGCGCCGCCAGCCAGCGCTTGAAGGACTCTTCATCTTCCACCACCACGGCGCTGCGCATGTCGTAGTGGCCCACGCCGCACAGCTGGGCGCACAGCACCTCGAAGCGCCCGGCCTTGGTCGGCGTGAGCCAGAACGAGGTAATCATGCCCGGCACCATATTCATGCGGGTGCGGAATTCCGGCACGTAGAAGTCATGCAGCACGTCCTGCGAGCGGAGGATGACCTTCACCGGCTTGTTGAGCGGCATGTGGATTTCCTGTCCGGCCACGAGGGTGTCGTCCTGGCCGTTAGGGTCGTCGGGATTGAGGCCGAAGGGATTGGCTGCGCTGATGTGGCTGATATCCGTCTGCCCCAGCTTGCCATCCTTGCCCGCCAGGCGGAAATGCCACTGCCACTGCTGGCCCAGCACCTCGATCACCATCGCGTCGGGCGGCGGCGAGATCAGCTTGGCATAGACGGAAAGTCCGGGCGCGAGCAGCGCCACGACGCCGGCGGTGGTGACGGCGATCAGCCACCACTCCAGCTTTTTGCTCCCATGTTCAGGGGAGGCACGGACGCCCTCACGGTGGCGGAACTTCACCAGCATGTAGGCGACGAACAGATTGATGACGATGAAAGCCACGCCTGTGATAACCAGCGTGAGCATGAGCGCATCGTCCATCTGGGCCCAATTGGAGGCAAGCGGGGTCAACCACCAAGGCGAAACGAGGTGGAAGGCCGTCGTGGCCACCACAATGAGCACTAATGCCAGAGCCAGGCCCATTGTGCGCTCAACGTGGGCGGCTGGGAGGTTCGGGCAACTGGTGGGACTGCTGGATTTCCGCTGACTCCATCATAAGAAGTTTCATATCGCCTCTCCGTTTCTGATGAACGTTGACTAAAGCCTCATGAACCATCATAGGTCAGGTTTTTGCTATATAAAAGCTCTGTTTGATTTTAAATCATCAATATCCGCACCAATTTTGGGCCAAATCAATGACAAACTGGAAAAAATTTATTAAAACAATGCATTTAGGAAATTGATTTGTACAAATATGATCCTATAATGGCGGTCGAGGTGGCTTACACCCGCGTCCATGCCGATTCCGCATGGTCTTCACACCCATACGAAAGAGCTCCATGAAAGCACAATCCAAAATCCTGTTCGCGGCAGCCACGCTGGCCCTGCTGAGCGCCTGCTCCACCACCCCACCCGCACCGGCTCCGGCCCCTGCGCCCGCTCCAGCCCCGGCTCCGGCGCCAGCGCCGACCCCTGCACCTGTGGCCGCTCCAGTGGCGCAAGTGCTGCCAGCCTACCTGGACCCGAACAGCTCCATCTACAAGAACCGCAGCGTCTACTTCGACTTCGACAAGTACAGCGTCAAGCCTGAGTTCAACGCCATGATGGAAGACCACGGCAAGTTCCTGACCGCCAATCCTAACGTGCACGTCAAAGTGGAAGGCAACACCGACGAGCGCGGCGGCGCGGAATACAACCTGGCCCTGGGTCAGAAGCGTGCCGAAGCTGTTGTGAAGGCGCTCAAAGTGCTGGGTGTGCAGGAAGGCCAGCTGGAAGCCGTCAGCTACGGCAAGGAAAAGCCAAAGGCCGATGGCCACGACGAAGCTGCCTACTCGCAGAACCGTCGCGCCGACCTGGTATACCCATCGAAGTAATTCCCGCCTGAGGCCGGCGGCGCCTGTTGTCCTTTAAAGCTCGGACAACAATTTGCGGGCGCTGCCGGGTTCAATCTGGACCTGGTCCAGTGCTGCGATCAGCACGGCCAGGTCCTGCTCCAGCCGCAGCAGCATTTCCCCATCCAGCCCCGCCAGCGCATCCGGCAGCACGCCGGCAAACGGCATGGGCGCCTTGCTCAGCACATCCGTTCCCGTTTCGCTCAGCCGCAGCGCCACCGCGCGGCGGTCGGCGCCATCCTTGCTGGCCAGCACCAATTCCTGTCCCAGCAGCATCTTCACCAGATTACTGGCCGTGGACTGGTGCACGTCCAGCGCCCTGGCCAGGCCGCTGATGCCGATGCCCGGCTCGGCCTGAATCACGCTCAGCGCCCACAGCTGGGCGCCTGCAATGCCCGCCTCCTTCTCCACCTGGCGGAAATGCGTCTTCACCGCGTTGAACACGATGCGGAACTGGCGCAGCACGCGCGTGGCGGGAGCGATGGACGGCTGGGACTTTTCTGACATGGCCGCATCATAGCCTATAGGCTGATTCCTATCAGCGAAAAAGTCCCAAATCGAGGTTTCTACGTCACACGGGCCAGATGATGAACTCCTACACTGCCTTCATCAACCACCCAACGTAAGGACATCATCATGACTACCAAAGGAACCGCACTGATCACTGGCGCATCCACCGGCATCGGCGCTGTTTACGCCCACCGCCTGGCCGAACGCGGCTACGACCTGATTCTGGTCGCCCGCAACCTGGCCAAGCTGGATGCGCTGGCGGAAAAGCTGCGCGCCGCCACCGGCCGCGCCGTCGCCACGATCAAGGCCGACCTGGGCCAGACCGCCGAGCTGCGCGCCGTCGAACAGCGCCTGAAGGATGACGCCAGCATCACCATGCTGGTCAATAACGCCGGTCTGGGCGCCACCGCCAAGCTGACCGAATCCGATCCGGCCGCGATGGACGATATGATCAATCTGAACGTGACCGCCCTCACCCGCCTGACCATGGCCGCCGTGCCGGGCATGGCCGCGCGCAAGAACGGCACCATCGTCAACATCGCCTCGATCGTGGCCGTCAGCCCTGAAACGCTGAACGGCGTCTACGGCGGCAGCAAGGCCTATGTGCTGGCGCTGACCCAGTCCATGCAGCACGAGCTGGCCGACAAGGGCATCCGTGTGCAGGCCGTACTGCCGGGCGCCATCGACACCCCGTTCTGGGACGCCGCCGGCCTGCCGGTCCAGCACCTGCCAAGCGCCATCGTCATGACGCCGGAGAACCTGGTCGACGCCGCCCTGGCCGGCCTGGACATGGGCGAAGTGGTGACGCTGCCCGCGCTGGAAGATGCTTCGCAATGGCAGGCCATGGAATCGGCCCGTCTGGCGATGGCGCCGAACCTGTCGCGCACCGCGCCGGCATCGCGCTACAAAGTGGCGGCCTGACGGAACAGCTCTTCCACAAAGTCGACGAAGACTTTGATCTTGGCGGCGCGATGGTGCTTGTGCTGGTAGAGGACGGAAACGTCGGGCCCCTGCGCCTGCCAGTCCTCCAGCACGGGCACCAGGGCGCCGCTGCGCAGCGGCTCGATCAGCGAAATGGAAAAATGCTGCACGATGCCGCCGCCCTGCAGCGCCATCTCGATCAGCGATTCCACATGGTCGCTGGCGCAGGCGCCGCGCGGCGTATGCGTGAACGCCTCGCCGCCTCGCTGGAAGGCCCAAGGCCGGATCTGCCGCGCCTTGGGATAGATGAAGTTCAGGCACTGGAATTGATCCAGCTCCTGCGGCGTGGACGGCTTGCCGTGCCGGGCGATGAAATCCGGCGCAGCACAAGTGATGTAGCGGGTCTTGAACAGGCTACGGGCGATCAGGTTGGAATTGCTTAGCGCGCCGATACGCAGCATCACATCCACGCCCTCATCCACCATATCGGTCAGGCGGTCGCTGGCCGTCAGCTTGACGTGCAGGGCCGGATGCTGAGCCAGCAGGCGCGGCAAGGCTGGCGCCACGAACAGACGCGCCAGAATTCCCGGCATATCCACCCGCAGGCTGCCGCCCACTTCCTGCCGCGTCAGATTCAGGCTGTCTTCCAGCTCGCTCATATTCTCCAGCAGGATGCGCGCCTGCTCCACGCACTGGCGGCCCTCGTCGGTGAGCGACATGCTGCGCGTGGTGCGGTTCAGCAGCTTGACGCCGAAATGCGATTCCAGCTGCCCCACCTGGTTGGTCACGGACGAGGTGGAAATGCCAAGCTTTTCAGCGGCCTTGCTGAAGCCTCCCGCGTCCACCACGGCGCAAAACACCTTTAACGCATCCAGCCTGTCCATACGACTCCTTCGATTGTCCACGATTCGTGGATACTGCATTGCCGTCCGCCCCGTTTTTCTCCGCGCCGCTGCTGTCTACACTGGCTTCATCACACTTCAAGGAGCACATCATGCAGGCAGCCGTACTCAAAGCGTTTGAACAGCCGCTGGAACTGGCCGAGATTCCACGTCCCGTCGCCGGCAAGGGACAGGTGCTGGTCCGCGTCGCCGCCAGCGGCGTCAATCCGCTCGACACCAAGATCGTCGCCGGCAAGGCGGCCCACGCCCAGCAGCAGCCCGGCGCCATCCTCGGCATCGACATGGCCGGCGTGGTCGAAGCCGTCGGCGAAGGCGTGGCCGGTTTCGCACCCGGTGACGAAGTATACGGCATGACCGGCGGCGTCGGCGGCGTGCAGGGTTCGCTGGCGCAGTATGCGGCGGTGGACGCCGACCTGCTGGCTCACAAGCCGCGCAATATCGGCATGCGCGAAGCGGCCGCCCTGCCCCTGATCTTCATCACGGCATGGGAAGGGCTGGTCGACCGCGCCAAAACGGCGGCGGGCATGAAGGTGCTGGTGCACGGCGGCGCGGGCGGCGTGGGACATATGGCCGTGCAGCTGGCCAAATCGCTGGGCGCCGACGTCTACGCCACCGGCAGTGCCGGGCAGCGGCAGATCATCGAGGGCTACGGCGCCACCTTTATCAACTACGACGGTGCCGATGTGGACGGCTACGTGGCCCGATACACGGACAGTGAAGGCTTCGACGTCGTCTACGACACCGTCGGCGGCGCCGTGCTGGACGCCTCCTTCCGCGCCGCCAGGCGCTACACGGGCCATGTGGTCAGCGCCCTGGGCTGGGGCACGCATGCGCTGGCGCCGCTGTCCTTCCGCGCCGCCACCTACTCCGGCGTGTTCACGCTGATGCCGCTGCTGTCGGGACGCGGCCGCGCCAACCACGGCGCCATCATGCGCGCCGCCGCCGCGCTGGTGGAAGCGGGCCAGCTAAGCGTACGGCTCGATCCCAAGCGCTATACGCTGGCCACCGTTAACGAAGCGCACAAGGCGCTGACCGAGCGCACGGCAAGCGGCAAGCTGGTGGTGGACGTGGCGTAAATTCAGTCGATGCTGATCCGCGCCAGGGGCGTCTTGGGGAAGAACAAGGCGCTCATCGCCGTCAATCCCTGGTCGGCGAACAGCTCCACCGAGCCGGCGTCGAACAGCAGGCGGATCTCCGCCGCGCGCCCCTTGGCCAGACGTGGCGCCACCGCCCGACGAGGAAACGCTTCGCTGAAATCAACCAGGCCTGACGCGCGGCGGTCGATGAAGTACTGGCCAGCCGCCTTGTCGTAGCCGATGGCCAGCTTTTCACCCTGCTCGCTTTCCAGCGTCAGGGTGAAGTTGTTCAGGCGCTCCGTCTTCAGCGTCAGCGTGAAGCTGCCGCCGAACTGCTTGAGCCGCGCCGCCAGTTTGCGCGCCTTGAACGGCTGGTCCAGATCCAGAAAAATTCCGGGCAGCGCGGCCTTTTTCAGCTCCCTCACCGGCTGCGAGGCCAGATAAACCTCCTTGCCCACCTGCCGCAGCGACAGCTCGCGCGGCACCGTCATGCTGCCGCGCCAGGGCGCCGTGGGCAGCTTGTCGGCGTAATCCCAGTTGTTCATCCAGCCGAGGAAGATGCGCCGCTCGCCCGTGTTGGACCAGGTGACGCCCGCATAATCGTCCGGCCCATAGTCGACCCAGCGCACCGTGCTGGAGTCAGGCGTGAACACATGGCCGTCGAAGTCGCCCACAAAATACTGGGTGCCGGAGCCGCCGTTCGGCGCGCCGTGATTCAGGCTGACCAGCAGCACCCAGCGCGTCCTGCCGTTGAGCGTCAGCGGGAACAGGTCCGGACACTCCCACACGCCGCCATGCGCGCCCATGCCCTGGCCGAAGTCTCCTTCCATGTGCCAGGCCTTCAGGTCGGGCGAGGAATAGAAGCTGATCCGGTCCTCCGTGGCCAGCGCCATGATCCATTTGCGCGTTGGCGCATGCCAGAACACCTTGGGATCGCGGAAGTCGCGGATACCCGGGTTGTTCAGCACAGGATTGTTCACATACTTGTTCCACGTCAGGCCGCCGTCTGTGCTGTAGGCCAGGCTTTGGCGCTGGAAGGCCAGCTTGCCCGTCTTTTCGCCTAGCGGATCGTGATGGGTGAACACAGCCACCAGCGCGTTCTTGCCGAAACCAGCCGTGTTATTGGCGTCCACCACGGCGCTACCGGAAAAAATATAGCCCATGCGGTCCGGCTCCAGCGCCACCGGCTGCTGGCGCCAGGTCAGCAGGTCGGTGCTGGTGCTGTGGCCCCAATGCATGGGTCCCCAGACCGAGCCGCCCGGATAGTACTGGTAAAACAGGTGATAGGTGCCCTGCTGGTAGACCATCCCGTTCGGATCATTCATCCAGTGCGCCGCCGGAGTGAAATGGTAGGCGGGCCGGTATTGCGGCGTCGGCGCAGGATTGGCGACATTGGCGACATTGGCCGCGGCGCCGGCCGGTGAAACCGCCAGCAGCGACAGCGTAAAAACCGTGGCAACGGATCGGAATAGGCTCATTCCTGCATACTACACGCAATCGTATCCGCATTTTCGATTGCTTCTAGTAAAATGATTTGGCCTCCGACTGCCACGAATAGTCCAGCATGAACGTTTCAAGACGCATCGCCGATCTGAAGCCGCTCGCCACCACCGCCATGCATGGGCGGGTTGAAGCCATGCAGGCGGACGGCCGCGAAGTCATCGACTTCTCCATCGCCATTTCGCACTTTCCCCCGCCGCCCGCCGTCACGGCGGCTGTGCAGGAAGGTCTGCGCCAGACCACGCTGCCCTACACTAGCGTAGCCGGGTCGCTGGCGCTGCGCGGACGGCTGGCGCAGCGGGTGGCGCGCGACAACGGCATTCCTGCTGAAGCGGACGAGATCATCGTCACCAACGGCGCCAAGCAGGCACTGTATGAGGCGCTGTACGTGATGAGCGATCCGGGCCAGCGCGTCATCATCTTCAGGCCCTACTGGCCGGCCTATGTGGCCACCTGCCGCCTGCTCGGGCTGGAGACGGTGCTGGTCGATCTGCCCGACGAATTCACCGATGCCTTCCTCGACAGCCTGCCGCAGGCCGATATCCTGATCGTCAACAATCCGCACAACCCCACGGGCGCCGTACTGAAGGCGGCCGACATCGAACGCATCGCCGCCTGGATGGCCCGCCGCGGCGTGCGCGCCGTGGTCGACGAGAGCTACGAAACGCTGATCTTCGACGGCGCCCACCACAGCTTGGCGGCCCGGCAGGACTGGCGGTCGCTGGGCATCGTCACCCTGTTTTCCTGCTCGCAGAGCCACGCCATGATGGGCTGGCGGGCAGGATTCGCGGTCGCCCCGCGCGCCATCGCGGCGGCCATGGAGACGCTGCAAGGCCCCATCACCGCCGCCGCTCCCGCCCTGACCCAGCTGGCGCTGGACGCCGCCTTTGCCGCCGGCACGCCGCCCGCCATGCTGGCCGACTACCGCCGCCGCCGCGACACCGTGCTGGAGATGTTGTCCGGCGTGGCCTGGATGAAGATGACGTGTCCGGCGTCAGGCCCCTATCTGTGGGCCGACATCTCTCCGCTGGGTATGGAATGCTCCGACTTTACGGAGGGACTGCTGCAGCACGGCGCCGTCGCCCTCATGCCGGGAGAGGCGCTGGGCGTGTCGCGCCATATCCGGCTCGGCTTCATCGGCGGCGACGAAGCCACCCTGCGGCGCGGCGTGTCCGCCCTCATCCATCACGGCGATGGACTGGCCGCCGGCAAGCGCGAGGTCCGCTGAACCATGCAGTTCCTCCTGCCCAAAAGCCTGCGCAGCCGCCTGTTCCTGCTGGTGGTGCTGGCGATCACGCCCAGCGCCGTGATGACCGTGGCCAGCGGCATCCGGGAACACCACCACGCCGTCGAAGTGGCGGAAGAAAACGTGCAGCGCCTGACCAACCTGGCCGCCGCCAACGAAGCCCAGTCCATCGACTCCGCGCGCCAGATCCTGCGCGACCTGGCCAGCGTGCCCGATCTGATGGGCGATCCCGCCCGCTGCAACGCCCTGCTGCAATCGGTGCTGAACCAGAACACAGACTATTCCAACTTCGGCCTGATCCAGCTGAACGGCGACGTCACCTGCAGCGCGGTGCCCAGCAAGGTCAAGGTCAACCTGGCCGACCGTCCGCACTTCCAGCGCGCCATCCAGGAGCGCCGCTTCGTGGCGGGCGACTACGTGTTCGGACGCGTGATCCGCAAGCACACGGTCAACCTCACCTATCCCGTCTTCGGCAAGAACAACGAAGTGGTGGCCGTGCTGTTCGCCGCGCTGGAGCTGGCGGAGCTGGACCGCTTCGCCAACGAGTTGCAGCTGCCACCCGGCTCCGTGCTGCTGACCTCCGACGCCAGCGGCCATATCATCACCCGCCGCCCCGACCCGGAACAGTGGTTCGGCAGGCGGATCATGGACGACATGCGCGCCGCCATGAGCCAGCCCGACCAGGCGGCGGAGCTGGAGGGCGCGGACGGCGTCGTGCGCATGCACCGCTTCGCCCTGGTCGGCAAGCACGGGCTGACCGACTACATCCTCACCATCGGCGTGCCGGTGGAAGACATCACGGCCCAGGCCAGGCGCGACCAATTGATGGACATGGCCGGACTGGCCGCCACCATCGCCCTGGCCATGGCGGCCAGCTGGTTCGTGGCCGAAGTGCTGATCGTGCGCCGCGTGCGCCAGCTGGACCACACGGCCAACCGCATCGCCGGCGGCTCGCTCTACACGCGCAGCGGCATCCCTTACGGCGACGGCGAGATCAGCGGCCTGGCCCGCTCGCTCGATGCGATGGCCGAATCCCTGCAGCGCAAGGAGGCCAAGCATCTGGAAGCTGAACGCCAGCTGCGCCTGGCCGACCAGCGCAAGGACGAATTCCTGGCCATGCTGGCGCACGAGCTGCGCAATCCCCTGTCGCCCATCAGTTCCGGCGCCGAGCTGCTGCTGCGCGGCGGCGCCAGCGATGCCGCCGTCCAGCGCACGGCGGGCATCATCTCGCGCCAGGTCAAGCACATGACGCGGCTGGTGGACGATCTGCTGGACGTATCGCGCGTCACGCGCGGGCTGGTCACGCTGCGCCTGCAGACGCTGGAGCTGCACGAACTGGTGAACAGCGCCGTGGAACAGGTGCAGCCGCTGATGCAGTCGCGCCAGCACCGCTTCGACGTCATCCTGCCGCCGGAAGGCGTCATGCTGGAGGGCGATCATAAGCGGCTGGTGCAGGTGCTGGCCAATGTACTCAACAACGCCGCCAAGTACACGCCGGCGGGCGGCCATGTGCGGCTGGCCGCGACACTAGAAGGCGACCAGCTGCGCATTGTGGTGACGGATAACGGGGCCGGCATGACGCCCGAGCTGCTGGCGCGCGTGTTCGAGCTGTTCGCCCAGGCCGAGCGCACGCCGGACCGTTCGCAGGGCGGACTGGGACTGGGTCTGGCCCTGGTCAAATCCATGGTCGAGCTGCACGGCGGCAGCGTGCGGGCGGAAAGCGCCGGAGATCAGAAAGGCAGCAGCTTCACCATCACCCTGCCCGGCGCGCGTCTGGCCCCATCCTGGCCCGGTTCCGGCCAGTTGTGGACCGACAGCCACCCGCTGCCGCCCCTGCCCGCGCCGTCCGAACTGGAGGCGATGGCGGTGTCCGGCCCCGGCCTGCGCGTGCTGGTGGTGGACGACAATGCCGACATCGTGCATATGCTGGAGCTGTTCCTGCAGGCCACCGGCCATACCGTCTATACGGCCGCCGACGCGGTGGAGGCGATCGCCGTCGCGCGCGAGGCGGCACCGCAGCTATGCCTGCTCGACATCGGCCTGCCCGGCATCAGCGGCAACGCGCTGGCGCAGCAGCTGCGCGCCCTGCCGGAAATGGAAGGCGCGACCCTGGCCGCCGTCAGCGGCTACGGACGCAAGGAAGACCGCGCCCTGTCCGCCGACGCGGGCTTCGACTTCTACTTCGTCAAGCCGCTCGACATCGGCGCCCTGCAGGATCTGATCAACCGTCTGCAGGAGCGCGTGACGCCCGCCTAGCCTCGGGATCGGCTCTCAGGGCCAGCGCCGGCCGGGCGGGCCAGTCCCAGCGCCCTTCCAGGCGCCAGCGGCGGCTGGCCGGTTCCGCCAGCACCGTCCAGCGGCTGCGCTCCAGCCGCGGCAGCGGCACGCTGAAACGGCCGTCGGCGCCGGGCCGCAGCAGCAGGCGCACATCCTTTTCCGGCTGGGTGGCGTGCGCCAGATGCAGCAGCAGCGGCTCATCGGCACGCGCTTCCCCGGCCTCGATGCGGCCCTCCAGCATGCCCGTCGCCGGCTGGTAGTCCAGGGCCAGCCGCACGTCCAGCGCACCGGCCGCGCGGTCGCGCCGCAAGTCCTGGTTGATGGCCTTGCCCTGCCTGTAGTAATCGCCCACCACCAGCGCGTCCTGGCGCGAATAGGCGAGATAGCTGGCATAGCTGCCCGCCACCAGCACGAAGGCGGGGCCGGCCATCAACAGCCACGGCCAGCGGTGGCGCCACCACGGCGCGATAGAATGGGTATGCATGATGCTCTCCTTTTGATATCAGCGCGGCACGAAGAAAACGGCCGGCTCGCTCACCGCCAGCGCCGGCTCGTCCAGCGCCTGCAGCGTGATGCGGATCTTGTTGGCGCCGGGCTTGCCGGCCTGGGCCGCGGCGCGCAGCCGGATGGCGTGCGCCGCCGTTTCCGTCGGTCCCAGCGTCACCGTGGCGGCACCGTCCTGCGCCAGCGAAGGCAGGCCGCTGACGCCGATGCGGTAGGTGTGGGTGCGCTCGGTGGTGTTCATGATCTGCAGACGATAGACGTTTTCGATCATGCCGCCATCCACTTCGCGCCCCAGCGCGCCGCGGTCGCGGATCACGTCCAGCTTGAGCGGAGTGCGCAGCCATAGCGCGCTAGCCACGCCGCCAATAATCAGCATCAGAACGGCGCCGTAAATGCGTACGCGCGGCCGCAGCACATGCTGGCGTATGCCGGTCGGCGTCAAATGCTCAGCCAGCGCGCGGTCCGTGCTGTAGCGGATCAGGCCGCGCTGCTGGCCTATCTTCTCCATCACGCCGTCGCAGGCGTCGATGCAGGCGGTGCAGCCGATACACTCGTACTGCAGGCCGTTACGGATGTCTATCCCCATCGGGCACACCTGCACGCACATGGAGCAGTCGATGCAGCCGCCGGCGCCCTCGCGGCTCAACGGCCCGCGCGGCTCGCCGCGCGCCGCGTCGTAGCTGATGATCAGCGTGTCGCGGTCGAACATCGAGCTCTGGAAGCGCGCATAAGGGCACATGTACTTGCACACCTGCTCGCGCATCCAGCCCGCATTGCCATAGGTGGCGAATCCGTAGAACAGCACCCAGAACCATTCCCATGGCCCGAAATTCAGATGCAGCGATTCGGCCATCAAGGTGCGGATCGGCGTGAAGTAGCCGACGAAGGTAAAGCCGGTCCACAGCGCGACCGCGCCCCAGGCCAGATGCTTGGCCGTCTTGCGCGCATACTTGTTGAATGACGGTCCTTGGCGGTCGAGCCGCATGCGGGCGCTGCGCGTACCCTCAATCTTGCGCTCGATCCAGAGGAAGACTTCGGTGTACACCGTCTGCGGGCAGGAAAAGCCGCACCATACCCGCCCCGCCACGGCCGTCACCATGAACAGGCCGCAGGCGCAGATGATCAGCAGCGCGGCCAGGTAGATGAAGTCCTGCGGCCACAGCACCAGTCCGAAGATGTAGAACTTGCGCGTCAGCAGATCGAACAGCACGGCCTGGCGGCCGTTCCAGTGCAGCCACGCCGCACCATAAAAGACCAGCTGCGTCAGCCACAGGCACAGCCAGCGCAGGCGGCTATAGCGGCCGCCGATTTCGCGCGGGTAGATTTCTTCCCGCGCGGCGTACATCCTGATGACGCGCGGTTCGTCCAGTCGTGCATTCATTTTGCGGGTGCGGCCAGCGATGCCGTCATTTCCGTCGTGGGCGCCGATGGCTTGTTCGACAGGCTCCATACATAGGCCGCCAGCACATGCACCTTGGCCTCGCCCAGGAATTCGCCCCAGGCGGGCATGGTGTTGTCACGGCCCTTGCGGATCGTCTCCATGATGGTTTCCGCGCTGCCGCCGTAGAGCCAGATCTTGTCCGTCAGGTTGGGCGCGCCGATGGCCTGGTTGCCGCGCCCTTCGGGGCCGTGGCAGGCCATGCAGGCGCTGAACTTGTTCTTGCCCATGACGACCTTGATCGGATCGCTCGTCGCGCCCGACAGGCTCATGACGTAGTGCGCCACGTTCTCCACGTCCTTGTCCGAGCCCAGGGCGGCGGCCATGGGCGGCATCACGCCGTGGCGGCCGTGCATGATGGTTTCCTTGATGGCGTCCGGCGTGCCGCCATACAGCCAGTCGCGGTCCGTCAGGTTGGGGAAGCCCTTGTTACCGCGCGCGTCGGAGCCGTGGCACTGCGCGCAATAGGTCAGGAACAGGCGTTCGCCGATGGCGTGCGCCTGCGGATTGGCGGCCACCGCCTTCATGTCCTGCGCCAGATAGCGCTCGAACTGCGGGTTGTAGCTGGCGTCGGCCTTGGCCAATTCCTCCTGATACTGGGTGGTCGACTTCCATCCCAGCTTGCCCGCGAACTCGCCCAGGCCCGGATACAGCCCCAGATAGGCCAGGGCGAAGACGATGGTGATATAAAACAGCCACATCCACCAGCGCGGCATGGGCGTATTCAGCTCCGTCAGGTCCTCGTCCCACACGTGACCGGTGGTGGTGGCGCCGCTCTGCCGGCGCACCATGGACTGCGAATACAGCAGCACACCGCAGCCGATCACGCCCAGCAGGGTGAGCACGGCGATATAGCCGTTCCAGAAAGCGTCGGTAAAGTCAGACATCGCCATTCTCCTCGTCGTCGGCGAACGGCAGCGCCGCCGCCCGCGAAAAATCGTTCTCGCTGTGGCGCACATAGGCCCACCACAGGATGCCGCCAAACGTGATGAAGGAGAGCACCGTCATCACCCGGCTTGCCACTTCCAGCAGCGTCTCCATCTCAGTTCCTCGTCTTGATCAGGGTGCCCAGGCCTTGCAGGTAGGCGATCAGCGCATCCTGCTCGGTCTTGCCTTTGAGTTCTTCCGGCGCGGCGGCGATCTCCGCCTCCGTGTAGGGATCGCCCAGGCGCCGCAGCGCGCGCAGGCGCGGCACGATGTCCTGCGGGTCCAGGTTGCGCTCGGCCAGCCAGGGGTAGTTCGGCATGTTCGACTCGGGCACCAGGTCGCGCGGATTGTTCAGGTGCGCGCGGTGCCACTCGTCGCTGTAGCGGCCGCCCACGCGGGCCAGATCGGGACCGGTGCGCTTGGAGCCCCACTGGAAGGGACGGTCGTAGACGAATTCGCCCGCCACCGAGTAGTGGCCATAGCGCTCGGTCTCGGCGCGGAAGGGGCGGATCATCTGCGAGTGGCAGTTGTAGCAGCCCTCGCGCACATAGATGTCGCGGCCCGCCAGGCGCAGCGGCGAATAGGGCTTGAGGCCGGCCACCGGCTCCGTCGTGGAGTGCTGGAAGAACAGCGGGACGATCTCCACCAGCCCGCCGATGCTGACCACCAGCGTCACCAGCGCGATCAGCAGCCAGGGATTCTTTTCGATTGATTCGTGCGTGAATTTCATGTCCGGCTCCGATCTCAGGCAGGGTCCGCGGCCAGCACGGGAATGCGGGCCTTGGCGGTGGCGCGGTTACGCAGCGTCATCCAGGTGTTGTAGCCCATGATGCACATGCCGCCCAGGTACAGCAGGCCGCCCAGGAAGCGCACCACATAGTAGGGATAAGTCGCCTTGACGCCCTCGACGAAGGTATAGGTCAGCGTGCCGTCCGGGTTCACGGCGCGCCACATCAGGCCCTGCATCACGCCGGCGATCCACATGGCGGCGATGTACAGCACCACGCCGATGGTGGCGACCCAGAAGTGCACGTCCACCAGGCGCATGCTGTGCATATGCTGGCGGCCGGCGAGGCGTGGCAGCAGGTAGTAGATGGAGCCCATGGTAATGAAGCCCACCCAGCCCAGCGCGCCGCCGTGGACGTGGGCGATGCCCCAGTCGGTGTAGTGCGACAGCGCGTTGACGGTCTTGATCGACATCATCGGCCCCTCGAAGGTGGCCATGCCGTAGAAGGACAGCGAGACGATCATGAACTTCAGGATCGGATCGCTGCGCAGCTTGTGCCAGGCGCCGGACAGGGTCATGATGCCGTTGATCATGCCGCCCCAGGAAGGCGCCAGCAGGACCAGCGAGAACACCATGCCCAGCGACTGTGTCCAGTCGGGCAGCGCGGTGTAGTGCAGGTGGTGCGGACCGGCCCACATATAGGTGAAGATCAGGGCCCAGAAGTGCACGATCGACAGGCGGTAGGAATACACGGGGCGCTCCGCCTGCTTGGGGATGAAGTAGTAGACCATGCCCAGGTAGCCGGCGGTGAGGATGAAGCCGACCGCGTTGTGGCCGTACCACCACTGGATCATGGCGTCCTGCACGCCGGTGTAGGCGGAATAGGACTTGGTCAGCGTGGCCGGCATGCTGGCGCCGTTCACCACGTGCAGGATGGTGACGGCGATGATGAAGGAGCCGAAGAACCAGTTGGCCACGTAGATGTGCTGCACCTTGCGCTTGACCAGCGTGCCGAAGAAAACGGTGGCATAGGCGATCCAGACGACGGCGATCAGCAGCGTGATGGGCCATTCCAGCTCGGCGTACTCCTTGCCGCGCGTGAGGCCCATGGGCAGCGTGACCACGGCGCTCAGGATCACGGCCTGCCAGCCCCAGAAGGTGAAGGCGGCCAGCTTGTCCGAGAACAGCCGCACCTGGCAGGTCCGCTGCACCACGTAGTAGGAGGTGGCGAACAGGCCGCTGATGCCGAAGGCGAAGATGACGGCGTTGGTGTGCAGAGGCCGCAGCCGCCCGTACGTCAGCCAGGGAATGTCCAGGTTCAGCTCCGGCCATGCCAGCTGGGCGGCGATCACCACCCCGACCAGCATGCCGACGATGCCCCAGACTACGGTCGCGATCGCGAACTGCTTGACGACGCGATAGTTGTAGTTCAGTGCAAGATCCAATTTTTTCTCCCCACGAGCTTTGATGATGTAGATCAAAGGTTACGTGGAGCAAGCGCAAAAAACTTTGACTTGGATCAAGTAGGGCAGGATTGATTCAGTTTAGCGCCTCGTCACTGGCGGCGCGGTCATCGTCTTCCAGGATGCGCAGCGCAGGGCCAACAAGATCGTCGAACTGGCCGCCGTCGGCGGCGGCAAAGTAGAGCCACAGCGCGCCGAACACCAGCAGCACGCTGAGGGGAATCAGCAGGAACAAGGCTTCCATGTTCAGCTCCGCCACAGGCGCAGGGCGTTCAGCACCACCACCGCCGAACTGAGGGCCATGCCGGCGCCGGACAGCCAGGGCGACAGCAGGCCCATGGCGGCGGCGGGAATGGCCAGCGCGTTGTACACCGTGGCCCAGGCCAGGTTCTGCCCGATCACGCGCACCGTGCGGCGGGACATGCGGGCGGCATCGGCCAGTGCGCCAAGGCGGCCGCCAAGCAGCACGGCGTCGGCGTGGGCCTGGGCCAGCGCTGCGCCCGCGCCCATGGCGAAGGAGACGTCGGCCGCGCCTAGCACGGCGGCGTCGTTGACGCCGTCGCCGACCATGGCCACCACCGCCCCGCCCCGCTGCAGCCTGCGCACGCGCGCCAGCTTGGCCTCGGGCAGGCAGCCGCCGCGCGCCTCGGCGATGCCGAGCGAACCGGCGACACGGCGGGTCAAAGTATCGTCGTCGCCGCTCAGCACCATCAGGGTCTTGCCCTGGGCGCGGAAATAGTCGATGGTGACGCGGGCGTCGGCGCGTACGGCGTCTTGCAGCAGCAGGCAGGCCAGCAGCCCGCGCTCAGTGGCGAGATAGAGCGCCGTCATGCCGGGCGGCGCGACGGGCAAGGCCGCGTTCACGCCCGCCTGCGACAGCAGTTGCAGGATGAATTCACCGCTGCCGAGGCGATAGCGCTCGCCCCGCACCCAGCCCTCAAGCCCGCGCCCCGGATGTTCATCGACAGCGGTCGCCGGCTCAGGCGCGCGCGCGGGCGTGCCTGCAGCTGCCGCGATGGCGCGCGCCAGCGGGTGGCTGCTGTGGGCTTCCAGCGCGGCGGCAATCTGAAGGCAGGCGTCGGCCGGCAGCGCGCCCAAGGCCTCAATGCGCTCCAGCACGGGACGGCCTTCCGTCAGCGTGCCGGTCTTATCGAACACAATGTGGGTGGCGCGGCGCAGCGTTTCCAGCGTATGTGGCGCCACCACCAGCACGCCTTTGCGCAGCAGGTTGTCGCCCGCCGCCGCCAGCGCGCACGGCGTCGCCAGCGACAAGGCGCAGGGACAGGACACCACCAGCACCGCAATCGCCACCGGCCAGGCCCGCGCCGCATCGTGCCAGCTCCAGAAGGCCAGGCAGCCCAAGGCCAGCAGCAGCAAGGCCGCCACGAACCATGCCGCGACGCGGTCGGCCCACTGCGCCATGCGCGGCTTTTGCAGCGTCGCCTGTTCCACCAGCCGCACCAGCCCAGCCAGCGTGCTGTCGGCGGCGGCCCGCTCCACCCGCGCCACCAGGGCCGCGCGGATATTAATCGCCCCGCCCTGCACTTCCGCGCCGGCGCCGCGCGGCTGGGGCGCGCTTTCCCCCGTCAGCAGGGACAGGTCGATGCTGCTTTCGCCCTCCAATACCGTGCAGTCGGCCGGCACCGCCTCGCCGGGCTTGACGAGGATGACATCGCCGGGCGCCAGCGCCGCCGCATTGACCAGCTCCCCCGCCCGCTCGACCGGGTAGGCAGGCAGCCGCGTGGCCGACGCGGGCAAGGCGTGCTGCATGCGTTCCAGCGCCGACGCGGCCAGCCGACGCACGCGCAGCTCCAGCCAGCGGCTGCACAGCAGCAGGAAGATGAACATCGTGACGGAGTCGAAATACACCTCGCCCCGTCCGCGCAGGGTCGCCACGACGCTGGCGCCGAAGGCGGCGGCAATGCCCAGCGCTACCGGCACGTCCATGCCCAGGGCGCGCGCGCGCAGGCTGGCCAGCGCGCCGGCGAAGAAAGGCCGGGCCGAGTACAGCACGGCCGGAATGGTCAACAAGAGACTCGCCCAGCGCATCAGCGATTCCATATCGGCGTCCAGCGTGCCGTCCGTTGCCAGATAGGCCGGCGCGACGTACATCATCACCTGCATCATGCTCAGACCTGCGACGAACAGGCGGCGGCCAAGCGTGCGCGCGGCGCGCCCCAGCTGTTCCGCGTGGCGCGCCGCGTCGCAGGGATACGCGCGATAGCCCACCTCGCCCACGGCGCGCAGGATATCGGCCACCTGGCAATCCGCGCGCGACCAGCGCACATGCAGGCGCTCCGTGGCCACGTTCATGCTGGCCGACTGTACGCCGCGCACGCGCGCCAGGCGCTGCTCGATCAGCCAGACGCAGGCCGCGCAACGGATGCCCTCCACCGTCAGCACCGCATCGCAACTCGCAGCATCGCCGCCGAAGCGCGGATCGGCGTTGTCGTACAGGGCCAGTTCGGGCGGCGCCAGTTGGGCCGCGTCGGCGCGGCCGGCATAGGCGACACGCCTGGCGTAATAGCTCTCCTGGCCCAGATTGGCGATGGTCCGGGCCACGGCGGCGCAGCCGGGACAGCACATGGAGCGCGGCGCGCCGTCTATCGCGACCTGCCACTGCGTGCCCGCCTCCCCCAGCGGCTCGCCGCAGTGGAAGCAGACGGCCGCCTGGATCATTGCGACGTCAGGCATAAGGCATCCATCCACACATTGGAAATTCCGGTGGCGGCGCGCACCAGCCCCAGCACGCCAAATGACAGCACCAGCAGGCCGCAGGCGCGCCGCACGCCGACGCGATGGCTGGCCGCGCGCAGTCCCGCGCCCGCCACGCCGAGGCCGAACAGCACGGGTAAGGTGCCGAGGCCGAAAGCCAGCATCACGGCGGCCCCGCCCACGGCGCTTCCGCCCAGCAGCGCGGTCAGCAGCAGCGAGTAAATCATCCCGCACGGCAGGCAGCCCCACAGCGCGCCCAGCGTGAAGGCCTTGGACAGGCTGTCCATCGGCAGCAGCGGCTTGAGCACCGGCGTGACATGGTCCCATAGCGTATGGCCTCTGGCCTCCAGCACCGCCAGGCCGCGCCAGGCGCCCATCAGGTGCAGGCCGAGGGCCGCCAGCATCAGGCTGGCCATCCAGTGGAACACTGACTGCAGCGCCGCCAGATGCGTAATCTGCACCAGGCTTCCGGCCAACCCGCCAACCACCGCGCCGGCCAGCATATAACTGCCGATGCGGCCCGCGTTATAGGCAAGAACCCGCCCCACCGCGCCCGGCATGACGGCACGGGCAACTGGAATCACCCGCGCCGGCTGCGCCGCGCTGAGGGCGCTGACGATCCCGCCGCACATGCCGGCGCAGTGCACGCTGCCGGCCAGTCCCGTCACGAACACGGGCAGCAAGGCGGCAAGATGGATGGTGGGCGCCATGGCGGCCTCATATCGTGCGCGAATAACGCAGGGGCTGCGGGTCCGGCGCCACCGCCTGCATCAGGTAGCGGTCGAACACCATGCAGATATTGCGGATCAGCAGACGCCCCTTGAGCGAGACGCTGATCCACTCCGGCTCCAGCGCCAGCAGCCCGTCGCGCGCCAGCGCCTCCAGCTGCGGGCGCTCGGCCGCGAAATAGGACCAGAACTGGATCGGGTACGCCTGCTCGATGGCGCTGGTGGACAGCTCGAAATTGCACATCAGCGCCTGGATCACGATCCGGCGCAGCAGATCGTCCGTGTTCATCCGTTTGCCGCGCGCCACCGGCAAACGGCCCTCGTCCAGCGCGGCATAGTATTCGTCAAGCGTCTTCGCGTTCTGGCTGTAGGTATTCCCCACCGCGCTAATGGCCGACACCCCGCAAGCAACCAGGTTGGCGCCCGCATGGGTGGAATAGCCCTGGAAGTTGCGGTGCAGCCGTCCCTGGCGCTGGGCCACGGCCAGTTCATCGTCCGGCCGTGCGAAATGGTCCATGCCGATATACACATAGCCCGCCCCGCACAAAGTGTTGATGCACAGCGCCAGCAGATCCAGCTTGACGGAGGCCGGCGGCATGGCCGCTTCGTCGATGCGGCGCTGCGGCTTGAACAGGTGCGGCATATGGGCGTAGTTGTACAGCGCGATGCGGTCCGGTCCCGCCGCGATCACCTTCTCCAGCGTGACGCGCATGGTGTCCAGCGTCTGGTACGGCAGGCCGTAGATCAGGTCGACACTGATCGAACGGTAGCCGGCCGCGCGCGCCGCGCGCATCACGGCCAGCGTTTCCGCCTCCGGCTGCACGCGGTTGACGGCCGCCTGCACGGTGGGATCGAAGTCCTGCACGCCCAGGCTGATGCGGTTGAAGCCCTGCTCGCGCAGGCGATGCACGCGCTCCGGCGTCACCGTCCGCGGGTCGATCTCGATGCTGTATTCGCCCTGCTGGTCGGGCAGGAAATCGAACTCGCCGCGCAGATAGCCGGTCAGTTCTTCCATCTGCCCGTCGTCCAGATAGGTTGGCGTGCCGCCGCCGAAGTGCAGCTGGTCGACCTGTCTCATGCCCTGGAACAGCAAGGCCTGCATGCCGATTTCCTGCTTCAGGTAGCCCAGATAAATGGCCGCCTTGCCGCGGTCGCGCGTGACCACCTTGTTGCAGGCGCAGTAGTAGCACACGGTGGCGCAGAACGGAATATGGACATACAGCGACAGCGGCGACTGCGTGGCCCGCATGCGCAGCGCGGCCACCGCCTCCAGGTAGTTGGCATAGCCGAAGTGGGAATCGAAGCGGTCCGCCGTCGGGTAGGAGGTATAGCGGGGACCGGGGCGGCCCAGCTTTTCGACCACGTCGGGCTCGAAGCGCAGTGTGGGATAGTAGCTGGCCGCGCTTTGTGTGGCGATATCGTTAGACATTGTGTTGCCTCCTTCACCGCACCATCAAGCCGCCAGGCGGCGCACTTCACCACCTTGGACGGCGCGGCGCGGCGCCACGCGGGCCGCCTTGCGCTCGCCGCGCACGGGACCGAAGCGGAACAGGCTCACGGCCTGGCACAGGTGCAGCGCTTCATTGGCCAGGCTGGAGGAGGCGGCGGCCGCCTCCTCCACCAGGGCCGCGTTCTGCTGCGTCACCTGGTCCATATGGGCGATGGCCGAATTGACCTGGTCCACGCCGATGCTCTGCTCGCGCGAGGCGGTCGAGATTTCATCCATGATGGCCGTCACCTGCCGCACCGCCTGCACCACCTGGTCCATGGTGGCGCCGGCGTTGCTGACCTGCTTCATGCCCACGCTGACCTTGCCCACCGAGACTTCGATCAGATGCTTGATATCCTTGGCCGCCGTCGCGCTGCGCTGGGCCAGATTGCGCACTTCGCCCGCCACCACGGCAAAGCCGCGTCCCTGCTCGCCGGCGCGGGCCGCCTCCACCGCCGCGTTCAGGGCGAGGATATTGGTCTGAAAAGCGATGCCCTCGATCAGGCCGATGATGTCGACGATCTTGCGCGACGAGGTATTGATGTCGTCCATGGTCGCCACCACGCCCTTCATGATCTCGCCGCCGCGCGCCGCCACCTCGGAGGCGGAAACGGCCAGCGTATCGGCCTGCACCGAGTTGTCCGCGTTCTGCTTGACGGTGGCGGCGAATTCCTCGACGCTGGACGCTGTCTCTTCCAGGCTGGCCGCCTGCGCTTCCGTGCGGCCCGACAGGTCCAGATTACCGGCCGCGATCTGGCGCGTAGCCACGGCCATCGCTTCCACATTGGTGCGCACGTCACGGATGGTGGCGATCAGGTTCACGTTCATCTGCTGCAAAGCGCGCTGCAACTGGCCCATTTCATCGGCGGCGCGGGTGTCGAAGCTGCCCGACAGGTCGCCCGCCGCGATGGCGCGCGCGCTTTGCAGCGAGCGTTCCAGCGGCTGCAGCACGCTGACCCGCAGCGCATACCACAGGAAGACATTGATCAACAGGCCGGCGAAGGTGGCGGCGAAGATGCCATAGCCCATCATGCCCGTCGCGCCGCCGTGTCCCATCAGGCTGGCCACGCAGACGGCGATCTGCAGCACGTTAACCAGGCTGGTGGCGGCCCAGATACGGGTACGCAGCGACAGATTGCGCACATAGGCCCCGGCCTGTGCAATCAGCCCGCCATGGATCACGGCGCCTTCGTGCAGGCGCACGCCCTCGGCCTGGCCGCTGCGCATGCGCTGATAGACCTCCGCCGCAGCCGTCACTTCCTCGGCCGCTGCGCGCACCCGTACCGACATATAGCCTATCGTGCGGCCGGCTTCGCGGATCGGCGTGATATTGGCGCGCACCCAGTAATGGTCGCCGCTCTTGCAGCGGTTTTTCACCAGTCCCGTCCACGGCGTGCCGCGCTTGATGGTGGCCCACAGGTCGGCAAACGCTTCCGGCGGCATGTCCGGATGGCGCAGGATGTTCTGCGGCGCGCCCAGCAACTCTTCCTCGCTGTAGCCGCTGATCTCGATCAAATAGGGGTTGACGTAGGTGATATTGCCGTCGAGGTCGGTCTGCGACACGATGGCCTGGTGTTCGTCGACTTCGATCGCGCGTCCCGTCACGGGTTGGTTATTTCGCATTTTTTAGGCTCTCCTTGAACTGCGGCTTTGCGTTTTCGCAAACGATGAGGCAGTTTAAAGAGTCCAGTCCGCAATTTTCTTGACCTAGATCAAAACTGACCGGATTGCTTGATGTCTTGCAAAATTGATCTGAAGCACGGTTTCTCGGCAGAACGCCCTCTAGACTGGACGCCATTACTTGACGCCATGAAGGGGAAACATCATGAAAATGCAATCCGCTGTCATCGGGCTTTTCAGCCTGCTGTGCCTCCACGCCCACGCCGAGGACGATCCCTGGCTGCTGCGCCTGCGCGCCGTCCACATCAGCCCGGCCAACAAGTCCGACCCCGTGGGCGGCGCGGGCGCGCCCGACCGCATCACCGTCAGCGACAAGACCATCGCCGAATTCGACTTCAGCTACCTGTTCACGCCCAACTGGGCCGCCGAACTGGTGCTGACCTATCCGCAAAAGCACGACGCCATGCTGGACGGCGCCAAAATCGGCACTTTCAAACATGTGCCGCCCACCCTGCTGGCCCAGTACCGCTTCCCGCTGGACGGTCCCGTCACCCCCTATGTGGGCGCGGGCCTCAACTACACCAATATGGCCAAGGTGGAATTGCTGAATGGCGCGGGCGGACTCGATCACAAGAGCTGGGGCCCGGCGCTGCAGGCAGGCCTGGATTTCCGCATCGACCGCCGCTGGTCCTTCAACCTGGACGTGAAAAAGGTGCAGATCCGCAGCGACGTCTACCTGTCCGGCGCCCGCATCAGCGCCGTGCGGGTCGATCCCCTGCTGGTGGGCATGGGCCTGGGCTACCGTTTCTGAGCGCATGCGCTAGCTCGGGCTTTTGATTCAGATCAAGGAAATTACGGATAGCGACGGTTAATCTGCTGGCATGAACTCTGCAACTATCCATACCGTGGAGCGCGCCCAGTGTGAGCGCTGCGTCCACTATCACCTGTGCCAGGGCACGGCCGCCGCCGACCAGATTCCCGGCCAGCGCATCCGTGTCGAGCGGCACGCCAGCCTCTACCGGCTGGACGATCCGGTCGGCAACAACATCTACAGTATTCGCTCGGGCAGCTTCAAGATCCTGGGCGCGGGGGCGGAGCAACGGGACCGGATCGTCGATTTCGTCCTGGCACCGGAATTTCTCGGCCTGAACGCCCTGGGCCAGGAACTGCACGGCAGTTCCGCCGTGGCCCTGGAAGACAGCGAGGTCTGTCGCATCACCTGGAACCGCCTGGCCTTCAAGGGCCGCCGCCAGCCCCTGCAGCGTGCCGGCCTGCACGCACTGCTGGCGGCCGCACTGCGGCGCGCCCAGCAGCACGCCCTGATGGCGCGCAACACCCAGGCGGGCCAGCGCCTGGCCGGCCTGCTGCTGGCCCTGTCGGAGCGGCATGCGGCCAAAGGCTATTCCGCCAGCCAGTTCCGCCTGCCCATGCCGCGCGCCGACATCGCCAACTTCCTCGGCGTGACGGCCGAATGCGTGAGCCGCCTGATCGTCCAGTTCAGGCAGCAGGGCCTGCTCGAGCTGCGCCGCCGCGACGCGCTGCTGCCCGACCTGCCGGCCCTGCGCGCCCTGTTGCGCGAATGCACCGCCAGCAAGGCGGCCTGAATCATGCCGCCCCTGCTCCGCCACCGCCCCGGCGCGCCCCATCCGGCCGCGCCCGACTGCCACAGCTGCGCCCTGCAGGGCTTTTGTCCGGCTGATGGCGGCTGTCCCGTGGAACGGCGCTACCGCCTGGCCAAAGGCGACCACCTATTCCACATGGATGACGCCGTGCGGCCCTGCATCTACCTGGTGCGCAGCGGCTGCCTCAAGCTGTACCAGCTCAACCAGGATGGCGTACAGCGCATCATCGACTTTCCCGGCCCCGGCCGCTGGCTGGGCGCGGACGATATCGGCGCGCCCCGGCGCCACGCCTGCGCGCTGGCCCTGAACGCCTGCGAAGTGGACGCCGTGCCCTACGGCCGCCTGATGGCCATGCTGGAGCGCCAGCCGCGCAGCGCGGAGCTGTTCGGCCATATGCTGAGCCGCGACATTGCGCGCCAGCAGCGGCTGCTGGCTATCCTGCGCAGCAGCCCGGCCGAACGGCGCGTGGCCCACTTCCTGCTCGACCGCGCCGGGCCGGCGCCGGCCGCCGGACGGGCCGAAGCGCCGGCCATCCTGCCCATGTCGCGCCAGGACATCGGCGACTACCTGGGCCTGACCCCGTCCACCGTCAGCCGTGTGCTCAGCGCCTTCCGCCAGCGCGGCTGGGTGGCTCTGAGGCTGCGCGGCTTTTTGCTGCTGGCGCGCGACTCAATCGCGCAACTGGCCAACTTGACCTGAAACAAAATTCCTGCATACTTCTTGCTCGTGTGACCACACTGGCATGAGGTGACGATGGACATCTATGCAATGTTGGACAGGCTGCAAATCTGGCACAAATTCCTGGTGCTGGGTCTGGTTGCCCTGGTGATGAGTGCGATTCCCGCCTCGCTCTATCTGCGCGAATCGGGCAAGACGCTGCAGGCGTTCGAAACGGAAGCCGAGGGCCGCGCGCCCGTCGCCACCATCCTCAAGACCATGCAGCTGACGCAGCAGCACCGTGGCCTGTCGGCCCTGAGCCTGGGCGGCGGGGCCGACGACAAGCGCGCCGAAAAGCAGCGCGAGGCCGACGCCAGCTACGAGGCGATGGCGGCCATCGTCGGCAAGCTGCGCGATCCGGAGCTGAGCCGCTTGTGGGACGACGCCAGCCGCGACTGGCAAAGCCTGCGCAGCGGCGTGGCCGGACGCAGCATCTCTGTGCCGCAAAGCTACGAGGCGCACACCGCCCTGGTGGCCCGCCTGTTGAAGGTGGAGGACCGGGTGACCGATTACTTCGGCCTCAACCTGGATCCCGACCTCGACACGTATGAGCTGATCCAGACCACCTATTATCAGTTGCCCTATCTGACCGAGGAGCTGGGCAAGCTGCGCGCCAAGGGCGCGGGCATGCTGGCCACCCACAGCGCCCCGCCGGAAGCACGGCTGGCCATGTCGGCCATTTCGGCCCGCGTCAGCGACCGGCTGTACCAGACCGGGAGCCAGTACCGCAAAGCCGTCACCGCCAATCCCCGCCTGGGGGCCAAGACCGAGGGCGCGATGCAGGAGATGAGCGCCCAGACCCAGCAAGCGACCGTGCTGGCCATCGACCATATCATCAAGCCCGAAGCGCTGGACTACTCGGGCGCCGAATACGTGCGCATCCTGACGGCGGCCATCGACAGCCAGTACGCCTTCGCCGCCGGCGCCACCGAGATCCTGAACACTGTCCTGGAAAGCAAGGTGGCGGCGCTCAAACGCGAGCGCTGGATGTCCATGGGCGCCCTGCTGCTGATGCTGGTCCTGGGCGGGCTGGCCATGCGACTGATCGCGCGTTCCGTCACCTTGCCGCTGCAGCGCGCAGTCGCCGCCGCCGGACAAGTGGCGGCGGGCGACCTGACGGCCGATCTGCGCGCCGACGGCAACAGCGAAACGGCGCGCCTGCTCGCATCCCTGGGCGAGATGAACGCCAAGCTGCGCCGCATCGTGCAGGAAGTGCGCACCGGGGTGGACGCCATCAGCGGCGCCAGCGCCGATATCGCCAGCGGCAACGCCGACCTGTCGGCGCGCACGGAGTCGCAGGCCTCCAGCCTGGAAGAGACGGCATCGGCCATGGAGCAGATCACCTCCACCGTGCAGCAGAACGCGGACAACGCCCGCCAGGCCAGCGAACTGGCAGGCGGCGCGGCCGGCATGGCGGCCGACGGCGGCGCCGTGGTGCAGCGGGTGGTGAGTACCATGAGCGCCATCAGCGACAGCTCGCACCGCATCGTGGACATCATCGGCACCATCGACGGCATAGCCTTCCAGACCAATATCCTGGCGCTGAACGCGGCGGTGGAGGCGGCCCGCGCGGGTGAGCAGGGACGCGGCTTCGCCGTGGTGGCGTCGGAGGTGCGCACGCTGGCCCAGCGCAGCGCGGCGGCGGCGCGCGAGATCAAGGCCCTGATCCATGAAAGCGTGGAAAAGGTCGATGCGGGCAACAAGCTGGCGGGAGAAGCCGGCGCCGCCATGGCGCAGATCGTGGGCAGCGTGCAGCAGGTGGCGGCCATCGTCTCCGAGATCGTGAGCGCCTCGCGCGAGCAGGCGTCCGGCATCGGCCAGGTCAACGACGCCGTGGCGGAGCTGGACCAGAGTACGCAGCAGAACGCGGCCCTGGTCGAGCAGGCCGCCGCTGCGGCGGAAAGCCTGGACGAGCAGGTGCAGGGCTTGATGCGCGCCATCTGTGTGTTCAAGCTACAATAGGCCCAGACCATTCTGGAGCAGCACTATGCCCGGCGATACCTTTCTTTCCCCCGCCTTCTCATCACAGCCGCAGAACATCCTGGAGACGCGCTCGCATCAGGCCTTTCCCACGCTGACCGAGGATGAGATCCGGCGCGTGTCCCGCTTCGGCCAGGTGCGTCACTACCGCGATGGAGAAAAGCTGTTCAGCGCGGGCCACAGCAGCTTTGGCATGCACGTCGTGCTCAAGGGAGAGGTGGCCATCTCGCGCGACAACGGGCTGGGGGAATCGTCGGTGCTCCGCGTCCACCCGCGCGGCGAATTCGCGGCCGAGATCAGCCAGCTGGCGGGCCGCCCTTCCCTCGTCAGCGGCCTCGCCATAGGCGAGGTGGAAGCGCTGCTGGTGCCGACGGAGAAGCTGCGCTCACTGCTGATCGCGGAAGCGGAACTGGGCGAGCGTATCGTGCGCGCCTTGATCGTGCGCCGCGTAGCCCTGATCGAGGCCAATGCCGGCGGGCCGGTGCTGGTGTCGCCGCCGGGCCATCCCCGCCTGCACCATCTGCAAAGCTGGCTCCACTCCAACGGCTTCCCCAACACGGTGATTGATCCCGTCGACGATCCCCAGGGCCAGGCCCTGTGCGAGGCTTACCAGGTGACGGCGGACGACCTGCCGCTGGTGGTCTGCCCCGACGGCAGCGTGCGCAAGAATCCCACCATCGTGGAGCTGGGCCGCTGCCTGGGCACCCTGCCCGACCTGAGCACAGAAAAAGTATGGGACCTGATCGTCGTCGGCGCCGGCCCGGCCGGGATGGCGGCCGCCGTGTATGCGGCGTCGGAAGGCTTGTCCGTGCTGGCACTTGAAACGCACCACCATGGCGGACAGGCCGCCGCCAGCTCGCGCATTGAAAACTATCTTGGCTTCCCCACCGGGATCTCCGGCCGTGCCCTGGCGGGGCGCTCCTACGTGCAGTCGCAGAAGTTCGGCGTGCAGCTGGCCGTGCCCGCGCCGGCGGGACGCCTGCTGTGCGAGCATTATCCGCTACAGGTGGAGATGTGCGGCAGCCTGAAACGCCTGCAAGCGCGGGCTGTCGTGCTGTCCTGCGGCGCGCGCTACCGGCGGCCGGCGCTGGACAATCTGCAGCAATTCGAAGGGCGTGGCGTCTACTACTGGGCTTCGCCGATCGAGGCGAATCTGTGCAAGAACGAGGATGTGATCCTGGTCGGCGGCGGCAATTCCGCCGGACAGGCGGCCGTCTTCCTCTCCATGCACGCGCGCCATGTGCACATGCTGGTGCGCGGCGAGGGGCTGGCTGCCAGCATGTCCAACTACCTGATCGAGCGCATCGCCGCCACGCCCAATATCACGCTGCACAACCACAGCGAAGTGGTGGGATTGAACGGCACCGAGGAAGACGGCTTGCAGCAGGTGCGTGTGCGCTGCCATTCGTCGAGCGAGGATACGGACTACAACGTCTGCCGCCTCTTCCTCTTCATCGGCGCCGATCCCAACACGGGCTGGCTGGCCGATTGCGGCGTGGCGCTGGACAAGAACGGCTTCATCCTGACCGGCTTCGATGTCGCCGTGCCCGCCAAACTGGGCCTCCCGTCAGACCATGCGGCACATGACCACTTCACGCGCGCCGAACTGGAAACCAGCGTCCCCGGCGTGTTCGCCATCGGTGACGTGCGCGCCAATTCCACCAAGCGGGTGGCGGCGGCCGTGGGCGAAGGCGCGGCGGTGGTGGCGCAGATTCACACCTTCCTCGCCAATCGCAGCGAGGCCTAGGCCAACTTGGGATGATTTGATCCAGATCACAAAACACGGCAGAGCGGCTTGATAAGCTTCAATCCAGCCTCTTTCTTTTCGCGAGCCTGCCATGTCCTATAAGACTATCCTGGTCCACGCCGATCTGTCCCCGCACGCCATCAACCGCATCCGGCTTGCCGCGCGGCTGGCTCACACCCAGCGCGGCCACCTGACCGGCATCGCAGTCTGCAGCTTCCCGTCCGACTTTTATCGGGCCGCCGCCACGCTGTACGTGGCGCCGCCTGCGGCGGAATTCGCACGCCTGAACCACCAGTCCAGCGAGGCGCTGGACCGCTTTGAAACGCTGGCGCACGCCTTCGACCTGCCCCAGGTCGACGCACGCGTCTGCCAGGGAGACAGTCGCGACGTCCTGGTGCGGGAGGCGCGCCACGCCGACCTGGTAGTGCTGAGCCAGAACGATCCCGACGCCGCCCCCGGCGCGGTGGACGACCTGCCCGAACAGGTGCTGCTGCACGGAGGACGTCCCGTGCTGTTGGTGCCCTACGCGGGCAAGTTCGAACGCCTGGATCATCACGCCCTGGTGGCCTGGGACGGAAGCGAGGCCGCCGCCCGCGCCATCACCGGCGCCGTGCCCCTGCTGCGGCGCAGCGCCGCCGTCACGTTGGCGGTGCTGAATCCACAGCAGCACGGCGGGGAGGAAATGCCGGGAGAGGAAATGGTCCGGCATTTGGCGTGCCATGGCGTCCGCTCCGAGGTGCTGGCCCAGCGCGTTCCCGAAGGGCTGGACGTGGGCGGAGCCCTGCTATCCATTGCCAGCGACCTGTGCGCCGACCTGATGGTAATGGGCGCCTATGGCCACCGGCGCCGGCGCGAGCTGCTGCTGGGCGGCGTCACCCGCACCTGCCTGCGCAGCATGACCGTCCCCGTGCTGATGTCGCACTAGACGCTGCTCCGCGCCATACGCGGCTGCGGGCGCAGTCCGAGCCGGCAGGGAGGATGACGATAATCACCGTGCGCATGGTGTGCTTTGTATGGATAAACATGAGGTTTTGATGCATACTAGAGCGGAATAAAATCCATGCATGTGGACGAAATGGCCCAAGCGACACCCATACAAGACAATTTTCCAACCTGGCTACGCGACCTTGGCCCGAAAAGCGGCCCGCGCTATCTGCAGATCGCCGACGCCATCGAGCGCGCCCTGGCCGAGGGCAGCCTGCGGCCGGGCGACCGTCTGCCGCCCCAGCGCGCCCTGGCCGCCCTGCTCCAGCTCGACCTGACCACCATCACCCGCGCCTACGACGAGGCGCGCCGTCGCAATCTGCTGGAGGGGCAAGGCGCGCGCGGCACCTACGCGGCCCGGCCCAAGGTGGAGCTGGCGCCCATGCTGGACATGAGCATGAACATTCCGCCGCCGCCAGCAGGCGTCGATTTCAGCGACATGCTGAAACAGGGTCTGGCGCAGATCCTGCTGCGCACGGACAGCGACCTGCTGATGAGCTATCACCTGGGCGGCGGCAGCCAGCCCGAACGCGCGGCAGGCGCGCTATGGCTGGCACCCATGTTCCCCCGCGTGCAGGCGGACGATGTCGTGGTCTGCTCCGGCGCCCAGCCCGCGCTGGCAGCGCTGATCCTGTCGCTGACCGAGCCGGGCGACGCCATCGTCACCGAGCAGGCGCTCTACCCCGGCCTGCGCGCGGCCGCCGGACAGTTGGGGCGCAGCGTCATCTCCGTCGAGGGCGACGAACATGGCATGCACCCCTATGCGCTGGAAAAGGCCTGCCGCAAGCACAATGCGCGGCTGGTCTACCTCAATCCCACGCTGCAGAACCCGACGGGGCGCACCATGCCGGCGCAGCGGCGCAGGGAGATCGCCGACACCGCCCGCCGCTGCGAGATCTTCATCATCGAGGACGATCCCTACTGGCTGCTGATGGACGACGCGCCCGCGCCCGTCGCCAGCCATGCACCGGAGCGGGCCTGCTATGTGCACACCCTGTCCAAATGCCTGGCGCCAGGCCTGCGCACGGCCTTCGTGCTGCTGCCGGACGCCCCGCTGCGGGAGCGCTTCATGAGCGCCCTGCGCTCCTTCGTGCTGATGTCCACGCCGCTGACGGCGGCGCTGGCAACGCAATGGATTCATGACGGCACGGCGGCCCGCCTGCTGGCCGGAATCAAGGAGGAAGCCCGCGCGCGCCAGCAACTGGCTCGCTCCCTGCTGGCGGTGACGGAAGCCGATGCCGACGGCATCCATGTCTGGCTGGTCCTGCCCGGCTACTGGACTTCGCAGGAACTGGCGCAGACGGCGCATGCGGAAGGCGTCTCCGTCACGCCGTCGGAAGTGTTTTATGGAACTGTGAAGCCGCCCAACGCGATCCGCATCTCGCTGGGCAGCATCCGTGAGCGCGCGCACCTGGCGTCGGCGCTGCGCAAGCTGTCCCACCTGCTGGCGCGCAGACCGGCGCCGCGGCGGGACATTGTTGTTTAATTTTTGACGGCGCCGGCGTTCACCTCGCGGCGCGGGCTGGCGATGCACAGAAAGCCCAGCAGCGCCGCCAGCAACAGCAGGTTGGTCGACACCGTCAAGGCGCTGCGGATTCCGTGCAGGATTTGCTCTCCGCTCTCGCCCGCCACCAGTGCGCCGAACACCGCCACGCCCATGGCGCCGCCCACCTGGCGCGCCGTATTCAGCACGGCCGATGCGGTGCCCGCCTGCTTGCGCTCCACGCCGGACAGGATGGAAGTGGTCATCGCCGGCACGGCCAGGCCCATGCCGGCCGGGATCAGGGCCAGGCCGGGCAGCATTTGCAGGAAGGTCGCGTCTTCCGAAATGCCCATCCAGCCCAGCAGCGCGTAGCCCGCCGCGCCAATCAGTCCGCCCAGGATCATGGGCAGGCGCACGCCGGCGCGGGACTGCACCCAGCCGCTGGCGATGTTCGAGAACAGGAAGGTGCCAGTCAACGGCAGGAACACCAGGCCAGCGTGCAGCACGCTGAAGCCGCGCACCTTCTGCAGATAGAAGCTGAGCACGAAGATGATGCCGTAGTAGGCGAAGTTGACGCACACGCCAAACAGCACGGCGCCGGAGAACGCCACCTTGCGGAACAAGCCCAGCGGCAGCATGGGCGCCTTGCCGCGCGCCTGCGACACGATGAACAGCGCGCCAGCCACCACGGCCAGCAGCAGGCCGCCCTTCACCAGGGGATGGGAGAAGCCCAGCGATTCGAATTCGATCACGGCGCCGATCAGGCCAGTGAGCGAGGCGATGGCCAGCACCTGGCCCGCCACGTCGAAGGAACGGTGCGGGTCCTTGCCTTCCATCGCCGGCACGACGCGGCCCGTCAGCCAGAAGCCAATGATGCAGATGGGGATATTCACCCAGAAGATGCTGCGCCATCCGGCCGCCGCCATCAGGAAGCCGCCGATCACGGGACCGGCCGCGATGGAGACGCCGCCCGCCGCCGTCCACCAGGCGATGGCCTTGCCCAGCATGGCCTTGTCATGCGCGTAGACGGCGTTGAGGATGGCCAGCGAGCTGGGAACCAGCAGCGCCGCGCCCACGCCCTGCACGGCGCGCGCGATGTTCAGCGCAGTCGCGCTGGGCGCCATGGCGCAGGCCAGTGAGGCCAGCGTGAACAGGCCGAAGCCGGACATGAAGGCGCGGCGCGAACCGAATTTGTCGCCCAATACGCCGGCCGACAGCAGGAAGACGGCAAAGCCCAGGGTATAGGCGTCGACCACCCATTGCAGGTCGGTGACGCTGGCCGACAGCTCCTTGCCGATCTGCGGCAGGGCCACGTTGACGATGGTGACGTCCAGCTGGACGATGATAAAAGCGAAACTGCAAGCCAGCAGAATCGCCAGTGACGGCTTGTGTTCTGATTTCATGATAGGTCCCAAAGAGAGTGTTCCTTGAAACCACTATAAGGACTTTGCCTTATGAAGAAAAATGAATAATAATGATCTCACCCATCTCAAAATGAGAAATCATCATGGAACTCTCCGCACTACGCATCTTCAAGGCCGTGGCCGAGGAAGGCAGCGTGACCCAGGCCGCCAGCCGCCTTAACCGCGTGCAATCGAACGTCTCCGCCCGCCTGACCCAGCTGGAGGAGTCGCTGGGCGTGCCCCTCTTCCACCGCACGGGACGCCGCCTACAGATAACTTCCGAGGGTGCCCGCCTGTTGTCCTACACCGAGCGTCTGCTGCAGCTGGCCGACGAGGCGCAGGCGGCCATGCAACCGGACCAGCAGCCCGCCGGCCTGCTGCGCATCGGCGCCATGGAAACGACGGCGGCGGCCCGCCTGCCCGGCATGCTGGCGGCTTTCCACGGCCGCCATCCCCAGGTCGACCTGGTGCTGGACACCGGCCCCACCGACCATCTGCTGGAGGGCGTGCTGCGCCACCGGCTGGACATGGCCCTGGTGGCCGGGCCCGTGGAGCACGATGAGCTGGCGCAGATTCCCGTCTTCCACGAAGAGCTGGTGCTGATCACCCATGCCGCCCATACGCCCGTCGCCACGCCGGAAGACCTGGCGCGCAAGGCGCTGCTGGTATTCCGCTCCGGCTGCTCCTACCGCCGCTATCTGGAAAAATGGTTTGCCGAAGGCGGCGTCACGCCCAGCCGCGTGTCGGAATTCGGCACCTTCGAAGCCATCATCGGCTGCGTGGCGGCCGGCATGGGCGTGGCCCTGATGCCCAAGGAGCTGCTCGACCAGCGCGGCCTGGCCGGCACGATCCGCCAGCACCCGCTGCCGCAGCACATCGCCCAGGTGGACACCATGCTGGTTTGGCGCAAGGACGTGCTGTACCATCCTGCGCGCGACGCCTTCGCCGCCGTGCTGTCCCCGCAGCCGCCGCAGCAGGACTAGGCGCCCGGCCGCGCCATCGGCGAGGAGGTGTTCAGCTTCTCCATCAGGAAGTCCACCAGGGTGCGCACCCGCAGCGACAGGTGGCGCGCGTGCGGATACAGCAGGAAGAAGGGCCGCGACGTGCCGCCATGTTCAGGCAGCAGCTCCACCAGGTCGCCGCGCGCCAGGTCCTGCTCGACGATGAAGCGGTAGTTCTGCGCGATGCCCGCGCCCGCGCGCGCCAGCGTGGTAATGCCCAGCACATCCTCCGTGCAAACGAGGTTGCCGGTGGTTTCCATGTCCACCACCGCGCCGTCCCTGCGCACAGGCCAGGGAATGCGCCGCCCCGTACTGGGCAGCTCAAACTGGATGCATTCGTGACGTTCCAGGTCATCCAGATTGCGCGGCTTGCCGTGCCGCGCCAGATAGGCTGGCGAGGCCACCATCACCAGTTCCGCATCTTCCAGCTTGCGCGCGATGAGGTTGGAGTCGGCCGGCGCGCGGCCACGGATGGCCAGGTCATAGCCCTCGTCGGCGAAGTCGATATTGCGGTTGCTGATATGGACGTCGAGCGAAACGTCGGGATAGCGGGTGCGGAATTCCGCCATCAGCGGCAGCAGGCGGTAATGGGCGTAAGGCGTGGGGGTGCTGATGCGCAGCAGCCCCGAAGGACGCGACTGTCCGCCCGTGACCTGGCGTTCGGCCTCGTTCAGCTGCGACAGCGCTTGTCGGCATTGTTCGTAATACAGCTTGCCGCCGTCGGTCAGACGAATCTGACGCGTGGTTCGGACAAATAGTCGGACTCCCAGCCTTTCCTCCAGCCGCGAGACAGAGCGGCTGACGGCGGCGGGCGTCACCCCGGCAGCCGTGGCGGCGGCCGTAAAGCTGCCCAATTCCGCCGCAAAGCAGAATAACTCAAGGGTCCCCAGCAGGACATCATCGAAATTCCGGCGCATTGGCCACCTCACTCATTACACTGTGTATCAATTGTCTTGCATTTAGGCCCATTTATCAATGGCCCGGCAATAACTATAGTTCTCTTCACAGCAGCACCAAATCGAAGTACCTAACCCAAGGAGAACACCATGAGCAAGACCATCATCGTTACCGGCGCATCCCAAGGCATCGGCGCAGCAACCGTTAAAGCATTCCTGGCACGCGGCTACAACGTTGTCGCCACCTCGCGCAGCGCCAGCAAGTCGACCGACCTGCCACAGTCCGACAAGCTGGCCGTGGTCGACGGCGACATCGGCGACCAGGCGACCGCCATCAAGGTCGTGCAGACCGCCGTGCAGCGCTTCGGCGGCATCGATGGCCTGGTGAACAACGCCGGTATCTTCATTGCCAAGCCTTTCACCGAATACACCGCGGAAGACTTCAAGAACCTGGTGCACACCAACCTGGAAGGCTACCTGTACATCACCCAGGAAGTGCTGAAGCAGCTGCTGGCACAGAAGCGCGGCGGCAGCGTCGTCGGCGTGACCACTACCCTGCTGCAAAACCCGGTCGCCGGCATGCCAGTGGGCGTGGCCATGATGACCAAGGGCGGCATCAACGGCGCCAACAGCAACCTGGCCATGGAATACGCCAAGGACCATATCCGCTTCAACCTGGTCGCTCCTGGCATCGTGGACACCCCGCTGCACAAGGATAATCCAAAGGACTTCCTGAAAACCCTGGCTCCTATGGGCACCATCTCCAGCGCTGAGCAAGTCGCTGAAGGCATCGTGTTCCTGACCGAAGCCACCCAGGTTACCGGCGAAGTGCTGCACGTAGGCGGCGGCGCGCAAGTCGGCCGCTGGTAATCGCGGCAGCAGGAGGCGCCCGGGATCTCTTCCTGGACGCCTCCTGTGTAACACAGTGTATTGATAAGTATCTTTGCATGTTAAACCTGCACGTTAACGTTCAAGTGGTGCTATGATTTCGCGCTAAAAGGTGACGCCTGCCGTGTCGCCCTAAAAGAAGCGGAACATTCTCCATGTGGATCGTTAATATCGCCTTACGGCGGCCCTACACTTTCATCGTGATGGCGCTGCTGATTCTCCTGTCGACGCCCCTGGTCCTGACCAAGATGGCGACCGACATTTTCCCGGAAATTAATATTCCGGTCATCAGCGTGATCTGGCAGTACGGCGGCTTGTCGGCCCAGGAAATGGGTCAGCGCTTCGCCTCCACGACAGAGCGCAGCCTGACCACCACCGTCAACGACATCGAGCACGTCGAGTCGACATCGCTGGCCGGCTCCACCGTCATCAAGATCTTCTTCCAGCCGAACGCCAATATCCAGACGGCGCTGGCGCAGGTGGTGGCGATCTCCCAGTCGCAGCTCAAGCAGCTGCCGCCCGGGGCGACGGCGCCACTGATCATCAAGTATTCCGCCTCCAGTATTCCCGTCATCCAGCTTGGCCTGTCCAGCGCCAGCCTGAATGAGCAGTCGCTGTTCGACACGGCGGTAAACTTCCTCCGTCCGCAACTGGTCACGATTCCCGGCGCGGCCGTGCCCTACCCTTACGGCGGCAAGTCGCGCCTGGTGTCTGTGGACCTGGACACCCAAGCGCTGCAGGCCAAGGGCCTGACGCCAACCGACGTGGTGGCCGCAGTCAATGCGCAGAACCTGATCCTGCCATCGGGTACGGCGAAGATCGGCAGCACCGAATACAACGTCGCCATGAACGGCTCGCCCGACACCATCGCGGGCCTGAACCAGATTCCGGTGCTGAGCAAGAACGGCACCACTACTTATCTGTCCGAGGTGGCGCGCGTGCGCGACGGCTTCTCGCCGCAGACCAATATCGTGCGCCAGAACGGCGAACGGGGCGTGCTGATCTCCGTGCTGAAGAACGGCGGCTCGTCCACGCTGGACATCATCAACAACCTGAAGGCCCTGCTGCCGCAGGCGGCGCAGACCCTGCCCAAGGAACTGACCATCACGCCGCTGTTCGACCAGTCGCTGTTCGTCAAGGCCGCCATCTCCGGCGTGATCCGCGAGGCCATCATCGCCGCCGCTCTGACGGCCGCCATGATCCTCATCTTCCTCGGCAACTGGCGCAGCACCTGCATCATCGCCGTCTCGATCCCGCTGTCTATCCTGTCGTCGGTGCTGGTGCTGTACGCGCTAGGCGAAACCATCAACATCATGACCCTGGGCGGCCTGGCGCTGGCCGTGGGTATCCTGGTGGATGACGCCACCGTCACCATCGAGAACATCGAACGCCACCTGCACCAGGGCTCCGATCTGCACAAGGCCATCATGGACGGCGCGGGCGAAATCGCCGTGCCGGCGCTGGTGTCCACGCTGTGTATCTGTATCGTGTTCGTGCCGATGTTCTTCCTCACCGGCGTGGCGCGCTATCTGTTCGTGCCGCTGGCGGAATCCGTGGTGTTCGCCATGATCGCCTCCTACATCCTCTCGCGAACACTGGTACCGACCATGGTCATGATGATGATGGGCCACGCGCATGAAGATCCGAACGCGCCGCCAAGCCTGCTGCAGCGCGTGTACCGCCGTTTCGACGCCGCCTTTGAACGCTTCCGCGGCGGCTACATCGTCATCCTCTCCACCCTGCTCACCCACCGCAAGCAGTTCGGCGGCGCCTTCCTGCTGTTCTGCGTGCTGTCGCTGGGCCTCGTGTTCGGCATCGGCCGCGACTTCTTCCCCGGAGTCGACTCGGGCCAGATCCGCCTGCACATGCGCATGCCGACCGGCACCCGCATCGAGGAAACGGCGCGCGTGGCCGACGAAGTCGAAAAAGCGATCCGCGAAGTGATCCCGCATGAGGAGCTGCAGACCATCCTCGACAACCTCGGCACGCCCTACAGCTCGATCAACCTGTCCTACTCCAACGCTGGCACCATCGGCACGCTGGACGCGGAAATCCTGATGTCGCTGCACGAGGACCACAAGCCTTCGCAGATCTATATCGATAAGCTGCGGCGCGAACTGCCGCTGCGCTTCCCCGGCGTGGAGTTCTTCTTCCAGCCGGCCGACATCGTGACCCAGATCCTGAACTTCGGCCATCCGACCGCCGTCGACATCCAGATCGCGGGCAAGGACCTGCGCGCCAACTACGACATCGCCTCGCGCCTAATGAAGCAGGTGAAGCAGGTGCCGGGCGCGGTGGACGTGCACATCCAGCAGCGCATGGACCTGCCGACCCTGGGCCTGCAGATGGACCGCAGCCAGATCAAGCAGTTGGGCTTCAACCCGACCGACCTGGCACAGAACCTGCTGGTGACCCTGTCCGGCAGCTCGCAGACCCAGCCCGCCTTCTGGCTCAACCCCAGCAACGGCGTGGTCTACAACGTGGCCGTGCAGTCGCCCCAGTACAAGATCGACGATCTCGATTCCCTGCTTGCCACGCCGGTGCGCCAGGCCGGCACGCCCAGCGCCGCCGGCAACGGCACCAGCGCCACGCAGCAGCTGAGCAGCCTGGTGAAAGTGATCCCCACCACCCAGCCGGCCATCGTCTCCCACTACAACCTGACGCCGGTGATCAATATCTTCGTCAGCGTCGAAGGCCGCGACCTGGGCGCCGTGGCGGAGGATATCCAGAAACTGGTTGATGCTTCCGAAGGCTCGCTCCCGCGCGGCACCAAGGTCGAGCTGCGCGGACAGGTGGAAACCATGCATTCGTCCTTCATCGGCCTGGGCATCGGTCTGCTGATGGCCATCGTGCTGGTCTACCTGCTGATCGTGGTGAACTTCCAGTCCTGGATCGACCCCTTCATCATCATCACCGCCCTGCCGGCCGCGCTGGCGGGCATCGCGTGGATGCTGTTCCTGACCGGGACCACGCTCAGCGTGCCCGCACTGACAGGCGCCATCATGACCATGGGCGTGGCCACGGCCAACTCCATCCTGATGGTGTCCTTCGCCCGCCAGCGCCTGAACGACGGCCTGCCGCCGCTGTCCGCCGCGCTGGAAGCGGGCGCCACCCGTATCCGCCCCGTGCTGATGACGGCGCTGGCCATGATCATCGGCATGGTGCCGATGGCCATCGGCATGGGCGAAGGCGCGGAACAGAACGCGCCGCTGGGCCGCGCCGTCATCGGCGGCCTGCTGTTCGCCACCGTCTCCACCTTGCTGTTCGTGCCGATCGTGTTTGCCGGCATCCACCGCTATCTCGAACACCGCGCGCCGCGCCGCGCCCGCGCTATGCCTGCTGTCGCAGAAGGGAATACCTGACATGTCCGAAAATCGTCACGCCGTCCTCGGCATCCACGGCGAAGCTGATGGCTCGCACCAGCATCACCACCCGCGCCGCGGCCCTATCCTCAAGCGCGCCAAGAAAGCCGGCGCGATCACGCTGGCAGTGCTGGCGCTGGGCGCGGTCGCCGTCATGGTGCAGCGCTCAGGCCATTCCACCGCGCTGGCCGCCGCATCCGGTGAATTGAACAAGCAGTACGTCATCACCACCAACGCCCAGGCGGTGCACGGCAGCGAGCCACTTACGCTGCCCGGCACCCTGCAGGGCATGATCGAATCGCCGATCTACGCCCGCGCCAGCGGCTACGTCCTGCGCTGGAACAAGGACATCGGCGCCCGCGTTAACAAGGGTGACGTGCTGGCCGAAATCGACACGCCGGAAGTGGACCAGCAGCTGTCGCAGGCCATCGCCGCGCGTCAGCAGGCCGCCGCCAGCCTGGAACTGGCCAAGAGTTCGGCCGAGCGCTGGGAGGCCCTGCGCAAGAAGGACGCCGTCACCGCCCAGGAATTCAATGAACGCACCAGCGCCTACACCCAGGCCCAGGCCAATCTGGCCGCCGCCGACGCCAATGTGCGCCGCCTGCAGAAGACGGAAGAATTCAAGCGCGTGGTGGCGCCGTTCGCCGGCGTCGTCACCGCCCGCAACGTGGAGGTGGGTGATTTGATCAACGGCGGCAACGGCGGCGCGGACCGCGCCCTGTTCCGCCTGGCGCAGGTCGATCCGCTGCGTGTCTACGTCTACGTGCCGCAGGCTTACGCCCAGCGCATCAAGGTCGGCGACAAGGTCAGCGTGACCCAGGCCGAATTGCCCGGCAAGGAATTCAGCGGCACCGTGGTGCGCACGGCCGGCGCCATCGACGCCGCCACCCGCACCATGCAGCTGGAAGTCAACCTTCCCAACAAGGACAACGCCCTGCTGGCGGGCGCCTACGTGCAGGTGGCGCTGCCGCTGAGCGGCTCGTCCAACGCCATGCTGATCCCGTCCAACGTGCTGCTGTTCCGCCCCGAAGGCACGCGCGTGGCCGTGGTGGGCGGCGACGGCAAGGTCAAGCTGCGCACCGTGGTGCTGGGCCATGACCTGGGCAACAAGCTGGAGGTCCTGAGCGGCATCGGCACCGGCGACCGCCTGGTGATCAATCCCGCCGACTCGCTGGCCGACGGCGACCTGGTGCAGGTGCGTCCGCCGAAACCGGCGCCGGGTCCGGGCGCCAGCGCCGCCGATCCTTCGCAGAAGGCCGCGCAATGAAGCGGACCGCCAATCGCCAGCTGCCGCGCAGCGCCATCGTGATCGGCATCGCCGCTGCGCTGGCTGGCTGCGCCGGCGCGCCGGAGTACCACAAGCCGCAGATCGACATGCCCGCCGTCTGGCAGTCCTCCGAGCCTTTCCGCGTCGGCTCGCCGAACGATAACGCCATCAAGGGCAATTGGTGGGAAGTGTTTGGCGACGAGCGCCTGAACCAGCTGGAGCAACTCAGCCAGACCAACAACCAGAACCTGGCCGCCGCCGCCGCGCGTCTGGAGCAGGCGCGCGCGCAGGCAACCGTCAGCGCCGCCGGGCTGTTCCCGCAAGTGGGCCTGCAGGCAGGCGCCAACCGCCAGAAGACTTCCGCCGACCGTCCGCCTTCCGCGCCGGGCAGCGCCACGCCTTCGCTGGTGCAGGATAATTACCAGGCCGGTTTCGCCATCAGCTACGAGGCCGACCTGTTCGGCCGCGTGCGCAGCACGGCCCAAGCGGGACGCGCCGCCGCCGAGCAGGCCGCGGCGGACTTCGAAAACGTGCGCCTGGTGATGGGCGCCGAGCTGGCCGCCGACTACTTCAACCTGCGCGAGCTGGATGCGGAAATCGACGTCCTCAATCAAAGCATCGCCCTGCAATACAAGGCCTTCGACTTCATCCAGGCCCGCCATGAACTGGGCGCGGCTACCGGCCTTGATCTGGCGCAGCAGCAGTCCCTGCTCGACGCCAGCAAGACCCAGCTTGAACTGCTGCGCACCCAGCGCAGCCAGTACGAGCACGCCATCGCCACCCTGACCGGTACGCCCGCCCCCAGCTTCCATTTGGAGCCGGCCGTGATGGCGCTCAAGCCGCCCGCCCTGCCGGTGGGCGTGCCGTCCGACGTGCTGCAACGCCGTCCCGATGTGGCCTCGGCCGAGCGCGCCGTCGCGGCGGCCAACGCCAATATCGGCATCGCGCGCGCCGCCTACTTCCCCACCCTGACGCTGCAAGCCAGCGGCGGCTGGGACGCGGCGCAAGTGGGCAAGCTGTTCGACGCGCCCAGCATCCTGTGGTCGCTGGGTGGCGCGATGACGCAAACCCTGTTCGACGCGGGCAAGACGGATGCCACCGTGGCCATCGCCAAGGCGGGCTACACGGGCGCCGTCGCCACCTATCGCCAGAGCGTGCTGACCGCCATGCAGGAAGTGGAAGACGGTGTGGAAGGCCTGGCCGTGCTGGGCCGCGCCCACGCGCTGTCGGAAGCCAGCGTGCGCAGCTCCCAGCGCGTGCTGGACCTGGCCAACGACCGCTATGCGGGCGGCGTCGAGACCTATTTCGACGTCATCACGGCGCAGCAAACGCTGCTCAACAACCAGCGCCTGGCGGTGCAGATTCGCGGCAAGCAGATGGTCAGCTCCGTTTATCTGGTCAAGGCTCTGGGCGGCGGCTGGCAGTCGCCCCAGATGCAGGTCGCGGCGCAATGAATGCAAGGGCTCGTGGCGTGGCGCCTCCTTCCGCCGCGCAGGACAAAACCGCAGCCGCTCCCGGCGGCCTGACGGTGCGCGCCGCCGCCGAACGGCTGGGCGTCACTCCGCGCACGCTGAAGTACTACGAAGAACTGGGCCTGGTCCTGCCGGCCCGCAGCCAGGGACGCTACCGCCTCTACGACGAGGAAGCGCTGGCCCGCTTCGCCCGCATCCTGCAGTGGCGCTCGATCGGCTTCTCGCTGCAGGCGATCACGGAATTCCTCAAGCGCCCGCTGGAAGCGGCGCAGAACGGCAATATGCAGCTGTCGGACCGCTCGCTGACGGACATTCAGCAAGCCTTGCAGGATCAGCTGCGGACCGTGGACCATCGCATCGCCGCCGTGCGCCGCGAGTTGAACGAAACGCTGGCCCTGCGCGAAGAGCTGCAGCTGGACCTGGCCTATGTGGCGGGGCGCCTGGCCGGTGAACCAATCAACGACCTGCTGGAACGGCGCCGCATGGGCGTTCCGGAAAAGCCGGCGCGCCGCCGCTCAAAATAAGCTGCGCTGCGCCGTTGTCAGGCGCGCGAAGCTGTCGTTCAGCGGCAGCAGGATGGAGTCGGCAATCGGCTGCAGCTGCTTGCTCAGATAGTGCTCGTAGTCGATCAGCGAGCGCACCACCTCCATCGGCTCCGGCCCGTTACGCGTCATCACATAGGTAATCCAGCCGCCATTCTGGTAGCGCAGCGGACGCTCCTTGCTCCGGTTGTATTCATCGGCGATGCGCGCCGCCCGCACCTGCGGCGGCACGTTGACCTGGTATTCGTCCAGCCGGTGGCGCAGGCGCTTGCGGTACACCAGCAGCTCGTCGTGCTCACCGGCCAGCGTCTTGCGCGCATATTCGCGCACGTATTCCTGGTAAGGCTCGGCTTTGAAGATGCGGGTGAACAGGCCTTGCTGGAACTGCTGCGCCAGCGGCGTCCAGTCGCTGCGCGCCACTTCCAGGCCGCGATAGATCACCTCTTCCTCGCCCTTGCCGTTGATGGTCAGGCCCGCGTAGCGCTTCTTGCTGCCCATGTCCGCGCCACGGATGGTCGGCATGAAGAACTTCTGGTAATGCGTATCGAATTCGATTTCGAGATGGCTTTCCAGCCCCTTGGTCTGCAGATGGTCGCGCCACCATTGATTGATGCGCGCCGCCAGATCCTCGCCGATCGCCAGCGCATCGGCGTTCTTGTGCGCCTTCTTCAGCCAGATGAAGATGGAGTCCGTGTCGCCGTAGATCACGTCATAGCCCGCCTTTTCCACCAGCTGGCGCGTGAGCTTCATCATCTCGTGTCCGCGCAGGGTGACCGAGGACACCAACTTGGGGTTGAAGAAGCGGCAGTCGGGCGATCCCAGCACGCCGCAGAAGGAGTTCATCAGCAGCTTGAGCGCCTGCGACAGCGGTTCGTTCTTTTCCCGCTTGGCCGCGTCGCGCTTCTTCCAAAGCTCGGTGGTGATATCGGGCAGGCAGTTCTTCTCGCGCGAGAACAGCGTGCCGTTGATGCCCTCCACCATCGTGGACGGGTCTTCCGCCAGCATCCCCTCAATCAAGCCAACAGGATCGACGAGGAAGGTACGGATGATGGACGGGTACAGGCTCTTATAGTCCAGCACCACCACGGAGTCGTAGAGCCCCGGCTTGGAATCCATCACAAAGCCGCCCGGCGAGGAATGGCCCGTCACATCGCCCACGCTGGGCGCGACATAGCCTTCGCGGTGCATGCGCGGCAGGTAATGGTGGTTGAAGGCGGCGATGGAGCCGCCGAAATGGTCGGCCTGCAGCCCCGTCACGGCGGCGCGCTCGATCATGAAGGCCAGCAGATTGGTCTTGGCGAAGATGCGCGTGACCAGTTCGCAGTCCTTGAGGTTGTACAGGGCCAGCGCCGGCTTGTCTTCATGGAAGCGGCGCTCGATTTCCGCCATCTTGTCGTAGGCGTCGCCGATCTCCTTGCCTTCGCCGAGCAGGGTCTGCGCCACGTTCTCCAGGCTAAAGGAGGGGAAGTTCCATGACGCGGCGCGCATGGCCTCGATGCCGTCGATGACGATGCGGCCCGTGACGTCGGCAAAAAAATACTCCTGCTTGGCCTGATGCTTGCGCCAGCCGATAGGCTTGGCCTCGCGCCCCAGCAGCAGCGGGATCTTGTGCTTGTCGGCGTTCTTTTGCAGCACGCGCAGGTCGAACTGCACCACGCTCCAGCCGATCAGCACATCGGGATCGTGCAGCGCGATCCAGTCGTTGAGCTTTTCAATCAGCTGGCGCGGCGAGTCGCAGTACTCCAGGCCAAAGTCGCATTCGGGAGGATCGGCGGGCGGCTCGCCCAGCATATACACCTGGCGCTGGCCGCAGCCTTCCAGCGCGATGGAATACAGGTCTTCGTAAGCGCTCGTTTCGATATCGAGCGACACCATCTTCAGCGCGGGACGGTATTCGGGCGCGGGCTTCAGCTTGCCGTCGTAGATGACGCCCGCCTCTTCCCGGCCGCCTTCCAGCCGCACCGAGGCCGTGATGAAGCGCTCCATCAGGTAGCGTTCGGGCGGCCGGATATCGGCCTCGTGGACCTTGATGCCCACGTCACTCAGCTTGCGCTCCAGCGCCGTCAGCCGCTTGTAGTGCGTGGCGTAGATGCCGAGCACGGGCTCCTGCCGAAAGGTCTTCAGCGGCAGCTCGCGCAGCTCGATGCCGGACTTGGGATCGAGCTGCGCCTGAATCGCCTCTCGCTGCGCGGCGGCAGCGAACGCCACCGAAGTCTGGGACGACAGCACGACCTTGCGCGGGCCGCCATCCGTCGCCAACCAGAATTCGATTTCCGTGCCGTCCCGCGTGTCTCGCCAGTGGCGCGTCAGGATCAGGCCTTCAACATTGCTCTCCATGGGCCGCATTATACTGTATGCCCATACAGATAGACTACTTGACGACAGCGACTTTCTGGCGATGGCCGCCACGGAAGGTAAAGATGGTCAGCACGCCGTCCTTCACGTCGCCATGCTCGTCGAAGGCGATATTGCCCGTCACGCCCTTGTGCACGATCTTGGCCAGCACGGGAATGTACTTGGCCGGATCGGGCGAACCCGCCTTCTGCATCGCCTCCACCAGGGTCATGGTGGCGTCGTAGGCGTAAGGCGCATAGGTCATCACCTCGATGCCGTAGCGGCGCTTGTAGGCGGCACGGAAGTCGTCCATGCCCTTCTGCTGCGCCGGTTCCACGCCGCCCGCTTCCGCGCACAGCACCTGGCCGTCGGCCATGCCGTCGCCGGCCAGCTTGGGCACGGAGTCGGCGCACATGCCGTCGCCGCCCATGAAGGGCAGCTGCATGCCGAGGAGCTTCATCTGCCGCAGCATGGGTCCCGAGACGGCGTCCATCCCGCCGAAGAAGATCATGTCCGGCTTGGAGGCCTTGATGGCGGTGAGGATGGCGCTGAAATCTGTGGCCTTGTCGTTGGTGAACTGGTTCGAGACGATGCTGCTGCCGCTGTTGGCGTGCTTGACATTCTTGATGAATTCATCGGCCAGCCCCTTGCCGTAGGCGGTGCGGTCGTCGATCACGGCGATGCGCTTGGCCTTCATCGACTGCATGGCGTAGCGCGCCAACGCTGCGCCCAGCTGTTCGTCGTTGGCGATATTGCGGAAGGTGGTGTTATAGCCCTGGTGCGTGTACTTCGGATTGCTGGCCGAGGGCGAAATCTGCGGAATGCCCGCGTCGTAATAGATCTTCGAAGCGGGAATGGTGGTGCCGGAAGTCTCGTGGCCGATCACGCCGGCCACCTTGGCGTCGACCAGCTTCTGCGCCACGGCCGTGCCCTGCTTCGGATCGCCCGCGTCGTCCTCGGCCTGCAGCACCAGCTTGTATTTTTTGCCGCCGATGACGACGCCCTTGGCGTTGAGCTCCTCGATCGCCATGCGGGCGCCGTTCTCATTGTCCTTGCCCAGGTGGGCGATGGCGCCGGAAGTTGCGGCCGCGTGGCCGATCTTGATGATGTCTTCGGCCTGTGCGGCCGAGGCACCCAAAGCTGCCAGGGTGGCGGCGATGACTGTTATTTTTTGATTGAACTGCATGAAATCCTCACATGTTAATGAATCAGGATATCATGCACTTCTTTTCCGCGCACCCATAAGCTTATTACCGGTTTCAGTGGTCCCGCTTCTGGTAGAGGCCCGCGTACTTGAAGCCGAAGTAGCAGATATAGGCGTAGCACAGCACCGGCAGGACGTAGGAGTAGCGCAGGCCGTAGGCGTCGGCGAGCCAGCCTTGCGCGAACGGCACGATGGCGCCGCCAACGATGGCCATGCACAGCATGCCGGACGCCTGGCCCGTCAGCTTGCCCATGCCGTCGACGGACAGGCTGAAAATGGTCGGGAACATGATGGAGTTGCACAGGCCGACGGCGATGATGGCCCACATCGCCACCTGTCCCTGGCCCAGCATCGCGCACAGCACCAGCAGCATCGCCAATCCCGCATTGAAGGCCAGCGCCTTGCCGGGGCTGATGCGGCGCATGGCGACGAAGCCGATGAAGCGGCCGATCATCGCCCCGCCCCAGTAGTAGCTGACGTAATGCGCTGCGGCGGCGGCAGGCAGCGCCGCCACATAGGATTCGCCCAGATAGCTGATGAGGAAACTGCCGATGCTCACCTCCGCACCCACGTAAAGGAAGATCGCGCCCGTACCCAGCACCAGGCGGCGGTGTCCCAGCAGCGAAGCCTTGCCCGCGCCGCCCTCCTCGTCGGCATGGCTGATCTGCGGCATGCGGCTCCACGCAAACAGCAGCGACAGCAGCACCAGCACGACGGCCAGGCCCAGATACGGCATCTGCACCGAGGACGCCTCCGCCACGCGCCGCGCCGCCTGCTCGACCGCGGACAGCTTGGCCAGATCGGCCGCCGAAGGCGCGGCGTTCGACAAAATCAGCATGCCGCCGATGGCCGGCGCGATGGTCGTGCCCAGCGAATTGAAGGCCTGCGTCAGCGTCAGGCGGCTCGACGCCGTGCGCGCATCGCCCAGCACCGTGACATAAGGATTAGCCGCCACTTGCAGAATCGTGATGCCCGCCGCCAGCACGAAGAAGGCGAACAGGAACAGGCTATAGCCGCTGCCGGCCGCCGGATAGAACAGCAGCGCGCCCACGGCCGCCAGCATGAAGCCGGACGCCGCGCCGCGCTGGTAGCCGATGCGGCGGATCAGCATCCCCGCCGGCATCGACACGATGAAGTAGGCGCCGAAGAAGCAGAACTGCACCAGCATGGCCTGCACGTAATTCAGCGTGTAGACGGCCTTCAGGTGCGGGATCAGCACATCGTTCAGCGAGGTGATGGAGCCCATCATGAAGAACAAGGCGGTGACGAGGGCGAACGCGCCCTGATAGCTGGGCGCCGCTTCGCCGCTTGCGGGCAAAGGCGCGGAAGGTTGCATGACTGGCTCCAAATTTGTCTCCTGATGATCCTGATAATTATGGTGATTGAGCGGCAGTTTAACGCACCAGGCAAGGCATCTTGTTATTGAAGCGCCAGCCGGGAATCAGATACTGCATCGCCACCGAGTCGTCGCGCGCGCCCAGGCCCATATTGCGGTAGCGCTGGTGCGCCTCTTCCACCCGCGCCATGTCCAACTCCACGCCCAGGCCGGGCCTGGATGGCACGTCGATCAAACCACCCTTGATCTGCAATGGCTCGCGCGTCAGCGCCTGGCCGTCCTGCCAGATCCAGTGCGTGTCGATGGCGGTGATCTCGCCCGGCGCGGCCGCCGCCACATGGGTGAACATGGCCAGCGAAATGTCGAAGTGATTGTTCGAGTGCGAGCCCCAGGTCAGGCCCCATTCCTGGCACATCTGCGCCACGCGCACCGAACCTTGCATGGTCCAGAAATGCGGATCGGCCAGCGGAATGTCCACCGACTGCAACTGGATCGCGTGGCCCATTTCGCGCCAGTCGGTGGCGATCATATTGGTGGCCGTGCGCAGGCCGGTGGCGCGGCGGAACTCGGCCATCACTTCGCGGCCGGAGTAGACGCCTTCCGCGCCGCAGGGATCTTCCGCATAGGCCAGCACGCCGTGCTGGTCGCGGCACAGGCGGATCGCATCCTTCAGCAGCCAGCCGCCGTTGGGGTCGAGCGTAATGCGCGCATCGGGGAAGCGCGCCGCCAGCGCCTGCACGGCCTCGATCTCCTCTTCGCCGCGCAGCACGCCGCCTTTCAGCTTGAAGTCCTTGAAGCCGTAGCGCTTATAGGCCGCTTCGGCCAGACGCACGATGGCGTCGGCGTCCATCGCCTTTTCGTGGCGCAGGCGCAGCCAGTCGTCTTCCGCGTCGGCCTCGTTGCGGTAGGCCAGATCGGTCACGGTGCGGTCGCCCACATAGAACAGATAGCCCAGCGCCGCCACCTGCGCGCGCTGCTGTCCGCCGCCCAGCAGGGCCGCCACCGGCACCTGCAGCAGCTTTCCCAGCAAGTCGAGCAAGGCCGATTCCAGCGCCGTCACGGCATGGATGGCGATGCGCTGGTCGAAGGTCTGCAGTCCCCGTCCGCCCGCGTCGCGCTGGGAGAAAGCGGCGCGCACGTCGTTCAGGATGCGGTTGTAGTCGCCGATGGGCCGGCCCACGACCAGCGCCGTCGCGTCCTCCAGCGTCTGCCGGATCGCCTCGCCGCCGGGCACCTCGCCCACGCCGGTATTGCCCGCGCTGTCGGTCAGGATGACGATATTGCGGGTGAAGAAAGGACCATGCGCGCCGCTCAGGTTGAGCAGCATGCCGTCGTGCCCCGCCACGGGAATGACCTGCAGCTGGCGCACGGTGGGCGTGCCGGAATGGGTGCTATGGGTGTCGGTCATGGTCATTTCCTTAATAAACGGTAGCGGTACCAAATTGATGGTAGCGGTACCGTTTTAAGCTGTCAAGAAGGAAATTCCAGCGACTGTGTCAGACGCTGTCGCGTTCGACGATGGAGAATCCGAGGTCGTAGTGAGGGTGTTCGATATGGCGTCCGGCCGTGCGGTCCATGATCAACTGGGCGGCCTTGCGCCCAATGGCCGTGCCGTCCACGCGCACGCTGGTCAGCGCCGGCTGCAGGTCGCGGGCGAAGCCAAGGTCGCCGAAACCGATCAGCGCCAGCTGGCGCGGAATCTCCAGGCCGCGCGCGGCGGCCTCGATCATCACGCCCATCGCCATCTGGTCCGAGCTGCAGAAGATGGCGTCGATTTCCGCACCGCCGTCCAGCAGTTCTGCCAGGCCGCCTCGGCCCGCGCCCAGGGTGGTCGGCGCCGGAACGAAGCAGCACGGCACTTCGCCGTCGCCGCCCTGCCCCATGCCCAGATCACGCGCCGTCTGCACAAAGGTGGCGGCGCGGCGGCGGCTGCGGTCGTCGTTGCCGCTGATGGTGGCAACGCGGCGGCGTCCCGCCCGGCGGAAGTAGCGCGCCACGGCCTTGCCGATTTCCTCGTGCGAGAAGCCAACCAGCATGTCGATCGGCGCCGGCGTCAGGTCCCAGGTTTCCACCACGGGGATGCCGCTCGACGCCAGCTTGCGCCGCGCCTCGTCCGAACGCATGGCGCCCGTCAGCACGATGCCGTCCGGGCGGCGGCCGATGATCGCGTCCAGCAGCTGGTCTTCGCGCGAGTTCTCGTAGCCGCTCTGGCCCAGCATCAGCTGGTAGCCCGCTTCGGCCAGGGTCTGCGTCAGCGACTGTATCGTTTCGAGGAAAACGGGGCCGGACAGGTCGGGCACCACGGCCGCCACCAGGCGGCTCTTTTGCGAAGCCAGCGCGCCCGCCAGCAGATTGGGCACATAGCCCGTCTGCGCCACGGCGTCGCGCACCTTCTTCAGCACCTTGTCCGACACGGCGTCCGGCGTGTTCAGCGCGCGCGAGGCAGTGATGGGCGCCACGCCGGCCACCCGCGCCACATCGCGCAGGGTCAGGCCGCCCGCCTTCTGGCGGCTGCGGCGCGGAGGATTCTGTTCTGCTGCGTCGTCCATAGCTTAGTGGCGGGCGATGGTGGAACCGCGCACCACCAGCTGCGGCGCGATGATGGCGTTGCCGGCCTCCTTGCCGTCGATGGCGGCGATCAGCTTTTCCATCGCGTTCACCCCCATGCGTTCACTTTGCAGATCGACCGTCGTCAGCGAGGGCGACGTGTACTGTCCGTATTCGATATTATCGAAGCCCGCCACCGAGATATCCTGCGGCAGATGGAAGCCCAGCGTCTGCGCCGCCTTCATGAAGCCCATCGCCACCAGGTCGTTGTAGCAGATCAGGGCGTCGGGACGCTCGGGTCCCAGCAGGATGGAAGAGCACAGGCGGTCGCCGTCGGCGGCGGACGGCGTCTCGCAATCGAACAGCGCCAGCGGCAGATCATGCGCAGCCAGGCAGGCGCGCACGCCGCCCATGCGTTCCTCGTCGCGGCGCGATTTGGAAAAGCCCAGGTAGGCGATACGCTTGTGGCCCAGCGAGACCAGGTGCTGCGCGATCATATAGGCGCCCTTGTAGTCTTCACTGGCCACCCACGGCAGGTCTCCCCGTTCCAGGCGGCCGAACAAGACCAGCGGCTTGCCCAGGTCGGCCAGCCAATCCATCTCCGCCTCGCGCATGCGGGAGAAGATGATCATGCCGTCCACGCGGCGGCTCAGCGCTTCCAGCACGGGCTGTTCGCGGCCAGGGTCTTCTTCCGTATCGACCAGCAGCAGGTTGTAGCCGTGGGCCAGCGCCACCCGGTTGGCGCCCTTGACGATGCTGGTGTAGTGGGGATTGCGGATATCGAGCACGGACAGGCCGATGCTCTTGGTGCGGCCCGTGATCATGGACTGCGCCACCAGGTTGGTGCGGTAGCCCAGCTGCGCGATTACGGCCGAGATGGTGGCCTCCACCGCCGGGGAAAAACGCTGGGTGCCATTGACAAATTTGGAGACGGTGGCAGTCGATACGCCAGCCGCTTCCGCGACGTCGCGTATGGTCGAAACATTTTTCTTCATCAGTAACCGTCTGTTGATTGCAACTTATGTACTTTTGCTGATCTTAACACACGGCCGTGCCGACGCCACCGCGCCGGATTACACCGGGAAGCTGCCACCGAACATGGGCAGGCCGCTCTTCGACTGTTCGCGCGTCGCCTCGTCCTGGATCACGTCCCAGTGCTCGACCAGGATACCGTCCGCCACCCGCAGGATGTCCACCACCACCCACGCGGGCGTGCCGAAGCCGGAGAAGCGGCCGTGCAGCATCACATACTCGTCGTCGGCCAGGATCAGGCTGGGCTCGTAGCGCAGCGTGTCGGGCATCGTCGCGATCAGGCCGAACAGGCCTTCGCGGCCGGGCGGAATATGGGCGCTATGCTGGACGTAATCGGGGGACCAGAACTTCCTGGCCGCATCATAGTCGCGGCGGTTGAACAGGGTTTCGAATGCCTGCAGGACCAGGGCTTTGTTGCGCTCAGCGTTGCTCATGAGTTCTCCGTTAAAAAACACAATTACGATCGACATCGAGATTTTAGACAGTTTCCCGCTGAAGTCAAACACAATTTAGGTCATAATTGTGATGTAAGCAGAAAACGGAGGCACGCATGGGAGTTTCAAAAGAGAAGGCCTTGGAAAATCGACAATCCATCGTCGACGCGGCGGCCAAGCTGTTTCGCCAGCGCGGCGTGGATGCGGTCGGCCTGGTCGAGTTGATGAAGGAGGCGGGATTTACTGCGGGCGGCTTCTATAACCACTTCAAATCCAAGCAGGCGTTGGCGCAGGAAGTGGTGGCTGACGCCGTGCACAAGGCGGAAGAGCAACTGATATCCGACCTGGCCAAACCGCTGGAGGATGGCGACGCAGCGCTGCTGCGCCAGATGCGTTTTTATCTGTCGCCCAGCCACCGTGACAACCCCGAACACGGCTGCGCCATCGCCTCGCTGGCCACGGACGTGTCCCGCCTGGGTGTGGAAGTGCAGGCCGATTTTGCGGCGGGGATGAAGCAGAACTTCGAGCGCTTCGGCGCCCTGCTCTCCGCGCTGCCGCCAGTGCCGCCACCCATCGAACCGACGCCGCTGGAGCGCGGCATGGCGTATTACAGCCAGCTGGTTGGCACGCTGATCCTGTCGCGCGCCGTCAAGGATGCCGATCCCGCGCTGTCGGAAGCGCTGCTGGCTGGCGTGCGGCGCGACATGCTGGCCATGCTCGCCGCGCGCGGTTCAGTCTGAGAAGATCAGAACTCTTCCCACTCGTCGCCGCTGGTGGTGGCAACGGCCAGCTTGGGCGATGGTGCGATACGGCTTGGCTGCACCACACGACGTGGCGGAATCCGGGCCGGCGCCGGCTTGGCCTTGACGCCCGGCGCCGCAGCATTAACCTTAGCCGTAACAGCAGCCTTAGCCGGGACCGAAGCCGTAGCGAGGGCCACACGCGGCGCCTGCCGCACGCCATGCGCGCTCGGCACGCCCTGCATGCCGTCAAGCCTGAACACACTGACCGCCTGCGCCAGATTGGCCGCCTGATCGCGCATCGACTGCGCCGCAGCGGCCGACTCCTCCACCAGCGCCGCATTCTGCTGAGTGGCGCTATCCATCTCCGCCACCGCCCGGTTGACCTGCTCGATGCCCGTGCTCTGCTCAACGCTGGCGGAAGTAATCTCGCCCATGATGTCCGTCACGCGGCGGATACTGTCAACGATTTCCTCCATCGTCTTACCCGCCTGATCCACCAGCCTGCTGCCCGCGTCGACATTGACCACCGAGTCGTCGATCAGCGCCTTGATTTCCCTGGCCGCCGCCGCGCTGCGCTGCGCCAGATTGCGCACCTCAGAGGCTACTACCGCAAAGCCGCGCCCCTGCTCACCCGCCCGCGCCGCCTCCACCGCCGCATTCAGCGCCAGGATATTGGTCTGGAAGGCGATGCCGTCGATAACGGCGATGATGTCGACAATCTTCTTCGACGAATCGTTGATCGAGCCCATGGTGTCGACCACCTGGCTCACTACGTCGCCGCCCTTCAGCGCGACTTCAGACGCCGACTGCGCCAGCTGGTTGGCCTGGCGGGCATTGTCCGCGTTCTGCTTGACGGTGGACGTCAGCTCCTCCATGGAGGTCGCCGTCTCCTCCAGCGCGGCGGCCTGCGACTCGGTGCGGGCCGACAGGTCATGGTTGCCGGCTGCGATCTCGGACGACGCCGTGGCGATGGTGTCGGTACCGGTGCGCACCGCGCCGATGACCTGGGCCAGCCCCTCCTGCATGCGCTTCAGTGCCGCGAACAGCATGCCGATTTCATTGTCGGAGCGCTGCTGCAAACGCGCCGTCAGATCGCCTGCGGCCACGCGGTCCAGATGCGCCGCCACTTCCTGCAACGGCGCCTGCACGATGCGGCTCAGCGCCCAGCGCACCAGGCCCGCGATCAGCAGCGCCAGCACCATCGAGCTCACGATGACGGTCTGCAGGCCGGAGACGGTTTCGCGCGCGCCAGCCTCGGCCGCGTTGCCCTTCTCATCCGAATGCCTGGAGAACTGTTCCAGTTCCTTGTTGAAGGCGCGTGAAGCGGCGATGCTTTCGATCGCGCTGACCTTGTCGTAGGTTTCGGTGTCGCCCGCGATCACCGCTTTCTGTTCCACGCGGACGCTGTCGTTCAGCGCCAGGTAGGTTGTCACCAGCCGCTTCGCCGCTTCCTGCTCCGTCGCGTCGGTGCGCGGAAAATCAGCGAAGGTGTTGATCATCTTCTGGCCTTGCGCGAGCCGGGTGTCCACCGTCTGCAGCAGGTCCTTGACGGCCGCCTCCTGGCCCGCGCGGCGCGCGCTCAGCACGCCCGCCAGCGAAACGCGGGCACGCTGGGTGGAGGCAAAGGCGCCATTGATGGCCTGTACCTCATCTGTGACGGAGCTCATCTGTTTTACAGATTCGGCCGTATTGCGCAGGCCGCGCAGCGCCACAAAATTACTGATCCCAATAATGCCGACAAACAGGATCAATACAGCAGTCAGACTAGTGTCAATTCGTAATTTTTGCAGCATGTTCAACTCCATGGTAACTCTTTGTAACGGCAAAATATTGCCTGACATTAACCAGCATTTCAATAGAGGAATTACATGTTGTTGCCGCGCATCACTATTCGATTTGCGGTGGACAAGGGCGATAAAGTAAGCCAGTCAAAGCCCGCAAACATCCCGCCGGGTGACTGTGATAATCTCAACTCTGTCCCTGCCAATCTGCCAGCCGGAGGCAAGCTCGCCATGGATCAAAACGATGCGTCGCTGCACCGCCTGCTGCTGTGGCAAAAATTCGTCATCCTCAGCCTGATCGGACTGGTAATCGCCGCCATTCCCGCCGCCCTGTACTTCAAGCAGACGGCCGAGGCGATCGACACAGCCCAGCTGGAAATCGACGGCCAGAAGCCGGCCGCCGCCATCTTCAAAGTCATCCAGCTCACCCAGCAGCATCGCGGCCTGGCCGCCCTGGCGCTGGCCGGTTCGGAAGAGGCGCGGCAAAAGCGCGCCCTCAAGCAGCAGGAAACCAGCCAGGCGTACGCTCAGATGGACACCATCATCCATCAGCTGAACGATAAGGGGATCGAGGATGCCTGGCGCCTGCCGAAGCAGGAATGGGAAGCGCTCAGCAGCGACATCGCCAGCGGCCGCATCAACGTGGTGCAAAGCTATATCGCCCATACCAAGCTGATCCCGGAACTGCTGATCGTGAACGACCTGACGGTCGATCATTTCGGCCTGCAGCTTGATCCGCATCCCGACGCCTACCAGCTGATCCAGGCCGTGTTCTACTACATGCCCTACCTGGCCGAGGAGACGGGCCGCATGCGCGCCATGGGCGTCGCCATGCTGGCGAAGAAGGAGGCCAGCGCCGAAGAGCGGCAGACACTGGCGGCTATTGTCGCCCGCGTGCAGGACCGCCTGCTACAGACGGGCACCGCCTTCAACAAGGCCGCCGCCGCCAATCCGCAGCTCCGCAAAGCCCTGGGCGCCCAGTGGCTGGCCACGGAAGCGCAGACCGCCGGCATGATGGCGCTGGCCAATGCGCAGATCATCAAGGCCGAAGCGCTGAGCTATTCCTCGTCCGACTACCTGGCCCGCACCACGTCCGCCATCGACGCCCAGTTCGCCGTCAATACGGCGGCGGCCGGGGAACTGGAACAAATGCTGAACAAGCAAATCGGCAACCTCCACCGCCAGCGCGCGATCATACTGGGCGCCATGCTGTCGCTGATTGTCCTGGCGGGCGTGGCAGCCTATCTGATCGCGCGCTCGGTTTGTCGCCCTTTGATCAGAAGTGAGCGGCCAGCCTCACCTGATTTTTGCCGCCACGCTTAGCCTCATACATGGCGGTATCGGCCCGGTGCAGCAGCTCTTCCAGGCCGATCTCACCTTGCAGATGCACGGCCAGGCCAATGCTGGTCGACACAATCCGCTCGACCGGGCCCAGGGCAAATGGATGCGCCATGGCGGAAAGGATTTTATTGGCGACGCCCAGCGCATCGCTTTCCCCGTGGACGACATCTTCGAGGATGATCGTAAATTCGTCGCCGGCCAAACGGGACACCGTATCGGACTTGCGCACGGAAGCGCTCAAGCGCTTGCCGAACTGCCTCAGCATTTCATCGCCGGCGTGGTGGCCCAGGGTGTCGTTGATCTGTTTAAAGCCGTCCAGGTCGAGGAACATCAGGGCCAGGGGCTGCCGGTGGCGCTGGGCCCGCACCAAAGCCCCGTGCAGCAGCTCCATGAAGTGCGCGCGGTTGGGCAGGCCCGTCAGCAGGTCGAAGCGCGCCAGCTGATTCAGCTTGCGCTCCGCCTCTTTGCGCCGGCTGATGTCGCGCACGATAACGACATAAGAGCGGCATCCCGACGCGAACATCGTATTCACCACCAGCTCCAGGGGGAAGGTGGCGCCGTCAACGCGCACACCAGTCAACTCGACATTCTCGTTATCCTCGATCTGGCGCTCAGCGCCATCAACGCTGATCCGGATTTCGCATTTATCTCCGCCGGCAAGGACGCCCGGTATCAAACGCTGCAGCGGGATGCCTTTGACCCGCTCCGTGTGCGAACCGAAAATCTGGCACGCGGCCGGATTGCAGGAATCGACCTTGCCATCCAGGTCCACGGTCATGATGCCCTCCCCCACGCTGGCAAACATCGTGCTGATCTGCTGCTCCTTTTCCGACGCCATCATTTCCGACGCTATCAGCCTCCGCGCCAACGGCTTGATTTGCGACCGCAATACCGCCACGCCCAAGGTCACGAGCAGCAACAGGACAATGGCGGCCATGACGAAATGCTGGCGCACAGGCCCATATAACTCCGCCGTATCCTGCTTGATCGCGATGCCAAGTCCCGGCGCCAGCGGACGGAACGCCGCATTGACATTGTGGTTCAGATAATCGACTGTCGCCGTCGCGCCTGCCTCGCCGCTGGCGGCCAAAGCCATGGGCAAGGTATTGCCATAGCGGCCCATACGCGCGGGCATCGAGATTCCGGCATCGCGCCTGGTTGGCAAGCACAGCAAGCTGCCGCCCTTGTCGCTGCAAATCAGCACCTCGCCCGAGAGGCCAAGCCCGCTCGCATCGACCAGAGTGGCATACAGGGCGCCGAGCGAATGCCGGAGGACCAGCTCGCCGATCAGCTGGCCGTTTTCATTTACGGGGCTGACGGTTTCCAGCACAAGCCCGCCCTGCCACTCCAGCGTGCCCTCGCCCGGCAAGGGCATTGTCGACAGCCGATGCGAGGGCGCGCTGCTCGCGCCTATCCGCAACAGCAGCCTATGCTGAGTATCCCTTAGCTCCAGGCTCTGTACATCGAGCGTGTTCAGCCAGTCCGCATGCGAGATCGCGCTCCGCCCGGCGTCTGCGCCGTGGTTGCGGGCCAGTTGATCGGCCAGCGCGATCACGTCCGCACGCCGAGCGGCGGACGCAGCGGTAGCGGAAACATCGGCTACCTTTTTCTGAAAGACGGTGACACGGGTATCGAGATTTGTCGCCATCGTCTGCCGCAGCAGATGTTCGAGCGTCGACTGCTGCAGCGAAAAGCCGCTCAGGCCAGCTGCGACCGTGACTAGCGCCAGGATGGCCGCCGCCATGAACAGAATCTTGTCGTCGTCGTGAAAGTGTTCGCCCCTGTCATACCATTCGGCGCCCTGCCACTGCATCCAGCACGCCATCGCGATCAGAATGAAGCCAAGCGATGTCGGCACCGTCATGCGCTCCGAGCTGGCCCATCCGAATAACAGGTCGGGAGTCAGGGTGAAGAAGATCAGGCCGGTGACGCCGATGGCCAGCACGGAAAAGGTCAGCGTCAAGATCAGCCACGCTTGCCAGGCGGCCGACACCTTGCGCAGGAAAATCAGCAGCAGGCCGGTGGCGAGAAATCCCAGGGCGGCATTGGGCGCCATGCGACCCGGCAGACGATTGCCATTCTTGAGCCAGCCGTGCAGGCCAGGCCAGTCAATGCCGGACGAGGTATCGCACAAGAACTCGGCGAAGATCGCCGCGCCGAAAAAGATCAATACGCTGCCGGCGGCAATCTGTATCGCAGGACTTAGCCGGAGCGCGAAGGTGGAAACGAGGATGGCAATGCCGGCCAGGGTGAAACAGACGGCCGTATTGAAGACCATGAGGATGTTGCCGCTGCCAAAAGCGACGACGCCGCGATATTGAAAGAGCCACCCAAACATCACCGCGACGCCGAGCGCGGCAATCACAAGCCCTGCCAGGGATCGAAAATACTGTGATGCACTCACGACGCCTCCGCTCTGGTAGGCCAATGGCTGTGCTATTTTACAGCGAAATATCTTTTCAACAATAAAAGGGGAAGCAAGATGAAGATCCGTCCTTCAGTATGGTGCGCACTCTGCATTGGAGCCCTCTGCCAGGCGCAAGTGGCAAATGCTTCATGTCTGCTTACGGGCCCTGCCGCCATAAAAGGCACATACGGGTGGGCGGTCCAGGGCTACAACATTCAACCAGCAGAGCCGAATACGCCCAAGCCACCGCCGACCTACCTCGCTATCGCCGGCACCTATACCTTCGACGGCAAAGGCAAGGTGAGCCGCAAATTCGATATCAGCGCCGACGGAAACATCATAGAAAACCTGACGGACGCGGGCACCTACACAGTGAATCCCGATTGCACGGCCATCGCCAAGATCACCGCCCCTCAATTCATCGAGACGATCAAGATCACCATCCTGCAAGGTGGCGCGATCCTTACCTTCATCAACGCCACCCCGACCGTGGTGCTTGCCGGCCAATTGATCCGGCAGTGATCCGGGCACAAATTTACTTGCCGAAGGTCCGGGCGCGATCACCCGGGCCACGTCTTGTCTGAGCAGATACAAGGAAATCGCCATGAAGCCAAGATCCTTCACGAGGAGGACCGCAGTGGGCGCCATGGCGGGAAAGCCGCCAGCCTCAAGATCCCATGCTTCCGGAACGAATGGCAGGACCGTGAGCGTGGTAATGAACGTGACGCAAGAACCAAGAGCGCCGAGCACGCCCAGTTTCTTGTTCCAGAATCCCAGGAACAGCAAGGAGCCAAAAATCCATTCTGCGCTGCCCAGAAAATAGCTGGTGCCCCGCATACCCAGCACTGGAATCATCCAGAACGTGAACGGGCCATGGGTAAGGATCGGAAGTATGGATCGAATGATGGACTCAAACCACTTGTCATAGCCGAACCACGCGAAGATCAGCACCATCGTGGCGCGGAGCAGATGATAGTCAAAGTCTTTCTTCAGCAGGCCCGATCATCTCATGATCGCTGATGCACGCAAAAAACAAAAAAGGCCTATGATTTCTCATAAGCCTTTTTAAGAATTCTGGTGGGAAGTGCAAGTTTCGAACTTGCGACCCCTGCAGTGTGAATGCTATTGAATGTATCGTATGACAGGGTTCTCATAGGAGAGAGTGTCTCATGAGGTCCAAAAATAGCATAAAAAATTCAGTA
>Ga0213872_10000086_pt1 | contig 84955 bp, 86 predicted proteins | sample VelepicomBERX_R2_FD_160071 | JGI IMG/M metagenome (GOLD analysis project Ga0213872, IMG submission 160071) | Rhizosphere microbial communities from Vellozia epidendroides in rupestrian grasslands, the National Park of Serra do Cipo, Brazil - RX_R2 | ecosystem: Host-associated > Plants > Roots >... | reverse complement strand
GGTCCGCAGGGGTCCACCGGGTAGCGCCCGCGCTGCTGCAGTTCGGGAACGACCCAGTCGACGACGTCGCGGAAGGTGTCCGGCGCGACGGCGCACGCGAGGTTGAAGCCGTCCAGGCCGGTCGCGCCCTGCCACTCGATCAGCTGGTCGGCGATCTGCCCCGGGTCGCCGACCAAGACGGGGCCGCGCCCGCCCAGGCCGATGAAGCGCGCGGCCTCGCCGACCGTCCAGCGACGCGTCGGGTCGGCGCTTGTGAACGAGGCCAGCGCGCTGCGTCCGGCCTGCGTGTCGAGCTCCTGGATCACGGCGTCGTGCGGGTAGCGAGAGAAGTCGATGCCCGTCCAGCCGGAGAGCAGCACCAGCGCGGCGTCGATGTCGACGTGGCGCCGGTAGTCCTCGAACTTGGCGCGCGCGAGTGCCTCGGTCTCGGCCGTGACGATCAGCGCCTGACCATAGATCAGCAGGTCGTCGCCGCGGCGGCCGGCGGCCACGGCGCTCGCGCGCAGGGCCTGCACGTCGGCGCGGACCGCCGTGATGCTGGGCCCGCTGACGAACACGCATTCGGCGTGGCGGCCCGCGAAGACGCGGCCGCGGCTCGACGCGCCAGCCTGGAACAGCACCGGCGTTCGCTGTGGCGAAGGCTCGCTCAGGTGGATGCCGGGCACCTGGTAGTGGCGCCCCGCGTGCGCGATCGGATGAACGCGCGTCGGATCGGTGTAGAGCCGGCCGGCTTTGTCACGGCGCACGGCGTCGTCGTCCCAGCTGTGCTCCCAGAGCTTGTAGACGACCTCGAGGTATTCGTCGGCGAGGTCGTAGCGCGCATCGTGGTCGAGCTGACGCGACTGGCCGAGGTTGCGCGCCGCGCTGTCGAGATAGCCGGTCACGATATTCCAGCCGACCCGACCGCGCGTGAGATGGTCCAGCGTGCTCATGCGGCGCGCGAACGTGTACGGATGCTCGTAGGTCAGCGCGCATGTCACGCCGAAGCCCAGGCGCCGCGTGGCCTGCGCCATCAGCGGCACGAGCAGCAAGGGATCGTTGACGGGCACCTGGACGGCATGGCGCAGCGCGCCGTCGGGCGAAGCGTCGAAGACGTCGTAGACGCCGAGCACGTCGGCCAGGAAGAGGCTGTCGAAATGACCGCGCTCGAGCAGCCGAGCCAGATCGACCCAATAGTCCGGATCCTTGTAGCGGTGCGAAGCGTCGCGCGGATGCGTCCACAGGCCGGGCGACTGATGCCCCACCGTGTTCATCGTGAACGCGTTGAAGCGGATCGGCTTGCTGCTGCTCATGCCGCGCTCTTCCTATTGCAGAAAGGTCGGCCGCGCGTAGCCCGGAAAGTTCTTGTCGAGCACGGCCTTGAACTCGGGCGCATGGAAAGCCTCGACGATGTCGCGGCTCCAGGGCTGGCCCTTGTCCTGGCGTTTGACGGCGACGACGAGCAGGTAGTGGTCCGGCGTCTTCTCCAGGACGAGCGCATCGGTCAGCTTCAGCCCCGAGGAGATCGCGAAATTGCCGTTGACGATCGCGTAGTCGACGTCGTCGAGCGTGCGCGGGATCTGCGCCGCCTCGACGGGCTGGAGCTGCAGCTTGAGCGGGTTGGCGGCGATGTCCTTCTCGGTCACGCGGATCGGGTCGGCGCCGGGCTTGAGCGTGAGCAGCTTGAGGTCGGCCAGCAGCGCCAGGCCATGGGCGAGGTTGGCCGGATCGTTGGCGAGCGTGATACGCGCGCCGGGCTGGATATCGGCCAGGTTCTTGTGCTTCTTCGAGTACAGCCCGAACGGCGCCATCGGCCCCTGGACCAGGTCGACGATGTCGAGCTTGCGGTCCTCGCGGAAGCGCTTGAGGTAGACGATGTGCTGGAAGAAATTGGCGTCGAGCTCGCCCTGGGCCAGCGCGAGATTGGGCTGCACATAGTCGTTGAATTCGACGAGCCGGACCTTGTAGCCCTTCTTCTCGAGCAGCGGCTTGATGCCCAAGCGCAGCACCTCGATATTGGAGCCGGCGGTGGCGCCGATGGTGAGCTCTTTCTTGTCGTCGGCCTGGGCGATGTTCAGGTTCGCGGCAGCCAGGGTCAGCGCCAGCAGCGCGCGGCGGGTCAAAGACATCTTGGGTTCCTTGTTGGATGGCGAGTTCAGCGCCTGTCCAGGCGGCGCGCCACGCGGTTGCCGCCCCACTGGATCAGCTGCACGAGGACGACGAGGATGGCGACGGTGAGGACCATCACGTCGGTCTGGAAGCGGTAGTAGCCGTAGCGGATCGCGAGGTCGCCGATGCCGCCGCCACCGACGACGCCGGCCACGGCCGTGTACGAGAGAAAGCTGATGGCCAGCACCGTCAGCGCGCTGACGAGTCCCGAGCGCGACTCGAGCAGCAGCACGCGCAAGACGATCTGCAGCTCCGACGCGCCCATCGCCTGCGCCGCTTCGACGACGCCGCGTGGCACGTCGCGCAGGCATTGCTCGACGAGGCGTGCGAAATACGGGATCGCCGCCACGGCCAGCGGCACGCTCGCCGCGAGCGGCCCGATCGACGTTCCGGCGACCCGCCGCGTGAACGGCACGAGCGCGACGAGCAGGATGATGAAGGGAAAGCTGCGCACCGTGTTCGCCGCGCCGTTGAGGACGCGGTAGGCAATGCCCGCGCCGCGCCGCGCGGCCAGCGCCTGCCCCGGCGAGAGCAGGAACAGCAGCACGCCCAGCGGCCCACCGAGCAGTACGGCGGCCGCCAGGCCGATGCCGAGCATCAGCGCCGTTTGGGCGCAGGCCTGGCCGAGCTCCGGCAGCAGGTCGATCCAGTTCTGCAGGAGCTCAGCCATAGGCCAGCTCCCGCGCGTCTTCGCCGATGGCGCGCTGCTGCTCGCGCGCCAGTTCGCGAGCAAGCTGCGAGCGCCCTCGGTCCGCGACCTCCGCTACCGGAAACTGCTCGATCAGCCGCCCCTGCTCGATCACCGCAGCCTGCGTGCAAAGTGCTTGCACCACCGCGAGCTCGTGCGTGACGATGACGAGCGTGACGCCGAGCCGGCGATGGATGTCGCGCAGCGTGGCGAGCAGCTCGCGCGTGGTTTCGGCGTCGAGTGCCGAGGTCGGCTCGTCGCACAGCAGCACGCGCGGGCGCGGCGCCAGCGCTCGCGCGATCGCGACCCGCTGCTTCTGGCCGCCGGAGAGCTGGGCCGGATAGTGGTTCGCGCGGTCTTCCAGGCCGACGAGGGCCAGGCATTCGCGCACACGCGCTTCGATGTCCGCGCGCGTATGCCGGCCATGCAGGCGCAGCGGGAAGGCGACGTTGTCGAACGCGCTCGCGTTCTGCAGCAGGTTGAACTGCTGGAAGATCATGCCGAGGTCCTGCCGCGTCGCGCGCAGCTCGCTGCGCGGCAGCCGCGTGAGGTCGCGGCCGTCGACGAGCACGCGGCCCGCGTCGGGGCGCTCGAGCAGGTTGATCAGGCGCAGCAGGGTGGACTTCCCGGCTCCGCTCTTGCCGATCAGGCCGAAAGCCTCGCCCGCCCCGATATCCAGCGAGAGCGATTGCAAGGCGTCGAAGCGGGTGCCGTCGGGCAGCGCGAACGACTTGCGCACGCCCTCGAGGCGGATCAACGGCAACGCTTGGGACGCCGCGATCGGCGGTTCAACGAGGGCAACGGTCATGGGGCGTTCGAAGCGAATCACGGCTTGGGACGGGCAGTATCGAAACACCCGCGCCGAACCGGAACGAACAAATTGCGGCATGCATATGTGCCGCCCGCATATCGCCGTCGGCGCATATCCAAATGCGCTGCGCTTCGTTCCCGGGCACGGGTCGCGCGGGCACAGTGCACGCTTTGTCCGAAGCCTGAGAGATCTCATGACCCATGTCCGCCGTCGGCTGATCGCGGCCCTCGCCGCCTCGCTGCTCCTGCCCGCCCTGAGCGTCCATGCCGAAGGCAAGACGCGCATCCGCGTCGGCATCTCGGTCGGCAACACCGAAAAGATCTTCGAGGTGGTCAAGCAGGTCGCCGCGCGCGAAGGCCTGCAGATCGAGGTGGTGGTCTTCAACGACTATCAATTACCCAATGCGGCGCTCGCCGCCGGCGATCTCGACGCCAACGCCTTCCAGCACCGGCAGTTCCTCGACAAGCAGATCCGCGCGCGCGGCTATGACCTCGTCCCCGTCGGCCTGACGATCACGGCGCCGTTGGGCTTTTACTCGCACAAGATTCATTCGATCGATCAACTTCAGCGGGGCGCGTCGGTCGGCATCCAGAACGATCCGTCCAACGGCAATCGCGCCCTGCTGCTGCTCCAGCAAGCCGGGCTGATCACCCTCAAGCCCGAGGCCGTCAAGCGCAACGACGCGACGCCGCTGGACGTCGTCGCCAACCCCAGGCAGCTCAAGCTGGTGCCGCTCGACGCCGCGCAGCTGCCGCGCTCGCTCGACGATCTGGCGCTGGCGGCCATCAACAACGACTACGCGGAGAAGGCCGGGCTGTCCTTCGTGCGCGACGCCGTGATCAGGGAAGCACCGCAGGGCCCCTACGCCAACCTGATCGCCGTTCGCCGCGCGGACAAGGACCAGCCCTGGGCGCGCAAGCTCGTGGCAGCCTACCAGTCGCCCGAAGTCCGGCAGTTCATCGAGACGCAGTTCAAGGGTGCGCTGGTGCCGGCCTTCTAGGCCGGCACCGCAAGGCCGTCACGAATAGGCCGTGGCGTCCGGCACGCGACCGTCGAGCTGGTAACGGCCGAGGTCGCGCAGCTTGTAGTCGACCGGATCGTGGAGCGTATGCACGCGCGCATTGCGCCAGAAGCGATCGAGGCCGAGCTTGCCCGAGGTGGATCGCGCCCCGGTCAGCTCGAAGAACTGCGAGGACACCTGCAGCGCCGCCCGATGCGCCAGCACCTTGGCCTCGGCGCCGGCGACGGCGACTTCGCCGCGCTCGAGCGCCGTCAGCGCCCGGCCACGGTCGAGCGCCCATTGCAGGCGGCCGACCGCCGCTTCGGCCACCGCCTGCGCGGCGCGCACGTGCAGCCAGAGATCGCCGTAACGATGCTGGATCAGCACGTCGTCGGCCGCACGCGGCGCGCCCGAGGCGAACCAGGGTTTGCTGTGGGTCTGCGTGTAGAGACGCGCTTCCTCGAAGGCCCCCTCGGCGATGCCGAGGTAGAGCTGCGTCATGACCAACTGCGCGATCTGCGAGCGCAGCGTCGCGCGCGGCGACGCGATGGCGCCGGGCAGCTGCAGCAACTCCTCGTCGGCGAGACGGACCTTGTCGAAGCGCACCGTGCCGCTGTCGGTCTGGCGCTGGCCGAAGGCGTCCCAATCGTGCTCGACATGCACGCCCTCGCGCCGCGTCGGCACGATGCCGATCAGGTACTCGCCTCGTTCGGTGTGAGCGGACAGCGTCAATCTGTCCGAGCCCTGCGCGCCGGAGCAGAAGCTCTTGATGCCGTCGAGGCGCCAGCCCCCAGCTTCCTTGGTGGCCACCAGCCGCGTATCGACGGGGTTGAGGGCATTGCCCCAGAACAGCCGCTGCTCGGCGGTCTCACGCAGATAGCGATCGGCGTGGTGAAGCGCCGCCGGTCCGTCGTACAGATGGACGCCGTAGAGCTGCAGGTGATGAAAACCCAGCACATGGGCGAGTGCGCTGTCGACCTGCGCGATCCGGCGGATCGTCCGGTACAGCGCGCCGAGCTCGCCGCCGGCGCCGCCCAGCTCGCGAGGAATCGTCAGCGCCAGCAGGCCACTCGCCCGGATCAGTTCGCGCTCGGCCGCGGCGTGGCCGCCGGCGTGATCGCGCTCGACGGCGTTGGATTTGAGCCGGGCGGCGAGCCGCTCGAGCCCCTCCTCGAGCAGCGTTGTCAATTCGGCCGGCTCGGCAAAGGCCGGCGCGGGGCGATTCAAAAGCGTAGTCGTCATGCGTCTGCTTACACGGCCGCCAAGGCGTGGTCGAGATCCGCCTTCAGATCGGCGACATGCTCGATGCCGATCGACAGGCGCACGGTGTCCTCGGAGACGCCAGCCTTGTCGAGTTCGGCCGGCGAGAGTTGGCGGTGGGTGGTCGATGCCGGGTGCGTGGCGAGCGAGCGCACGTCGCCGATGTTGACCAGGCGCGTGAAGAGTTGCAGCGCGTCGAGAAAGCGCGCGCCGCGTTCGCGGCCCTCGCCGGCCGCGCCCTTGATGCCGAAGGTCACGATGCCGGAGGCCTTGCCGGAGAGATATTTGCGAACGAGGCCATGGTCGGGGTGGTCCTCCAGGCCCGCGTAGTTGACCCAGCCCACCTTCGGGTGCCGGCGCAGGTGCTCGGCGATGGCCAGCGCGTTGTCGCTGATGCGGTCTACGCGCAATGCCAGCGTCTCGATACCCTGCAGGATCAGGAAGGCGTTGAAAGGCGACAGCGCCGCGCCGGTGTTGCGCAGCGGCACGACGCGCGCCCGGCCGATGTAGGCAGCGGGACCGAGCGCCTCGGTGTAGACGACGCCGTGATAGCTCGCGTCGGGTTCGTTGAGACGCTTGAAGCGCTCCTTGTGCTGCGCCCACGGGAACTTGCCCGAATCCACGATGGCCCCACCGATGCTCGTGCCGTGACCACCCAGGTACTTGGTCAGCGAATGCACGACGATGTCCGCGCCATGCTCGATGGGCCGGCTCAGGTAGGGCGACGGCACCGTGTTGTCGACGATCAAGGGCACGCCGTGCTCGTGCGCGATCTTCGCGATCTTCTCGATGTCCGTCACATTGCCCTGAGGGTTGCCGAGCGACTCGACGAAGACGGCTTTGGTCTTCTCGTCGATCAGCGCGGCGAAGCCCTCGGGATTGCGGTAGTCGGCGAAGCGGGTGCGCACGCCGTACTGGGGCAGCGTATGCGCGAGCAGGTTGTAGGTGCCGCCGTAGAGCGCGCTCGACGCGACGATGTTGTCCCCGGCCTCGGCGATGGTGAGGATGGCGTAGGTCACGGCCGCCTGCCCCGAAGCGACGGCCAAGGCACCGATGCCGCCTTCGAGCGCCGCGACGCGCTTTTCCAGCACGTCGTTGGTCGGATTCATGATGCGGCTGTAGATGTTGCCGGGCACCTTGAGGTCGAACAGATCGGCGCCGTGCTGCGCGCTGTCGAAGGCGTAGGCGACCGTCTGGTAGATCGGCACGGCCACGGCCTTGGTCGTCGGCTCGGGCGTGTAGCCGCCGTGGATGGACACGGTCTCGAATCGCCACGGCTCGCGGCCACTGGGCTGGGTCATCACAGGTCTCCTGGGGAACAAGGCCGCTCAGACTAGAGGGCCCGCGCGCGGCCGCGAACTGAGATTTCCGCATGACCTCATGAGCGCGCGGCACATGGCACCGACACTTCGCTTCACTGCACGTCAGGAGCGGCCCGGGCACATCGAATCGAATTCGTCGATGGATATGCGTTCGACGCGCCTGCCCTGCTCATGCGTTTTGCGCGCAAGAACATGCGCAGAGCTTCGTTCCGCACGGCGCCATGCCGGCCTAGAGTCGCCGCTTCAGAGAATTCCCGGCCTGGAAGCCCGCCATGAGCGCAGTTCTTCACCGCGACATCGCGGCAAACGATTCGACCGAGGCGGCGCAGGCGTTCCGCATCGAAGCCTTCGATGCGCCGGCGGGCGCGGAAGTCCTCGGCCTCGATCTCGGCGCTCCGCTCGACCCGGGCGATTTCCGGCGTTTGCGCCAAGCTCATCTGGCACACCATGTGCTGGTGTTCCGCGACCAGCACATCACGCCGCAACAGCAGATCGACTTCAGCCGCCGCTTCGGCCCGCTGCAGATCCATGTGCTGCACCAGTTCCAGTTGCCCGGCCACCCGGAAATCCTCGTCGTCTCGAACATCGTCGAGGACGGCAAGCCGATCGGCCTCGGCGACGCAGGCGTCTACTGGCATTCCGATCTGTCCTACAAGGATCGACCGAGCCTCGGCTCGATGCTGCATGCCCAGGAACTGCCTGCCGAAGGCGGCGACACGCTGTTCGCGAACATGCACCTCGCGTGGGACACCCTGCCGGCAGCACTGCGCCTGGCCGTCGAGGGTCGGCGCGCCGAGCACTCCTACCTCGCGAAATACGAGGAACTGCGCGCGCGCAGTCCCTGGCGCCCCAAGCTCAGCGATGCGCAGATCGCCGAGGTGAAGCCGGTCACCCATCCGGTCGTTCGCACCCACCCCGAGACCGGCCGCAGGGCGCTGTTCGTCAGCGAGCATTTCACGACGCGCATCGTCGACATCCCGGAGGACGAGAGCCGCGCGCTGCTCGTCGAGCTGTTCGCGCACAGCGTCCGCCCCGAGCACATCTACCGCCACCGCTGGCAGGCCCACGACATGGTGTTCTGGGACAACCGCTCGCTGATGCACCTCGCCACGCCGTTCCCGGCCGACCAGCGCCGGCGCTTGAACCGCACCACCATCGAAGGCGACGCGCCCTTCTTCCTGAAAGCAAGCTGCCCATGACGCTCCAGCTCCGCCGCCGTCTCGCGAGCTTCGCGCTCCTGGCCTGCAGCCTGATCCTCGCCCAGCCCGCGCGGGCCGAGGGTCAACTGCGCATCGCCGAGCAGTTCGGCGTCGTCTACCTGCTGCTCAACGTCGCCCAGGACCAGGGCCTGATCGAGAAGCACGGCAAGGCGCTGGGCGTCGACATCAAGGTCGAGTACGTCAAGCTCTCCGGCGGCGCGAGCGTCAACGACGCGCTGCTGTCGGGCTCGATCGACGTGGCGGGTGCCGGCGTCGGGCCGCTGCTCACGATCTGGGACCGCACGCGCGGCCGCCAGAACGTGCGCGGCATCGCCTCGCTCGGCAACTTCCCGTACTACCTGATCAGCAACCGCCCCGGCGTGAAGACGATCGCCGATTTCGGCGCGCAGGATCGCATCGCCCTGCCCTCGGTCGGCGTCTCCGTGCAGGCGCGCGTGCTGCAACTCGCGTCGGCCAAGCGCTGGGGCGACGCGCAGTACGCGAAGCTCGACGCGAATCAGGTCGCCGTGCCCCACCCCGAGGCGACGGCCGCCTTGATCAAGGGCGGCACCGAGATCGACGCACATTTCGGCAACCCGCCGTTCCAGGAGCAGGAGCTCGCCGGCAACCCGAATGCCCATATCGTGCTCAAGAGCTACGACGTGCTCGGCGGCCCGGCCTCGGCGACCGTGCTCTACGGCACCGAGAAGTTCCGCCGCGACAACCCGAAGACCTATCGCGCGTTTGTCGACGCGCTCGCGGAGGCGGCCACCCTGATCCGCGCCCATCCCGAGCAGGCCGCCGACATCTTCATCCGGACCAACAAGTCCGGCATCGACCGCAAGCTCCTGTTGAGCATCATCACGAACCCGGAAGTCGAGTTCAAGCTGACGCCGCAGAACACGCTGGCGCTCGCCCAGTTCATGCAGCGCATCGGCGCGATCAAGAACCGTCCGGCGTCGGCCGCCGACTATTTCTTCGACGACGCCCACAACGCCGGAGCGAGCTGAACGATGGACAGCGCGGTGATCGACGAGCGGCCGCGCCAGCGTGCGCCGGAGGTGCGTGAAGCGCCGGCGCCCGTGGCACAGCCTGCGGCACAGCACGCGGTGGCCGCCGCCCCCGCGGTGCACGACGCACTGCTGCAGGTCGACGGCCTGAGCCTCGAATACCTTACGCCGCAGCGCGTCGTTCGTGCGACCCACCGCGTCAGCTTCGAGGTGCGGCGCGGCGACCGCTTCGTGCTGCTCGGTCCGTCGGGCTGCGGCAAGTCGTCGCTGCTCAAGGCGATCGGCGGCTTCATCGCGCCCCAAGAGGGCGAGATCCGCCTCGACGGCGCGCGCGTGCGCGAACCCGGCCCCGATCGCATGGCCGTGTTCCAGGAGTTCGACCAGCTTCCCCCCTGGAAGACGGTGCTCGACAACGTCATGTTCCCGCTGCTCGCCACGCGCCGCCTGCCGCGCGCCGAGGCGCGCGAGCGGGCACGGTCCACCCTGGTCAAGGTCGGTCTTGGCGATTTCGCGGCGGCCTACCCGCACGAACTGTCGGGTGGCATGAAGCAGCGCGTCGCCATCGCACGCGCGCTCGCGATGCAGCCCAAGGTGCTGCTGATGGACGAGCCCTTCGCTGCACTCGACGCGCTCACGCGCCGGCGCATGCAGGAAGAGCTGCTCGCGCTCCTCGACGACATCGACTGCACGCTGCTGTTCGTGACCCACTCGATCGAAGAGGCGCTCGTGATCGGCTCGCGCATCCTGCTCTTGTCGCCGCACCCGGGCCGCGTGCGCGCGGAGCTCGACGCCGCGCGCTTCGGCCTGCACGACCTCGGCAGCGCCGAGTTTCAGGCGCAGGCGCGGCGCATCCACGCGCTGCTGTTCGACGAGGTCGGCGCATGAACGCGGCGGCGAATCCGTCGGTCTGTTCCGTCGGCCGGCCCGAATTCGTACGCGAGCTCGAGCCGCTGTGCGACGGCGCCGCGCCCGAGCGCCGCCGACCCGCGCTTCAACGACTCTGGCAGCTCAGCGGGGTGCGCAAGGCTGTCATCGTCGCGCTGCTCGCGGCGGTCTGGGAGCTGGCCGCGCGGCTGACCGACAACGACCTGCTGCTGCCGACCTTCACGCAGACCGCGCGCGCGTTCTGGGACGACCTGCTCAGCGGCGAACTGCCGGCGAAGGCCGGCCTGTCGCTGGGGCTGCTGCTCCAGGGCTACCTGCTTGGCACCGCGCTCGCGTTCACGCTGACGGCGCTGGCCGTGTCGACACGCTTTGGGCGCGACCTTCTCGCGACGCTGAGCTCGATGTTCAACCCGCTGCCCGCGATCGCGCTACTGCCGCTCGCGCTGCTGTGGTTCGGCCTCGGCCGCACGAGCCTCGTGTTCGTGCTCGTGCACTCGGTGCTGTGGCCGCTCACGCTGGCGACCTACGCCGGCTTCCAGGCCGTTCCCGAAACGCTGCGCATGGCGGGCCGCAACTACGGCCTGCGCGGCCCGCGCTACGTCGCGTTGATCCTGGTGCCGTCGGCGCTGCCGGCGATCCTGTCGGGCCTGCGCATCGGCTGGGCCTTTGCCTGGCGCACGCTGATCGCGGCGGAGCTGTTCTTCGGCGCGTCCTCGGGCAAGGGCGGACTGGGCTGGTACATCTTCCAGAACCGCAACGAGCTCTATACCGACAAGGTGTTCGCGGGCCTGATCAGCGTCGTGCTCATCGGCTTGCTCGTCGAGGCCCTGGGCTTCGACACGCTCGAGCGCTTCACGGTGCGCCGCTGGGGCGCGCAGCGCTGAACCTCATGCTCGGACTCGACCTCGTAGCCTTCCCAGGCCCCGAGACGAGCAATAAACTGGGCTGCGGCCATGGCTGCCCTCCGCCAAATTGGGGCCTCGACAACACCAACTTAGCAGTTGTGGCCCATGGCTGCACCCACATCCGTCCCCGCACATCGGCGAAGAACCAAAAAAAAGCCCGTCACACGGACGGGCCCTCGACTTGCTGGCGGAGACGGAGGGATTCGAACCCTCGATGCAGGTTTTGCCCACATACTCCCTTAGCAGGGGAGCACCTTCGGCCACTCGGTCACGTCTCCAGCACTGAAGCCTCACATTCTAGCCTAGAAATGTGAGCCTTCCGGGAAAAGTCTCAGCGGGCCGGCTCGAGGTCGAGCTCGAAGGCCTTGTGCAGCGCGCGCACGGCGAGCTCCATGTACTTCTCGTCGATCACGACCGAGGTCTTGATCTCGCTCGTCGAGATCATCTGGATGTTGATGCCCTCTTCGCTGAGCGAGCGGAACATCTTGGCGGCCACGCCGACATGCGACTTCATGCCGATGCCGACGATCGAGACCTTGCAGATGCGCGTATCGCCGACGACCTTGCTCGCCTGCATCGCCGGGCCGACGGTCTTCTCGAGCAGCTCCATCGCGCGCTGGTAGTCGTTGCGGTGGACCGTGAACGAGAAGTCGGTCTTGCCGTCCTGCGAGACGTTCTGGATGATCACGTCGACGTCGATATTGGCCTCGGCCACCGGGCCCAGGATCTGGTAGGCGATGCCCGGGCGGTCCGGCACGCCGAGCAGCGTGACCTTGGCCTCGTCGCGGTTGAAGGCAATGCCGGAAACGACGGCTTGTTCCATTTTCGAGTCCTCTTCAAAACTGATCAGCGTGCCCGACTGGGCTTCCTCAAGGAGCGGGATGTCCCAGGGCGTGAAGCTCGAGAGCACGCGCAGCGGCACGCGGTACTTGCCGGCGAACTCGACCGAGCGGATCTGCAGGATCTTCGAGCCCAGCGAGGCCATCTCCAGCATTTCCTCGAAGCTGATCGTGTGCAGGCGGCGCGCCTCGGGCACGATGCGCGGGTCGGTCGTGTAGACGCCGTCCACGTCGGTGTAGATCAGGCATTCGTCGGCCTTGAGCGCCGCGGCGATCGCGACGGCCGAGGTGTCCGAGCCGCCCCGGCCCAGCGTCGTGATGTTCATGTCCTCGTCGACGCCCTGGAAGCCCGTGATCACGACGACCTTGCCGGCGGCGAGGTCGGCGCGCACGCGCGCGTCGTCGATGCTCTCGATGCGCGCCTTGGTGTACGAGGAGTCGGTCGCGACCGGCACCTGCCAGCCCGTGTAGCTGACGGCCTGCAGGCCTTCCGCCTGCAGCGCGACCGCGAGCAGGCCGACCGAGACCTGTTCGCCCGTCGCCGCGATCATGTCGAACTCGCGCATGACCTCGGGCGTGATCGAGGCCGGCGCGAGCTCCTTCGCGAGGCCCAGCAGGCGGTTCGTCTCGCCCGACATCGCCGAGGGCACGACGACCAGCTGGTGGCCCGCGCGCGACCATTTGGCGACCCGCTTGGCGACGTTGCGGATGCGATCGGTCGAGCCCATCGACGTGCCGCCGTACTTGTGAACGATCAGGGCCATGGCTGTGCGGGTCTTTGCGTGACGAGTCCGAAAACCTTCGATTCTAGCCAGCAGCTGTACGCAACTGCGTGGAACAAGCGGGTTACGGCACGGCGCGCCAGCGCAGTCCGAACTGCGCTTCGCCGGGAAGCGCGAGCACGCGCGCGTCGGGCCCGAGGCCCGGCGCGAACACGAGTTGCGCGCCGCAAAAGAGCAGCGGACCGCCGCGCTCGAAGGCCGGCACGCCGGCCTCCTGCCAGGCCTTTTTCAGAGAGCGCGGCGGGCTCGCGGCGGCCTTCTGGAAACGCTCGCCGCCGCGCCGCGCGCGCATCTCGGCGGCCGCGAGAAAGCGCGCCGCGACGCCGCCCGCGGCGACGGCCTCGAGCTCCCAGGCGCCATGCCAGGCCGGCACCGGATGCGAGCCCGCGCAGGCTAGCTTGACGAGTTGCGAAGGGCCGGCGGGCGCGTCCGGTGGGTCGAACGAGTCCCGCCCGCCGGGGACGCCGGGCCCCGCAGCCTGCCAGCACCACCGCCTGCGATACCGGTGCAGCAGCCCGTCGAGACAGGGCCACGCGCCGTCGCCCTGCTCCACGCGCAGACGCTCGAGCAGGCTCGCCGGCGGCATCGCGCCGCAGCGCCGCTCGATCCACGCGCGTAGCGCGTTGCGTGCACGGGCCGGCGTGAGGTCGGCGAGGTCGAGCCAGCCGTCAACGTCGCGGCCCACGAGATCGGCCGCGGCGACCTCCATCTGCAGTGCGAGGCCCTCCTGGGCCAGCGCGGCCGCCTGCACGAGGCCGGCTTCCGCCTGCGGCCACGCCGCGCTCAAGGCGGGCCAGACCTCCAGGCGCAGCCGGTTGCGCGCAAAGCGCGGGTCGGCGTTGCTGTCGTCGTTGACGTATTCGAGCCCGTATTGCGCGACATAGGCCTCGACCGTCTCGCGCGGCTGCGCGAGCCAGGGCCGCGCCCAGACGAGCCCGTCGCGCGGCTGCAGCGCCGGCATCGCCGCGAGCCCCGCCGCGCCCGCGCCGCGCAGCGCCTGCAACACGAAGGTCTCGGCCTGGTCGCGGCGGTGTTGGGCGAGCAGCAGCAGGTCGACGCCGGCCGCGTCGCACATCGAACGCAGGGCGGCGTAGCGCTGCTCGCGCGCCCAGGCCTCGACGCTTTGCGCGGGCGCCGGCGCGCCGCTCAGGCGGACGCTGCGGAATTCGACGGGGAGCCCGGCCGCCGCCCAGGCCGCGCATTGCGCGTCGCAATGGGCGAGCCACGCATCGGCCTGCGCCGACAGGCCATGGTGGACGTGCAGCGCGAGCACGCGCAGTCCCAGCGCCCGCGCCGCATGGGCGCAGGCGTGGAGCAAGGCGCTGGAGTCGCGACCGCCGCTATACGCGACGGCAAAGGTCGGGAGGTCAGCGGCTCTTGGTGTCGCCGAATCGGCCATAGGCCTGCAGGCGTTCGTAGCGGCGCTCGAGCAGCTCGGGCGTCTTCAGGTCGCTGACCTGGCGCAGCGCGTCGCCGAGCGCGCGCTTGAGGTTCGAGGCCATCTGCTTGCCGTCGCGGTGCGCGCCGCCGACCGGCTCGTTGACGATCTTGTCGATCAGGCCCATGGCCTTCAGGCGGTGCGCGGTGATGCCGAGCGCGTCGGCCGCGTCCGCCGCGCGCTCGCTGCTCTTCCAGAGGATCGACGCGCAACCCTCGGGCGAGATCACCGAGTAGGCCGAGAACTGCAGCATCAGCACCTGGTCGGCGACGCCGATCGCGAGCGCGCCGCCCGAGCCGCCCTCGCCGATCACGGTGGCGACGATCGGCACCTCGAGCTGGGCCATTTCGAAGATATTGCGGCCGATCGCCTCGGACTGGCCGCGCTCCTCGGCGCCGATGCCGGGATACGCGCCCATCGTGTCGATGAAGCAGAACACCGGCAGGCCGAACTTCTCGGCCGTCTTCATCAGGCGCAGCGCCTTGCGGTAGCCCTCGGGGCGCGGCATGCCGAAGTTGCGCTGCGTGCGCTCCTTGGCGTCGGCGCCGCGCTGGTGGCCGACGATCATGCAGGACTGGCCGTTGAAGCGCGCGAGGCCGCCGACGATGGCGGCGTCGTCGGCGAAATGACGGTCGCCGTGGAGTTCCTGGAACTCGGTGAAGATCTCGTTGCAGTAGTCGAGCGTCTGCGGGCGCTGCGGGTGCCGGGCGATCTGGTAGACCTGCCAGGGTGCGAGGCTCGCGTAGGTGTCCTTGGTGAGCTGCAGGCTCTTCTTGGACAGGCGGTCGATCTCTTCGCTGATGTCGACGGCCGATTCGCTCTGCACGTAGCGCAGTTCTTCGATCTTGGTTTCGAGCTCGGCAATCGGCTGCTCGAATTCGAGGAAATGTCTTTTGCTCATCCTGCGTGGGAGTTCGTCGATGGGACGCGCAACCGTCGTGGGGTCGCGCAGCGCTCAGGCTAAAAAGCTAGCGATCAGTAAGCCACCGGCAGCGGGTCGAGGCTGCGCCAAATGTACCATGTGGCCACCGAACGGTAGGGGGCCCAGGCCTCGCCGACCTCGCGCGCCTCGGCGCGCGACACCGGCTCCCCGGAGAAGTATTTCTCGCTGATGCCCTTGAGCAGGCCGACGTCGTCGAGCGGCAGCACGTTGGGCCGCATCAGGTGGAAGATCAGGAACATCTCGGCCGTCCAGCGGCCGATGCCGCGGATCGCGACGAGCTCCTCGATGATCGCCTCGTCGTCCATCTGCGCCCATTGCCTGACGTGGACGCTGCCGGCCTCGAAGTGGGCGGCGAGGTCGCGCAGGTATTCGACCTTGCGCAGGCTCAGGCCCGCGCCGCGCAGCGCCTCGGGCGTCTGCGCGAGCACGGCGACCGGCAGCACGCGTTTGCCGGCCGGGCCGAGCAGCGCCGCCGTGCGCGTCCACACCGACTCGGCCGCCTTGACCGAGATCTGCTGGCCGACGATCGAGCGCGCGAGCGTCGTGAACGCGTCGCCGCGCGTCTGCAGGCGCGCCTCGCCGAACTGCGGGATCAGCTTCTTGAGCACGCGGTCGCGCCGCATCAGGTGGCGGCAGGCCTCGTCCCAGTAGTCGGGCGTGACGCCCTCGACCGCGGCGGCGGGCGCGGCGCCCTTGGTCTCGCTACGCGTTGCCATCAGACCTTCTTCACCCAGCTCGTGCCGGCCGGCGAGTCCTTGAGCTCGATGCCCTGGGCGGCAAGCTCGGCGCGGATGCGGTCGGCGCCCGCGAAGTCGCGCGCGGCCTTGGCCGCCGCGCGCGCGGCGATCTGCGCCTCGATCGCCTCCGCGTCGAGGCCGGCGCCGCCCTGCAGGTACTCGCGCGGTGCGCGCTGCAGCAGGCCGAGCACGCCGGCGAGGCGGCGCAGCAGGGCCGCGTCGGCCGGCGAGCGGTCGCGGTTCACGGCGTTCGCGAGCTCGAACAGCACGGCGAGCGCGCCCGGCGTGTTGAAGTCCTCGTCCATCGCGGCCTTGAACGCGGCCGCCTGCGGCTGGGTCCAGTCGATCGCGGCGGCATCCGCACCGTCGAGCTCGAAGCCCTCGAGCGCCGTGTACAGGCGGCGCAGGGCGACGCGCGCGTCGTCGAGCAGCGCGTCGGCGAAGTTGAACGGGCTGCGGTAATGGGTGCGCAGCATGAAGAAGCGCACCTCTTCGCCGTCGTAGTTCTCGAGCACGTCGGCGATCGTGAAGAAGTTGCCGAGGGACTTCGACATCTTCGTGTTGTCGACGTTCAGGAAGCCGTTGTGCAGCCAGTACTTGACGAAGGGCTTGCCCGTCGCGCCCTCGCTCTGGGCGATCTCGTTCTCGTGATGCGGGAACTGCAGGTCCATGCCGCCGCCGTGGATGTCGAAGGTCTCGCCGAGCAGCGCGCAGCTCATCGCCGAGCATTCGATATGCCAGCCGGGCCGGCCCGGGCCCCAGGGGCTGTCCCACTTCACGTCGGCCGGTTCCTCGGCCTTGGCCGACTTCCAGAGCACGAAGTCGAGCGGGTCGTCCTTGCCGCCGTCGACGGCGACGCGCTCGCCCGCGCGCAGCTCGTCGAGCGACTTGCCCGACAACTTGCCGTAGCCCTCGAAGCGCCGCACCGCGTAATTGACGTCGCCGTCGGCGGCCTGGTAGGCGAGCTGCCTGCGCTCGAGCTTGCCGATGATGTCGAGCATCTGCGGGATGTAGTCGGTCGCGCGCGGCTCGTGCGTCGGCACCGACAGGCCCAGCGCCGCGAAGTCGCGGTGCATCGCGCCGATCATCTCGTCGGTCAGCGCGCGGATCGTGACGCCGCGCTCGAGCGCGCGGCGGATGATCTTGTCGTCGACGTCGGTGATGTTGCGAACGAAGTTCACGTTCCAGCCGCTCGCGACGAGCCAGCGGTAGACCACGTCGAACGCGATGTTCATGCGCGCGTGGCCCATGTGGCACAGGTCGTAGACCGTGATGCCGCACACGTACATGCGGACCAGGTCCGGATCGATGGGGGCGAACGGTTCGAGCTCGCGCGTCAGCGAGTTATGGATGCGAAGGGACATGGGGGAAAAACCTGGACTGGGCGCGCGCCGCCGGGTCGGTCGGCGGGCCGCGCCGGCGGGCTTTGAAGAGCCGCCGTAGAATGCCCCGCAGTATACCGGCAGGGTCCGGCGCGGCATGGGGGAAAGCTCGTGGCGCCCCGCTGCTCGAAAGCCCTGCCCCACCCGAATCCGCACGATGCAAACCCGAATCGCGACCCGGCTGGCCGCCGCATTCCTGCTGAGCCTGGCCGCCCTCACCACCGCCCACGCCGCGACGCCGGTCGAGGCGGCGCAGAAGCTCTGGCTCGCCGGCCAGCGCAAGGAAGCCGTGGCCTCGCTCGAGGCGACGCTCGAGCGCTCGCCCGGGCAGCGCGAGCCGCGCTTCCAGCTCGGCGTCTATGCGATGGAGCTCGGCGACCTCGCGCGCGCCGAGGCGATCTTCACGTCGCTCACGCACGACTTCCCCGACCTCGCCGATCCGTTCAACAACCTGGCCGTGATCTACGCGGCGCGCGGCGACCTCGAGGCCGCGCGCAAGGCGCTCGAGCAGGCGCTGAACCTCCAGCCCGACCAGCCGCAGGCGCTCGAGAACCTCGGCGACGTGCAGCTGCGCCTCGCCGAGCAGTCCTACGCCCACGCGGCCAAGTCGCAGCCCGCGCCGAGCGCCGAGCTCGCGAACAAGCGCAACGCGACGCTGACCCTGGTCCAGCAACTGGGCCTCGTCAGCGCGCCCAAGCCCTGAGCGAGTAACAGGTACAACGGCATGCAACACCGCCTCCCCGCCCTGCTCGCGCTGTGCGCCGGCCTGCTGTGCGCGGCCGCCGCGCCGGCGCAGACCGTGCTGCTCAAGACCAGCCTCGGCGACATCCGCATCGCGCTCGACGCGCAGAACGCGCCCAGGACCACGGCCAACTTCCTCGAGTACGTGAAGACCGGCCAGTTCGACGGCGAGATCTTCCACCGCGTGATCGACGGCTTCATGGTCCAGACCGGCGGCTACCTGCCCGACCTCAAGCCCAAGAACGTGCGCGCAGCCATCCCGCTCGAGGCCGGCAACGGCCTGCTCAATATCCGCGGCGCCGTCGCGATGGCACGCACCAACGACCCGAACTCGGCGACCTCGCAGTTCTTCATCGACGTCGCCGACAACCCGATGCTCGACGCCGGCCCGGGCCGGCCCGGCTACGCGGTGTTCGGCCAGGTCGTCGACGGCATGGACGTCGTCGACAAGATCCGCGCCACCCCTACCCACGCCGCCAACGCCATGTTCGCGAACCTGCCGTTGACGCCCATCGTCATCCTCAAAGCTTCTGTGGAGAAACAACCATGAGCCAAGTCCAGCTGCACACCAACCACGGCCTGATCCTGATCGAGCTCGACACCGAGAAGGCGCCGATCTCGGCCGCGAACTTTCTCTCTTACGTGCGCAAGGGCCATTACGACGGCACGATCTTCCACCGCGTGATCAAGGGCTTCATGATCCAGGGCGGCGGCTTCGACACGGACATGAGCCAGAAGGACACGGACGCGCCGATCCAGAACGAGGCCGCGAACGGCCTGAAGAACGCCCATTACACGCTCGCGATGGCGCGCACCAACGCGCCGCACTCGGCCTCGTGCCAGTTCTTCATCAACACGACCGACAACGGCTTCCTCGACTTCAAGTCCGAGACCCCGTCGGGCTGGGGCTACGCCGTGTTCGGCCGCGTGGTCGAGGGCCAGGACGTCGTCGACAAGATCGAGGGCGTGAAGACCTCGCGCTCGAACGGTCACCAGGACGTGCCGGTCGAGAAGGTCGTGATCGAGAAGGCCGTCGAGCTCGTCTGAATCCCGTGACGGCAACCGCCCTGCCCGACTTTGCCGAGCTCGACGCGCCGCCCGAGTGGCGGCGCGTCGACTTCATCTCGGACCTGCACCTCGCGGCCGAAACGCCGGCGACGCTCGCCGCGCTCGACGCCCACCTGCAGGAGACCGCGGCCGACGCGGTCATCCTGCTCGGCGACATCTTCGAGGTCTGGATCGGCGACGACGCGCGCAGCGAGCCCTTCGAAGCGAGCTGCCTCGCGACGCTCAAGCGCGCGTCCGCACGGCTCAAGCTCTTCTTCATGGTCGGCAACCGCGACTTCATCGCGGGCGCCGCGATGGCCGAAGCCGGCGGCATGCAGCGGCTCGAGGATCCGACGGTGCTCGTCGGGTTCGGCCAGCGCTGGCTGCTCACGCATGGCGACGCCCTATGCCTCGAGGACAAGCCCTACCAGGCGTTTCGCGCCCAGGTGCGCAACCCGGCCTGGCAGCAGGCCTGGCTCGCGCGCCCGCTCGCCGAGCGCGCGGCGCTCGCGCGCCAGATGCGCGCGGCCAGCCAGGCCCGCCAGGCCGAGGCCGCCGCCAAGGGCCTCGCCGGCGGCGGCGAGGGCATGGGCGAACTCTGGGCCGACCTCGACACCGCGGCCTGCGTCGCGTGGCTCGAGGCCGCCGGCGCGAGCGACATGATCCACGGCCACACGCACCGGCCGGCCACGCACGAGCTCGCGCCGGGCCTGCGCCGCCATGTGCTCAGCGACTGGGACCTCGACGCCGCGACGCCGCCGCGCGCCGAGGTGCTGCGCCTGCGCCAGGCCGGGCTGCGCCGCATCGCGCTGGCCTGATGTTCGGCGCCTTGCTGCGAGGCTGGCGCGAGCGCCGCGAGGCGAAGGAACTCGAGCGTCACGCGATCCCCGACGAATTGTGGGATGCGCTGCTCGCGCAGCACCCGTTCATCGCGCGCCGCGGCGTGGCCGAGCTCGCCGAGCTGCGCCGCCTGAGCTCGCTGTTTCTCGCGCGCAAGGAGTTCCATGGCGTCGGCGGCTTCGAGGTGACCGACGAGGTCGCGCTCGCCGTCGCGGCCCAGGCCTGCCTGCCGATCCTCGAACTCGGGCTCGACTTCTACGACGGCTTCGTCGGCATCGTCATGCACGCGGGCGAGGTCGTCGCGCGGCGCAGCGTCGTCGACGCGGACGGCGTCGTCCACGAATACGACGAGGAGCTCGCCGGCGAGGCGATGGAGGGCGGACCGCTGATGCTCGCGTGGTCGGCCGTCGCCGACCCGCTCGCCGACACGCGCGAGGGCGTCTACAACGTCGTGATCCACGAGTTCGCCCATGTGATCGACCTGCGCGACGGCGCGGCCGACGGCGTGCCGCTGCTGCCCGACGCGGCCGCGCGCGCGCATTGGCTCGGCGTGATCGAACCGGTCTGGCAGCGTTTCTGCCGGCGCGTCGACCGCGGCGGCGCGAGCTGCATCGACGCCTACGGCGCCGAGGGGCTCGAGGAGTTCTTCGCGGTCGCGACCGAGGCCTTCTTCGTCACGCCCGAGGCGCTCGCGCGCGAGCAGGCCGCGCTGTACCGCTTGCTCGCCGGCTACTACCGGCAGGATCCGCGCGTCGCGGCCGCGACGCCCGACGACAATACCGCGCCATGAACACCGCCGACCGCGACCACGCGCTGATGGCCGAAGCCCTCGCCCTGGCCGAGCAGGCCGTCGGCCTGACCGACCCGAACCCGCGCGTCGGCTGCGTGCTCGTCGACGCCGCCGGCCGGGTCATCGGCCGCGGCCATACCCAGCCGGCCGGCCAGGCCCACGCCGAGGTCATGGCGCTGCGCGACGCGGCCGCGCGCGGCTTCGACACACGCGGCGCCACCGCCTACGTGACGCTCGAGCCCTGCTCGCACCACGGCCGCACGCCGCCCTGCTGCGACGCGCTGATCGCGGCCGGCGTCGCGCGCGTCGTCGCCGCCGTCGAAGACCCGAACCCGCTCGTCGCGGGCCAGGGCCTCGCGCGCCTGCAGGCCGCCGGCGTCGAGGTCGCGAGCGGCCCGCTCGGCGAGGCCGCCGCCGAGCTCAATATCGGTTTCTTCGCGCGCATGCGGCGCGGCCGCCCGTTCGTGCGGCTCAAGAGCGCCGTGTCGCTCGACGGCCGCACGGCGCTCGCCGACGGCCGCAGCCAATGGCTGACCGGCCCCGACGCGCGCCGCGACGGCCACGCGTTCCGCAAGCGCGCGGGCGCCGTGCTGACCGGCGTCGGCACCCTGCTCGCCGACGACCCGCGGCTCGACGTGCGCCTCGTCGAAACCTCACACCAGCCGCTGCGCGTGCTGCTCGACTCGACGCTGCGCGCGCCCGCGACGGCCAGGCTCTTCGCGCCGCCCGGCGAGGTGCTCGTCTACACGGCCACCGAGGCCGCGACGACGCCGCCCGCCAACGTCGAAATTCAGCTGCTCGGCGGCGCCGACGGCCGCGTCGACCTCGACGCCGTGCTCGCCGACCTCGGCCGGCGCGGCGTCAACGAGCTCCACGTCGAGGCCGGCGCCGCCCTGAGCGGCGCGTTCCTCGCGGCCGGCCTCGTCGACGAGCTGCTGATCTACATGGCGCCCTTGCTCGTCGGCCCGGGCCGGCCGCTCGCCGAGCTGCCCGCCCTGCCCGGCCTCGACACTGCGCGGCGCTGGCGCGTCGTCGACGTCGTCGCGCTGGGGCCGGACCTGCGGCTGCGCCTGCGGCCCTGAGGCGAGACGGCCGGGCCGAAGGCCCCGGGCGTCGCTAGCACGCGGCGCGCCAACTACAATCCGCGCTTATGCCCATTTCACCCGTACCCGAGCTGGTGGCCGAGCTGGCCGCCGGCCGCATGGTCATCCTGGTCGACGAAGAAGACCGCGAGAACGAGGGCGACCTCGTGCTCGCCGCCGACCATGTGACCCCCGAAGCGATCAACTTCATGGCCAAGTTCGGCCGTGGCCTGATCTGCCTGACGCTCACGCGCGAGCGCTGCGAGCGCCTGCAGCTGCCGCCGATGGCGACGCGCAACGGCACGCGCCACGGCACCGCGTTCACGGTCTCGATCGAGGCCGCGACCGGCGTGTCGACCGGCATCTCGGCGGCCGACCGCGCGCGCACCGTCGCGGCCGCCGTGGCCCGCGACGCGACCGCGCGCGACCTGGTCCAGCCCGGCCACATCTTTCCGCTCCAGGCCCAGGACGGCGGCGTGCTGATGCGCGCCGGCCATACCGAGGCCGGCTGCGACCTCGCGCGCATGGCCGGGCTCGAGCCCGCCGCCGTGATCTGCGAGATCATGAAGGACGACGGCACGATGGCGCGCCTGCCCGACCTCGAGGTCTTCGCGGCCGAGCATGGCATCAAGATCGGCACGATCGCGGCGCTGATCGAGCACCGCAGCCGCAACGAGACCATGATCGAGCGCGTGAACCGCCGCCGGCTGAACACCGCCCAGGGCGAGTTCGACTGCAGCGTGTTCCGCGACCGTGCCGGCGCCGTCCACCTCGCGCTCGCCAAGGGCCAGTGGGGCCGCGACGACGAGGTGCTCGTGCGCGTGCACGAGCCGCTGTCGATCGTCGACCTGCTCGAAGTCGGCCCCTGCGGCCATTCGTGGCCGCTGCCGGCCGCGCTCGCCGAGCTCCAGCGCGCGCCGGCCGGCGTCGCCGTGCTGCTGAACTGCGGCAGGGACGACGGCTCCGCCGCGCTGCTCGAACGCCTAGACGCCAAGCCCGGCGCGGCGCCGCGCGCGAGCATGGACTGGCGCACCCACGGCATCGGCGCGCAGATCCTGCGCGAGCTCGGCGTGCACCGCATGCGCGTGCTCGGCAGCCCGCGCCGCCTGCCCAGCATCGACGGCTTCGGCCTCGAAGTCACGGGCTTCCTGCCCGCCTCCAACTGCTGATAAGCCCGGGACCACCATGCAAGGATCGGACAAGGGCCAGGCCCGAGCACTCGACGGCCGCGGCCTGCGCGTCGGCATCGTCCAGGCGCGCTTCAACGAGCCCGTCACGAACGCGCTCGCGGCGGCCTGCCGCGGCGCGCTCGAGGCCGCCGGCGTGCAGCACATCGTCCACGCGACGGTGCCCGGCGCGCTCGAGGTGCCCGTCGCGCTTGCCGCGATGATCGACGCGGGCGGCTTCGACGCGCTCGTCGCGCTCGGCTGCATCATCCGCGGCGAGACCTACCACTTCGAACTCGTCGCGAACGAGAGCGGCAGCGCCGTCACGCGCCTCGCGCTCGACCACCGCCTGCCGATCGCGAACGCGATCCTGACCGTCGAGAACGAGGCCCAGGCCTGGGCCCGCGCCGAAGAAAAGGGCCGCGACGCCGGCCTCGTCGCCGTCGAAATGGCGCGCCTCGTCGCCGACCTCAAGAAAGCCAAGCAGCCGTGAGCAGCAGCCACCCCACCCCTGCCAAGAGCACCCCGGCCAAGCGCGCGCCGGCCAAGTCGGCGCGCCGCCGCTCGCGCGAGGCCGCGCTGCAAGGCATCTACCAATGGCTGATCACCGGCGACGACGCCGGCGCGATCGACGCGCACATGCGCGAGCAGGACGGCTACGCCAAGGCCGACCGCGGCCACTACGAAGCCCTGCTGCACGGCTGCATCGACGAGGCGCCCGACCTCGACGCCGTGCTCGCGCGCCATGTCGACCGCAAGACCAGCGAGCTCTCGCCGATCGAGCACGCGGTGCTGATGATCGGCGCCTACGAGCTCAAGCATTGCGTCGACATCCCCTACCGCGTCGCGATCAACGAAGCCGTCGAACTCGCCAAGGCCTTCGGCGGCACCGACGGCCATAAATACGTGAACGGCGTGCTCGACCGCGCCGCGACCGACCTGCGGCCGCAGGAGGTCGAGGCGCATATGAAGGCGCGCTGATCCGCGCGGACTTGCCGCGGGTCAACGATCCGCGCGCGCCACGGCAGCAGGATTCCCGAACCCAGGCCCGAAGCGGTCTGGACAAGGGACTGCGTGACGCCCTCCTCGACGCGAAGCGGTGCACTTCAGCTCGCCGTCGCAATGATCCTGTCGGGAACGATCGGCTACTTCGTCCTCGAGTCGGGCCAACCGCCCGTCAACGTCGTGTTCGCTCGCTGCGTCGTCGGCAGCCTGTGCCTGCTCGCTTACTGCCTGCGGACCCGCCGGTTCGCCGCATCCGCGTTCGGCACGAAGAACCTGGCCCTGCTCGCCGTCGTCGGCCTCGCGATCGTCGGAAACTGGCTCGCGCTGTTCGCGGCCTATCGCTACGCGACGATCGGCGTCGCGACGACGATCTACCACGTCCAGCCGTTCATCGTGTTCTTCGCCGGGGCCCTCATGTTCGGCGAACGCATCGGCGCGGCCCGCCTCGCCTGGCTCGTCGCGGCCTTCGTCGGCGTGGTCCTGATCGCCGAGCCCCAGGCCGCCGCCGTAACGGCCGGCTACCTGCGCGGCTGCGCGCTCGCTATCGCGGCCGCAGCGCTCTACGCGGTGGCCACGCTCGCGAGCAAGCGCATCGAAGCGGTGCCGCCGCACGTGATCGCGCTCGCGCAGATGCTGGTCGGCGTGCTCACGCTCGCGCCGTTCGCTGACTTCGCGGAGCTGCCAGCCACCGCGTGGCAGTGGAACTGCCTGCTGATCCTCGGCGTCGTCCACAGCGCGTTCATGTACATCCTGATCTACGCCGCCTACCTGAAGCTGCCGACCTCGACGATCGCGATCCTGTCCTACCTCTACCCGCTCGTCGCCGTGCTCGTCGACTACCTGGCCTATGGCCATGTGCTCGCGCCGCTGCAGATGCTTGGCGGCGCGCTGATCCTCTGCGCGGGGCTCGCCGGAACACTTGATTTCAACCCGCTGAAGCCGCGCCCGAAAACCCGCGCGTGACACCTTAAAATTCTGGCTTCGCCCGGCCCAGCGCCGAGCCGCAAGCCAAAGAATGAACAAATTCGCCGCGATGGTCGCCAGGTCAGCACAGGGTCAGGGATGAGGCTGGCCCGTCGTCTGGAAGCCATCGAGCCCTTCTACGTGATGGAAGTCGGCCGCGCCGCCGAGGCGCTCGCGCGCAGCCCGGCCTGCGACCCGGCCCAGGGCGGGCGGCGCATGATCTTCCTGAACATCGGCGAGCCCGAGTGGCCGGCCGCGCCCGGCGTCGTCGCCGCGGCCAAGGCCACGCTCGACGCGGGTCGCACGCAATACACAGCCGCCACCGGCCTGCCCGCGCTGCGCGCGGCGATCGCGGGCTGGTACGCGAGCCATTTCGGCGTGGCAGTGGCGCCCGAGCGCATCGTCGTCACGGCCGGCGCGTCGGCCGCGCTGCAGCTCGCCTGCCTCGCCCTGTTCGAAGGCGGCGACCGCGTGCTGATGCCCGACCCGAGCTACCCGTGCAACCGCCACTTCGTCGCGGCCGCCGAGGCCTCGCCCGTGCTGCTGCCCACGACGGCCACGACACGCTTCCAGCCGAGCCTCGCGCAGATCGAGGCGGCCTGGGATGACAAGACCCGCGGCGTCGTGCTCGCCTCGCCGAGCAACCCGACCGGCACCTCGATTCCGCCCGCCGAGCTCGCCGCGATCCACGCGTTCGTGCGCGCGCGCGGCGGCGTGACCCTCGTCGACGAGATTTATCTTGGCTTAAGTTTCGACCGGCAATATGCCGGCTCCGCTCTGGCGCTCGGCGACGACGTGGTCTCGGTCAACAGCTTCTCCAAATACTTCGGCATGACGGGCTGGCGGCTCGGCTGGCTGGTGCTGCCCGAGGCGCTCGTCGGCGCGGTCGAGCGCCTCGCCCAGAACCTCTACATCTGCCCGTCGGCGCTGGCCCAGCACGCGGCGCTTGCCTGCTTCGAGCCGGACGCGCTCGCCGAGTACGAACGCCGCCGCGCCGAGCTCGCCGCGCGCCGCGACGTCGTCGTCGCCGAGCTCGCCGCGATGGGCCTGCCCGTGCCGGTCGTGCCCGACGGCGCGTTCTACGCGTGGATCGACGTCTCGGGCGTCACGACGAACAGCTGGGACTACGCGTTCGAGCTGATGAATAACGCCCAGATCGCGCTGACGCCGGGCCGCGACTTCGGCCGCGCCGAGCCCGAGCGCTGGATGCGCCTGTCCTTCGCCGGCCCGCTCGCCGATCTGCGCGAAGCGCTCGCGCGCTGGCGCGCCGTCCTGCCGCAGCGCGAGCTCGCGGGGGCCGCCGCATGAGCATGACGAACCCCCTGCCGCCCTTCGCCCACGGCATGCGCGTCTACTGGGAGGACACCGACGCCGGCGGCATCGTGTTCTACGCGAACTACCTGCGCTTCTTCGAGCGCGCGCGCACCGAATGGCTGCGCGCGGCCGGCTTCGAGCAGCACGTGCTGCGCGAGCGCACGAACCTGATCTTCGTCGTCGCGAGCACGAGCGTGCGCTACCTCGCGCCCGCGCGCCTCGACGACTGGCTCGAGGTCTCGGTCGAGCCGCGCGAGCTCGGCCGTGCGAGCATGGCGATCTTCCAGCAGGCGCGCCGCGGCGATCGCGTGCTCGCCGAAGGCGAGATCCGCATCGGCTGCATCGACGCGACGTCGTTCGCGACGCGCCGCATTCCCACCGAACTGACCGCCGCACTCCAAATTTCCGGGCCCGACGCAAAAACATGAACAACGACCTTTCCATCGTCTCGCTGATCCTGCACGCGAGCTTCGTCGTCCAGATCGTCATCACGCTGCTGCTGCTGGTCTCGCTCGCGAGCTGGACCGTGATCTTCGGCAAGCTGATCTCGCTGGGCCGCATCCGCCAGGGCAACGAGGCCTTCGAGCAGGAGTTCTGGTCGGGCAAGAACCTCAACGAACTGTTCAACGCGGTCGCGCAGCGCCTCAACGGCGCGCCGCTCGAGCGCATCTTCGCGTCGGGCATGCGCGAGTTCCTGAAGCTGCGCGAGAAGCGCGTCGCCGACGCGACGGCGATGCTCGACGCTTCGCGCCGCGCGATGCGCGCGAGCTTCCAGCGCGAGCTCGACGCGATGGAAAGCAATCTGTCCTTCCTCGCCTCGGTCGGCTCGGTCTCGCCCTATGTCGGCCTGTTCGGCACGATCTGGGGGATCATGCACGCGTTCGTCGGCTTCTCGGACGTGCAGCAGGTCACGCTCGCGACGGTGGCGCCGGGCATCGCCGAGGCGCTCGTCGCGACCGCGATCGGCCTGTTCGCGGCGATCCCGGCCGTGCTCGCCTACAACCGCTTCGCGCGCCAGATCGACCGCAGCGCGATCACGCTCGAGACCTTCATCGAAGAGTTCTCGAACATCCTCCAGCGCAACGCCGGCGGCTCGGAGAAACATTGACATGGCCGCCATCGCCTCCCGCGGCCGCGGCCGCCGTCGCACGATCAACGAGATCAATATGGTGCCCTTCATCGACGTGATGCTGGTGCTGCTGATCATCTTCATGGTCAGCGCGCCGCTGATCACCACGGGCGTCGTCGACCTGCCCAGCGTCGGCCGCGCGAAGGCCCAGCCGGCCCACGTGATCCACGTGACGATAGCCAAGGACGAGGCCTATTCGGTCAAGGTCGACGCGGGCAACGAGCAGTCGATCCCGGTCACCCAGCTCGCCCAGCTCGTCCAGCAGGCCCAGGCCGGCGACGCGACGACGCCCGTCGTGATCTCGGCCGACCGCACGGTCAAGTACGAGGCCGTCGTCAAGGCCATGGACGTGCTGCAGCGCGCGGGCGTCCAGCGCGTCGGCCTCGCGGTCAAGAACGTCGGCGGCTGAGGCAGGACTCCCGGGCATGAGCACCTTGCTTCATCGCATGCCGCAGGACCCGCTGCGGCCGCCGCAGGCCCCCGGCGTCGGCCGCGGCTTCGGCTTCGCGCTGCTCGCCCATGCCCTGCTCGTCGTGGCGCTGAGCCTCGGCGTGCACTGGCATACCCAGGAGCCGCCGGCCTTCGAGGCCGAGCTGTGGTCGGCCGTGCCGGTCGCCGCCGCGCCCAAGCCCGAGGAGCCGCCGCCCGAGCCGCAGCCCCAGCCGACGCCGCCGCAGCCGCCCCAGCCGAGCGCCGAGGAGCTCCAGGCCCAGCACGACGCCGAGATCGCCGTCGCCAAGGAACGCGAGAAGAAAAAGCAGGAACAGCTGCAGGCCGAGGCCAAGGCGCAGGAAGACGCGAAGCGCAAGCAACAGCAACAGGAGCAGGCGCAAAAGCTCGCCGCGCAGCAGCGCCAGCAACAGCAGCAGCAACAACAACTCCAGAAGCAGCAGCAGGCCAAGGCCGACAAGGAGGCCGCCGCGCGCGCCGACGCGCAGCGCCAGGCCTATCTGCGCCGCATCCAGGGCATGGCCGGCGCGACGGGCGACGCGAACGCGACGGGCACGGCCCAGCGCAGCAGCGGCCCGTCGGCGAGCTACACGGGCCGCATCATCGCGCGCATCAAGCCCAACATCATCTACAACGTCGGCGCGACCGACCCGCGCGCCGAGGTCCAGCTGCACGTCGCCCCCGACGGCACGATCATCAGCCGCAGCCTGACCCAGTCGAGCGGCGACCCCGAGTGGGACGCGGCCGTGCTGCGCGCGATCGACAAGACCGGCGTCCTGCCGCGCGACATCGACGGCAGCGTGCCGTCGGTCATCCTGATCGGGCTACGCCCGCACGAGTGAGCGGCTTGCGCGGCGCTCAGGCGGCGACCAGCAGCACGAGCGCGAGCGCGGCCGGCGCGGCCTGGACGAACAGGATCTTGCGGCTCACGGTCGCCGCGCCGAACAGGCCCGCGGCGATCACGCAGCCGAGGAAGAAGGCCTTGACCGTGAAGCCGCCGCAGCAGATCCCCCAGACGAGGCCGGCCGCGAGAAAGCCGTTGTAAAGCCCCTGGTTCGCGGCGAGCACCTTGCTGTCGCGCGCCTTCTCGGGCGTGAGCCGGAAGGTCTTGAGGCCGATCGGCTTGTCCCACAGGAACATCTCGAGCACGAGGAACCAGCAGTGCAGCAGCGCGACGAGCGCGGTGACGAGATTGGCGGCGAGGGGCATGGTGGCAGGATCGATGCTTGTTGTTGACGATACATGGCGGCTTGGGCTTCAGTGCGAACCGCCGCCGCCGCCGTCGCCGCCCCCGCAGGCATCACCGCCCACCCCGCAGGCATCGACGCCGCCGTGGGAGCCGTCGCCGAACGAAGCGCCGTGGTGACCGTCGTGCGCGGCGGAGGCGCCCGCGCCGCCGCCGAGCCAGCTCGCGACGTCGGTACCGCCGTCCGCGCCGGAGGCGGGGCGCCGGGACTTCAGCTGGGATTTCTGCGCGTGAGCGAGCAGCGCTGCAAGAAACAGCAGCAGGACGGCGATGGCGGCGATGCCGAGCCAGATGGGCATGGGGTCGGATCCGGTTCGTGGCAGACGTCGCGATCCTAGTGCAGCCGGGCGTGCACCGGCTCAGCGCGTTCCCGCGACCTCAGCGGCCTGCAAGGAAACGATCTTTTTCTTGTCACCGACGGCCTGACGCCCGACCTCCTCGAAGCCGAAACGCGCGTGGAAGCGCGCCGACGCCGGGTTCGGCGGCTCGACGTCGAACTCGCAGGTCACGCGCGGCACGCCAGCCGCGGCGGCCCTCGCGAACACGGCCTCGTAGAGCCGGCGGCCGAGGCCGGCCGCGCGCGCGGCCTCGGCGACGACGACGCGGTCGACATACAGGAAGCGCGGGTCGCGCGCCGCGAACCATTGGTAGTTGACGCTGTCGTAGTAGGCGCCCTCGCGGAACGCGAGGATGAACGCGGCGACACGGCCGTCGTCGGCCTCGACGACGAGGTGCACGGCCGACTCGGCGTGCAACGCGGCGAGACGCTCGGCCGACAAGGGGCTCAGGAATTGCACCGACGCTTCGTTCAGCGCAAGCACGGCCGGGTAGTCGGCCGGGGTCAGATCGCGGACGTTCATGCCCCCGATCATCGGCGCAATCGGCATGAGCTAGTGTGCGCCGCGCAACCAGGCCTCGGCGAGCGCGAGCTGCAGCCACGCCCCGAAGTCGAAGCCCTCGCCCGCCGCGTCGAGCGCGGCCGCGAGCGACGCGCCGTCAAGCAACGCGGCCATGAACGCCGCCGTGGCCGCGTCGACACGGCGCTGCTCGACCTGCCAGCCGCGCCGCCAGACGAGCAGCGGGCCGTCGCTCTGCGCAAGCACGGCCGCTCCGGGCGCGAGGCGCAGGTGCAAGGCCTCGGGCTCGGTCGTCGCAAGCCGGCCCAGCGACCCGGCGTCGAAAGCGTCGTCGGCCGCGCGCTCGGCGCAATGCGTGGCCCATTCGAGCCGCGCGAGGTCGGGCAGCGCGGGGTCCATGCCCGGCTGCGCGTCCAGGAAGGCGGCGAGCGCGCCGCCCCAGCAGCCGAGGTCGCCGTCGCGCGGCGGCTGGCGGCGCCAGAAGGTCCAGGCAAGCGCGTCGAACTCGGCGCCGAGCCGTTCGGCCAGGCGCGGGTACGCGCCCGCGAGCGCGCGCGCCGACAGCGCCTGCGCGTTGCCGCGGTAGGCCTGCAGGCCGCGCGCGAGGCCCATCGGCACGCCGCGGCGGCCGGCCAGCGCGGGGTGCGCAGGCAGCTCGCCGCGACCGAGGATCGCGGCGACGAAAGCCTCCTGGGCCGCACGTTGCGACGCGCTCATCGAAGCCCCCGTTGCACCGCGCGAACGCTCACGCGAGCGCCGCGGCGCACGACGCGATCAAGGCCGGCGCGGCCGCCCCCATCAGCGCGACCTCGTCGAGCAGCACGTCGAGCGCGGGCACGTCGGTGTCCCATTCGATCAGGCTCGGCACACGGCCGAAGCGCGCGAGCGCGTGGGCGTAGACGCGCCAGACCTCGGCGTGGACGCGGCTGCCATGGTCGTCGATGCAGATGTCGGCCAGCTCGGCGTGGCCGGCCAGGTGGATCTCGCCGACGCAGCCGGGGCGCAGCGCGTCGATCCACGCGCAGGCCTCGCGCGCGGCCGTCGCGATGTCGGCGCCCTCGTTGCGCGCGTTGACGACGAGGTTGTTCACGTCGAGCAGCAGGCCGCAGCCGCTGCGGCGCGTGAGCTCGTTGAAGAATTCGGGTTCGGCGAGCGTGTCGCCCTGCCAGCCCAGGTAGGCGCTGATGTTCTCGACGAGGATGGCGCGACCGAGCCGCGCCTGCACCTGCTCGACGTGGGTCAGCAGCGTCGCGAGGCTCGCCGCGTCGAACTGAATCGGCAGCAGGTCGCCGGCGTTGAGCCCCGAGCCGACCCGCGCGAAGCAGGCGTGGTCGGAGACGAAGCGCGGCTGCACGCGCTCGACCAGGCGCGCGAGCCGCTCGACATGGTCGGCGTCGATGCCGCAGGCGGCGCCGACCGAGAGCCCGACGCCGTGCAGGCTCAGCTCGTAATGGGCGCGCGCCTGCTCGAGCATGGCCGGCGCGGCACCGCCGGCGGCGAAGAAGTTCTCCGAGTGGACCTCGAGGAAGTCCAGCCGCGGGCGCTCCTGCAGCACCGCCGCGTAGTGCGGCGCGCGCCAACCCATGCCGAGCATCGCTTGCGCTTTCTTACGATTTACTTGAGCTTGGGCTCGAGGCTGCCGCCTTCCTTGGCGCAGGCGCCCTTGGCGACGTACTTCCAGTCTTCGGCCTGGTTGTCGGCCTTGGCCTGGCCCGCGCAGCCATGGCTGCCGGCCTTGCCCTGGCAGCCGTGGGCGGCCGCGCAGTCGTTGTGGCCGGCCTTGGCGATGCCGTAGCACTTCTCCTGGTCCGCCTTGTCGGCGGCCTGGGCCTGGCCGACGAGGCCCAGGGCCATGGCGGCGGCGATCGCGGAACTAACGACGTACTTGGTTTGCATGATCAAAGTCTCCTGAAGCGTTGAGAGGGAAGGAGCGCGCGCATCATGCGCCCGCCCGGGCTGTGTCGCAAGAAGGGTCGCTGTCCTTACACTGCGCGACGCGCGAGCCACGCGTCGAGCGACCAGCGCCCCGGCCCCCAGAGCAGCGGCGCGAGCGCGAGCGCGCCCCAGAGCTCGTGGCTGCGCAGCGCGGCCGGCGCGATGTCGGGCAGGCTCAGGGCCGCGATCACGTTGACGACGCTCAGGCCCGCGGCCGCGAGGCGGCTGCCGAGCCCGAGCACGAGCAGCGCCGGGAACAGCAGCTCGCCGCCCGCGCCCAGATAGGCCGCCAGGTCGGGCGGCAGCAGTGGCACGTGGTAGTAGTCCTCGAACAGCGCGAGCGTTGCGTCCCAGTCGCGCAGCTTGGTCAGCCCCGAGCTGATGAAGACGTCGGCGAGGTACAGGCGCGCGCCGAGCAGCGCGAGCGAGCGCACCTGCTCGTTCAGCGCCGCGAGCGGCGCGGCCATGCGCAGCGGCCGTTCCGTGCCCGGGTCGATCAGCGCACGGCCAAGCTGCCGCAGCGCACTGCGCAAATGGTTCATGACGATGTCTCCTGTGCGACCGATGCGCTCGATTTACTTCTTGAGCTTGGCCTTGGCCTCGTCCTCGCTCAGGCCCTTCATGTTCTTGCATTCGCCCTTGGGCACGTACTTCCAGTCGTCGGGCGCGCCGTTGGCCGTGGTCTGGCCCGCGCAGGCATGGCTGCCGCTCAGGTTCGCGCAGTCGTTCTGGCCGGCCTTCGCGATGCCGAAGCATTTCTCGTGCGGCGCCTTGTCGGCGGCCTGGGCCTGGGCGACGAGGCCCAGCGCGAGCGCGCTCGCGAGCGCCGAAGTGATCAGGGTCTTGTGCTGCATGGGGTTCTCCATTCGGGTTGTGGTTCGCGAGCAAAGCGCTCACGGCTCGTCTGTCGGGGCCGGCTGCCGAGTCCTTACACTTGCGCCCCAAATGACGAGCGCCGACTTCAGCTCCCAACTCGAAACCCTGCGCCCGCAGCTGCTCAAGTATGCGCGGTTGCAGCTGCGCAACGAAGCCTGGGCCGAGGACGCGGTCTCCGAGACCCTGCTCGCCGCGCTCGAGAAGCCGCAGGCCTTCGCCGGCCAGTCGCAACTCAAGACCTGGCTCGTCGGCGTGCTGCGCCACAAGCTCGTCGACCAGATCCGCCGCAACTGCCGCGAGATGTCGCTGACGGCCGAGGATGGCGAGGACCTCGACGAGCTGATGTTCAAGCCCGACGGCCATTGGGCCGAGACGCCGGCCGACTGGGGCGACCCCGAGCAGACGCTGCGCCAGGTCGAGTTCATGCGCGTGCTCGAGGCCTGCGTCGAGCAGCTGCCGGGCCAGCAGGGCCGGCTGTTCATGATGCGCGAGTGGCTCGAGCTCGATTCGACGGAGATCTGTAAGGTGCTCGGCATCAGCTCGACCAATCTGTGGGTCATGCTGCACCGCGCGCGTCTGCGCCTGCGCGACTGCCTGCAGGCCCATTGGTTTTCTTCCGGACAAGCTTCGTGAAACTGATCCGTACCTGCCGCGAAGTCACCGAACTCGCGCTGCGCGCCGAGGACATGCGTCTGTCCGTCGGCGAGCGCCTCGCCGTGCGCCTGCACCTGCCGATCTGCAAGGCCTGCACGCGCTTCCAGGCCCAGCTCGCGCTGATGCGCCGCGCCAGCGCGCAATGGCGCCGCTATAGCGAGCAGGCCGAGGACTGAGACGCTGCTCAGGCGATCGTGCCGGCGCTGAAGCGCACGGCGTCGGCGCTCGCGTCCGTCTCGAGCGCGAGCACGAGCGCCAGACGCACGCCGTCGATCATCTGCGCGAGCGCCATGCTCGGCGCCGGTTCGCGCGCGGCCTGCTCGGGCAGGCAGGGCAGGTGCATGAAGCCGCTCTTCGCGCCCTGCCCGGCCAGGCCGTGCTGGAGCGCGTAGAACACCGCGTTGCACACATAGCTGCCGGCCGTGTACGACAGCCCGGCCGGGTGGCCGGCCGCGCGCAGGCCCGCGACCATGGGCTTGAGCGGCAGGGTCGAGAAATACCCGTCCGGGCCGCCCACGGTCACCGGCTCGTCGATCGGCTGGGCGCCCGCGTTGTCGGGAATGCGCGCGTCGATCAGGTTGACGGCGACGCGCTCGAGCGAGAGCTCGTGGCGCCCGCGCGCGAGGCCCAGGGCCAGCGCGACGGCCGGCCGCGTCTCGCGCAGCGCCGCGTCGAGCGCCGCGACGGCCGGGCCGAACGCGCAGGGCAGGCGGCGCGAATGCACGCGCACGCCGGGCGCGAGTTCGCCGCCAAGGCGCTGCGCGACCTCCCAGCTCGGGTTGATCGACTCGCCGCCGAAAGGCTCGAATCCGGTCAGAAGGATATTGATGCTCATGCAAACTCGACTCCGTTGCGTGCCTGCGCCGCCACGCTCGGGCCCGCGCGGGGCCCGCGCCCGTGATCTTTTCATGTTACCGGTGCTAACGTCCTGCTCACTCGTAGGGATGTTTGCCCTTAGGATGCGTGAAACGGTCGCTACGGCCACCGCGTGAACACGGAGAAGACCCCGATGCCCGATCTGTCAGCCCCGCTGGAATGGCCTCACGCCACGGCCAAGCCGCGCGGCGAGCCCGCCGTGCGAGGCGCTGAAGCCGGCCCTTTTGCGTGGCCGACCCCGCCGTTCGCCTGCTACCCCCAGCCGGCCGCGCAGACGGTCCCCGAGCCCTGCGAGATCCTCGGCCTCAACAACGCGCGCAACGCCGGCCACGTGATCCTGATCGCGGCCGAGGAGCGCGTAGCTCAGATCAACGTCCCGCCCGCGCGCAACGCGATGCCGCTGAAGTTCAGCCAGTTCCGCGCGCTCAAGCTGCTGCGCCCGCTCAAGCTGCTGCCGCAGCCCGAGAAAGGCGCGCTGAACTTCGACGAACGCCCGCGCAGCCACTTCAAGCTGCGCTTCCACGGCGGCGGCGAAATGAAGGGCCAGACCGTCGGCTTCGTGCAGGACGAGATGGGCCTGTTCCTGTTCCCCCCGCTGTCCGACAAGGACGACGCGGTGCTGCGCGTGTTCATCCCGGCCGAGGTACTCGAGAGCTTCGAGGTCGGCGAGCGCCTCGGCGACATGCTCGTCAAGGACAAGCTCGCGACGCCCGAGCAGATCGAAGACGCGGCCAACGAGCAGGCCGACCTGCGCCAGCGCCGCGTCGGCGACATCCTCGTCGCGCGTCAGATCGTCACGGCCGCCCAGCTCGTGCAGGCGATCGAGCAGCAGGCCAAGATGCCGATGGTGCGCATCGGCGAGGCCCTGCTCGCGATGGAGCTGATCACCCAGGCCGACCTCGACGACGCGCTCGCCCAGCAGCGCCTCGACCGCTCGGTGCCGCTCGGCGAGCTGCTCGTGCGCAAGGGCGTCGTGTCGCGCCAGGCGCTGCAGTCGGCGCTCGCGCGCAAGATGGGCTACCCGCTCGTCGACGTCGAGAGCTTCGAGGTCGAGCCCGACGCGGTCGCCAAGGTGCCGTTCGCCGTCGCCAAGCGCCTCGAGGTGCTGCCGCTCGTGCTGCGCGACGGCCGCATGTTCGTCGCCATGGAAGACCCGACGCGGCGCGTCGCGCTCGAGGAGATCGAGTTCATCGCCCAGCTCAAGGTCACGCCGACGCTCGCGAAGATCGGCGCGCTCCAGTACGCGATCCCGAACGCCTACGAGCGCTTCGGCCACGACGCCGGCGCGCGCACCCACGACACCATCCCCGGCCTCAACTTCGACTTCGCGAACGAGACCTCTGGCACGCTGATGGAGACGCTCGAGCGCGACAGCGCCGAGGACGCCGCCAAGGACGAAGACGACAAGGCGATCGAGCAGAGCGACAACTCGCTCGTGCGCCTGATCAACTCGATGATCATCGAAGCGCATGTCCAGCACGCGTCGGACATCCACATCGAGTGCCAGCCGGGCAAGGAAAAGGTCCGCGTGCGCTTCCGCAAGGACGGCGTGCTCAAGCAGCACCTCGAGCTGCCGCACACCTACCGCAACGCGATGATCGCGCGCATCAAGATCATGTGCGACCTCGACATCTCCGAGCGCCGCAAGCCGCAGGACGGCAAGATCAACTTCGCGCGCTTCTCCTCGCAGCACAAGCTCGAGCTGCGCGTCGCGACGATCCCGACCAACAACGGCCTCGAGGACGTCGTGATGCGCCTGCTCGCGTCGAGCAAGCCGCTGCCGCTCGACAAGATCGGCCTGACGCCGGCCAATTTCGCAAAGCTGACCGAAGCCGTGCAGCGCCCTTACGGCATGGTGCTTTGCGTCGGCCCGACGGGTTCGGGCAAGACGACGACCCTGCACTCCGCGCTCGGCTACATCAACACGCCCGATCGCAAGATCTGGACGGCCGAGGACCCGGTCGAAATCACCCAGACCGGGCTGCGCCAGGTCCAGGTCAACCCGCGCATCGAGTGGACTTTCGCGAAGGCGCTGCGCGCCTTCCTGCGCGCCGACCCGGACGTGATCATGGTCGGCGAAATCCGCGACGAAGAGACCGCCGAGATCGCCGTCGAGGCCTCGCTGACGGGCCACCTCGTGCTCTCGACGCTGCACACGAACAGCGCGCCCGAGACCGTCACGCGCCTGCTCGACATGGGGCTCGACCCGTTCAACTTCGCCGACTCGCTGCTCGCGATCCTGGCCCAGCGCCTCGTGCGCCGGATCTGCGCGAGCTGCCGCGTCGCGACGACGATGCCCGACGCCGAGGTCGACGAGTTCCTCGACGACTACCTGCACGCGTTCCCGGCCGAGACGCGCCCGGAGCGCCAGGCGCTGCGCGACGACTGGACGGCCAGGTACGGCGACCAGGGCAAGCTCGTGCGCTACCGCAGCCCCGGCTGCGCGAAATGCGAGAACACCGGCTTCAAGGGCCGCGCGGGCCTGCACGAGCTGATGACGGTCAGCAAGGGCCTGCGCCGCCAGATCCAGACCGGCGCGCGCGCCGAGGAGCTCGCCCACACGGCCCTGCTCGAAGGCATGCGCACGCTGCGCCAGGACGGCATCGAGAAGGTTTTGGCCGGCGTGACCTCGATCGAGGAAGTCCGCGCCACGAGCAATTCCTGAGCGAGCCGGTCGCCCATGGGGCGGACCCTGCTTGCCAGCCGCCCGCCAAGTAGCGATAGTCGCCCGAGCAAGCCGGCGACCGATCCGGCGCTATTGCGGGGAGCAGCAATGACACAGGTTCCGGCCGCGCCCGTGGGCGGCGCGTCGCAACGCGTGTTCGCCGGCGAGCAGCATGCTCAGGCGATCAGCGAGTCGCATCTGCGCAGTGCGGCCTTCGGGCTCGCGCCGACCGACCCGCCGGACCTCCAGCTGATCGCCCCCGACCAGCTCCAGGACGCCCGCGAGCGCAGCGCGCGCCTGTGCGCCCAGGCCCTGCCCGTGATGGAGCTGCTCTACGAGCAGCTCACGCATGCGCAGAGCATGGTCGTGCTGACCGACGCGAGCGGCGTCATCCTGCACGCGCTCGGCGACGACGGCTTCATGGAGCGCGCCGGGCGCGTCGCGCTCGCGCCGGGCGCGCGCTGGGCCGAGGCCGACAAGGGCACGAACGGCATCGGCACGGCGCTCATGACCGAGCGCCCGACGCTCGTCCACGGCCAGGACCATTTCCTGCGCGCGGCCCAGTTCCTGACCTGCTCGGCCGCGCCGATCTTCAACCACAAGGGCGCCCTGCTCGGCGTGCTCGACGTCTCGGGCGAGCGGCGCTCCTATCACCCGCATACGCTCGCGCTCGCGAGCATGTCGGCGCGCCTGATCGAGAGCCAGTGGTTCGCCGACAAGTTCCGCTGCCAGCTGCGCCTGCGCTTCCACACCAACCCGGCCGCGCTCGGCACGCTCCAGGAGGCCGTGCTCGCGATCGACGACGAGGGCCATGTGCTCGGCGCGAACCGCCAGGCGCTCGAGCTCATGAACGCGAACGCGGCGATGCTGCGCCGCCACGGCGTGCAGGCGCTGTTCGACGTCGACATCGGCACCCTGCTCGCCCACGCCGAGCAGCAGCCCGACGAGCCGCTCGTGCTCGGCTTCGGCGCGCCGGCCGTGCCGGTCCACGTCAAGCTCGTGCCGGGCCTGCGCAGCGGCCGCCTCGCCGAGGACAGCGCGTTCGACCATTTCGCCGAGAGCCACCCGATGCCGCTGATGACGCCGGCGCCGATGCTGTCCCCGCGCGAGGCCGCGCGCAGCCAGGCCGAGCGCATGACGACGCTGCGCGAAGCCGAGCTGCGCACGATCCAGACGGCCGTCCAGGCCTGCGGCGGCAACCTCTCGATGGCGGCGCGCCAGCTCGGCATCGGCCGCAGCACGCTCTACCGCAAGATCAAGGAAGCGGGGCTCGCGTCGCTGTGAGCGCCGGCAGGCGCAGCACGCCGAGCGCGAGCGCCGTGCCGACGAGCACGACGGCGCAGCCCGCGAGCATGCGCGGCGCGAACGCCTCGCCGAGGACGACGGCGCCCCATAGCAGCGCGAACACCGGGATCAGGAAGGTCACGGCGATCGTGTTCGTCGGCCCGACGCGCTGCATGAGCCGGAAGTACAGGATGTAGGCGACCGAGGTGCACAGCAGCGCGCGCGACGAGCGCGCCCCACAGCGGCGTCGTCGCGTTGAGGATGCTCGACAGCCCGGCCGTGATCGACTGCGCCGCGTACGAGAAGCGCACGAAGGGCTGCGCGTTGTTGAGCAGGCCCAGCACGAACAGCGCGCGCCACTCGCGGCGCAGCTCGGCCAGGCCGACGCGCCGCGCGAGCAGCGGCAACAGGGCCAGCCCGGCGAGGCCGACGCGCAGCCAGGCCATGCTCAAGGCGCCGAAGTCGTGGGCGCCGAGGCGCATGAACAGGAACGAGGCGCCCCAGATCGCCGCGAGCACGAGCAGCTCGCCGATGTCGAAGGCCTTCAATGCAGGACCTCCACGCCTTCGAGCGTCAGGAGCGCCTGCTTGCGCGGCAGGCCGCCCGCGTAACCGGTGAGCCCGCCGTCGGCGCCGAGCACGCGGTGGCACGGCACGACGATGCTGATCGGGTTGCGGCCGACGGCCGCGCCGACGGCGCGCACGGCGCTCGGCCGCCCGAGCCGGGCCGCGAGCGCGCCGTAGGTCAGCGTCGCGCCCGCGGGGATCGCGACGAGGGCGAGCCAGACGTCGCGCTGGAACGGCGTGCCGGCCGGGTCGATATCGCGCAGCAGGACCGGGTCGAACGCGGCGCCCTTGAAGTAACGCGCAAGCGCCGCGGCAAGGCGCTCGAACAGCGGGTCGGCGCCCGTCGGCGCGTCGAGCGCGCCCGGGTGGTGGCGCTGGCCGTCGAACCACAGGCCCGACAGGCCCCGACGGCTGCGCGCCGCGAGCAGCGGGCCGAGCGGCGTGTCGATGCGGGTCTGAAGAATATGGTGAGAGGTATTCATGCGGTTCTCCAGCAATGCAGGACAGCGTAGCTGCGGTAGGGGCGGAAGCGTTCGGCCGCGGCCGCACAGTCGCGCGGCGCGAGCGGCTTCGCGCGGTCGGCGCTGAGCACGCGGCGCAGGACGATGTCGGCGGCCGGCCACGCGTCGGGCCAGGACCAGCCGCGCATCAGCATGTACTGGGCCGTCCACGCGCCGAGGCCAGGCAGCGACTCGAGCTCGGCCTGGGCCGCCGCCATGTCGCCATGACCGGCTGCGAAGCGCAACGTCGGCCAGCGGCGCGCGAGCTCGATGATCAGCTCGGCGCGGCGCCGGATGATGCCGAGCTCGGCGACCTGGCTGACCTCGGCGCCGGCCAGCTGCGCCGGCGTCGGGAACGCCCGGCTCAGGCCCGCCGGCGCGTCGGCCGCGGCGGGCGCGCCGAAGCGCGTGACGAGGCGCGCCGCGAGCGTGCGCGCGGCCGCGACCGTGACCTGCTGGCCGAGCACGGCGCGCAACGCGAGCTCGAAGCGGTCGACGCAGCCGGGCAGGCGCAGGCCCGGCGTCGCGTCGGGCCCGAGCACGGCCGCGATCGCGTCGGGGTCGGCGTCGAGGTCGAGCCAGTCGCGCAGGCGCGGCAGGAGGCGGCCGACCTCGGGCCACAGCGTCGGCGCGAGTTCGACGCGGACCTGGCCCGGCGTCGCGAAGTCGGCGACGAGCCAGCCCGCGCCGTGGACGCGGGCGATGCGCCGCGCCGCCATGTCGACATGTTCGACGCCCGGGATCGCGCGGACCTGGACGAACGCAAGCAGGCCACCGGCGTCGTAGGGCGTGCGGTACGCGAGGCGCAGATCGGGCGCCGCCCCGCGCACGGGCTCGGCCTGGCCGCGCCGCAACGCGCCGGGCTGGAGCCGGTAATGCTCGACGAAGGCCGCGTTGAAGCGACGCAGGCTGCCGAAGCCGGCCGCGGCCGCGACCTCCGTCATCGGCCAGTCGCTGTCGACGAGCAGTTGCTTGGCCAGCAGCAGGCGGCGCGTCTGTTCGTACTGGAGCGGCGTGACGCCGTGGACCTTGAGGAAGATGCGCCGCAGGTGGCGGTCCGTGATGCCGAGCCGCGCCGCGACGGTCGCCATCGACGCGCCGCCGCCCGCGTCGATCAGGGCCGCGGCCTCGCGGGCGAGCGTGTCGGCCGCGTCCATGGCGCTCCAGCGCCGGCCCGGGGCGAGCTCGGGCCGGCATTTGAGGCAGGGGCGGAACGCGGCAGCCTCGGCCTGGGCCGGGCTCGCGAAGAAACGGCAGTTCGCGGCGCGCGGCGTGCGCACGCGGCAGATCGGCCGGCAGTAGATGCCCGTCGACGTCACGCCGACGAAGAAGCGGCCGTCGAAGCGCGCGTCGCGCGCCACCAGGGCCGGGTAGCAGGTCGTCGGGTCGAGGGCGGCATCCATGGGTCCATCTTAGGACCCGTGGCAGCGCAGGACTCGCCGGATCCGGACCTGTAGATGCGCCGGCGTTCAGCGAGCTCGGGCGGTCAGGTAGCTGCGCTCGAGGCGGGCGACCGTCCCGTCCGCCACGAGCTCGCGGTAGGCCTGGACCCAACGTTGCGCCTCGGCCTCGTCGCATTGACGCGAGGCCACCATGAAAAGGTCCACCGTGTCGAGGGACAGGCCCGGACGGATCGCGTCGGCGCCCTCGCCGCGCGCGCGCAGGTAGAAGCCGAACATCTCGTCGGCCGCGTAGACGGCGTCGACGATGCCGCGGTCGAGCAGGCGCAGCAGGTCGCCGTAGTCGGCCGCCGGGACGAGCGTCGTGAAGCCGAGCGCCGCGAGCGACTGGGCCGCGGCCGCCCCGCGCATGATGCCGACACGCAGTTTGCGCAGCGTCTCGAGCCTGTCGATGGCGACGCCGGCCTTCGCGAAGAACGTGATGCGCGTCCGGCCGAGCGGAACGAGCCAGCGGTAGTCGCTCTCGCGCTCGGGCGTGCGCGCGAGCGGGAACAGGCCGACGTCGGCGTTTTCACGGAGCATGCGCACGGCGCGCGCCCAGGGGTAGTAGTCGATCCGGGCCTCGCGCTGCAGGCGCTGGCCCATCGCGACGGCGAGCTCGTACGCGAGCCCGCGCGGCACGCCGCCCTCGCGCCACGCGTAGGGCGGCAGGTCGGACGCGACCCAGTGCAGCGGCTGAGCCGGCGCCGCGGCCTCGGCGCCGCAGCCCGGCCGCATCAGCGCGAGCAGCGGGCTCGCGAGCCCGGCCGCCAGAAGACGTCTCTTGCGCATGACCGAACTGTAACCAACGCGTTCCTGTCAGGCCACAGGCGTCACGCGCCGAGCCTTGCGCCCTGCCTACAATGCCGGCCAACCCAGCTGACAGCCCGTCAAACCCCATGCAAGTTGCCGCCTCCATCTTCAAGGCCTACGACATCCGCGGCGTCGTCGGCCAGACCATCGACGAGACCTTCGCCGAGCACCTCGGCCGCGCGTTCGGCACCGAGGCCGTGCGCCTTGGTGAAAAGGCGATCGCCGTCGGCCGCGACGGCCGCCTGTCGGGCCCCGGCCTCGTCGCGGCCCTGATCCGCGGCCTGCAGTCGACCGGCCTCGACGTCGTCGACATCGGCGCCGTCACGACGCCGATGCTCTATTACGTCGCCGCGACGCGCGCCAAGCATGGCTGCAGCTCGGGCATCCAGGTCACGGGCAGCCACAACCCGAAGGACTACAACGGCTTCAAGATGGTCCTGCAGGGCGCGGCCGTCTACGGCGAGCAGATCCAGGGCCTCAGGCGCCGCATCGAGGCCGAGGACTACGCCCGGGGCGCGGGCCGCGTCGCCGCCATGGACATCCTCGCCGAATACACCCACCGCGTCGTCAGCGACTGCAAGCTCGCGCGGCCGATGAAGGTCGTCGTCGACAGCGGCAACGGCATTCCGGGCGCGAGCGCCCCGGCGATCCTGCGCGCGCTCGGCTGCGAGGTCATCGACATCTTCAGCCGCGTCGACGGCGACTTCCCGAACCACCATCCGGACCCCTCGCGCCCCGAGAACCTCGAGGACCTCAAGCGCATCGTCCACGCCTGCGACGCCGAGCTCGGCCTCGCGTTCGACGGCGACGGCGACCGCCTCGGCATCGTCACGAAGGACGGCGAGATGATCATGCCGGACCGCCAGATCATGCTGCTCGCGGCCGACATCCTCTCGCGCAACCCTGGCGCCGAGATCATCTACGACGTCAAGTGCACGCAGCGCCTCGCGCCGTGGATCCGCGAGCATGGCGGCCGCCCGCTGATGTGGATGACCGGCCATTCGCTCGCGAAGGCCAAGCTCAAGGAAACCGGCGCGCCGCTCGCGGGCGAGCTGTCGGGCCATATCTTCTTCAACGAGCGCTGGTACGGCTTCGACGACGCGATGTACACGGCCGGCCGCATGCTCGAGATCCTGTCGCGCGCGGCCGACCCGAGCGCCGTCCTCAAGGCCCTGCCGAACAGCTTCAACACGCCCGAGCTCAACGTGCCCTGCGCCGAGGGCGAGCACCACGAGGTCGTCAGGCAGCTCAAGGCGATCGCCGAGTTCCCGGGCGGCGAGATCACGACGATCGACGGCGTGCGCGTCGACTATGCCGACGGCTTCGGCCTCGTGCGCCCGTCCAACACGACGCCCGTCCTCGTGCTGCGCTTCGAGGGCCACACGGCCGAGGCGCTCGCGCGCATCGAGCACGACGTGCTCGCCCAGCTCAAGCGCGTGAAGCCCGACGCGACCTTCGCCGCGCCGGCCCATTGACGCGCCCCGGTCGCTTTTTCTTGAAACAGGCGCTCGCGCTCTGGCTCTACGGCGCGCTGCTGCGCCTCGTCACGCCGCTCTACCTGCTCAGGCTGTGGCGGCGCGGCGCGGCCGAGCCGACCTACCGCAAGCGCCTCGGCGAGCGCCTCGCGCTGTACGGCGCGTGCACGCCGCCCGCGCGCGGCTGGCTGTGGATCCACGCCGTCTCGCTCGGCGAGACGCGCGCGGCCGCGCCGCTCGTGAAGGCGCTGCGCGAGCGCCGGCCCGACGTGCGCGTGCTGCTCACGTGCAGCACGGCGACGGGCCGCGAGGCCGGCGTCGAGCTCCTGCGCGACGGCGACGCGCAATGCTGGCTGCCTTTCGACACGCCGGGCGCCGTGCGGCGTTTTCTCGCCCACTGGCGGCCCGCCGTCGGCGTGATGATGGAGACCGAGATCTGGCCGCAGCTGCTGCGCGCGGCCGAGCGTGCGCGCGTGCCCGTCGTGCTCGCGAACGCGCGGCTGTCGGCCAAGAGCGCACGCCAGGGCGAGCGCTTCGGCGCCCTGCTCCACCCGGCCGGCCGGCGCCTCGCGCTCGCGCTCGCGCAGTCGGGCGCCGACGCCGAGCGCATCCGCGCGGCCGGCGTCGCCCGCGTCGAGCTGACCGGCAACCTCAAGTACGACCTCCAGCCCGAACTGCGCCTCGTCGAGCGCGGCCAGGCGTGGCGCGCTGCGCTGGCGCGCCCCGTCCTGCTGTTCGCCGTGTCGCGCGAGGGCGAGGAGGCCCTGCTGCTCGAGCGCTGGCGCGCTCTGCCCGCGGCCGGGCGGCCGCTGCTCGTCATCGTGCCGCGCCACCCCCAGCGCTTCGACGAGGTCGCGGCCCTGCTCGAAGGCGCGGGCCTCGCGCTCGCGCGGCGCAGCCAATGGGGCGAAACGCCGCCAGACACGGCGCTGCGGGCCGACGCCTGGCTCGGCGACTCGATGCGCGAGATGCCGCTGTACTACGGCCTCGCCGACGTGGCCCTGCTCGGCGGCAGCTTTGCGCCGCTCGGCGGCCAGAACCTGATCGAGGCGGCCGCCTGCGGCTGCCCGGTCGTCATGGGCCCGCATACCTTCAACTTCGCCGAGGCCGCCGAGCTTGCGCACGCGGCCGGCGCGGCCGAGCGCGTCGCCGACCTGGCCGCGGCCGTGCCGGCGGGCCTGCGCCTGTGCGCCGACCCGGCCGCGCGCGCGGCCGCGAGCACGGCCGCCCAGGCCTTCGCGAGCGCGCACCGCGGCGCGGCCGCGCGCATGGCGGAACGGATCGTGCGCGTGATGGACGGCTGCCCGGGCTGCGCCGACGCGAGCGAGGGCTGGGCGCCGTTCGCCTGAAGCGCGGCGGCGCGCCGCGACCGGATCGCGGCCCTAGCGGTAGAAGGCCTCGACCGCGCCCTTGAGCTTGACGCACAGCGGGCGACCCTTGCGGTCGAGCGACTTGCCTGCCGGGACCTTGATCCAGCCTTCGCTGATGCAGTATTCCTCGACGTCGTGCCGCTCCCGGCCGTTGAAGCGGATGCCGACCTCGTGCTCGAACACGGCGGCGACGTGATGGGGGCTGCGCGGGTCGACGCTCAGGTGGTCGGGCAGCGGCGGGCGCGGGGCGGCGGAAGAAGTGGATGCGTCTGTCATGGCGCCGGATTGTCCCACCACGGCCGCCGCATTTTTGTCGGGTCGCCATGCAGGTTCGTCTGCCCCGCCTTGCACTTCGTCCGAAGTCGCTGGGAAGCGCGGGCGGGTCTCCCTAAGGTTGCGCCATCCCAGCCACCGAACGGAAGAAGGCTCAAGATGAAGAACGCCCGCCCCCTCGCGACCGCCCTCGCCAGCGCCGCCGCCCTGCTCGCTGCCGCCACGGCCGCCGCCCAGACGCCCACCGCCGAGCTGCCGCGCATGGTCAGCGTCGCGACGCCGCGCGGCGACGCCCGCGCGCTATGCCCCGACGTCGACGACGAACTCGAGGACGCGCTCGCGGCGACCGTGCGCGAGCGCGCCGAGCCGGCCGTGATCGACGTACGATTCCAGGTCCAGAACGGCCGTGTCGGCGCCGTCGACCTTGGCGCCGGCCCGCTCGCGTACCGGCGCCTGATCCGACGCACGATCCACGGCCTGAGCTGCGACAGCGGCGACACGAAGCGCTACACGGTCAGCCTGCGCGTGCAGATCCAGGACGCGCCCGGCGCGCCGGCCGTCGCGCTGCAGGCAGGCACCGTCGTCGCGCGCGCCGACCTGAACTGACCGGAAAGCACCGCATGGCATGAGCAGTACGGCGAACGACGGCGACACGCAGGCCCCACGCGCGAGCGCGCGGGCCGGCGCACGCCTGGGCTGGCTGCCGCCGGGCGGCCTGCTCAGCGTCGGCGGCGCCGCCGCCTCGTGGTGGCTCGCCGCCGGCCTGCTCGGCGCCGTCAGCATGGCGCGCGAACATATCTCGTGGTTCGTCTCGCAGGAGCATCTCTGGCACCTGCACCGGCTCGTCGCGCTCGGCGTGTCGTGGGCCGCGCACACGTTCGCGGCGGCCGCGATCCTCGCCGCCGTCGACCGCCAGTTCCGCCGCGCCGGCGCGGGCCAGAGCCCCCCGCCGCGGCGCCTGAGCGCGGCCGCGCTCGGCGCGACCCTGTTCGCTTGGGCCGTCGAGGCGCTCTACGGCCTCGCGCGCAGCGTCGTCTACGCGCAGGGCCATGCCTACGAGCCGCTGCTGTTCTTCGCCGTCTACAACCTCACGCTGTGCGGCCTGGTCCTGCTCGTCTACACCCAGGCCGCACGCGGCCAGCGCGCGGCCGCCGCGCTCGAGGACCTGCAGGTCAACGAGGCGCGGCTCGCGCGCGAGCTCAGCACGGCCCAGCTGCAGGTGCTCAAGGCGCAGATCGAGCCGCATTTCATCTTCAACGTGCTCGCCAACGTGCGGCGCCTGATCCGCACCGACCGGCGCGCGGCCGACGCGCTGCTCGGCGACATGCTGCGCTACCTCGAGCAGGCGCTGCCGGCCCTGCGCGAGGAGCGCTCCGACCTCGGCCGCGAGCGCGAGCTCGTGGGCGCGTTCCTCGCGATCCACCAGGTCCGCATGGGCGGGCGGCTGCGCTACACGGTCGACATCCCCGACGCGCTGAGCGGCCAGCCGCTGCCCGCGATGGCCCTGCTCACGCTCGTCGAGAACGCGCTCAAGCATGGCCTGAACCCGCTCGTCGAGGGCGGCAGCATCGCCGTCGCCGCGCTGCGCGCCGACGGCCGCGTCGAGCTCAGCGTCGCCGACACGGGCCGCGGCATGGGCAGCGGGCTCGGCCACGGCACGGGCCTCGCGAACCTGCGCGCCCAGCTGCGCCTGATGTTCGGCGCCGCTGCCTCGCTGCAGCTTTCGGTCAACGAGCCGCGCGGCGTCGTCGCGACGCTCGTCATGCCCTCGCGCACGGAGGGCCGGCCATGAGCGTCGCCATGCTGCGCGAGCACGTGCGCGCGACGGCGGCCGAATGGGACGGCCGGCACATGCTCTGGGCCGCGGCCCTCGGCTGGCTCGCCATGTTCGACATGGGCGGCCTGCTGATCTGGGGCCACGACCTGCCGCAGGTGATGCGCGCGTGGCTCTACAACGCGCTGCAGTTCGGCGTGCCCTATGTGTTCCTCGTGCGCCTGAGCGAGCGCGCGATCGCGGCCGGCCTGGTCACGCCGCGCGTGTTCCTCGGCGTGACGCTGCTCGTGCCGCCGCTCGGCACCTGGGTCGGCGGCCCGCTGCTCCACCCCTTGTTCGGCGGCGGCGAGGGCTGGACGCGCATCGACGACCTCGACCTCTGCGCGAGCCGCCTGCTGACGTTCGCGTTCGCGAGCCTGCTCTACCTGAGGTGGCGCGAGCAGCAGGCGCTGCTCGCCGAGCTCGGCCGCGCGGCGCTCGAGCGCGAGCGCGTCCAGCAGGAAGTGCAGACGGCGCGCCTGCTTGCGCTGCAGGCGCGCGTCGACCCCGAGTTCCTGTTCGCGACGCTCGGCCGCGTGCGCCGGCGCATCAAAGAGCCGGGTCCGGCCGCCGAGCACCTGCTCGGCCACCTGATCGCCTTGCTGCGCGCGCTCCAGCCCGGCGCCGACCTGCGTGCGTCGACGCTGGGCCGCGAGCTGCAGCTGCTGCGCGCGTTCGGCCGTGCGGCCGAGATCGAAGCGCTCCAGGCCGGCCGGATCGATTACGAGGTCGCGCCGCGCCTGGACGGCGCCCGGCTCGCGCCGCTCGTACTGCTGCCGCTGCTGCGCGGGCTCGCGGCCGCGGTGCCGTCGCAGCGCTGGGCGCTCGCGGCCCAGGAACGCGACGGCCGGCTCGTGCTCGCGCTGCGCGCGCGCGTGCCGGTCGGTGCCGGCACCGCCGCGGCGCTCGGCGCCGCCGAGTTCGGCGCGCTGCGCGAACGCCTCGTCGTGACCCACGGCGCGAGCGCGCGCCTCGACCTCGTCGGCGCCCCGGACCTCGGGCTGCGCATCGACGTCCCGCTGCAACTCGCGGCCGCACCGGCCGCGGGCGAAGATCCGAGGGAAGAAGATGAAGACCAAGACCCGCGCCCTGATCGCTGAGGACGAGCCGCTGCTCGCCGCCGAAATCCGCGAGGAGCTGCAGCTGCTGTGGCCCGAGATCGAGTTCTGCGCGACGGTCCACGACGGCCGCGCGGCGCTCGCCGCGGCCGAGGCCCAGCACCCCGACATCGTGTTCCTCGACGTGCAGATGCCGGGGCTCGACGGGCTCGAGGTCGCGCAGCTGCTCGGCGCGAGCGCGCATATCGTGTTCATCACGGCGCACGACCAATACGCGGTGCAGGCCTTCGACGCGGGCGCCGTCGACTACCTGCTCAAGCCGCTCGACACGGCGCGGCTCGCGCGCGCCGTGCGCCGCCTCAAGGGCCGCATCGCCCAGCCGCCGGCCGACCTGAGCCGCCTGCTCGAGACGGCGCGCGCGGCAGAGCCCGAGCCGGCGGCCGAGCCGCCGCTGCACTGGATCACCGTGCAGATCGGCCGCGAGCTGCGCCTGATCACGGTCGACGACATCTGCTACTTCCGAGCCGACAACAAATACGTGGCCGTCGTCACGGCCGAGGGCGAGGCGCTGATCAGCAAGCCGCTCAAGGAGCTCGCCGCGCGCCTCGACCCGGCGCTGTTCTGGCAGGTCCACCGCAGCACGATCGTCAACGTCAACGCCGTGCGCAGCGTCACGCGCGGCCCCGCCGGCAAGCTCGACCTGCACCTCAAGCACCGGCCGGAGCGGCTCGAGGTCAGCGCGAGCTATGCGCATCGGTTCAGGGAGATGTGAGCGGGCTCGGCGACGTTGATCTCAAGTCCGGCAAGTCCCCGCCTCGGTTTGCACGCGTTCGGCGGGGCTGCGCGTTCACGTCACAGCCCCAGTTCCGTGAGCCCTGGATGGTCGTCCGGGCGGCGGCCGAGCGGCCAATGGAACTTCCGGTCTTCGGCCTTGATCGGCCTGTCGTTGATGCTCGCATGGCGATGCGTCATGAGGCCCTGGTCGTCGAACTCCCAGTTCTCATTGCCATGGCTGCGGAACCAGTTGCCGGCGTCGTCGTGCCACTCGTAGACAAACCGCACCGCGATGCGATGGCCGTCGAAGGCCCAAAGTTCCTTGATCAGGCGGTAGTCAAGCTCCCGGGCCCACTTGCGCTCCAGCAGCGCCTGCGCCTCGGCACGGCCGCGGGGGAACTCAGCTCGATTGCGCCAGACGGTGTCAGGGCTGTAGGCGAGCACGACGCGCGCGGGATCGCGGCTGTTCCAGCCGTCTTCGGCCAGGCGAATCTTCTGGATCGCGGTGTCGCGGGTGAATGGGGGCAGCGGGGGACGGGTTTCCATGACAGTGGCTTTCAGTGGATGGCCATGACGGGCCGCGGATCGACGACATGTAGACAGATCTGTCTACAAGCAAATTCTGACAAGAGTAGACAAGTCTGTCTATAGTGAGGTCATGAGCAAACGCAATGGTGCCGGCATCGGCGACCTGTCCGCGCGGGAACGCATCCTGCGCACGGCGCATGACCTCTTCTACGCCGAGGGCCTACGAGCCACCGGGATCGACCGCGTCATCGCGGAGGCCGGCGTGACCAAGGTGACCTTCTACAGGCACTTCCCGAGCAAGAACGACCTCATCCTCGCGTACCTGAAACTTCGCCACGACAACTGGATGAGATGGTTCACCGAGGCCTTGGAGCGCCACGGCGGCGCATCGAAAGGCGCGCAGGCGCTCCCGCCTGCGATGAAGGAATGGTTCCGCGGCAAGTCGCTCGGCGATTTTCGAGGCTGCGCCTTCCTCAACGGCGTTAGCGAGCTGGGACCCGCGATGCCTGCCGTTGTCGAAGCCACCCGCCAGCACAAGCAGCAGATGACCGACGCCATCGCAGCGTTGCTGCCGCAGTCGGGTCAGCGCAAGCGCATGGCCGAGGCCCTGGCCGCCGCCGTGGATGGCGCCATCGTGCAGGCCCAATACAGCGATGATCCGGCGCCCGCTCTGCGCGCGCTCCAATTCATTGTCGACCAGATGGCAAACAAAGCCTGAGTGAGACTTAAGGAAGGCCACCTACTTCGGACGGATGGGCACATCCCGAAGATGGCCGCCATTGCGCGGCGCCTGCTCAAGGTGCACGTGAGCTCGCTCGCCGGGGAGCAGCATCGAGTTACGGCAGCGCTGGACTTTCTTTTCCAGGGTTGCTGAGCCGGCCTTTGCGCCAGACCAGCGTGAAGTTGTTCGCCGGCATCGGCACGACCTCCTCCAGCGCCAGCCCTTCCTCGCTCGCGACTTCGACCAAGGCGTCGACGTCGCGCACGCCCCAGCCCGGATTCCTCGCGCGCAGGCTCGCGTCGAACGCTTCGTTGCTCGGCGCCGTATGTTCACCGCCGCGCAGATACGGGCCGTAGGTCACGAGCACGCCGCCGACGGGCAGGATCCGCGCGGCACCGGCCATCAAGCCGAGCGTGGCCTCCCACGGGGAGATGTGGATCACGTTGATGCACACGACCGCGTCGGCCGCGGCCAGCGGCCAGGGCCGCGTCGTGAGGTCGATGGCGAGGGGCGGCCGCACGTTCGGCAGCCGGTCGGCGGCCACCCACGCCTCGATGGAGGCATGGCGCGCCACGTCCATCTCGCTCGGCTGGAAGGTATGGGCCGTCAAGGCCTTGGCGAAATGCGCGACGTGCTGCCCGGTGCCGCTGCCGATCTCGAGCACGAGGCCGCGCGGCGGCAGCACGCGCGCGAGGACCTCGAGGATCGGCTGCTTGTTGCGCTCGGCGGAAGGGGCGGTTTCGCGCGCGTCCATGGCGCGCTCAAGTCGGGTCGGCCGGGGCGGCCGCATCGGGCGTCGCCGCGAGCAGCGCGAGCAGCCCGGCCTCGTCGAGCACGGCGACGCCGAGCTCGCGCGCCCGGTCGAGCTTGGCGCCGGCCTCGGCGCCCGCGACCACGTAGTGGGTCTTCTTGGACACCGAGCCGCTGACCTTGCCGCCGGCCGCCTCGATCAGCTCCTTGGCCGCGTCGCGGCCCAGCGTCGGCAGCGCGCCGGTGAGCACGAGCGTCTTGCCGAGCAGCGGCCGCGGCCCCTGCGGCGCGGCCGCGCCCTCGCCTTCGGCCCAGGTCAGCATGCCCGGCGCGCGCAGCTGCTCGACGACCTCGCGGTTGTGCGGCTGGGCGAAGAAGGTGTGGATGCTCGCGGCGACGATCGGGCCGACGTCGGCGACCTCGAGCAGCTCCTCGACGCGCGCGTCCATCAGCCGGTCGAGCGAGCCGAAGTGGCGCGCGAGGTCCTTGGCCGTCGTCTCGCCGACCTGGCGGATGCCGAGGCCGTAGAGGAAGCGCGCGAGCGTCGTGTGCTTGCTACCCTCGAGCGCGTCGACGAGGTTCTGGGCGCTCTTCTCGGCCATGCGCTCGAGCGCCGCGAGCTTCGCGACGCCGAGCTTGTACAGGCCCGGCAGGCTCGTCACGATGCCGCCGTCGACGAGCTGCTCGACGAGCTTGTCGCCGAGGCCCTCGATGTCCACGGCGCGCCGGCCCGCGAAATGCAGCAGCGCCTGCTTGGCCTGGGCCGGGCAGAACAGGCCGCCCGTGCAGCGGTAGTCGATGCCGCCCTGCTCGCGCTCGGCCTTGCTGCCGCAGACCGGGCAGGTCCTGGGCATATGGAAATTGGGCACGTAGACGGGTCGTGCGCCGCCGACGCGGCCGACGATCTCGGGGATCACGTCGCCGGCGCGACGCACGATCACCTGGTCGCCGACGCGCACGCGCTTGCGGCGCAGCTCGAACAGGTTGTGCAGGGTCGCGTTCGAGACCGTCGTGCCGCCGACGAACACCGGCTCGAGCTTGGCCACTGGCGTGAGCTTGCCGGTGCGGCCGACCTGGATCTCGATCGCGTTGAGCCGCGTGACCTGCTCCTGCGCCGGGTACTTGTGGGCGACGGCCCAGCGCGGCTCCCGAGTGACGAAGCCGAGCTGCTGTTGCAGCGCGCGGTCGTTGACCTTGTAGACGACGCCGTCGATGTCGAAGGGCAGCGCATCGCGGCGCGCGCCGATGTCGCGGTGGAACGCGACGAGTCCGGCCGCGCCGGCCGCGACCGTGCGGTCCGCGCAGACCGGCACGCCGAAGGCCGCGAGCGCGTCCAGCAGGCCGCTCTGCGTCGCCGGCACGTCCCAGCCCCGGACCTCGCCGAGGCCGTAGGCGAAGAAGGACAGCGGCTTCTTCGCGGCCTGCGCGGGGTCGAGCTGGCGCACCGCGCCGGCCGCCGTGTTGCGCGGGTTCACGAAGGTCTTCTCGTTGGCCTCGCGCTGGCGCTCGTTCAGGCGCTCGAAGTCGTCGCGGCGCATATAGACCTCGCCGCGCACCTCGATCACGGCCGCCGTGCAGCCCTTCAGGCGCAGCGGGATCTGGCCGACCGTGCGGATGTTCTGCGTGACGTCCTCGCCGGTCTCGCCGTCGCCGCGCGTCGCGGCCTGGACGAGCACGCCGGCTTCATAGCGCAGGTTGATCGCGAGGCCGTCGAACTTGAGCTCGGCGTTGTACTCGACCGGCGCGGCGTCGTCGCCGAGCTCGAGCTCGCGGCGCACGCGCGCGTCGAAAGCCTCGGCGCCGCTCGCCTCGGTGTCGGTCTCGGTGCGGATCGACAGCATCGGCACGACGTGGCGCACCGACACGAAGCCCGGCAGCACGGCGCCGATCACGCGCTGGGTCGGCGAGTCGGCCGTGCGCAGCGCGGGGTCGGCGGCCTCGAGCGCCTCAAGCTCGCGGAACAGGCGGTCGTACTCGGCGTCGGGCAGTTCGGGCGCGTCGAGCACGTAGTACAGGTGGGCGTGGTGGTTCAGCAGCTCGCGCAGCACGCGCGCGCGCTCGGCCGGGACGGATTCGGGGGCGGAAGCGGTCATGGCGCGATTGTGGCGCGACTGCCGGAGCCGCCCCCGCGTGCGCGCTGCGAACCGCCGTCGCGAAGCCGCGGCTAACGCCCTGTTTCCTGTGAGGCCGACGCCACAAACCATTGCTCCCGCGTCAAGCCTGTGCTTCACTCGCCCGAAGCTCTGGCGAAAACATACTCAGGGAGAGTGCCTTGGCCTCCGACGTTCTGCGCAAGCTCGTCTTGATGACGCTTGTGTCCGTGCTGGCGATCGGCGTGATCGTCGGCGTCGGCTACTGGCAGATGGAACGCGTGTTCGAGGGCGTGAACGCGGCCAACGCCAACGCGATCCCGAGCCTCGAGCTGCTCGGCCGCATCCAGCGCGACTTCCTGCGCACGCGCAACGCGATCGCGCGCCACCTGCTCGCCGACGCGCACGACAAGCCCGCGGTCGAGGTCGACCTCGCCTCGCTGCGCAAGACCGTCGACGCCGAGTTCGACGCCTACGAGCGCAACGGCTGCCTCGGCGCGAGCTGCGTCGCGAACGCGGCCGACGGCGACTACCTGCACCGCGACCGCCTGCTCTGGCAGCGCTACGAGGCGTCGATCGACCGCATCCTCGCGAACTCGCGCGACGGCGGAGCCGGGTTCGACCCGAACCGCAGGAACCCGGCCGCGCTCGACGCGGCGCGCGGCCTCGTGCTCGCGAACAACGACACCTCGCGGCAGCTCTCCGACACGATCGAGGCGCATGTCAACATCAACGTGATGGCGGCGCACGCCGCCGCCGCCGAGGCCGCGCGGGTCAGGAGCACGGCGCTCGTGACCCAGGGCCTGATCGGACTGGCCCTCGTCGTCGGCCTCGCGCTGACCAAGTACGTCCTGCTGCGCGACCTGGTCGGCGAGCTGCGCAAGCTCAACGCCCAGATCGGCGGCGAGCCGGCCGACGCGATGCGCGCGGCCCAGCAGCTCGCCGCCGGCAACGTCGACGTCGACCTGCCGCTGCGCGCCGGCGACACCAACAGCATCATGGCGAGCATGCAGTCGGTCATCGCGACGATGCGCCGCCTCGCCGACCGCGCCGACACGATCGGCCGCGGCGAGCTCGACACCGAGGTGCCGCTCGCGTCGGCCAAGGACCGCCTCGGCCTCGCGGTCAACCGCATGGTCGGCCTGCTGCGCGGCAACCGCGACGAGGCGCGCCGGCGCGACTGGATCAAGGACGGCCTGGCCCAGCTCGCGATCGCACTCGCGCGCGACATGCAGATCGGCGACGCGGCCGACACGGCGTTGAGCCTGATCGCGCGCTACCTCGGCGCGGGCCGCGGCGTCGTCTACCTGACGGCGCCCGGCGGCGACGCGCTCGAGCTCGTCGCGAGCTTCATGCACATCGAGCGCGACCGGATCGGCGCGCGCTACCGCTTCGGCGAAGGCGCGATCGGCCAGGTCGCGCGCGAGCGCAAGCCGATCGAGCTGCAGGTCGGCGGCGCCGACGCGGCCGCGCTCGCGCCCGTCGTCACGGGCACGACGACCCACGCGCCGCGCCACACCCATACCTACCCGCTGCTGCACGAGACCGAGCTGCTCGGCGTGATCGAGCTCGCCGGCGCGCATCCGCTCGCCGCCCTGCAGCGCGAGTTCCTCGAGGCCGCGGCGGCGATGCTCGCGGCCTCGCTGCTCGTCGCCCAGCAGCGCAGCCGCGTGCGCGAGATGCTCAGCGCGTCCGAGGCGTCCGAGCAGCGCCTGCGCGAACAGGGCGACGCGCTCAAGCAGACCAACGCGCTGATGGAGGAGCAGCAGCAACAGCTCCAGCAGCAGACCGAGGCGCTCCAGCAGGCCAACGCGCAGATGGAGGAGCAGCAGCAGCAGCTCCAGCAGCAGACCGAGGAGCTCCAGCAGGCGAACGCCCAGCTCGAGGAGACGCAGACCCGCCTCGAGCAGCAGAACCGCGACCTCGAGCAGTCGCGCGCGGAGGTCGACGAGCGCGCGCGCGCGCTCGACCAGGCGAGCCGCTACAAGAGCGAGTTCCTCGCCAACATGTCGCACGAGCTGCGCACGCCGCTGAACTCGATCATCCTGCTCAGCAAGATGCTCGGCAAGGGCGACCAGGCCCAGGACGAGGCCGAGGCGCGCGAATGGGCGCGCGTGATCCACCGCTCGGGCAAGGACCTGCTGAAGCTGATCGACGACGTGCTCGACCTCGCCAAAGTCGAGGCCGGCCGGCTCGAGATCCAGCTCGCGCCCTTGCGCACCGAGGAGCTGTGCGCCGAGCTGCGCGCGCTGTTCGGCCCGCTCGCGGCCGACAAGGGGCTCGATTTCACGATCGAGGACGGACTGCGCACGACCCTGCTCGTCGACGCGCAAAAGCTCGGCCAGATCCTGCGCAACCTGCTGTCGAACGCGCTGAAGTTCTGCAAGAAAGGCCGCGTCAGCGTGACGCTCGCGCGCGTCGCCGACGCGGCGCTGCCGCTCGCGCTGTGCGTGCGCGACACCGGCATCGGCATCGCGGCCGACAAGCAGGCGCTCGTGTTCGAGGCCTTCCAGCAGGCCGACGGCTCGACCTCGCGCGAGTACGGCGGGACCGGCCTGGGCCTGACGATCAGCCAGCGCATCGCCCACCTGCTCGGCGGCCATATCGAGCTGCAGAGCGCGCCCGGCGAGGGCAGCGCGTTCACGGTACGCCTGCCCGAGGCCGCGCTCGCGGACGCCGATGCCGCGCCGCCGCCGGGCGCAGTGCCGGCCGAGGCGCCCCCCGCACACGCCCCCCACGCCACGCCGGCCTACGCGCCGCGCGACGACCGCGACGGCCTGCGCCCCGACGACCGCGTGATCCTGCTGATCGACGACGACGTCGCGCTCGGCCACGCGCTCGTCGCGCTGAACCGCCGCAAGGGCTACAAGACCCTGATCGCGCACGCGGGCGCCGACGGCCTCGCGCTCGCGCGGCGCTACCTTCCGCACGGCATCCTGCTCGACCTCGGCCTGCCCGACATGGACGGCGCCGCGCTGCTGCACCAGCTCAAGACCGACCCGCAGCTCAGCGGCATCCCGGTCCATATCGTGTCGAGCCGCGACCGCGACGAGGCGCTGCTGCGCGACGGCGCGATCGGCTATCTGCAAAAGCCCGTCAGCGACGCCGCGCTGCTGTCGGCCCAGACCGCCCTGCTCGTGCACGTGAGCCGCGCGGCCGCGCGCGGCGGCGGTGGCGGCGGCGAGCGCGGCGTGCTGTTGTGCGAAGGCGCGTCGCTGCACCGCGACGCGCTCCAGGAGGTGCTGCCCGAGGGCCGCCTGAGCGTGCACGAGCTCGGCGCGCCGCTCGAGCCCGCGCTCGAGGGCCTCGCGCCGGCGCTCGCCGTCGTCGACCTCGCGGGGCGCAGCGTCGCCGCGGCGATCGCGCTGTGCGAGCAGCTGCGCGCGAAACGGCCGGGCCTGCCGCTCGTGTTCTACATGGACGCGCCGGTCGGTAGCGAGGACGAGGCCGCGCTGCGGCGCTACTCCGACAGCCTGATCATGCGCTCGGGCCAGTCGCAGCAGCGCCTGCTCGCCAACGTCGAGCGCTTCCTGAGCGCCGTGCCCGAGCGACCGAGCCCGGCCGGCGCCGCGGCGAGCCAGCGCCTCGCGGGCCGGCGCGTGCTCGCGACCGACGACGACCCGCGCAACCTGTTCGTGATCGTCGCCGCGCTCGAGCGCCACGGCTGCAAGGTCAGCACGGCCGTGAACGGCCGCAAGGCGCTCGAATTCCTCAAGCACCACGACGTCGACCTCATGCTCGTCGACATCATGATGCCCGAGATGGACGGCTACGAGACGCTCGCCGCGCTGCGCGCCGAGCCGCGCTGGGCCGCGCTGCCCGTCGTCGTGCTCAGCGCGAAGGCGCTGCCGGCCGACCGCGCGCGCATGCTCGCGGCCGGCGCCGACGACTTCCTCGCCAAGCCGGTCGAGTACGACGCGCTGATCGAAACCGTGCTGCGCTGGAGCCAGGGGCGCGCGAGCCTGCCTTCATGAACCGCGGCCTCGCCGCCGGGAGGCTTGGGTGAGCGTGCACGTGCAGGGCCGCCGGGTCGCCGTGCTCGGGCGCCCGCTCGGCGACGCCGACGTCGCCGCGCTGCTCGAGCTCGTCGCGCGCGAGCCGGTCGGTGCAACGCCCGCGCTCGAGCTCGCCGTCTACGACGCCGACGGCCTGCCCGCGCCGCTCGTCGAGGCGCTGTGCGAGGCGCTCGACGCGGGCCGCGCGATCAAGGTGCTCGCCTACCACGGCCTGCTCGCCCAGCGCCTCGCGCGGCTCGGCGTGCCGGTGCGCCAGGCCGCGCGCGTCGCGCCGCGAGCGCCCGAGCAGGGCCTGCGCGCGCTCGCGCTCGCGGGCTCGGCCTGCAGCCTCGACAAGATCATGGCGATCGTCGGCGCGCTGCCGCGCGCCGGGCTTGCCGTGTTCGTCGCCCAGCATGTGCTGCCCGACGCGACCAACCTGCTCGACCAGTTGCTCAAGACGCGCACCGACTACCGCGTGCTGCTGCCGCAGCAGCTGTGCCCGGTCGAGCCCGGCACGATCTACGTCGCGCCGCCGGACCACCACATGAAGGTCGCGCACGGCCTCGTCTACCTGACGCGCGACCGCGCCGTGCAGTTCGCGCGGCCCTCGATCGACGTGTTGTTCGAGAGCGTCGCGGCCGAGTACGGCGCGGCCGCGCTCGCCGTGCTGCTGTGCGGCTTCGGCCGCGACGGCACGGCCGGCTGCGCGGCGCTGCACGACGCGGGCGCGACGGTCTTCGCCGAGGCCGGCGAGGACTGCGGCGACGCGCGCGCGATGCCCGACGCCGCGCGCGACGCCGGCCACTGCGACCAGGTGCTCGCGCTGCCCGCGCTCGTCAGCGTCGTCGCCGCGGCCGCGGCCGGGGTCGCAGTCGACGCCGCAGGCCCGGGCCCGGCCGCCGCCGCGACCGGCGACGCGCCGACCCCGGCCCTGCTCGGGCTGTTCCTCGACGCGCTGCACGCGCACAGCGGCCAGGACCTGCGCGGCTACCAGCGCGACAGCCTCGAGCGCCGCGTGCGCGCGCTGATGGGGCAGCTCGGCATCGCCCGTTTCTCGGACTTCCAGCGCGCGCTGTTCGGCGGCGCCCAGGTACTCGAGCGCTTCACGGCCGAGCTGCCCGTCGGCGTGACGAGCTTCTTCCGCCACCCCGAGCAGATGCGCGAGCTGCGCGAGGCCGTGATGCCCTTTCTGCAGAGTTTCCCGGCGGTCAAGCTCTGGTGCGCGGGCTGCGCGACCGGCGAGGAGGCCTATTCGCTCGCGATCCTGCTCGACGAGGCCGGCCTGACCGCGCGCAGCCACCTGTTCGCGACCGACATGAACCCCCATGCGCTCGCGCTCGCGCGCGACGGCCTGTACCCGGCCGCCGCGCTCGCCGAGGGCGAGCGCCAGTACGCGGCGGCCGGCGGCGCGCGGCGCCTCGCCGACTATGTCGAGCCGCGCGGCCGCCTCGCGCGCGTCACGCGCCGGCTCGCCGGGCAGGTGCTGTTCTACCGCCACTCGCTGACCGAGGACGGCGTGTTCAACGAGTTCCAGCTGATCGTCTGCCGCAACGTGATGATCTATTTCGGGCAGGAGCTGCAGCGCCGCGTGCTGCAGCGCTTCGCCCAGTCGCTGCACGCCGACGGCCTGCTCGTGCTCGGCCCGCAGGACGGCATGACGATGACGGCGCGCGACTGCGGCTTCGCGCCGCTGCGCCCGGGCAGCCATATCTACCGTCTGCAAGCGAGGAGTACCGGCTCTTGAAGTTCGTCGTCCTGGCGGTCGACGACCGCGAATCCAACCTGTTCACGCTGCGCGCGCTGTTCGGCGGCCTGCCCGAGTTCGAGCTCGTCACGGCCGGCTCGGGCGAGGAGGCGCTGCTCGCGACGCTGCAGCGCGAGGTCCAGCTGATCCTGCTCGACGTCAACATGCCGGGCATGGACGGCTTCGAGACGGCCGCGCACCTGCAGGCCGTCGAGGCCACGCGCGAGATCCCGATCGTGTTCCTGACCGCCGAGGCCAAGGCCGACGCGTTCGTCGAGCATGGCTACGCGCTCGGCGCGGTCGACTACCTGAGCAAGCCGATCGAGGACAACCTGCTCGTGAGCCGCGTGCGCCTGTACAGGCGCCTGTACGAGAACCGCCGCGCGCTGCTCGACAGCCTTGCGCAGCTGCGCGAGGCCCAGCAGCGCCTGCTCCAGACCGAGAAGCTCGCGGCGCTGAACCCGCTCGTCGTCGCCGTCGCGCACGAGCTGAACACGCCGATCGGCAACTGCCAGCTGATGACGAGCGCGCTCAAGGACGAAACGGCCGCCCTGCTCGCGCGCTGGCAGGCCGGCCAGGCGCTGCGGCGCAGCGAGCTCGAAGCCTATCTGCACGCGAACGCGGCGGCCGCCGACGTGCTCGCGAGCTCGCTCGACACGGCCGCGCAGACGGTCGCGCGCTTCAAGGAAATGGCCGTGCGCGAGCATTCGTTCGCGCGCGCGCCCTACGAGCTGCGCGAGGCGGTCGCGCGCGCGATCGGCACGATGCGCGACCGCGCGGCGATGCCGGGCCTCGCGATCGTGCTCGACCTCCCGGCCGGGCTCGTACTCGACGGCTTCGGCGACGCCGTGACGCAGGTCTTCGACGAACTGCTCGCGAACTCGCTGCTGCACGGCTTCGAGGGGCGCAGCGACGGCGTGATCCGCATCGAGGCCGAGGCCGACGCCGCGCAGGGCCGCGTATCGCTGCGCTACAGCGACGACGGCGCGGGCATGGCCGCCGAGGTGCAGGCGAAGGCCTTCGACCCGTTCTACACGACGCGCTTCGGCCAGGGCCGCAGCGGCCTGGGCCTGAGCATTTGCTACAACCTCGTCGTCGGCCTGCTCGGCGGCGAAATCTCGGTGCGCAGCGCGCCGGGCGCGGGCTGCCATTTCAGCATCGCCCTGCCCGTGAACGCGCCGCAGCGCGCCACTTAAGCAGCGACGTCCAGCAAGGCGCCAAGCGCGCGAAGCGTGCGTTTCCTAGGCCGCGACGTCGAGCAGCGCGCTACGCGCGCGAAGCGTGCGTTACTCAGGCCGCGACGTCGAGCAACGCGAGTTGCGAGTCGTTGTCGGAGAGCGTCTCGAAGCCGGTGCGGTCGCACACGGCCAGCGCGGCGTCGAGCGACATCGCCATATACGCGTAGGACGAGCGGATCGCGCGACGGATCGCGTCGATCTCGGCCGGCGGCGGCGCGTGGCCGAGCAGCGTCGCGATGATCTCGAGCGCTTCCCACGGATGCGTGTCGTCGTACTCGGCGTGCACGCGCAGCCAGCGCATGGCCGGGCCGCGGATGTCCTCGGGCAGCGAGTTCGCGTAGTCCTTCTTCGAGCACACGAGGCAGGCCCATTCGCCCGTCGCGCCCTCGATGGCGAAGTTCGTCGCAGCGATGCCGACCGGCAGCGTCGCGCGGTCGCAGATCTGCCAGCACCAATGCGCGAGGGCGGCGAGGCCTTCGATGCCCTCGGCGAAGCGCAGGTCGTCGAGTTCGAGGTCGGCCGACCTGGCCCATTCGAGCCAGTGGTCGGCGTGCTTCTGCTCGACCCGGATGTTGTGCATCAGGTAGCGGCGCGCCATGTCGTGGCCGGCGCTCTCGCCGAAGCTGATCTTCTCGAGGTTCTTCGCCATGAAGCGCGGAAACTGCTCGATCGTCGGCCACACGCCGACGAGGAAGCGCTGCATCGCCGGCAGCGGCAGCTTGGCGTCGCGCATCAGCGCGAACAGCGGGTGTTCGACGACGCGCAGCTTGTCGGGCGTCGTGTCGCGCACGACCTGCTGGAGCCACTGCGGATAGCTGGCGAGACTCTTGAGTTCGCCGGTGCGCTGGAATTCGATGAACATGATGCGGGGCCTGCCTTCCTGACGAGAGATCAGCCGGCCGCGCCCATCGCAGCCGCACCGGCAATGTCCGCGATAGTCAAGCCGGCCATAGCCGCAAAAAGGCCGGCAATGGCCGCCTATATGCGCTGCGGCCACAGAGCGCGCGGCGCGCCCGGCACCCCGAATCCCTCAGGGTGCCGAGCTTGCGCGATTTCAGACCTGGGCCTGGCCGCCGTCGACAAACAACTCGATGCCGTTGACGAAGCTCGACGCGTCCGACGCCAGGAAGACCGCGGCGTTCGCGATTTCCTCCGGACGGCCCACGCGTCCCAAGGGCACGCGCGAGGCGAGGTAGTCCAGCAGGCCCTGTTGTTGGGCCTTGTCGGATCCGGCCAGCTCGACCAGTCCCGGCGTTTCGGTCGCGCCCGGGGCGATGGTGTTCACCCGGACGCCGCGATCCTTCAGCTCGAGGATCCAGCTGCGCGCGAAGTTGCGCACCGCGGCCTTGCTCGCGCTATAGACGCTGAAGTTGGCCGTGCCTTCGATGCTCGTGGTCGAGCCGGTCAAGATCACCGATGAACCCTTGACCAGCAACGGCAGCGCCTTCTGGACGGTGAACAGGACGCCCTTGACGTTGCGGCCGAAGATGTCGTCGAAGTGTTCTTCCGTGATCTGCCCGAGCGGCAGCATCGAGCCGCCGCCCGCGTTGGCAAACAGGACGTCGATATGGCCGTGACGATTGCGCACCAGGTCGACGAGCGCATCCAGGTCCTCCATGCGCGCGGAGTCGGCGCGCACGCCCGTCGCGCTCGGGCCGATGGCGGCGACGGCGGCGTCCAATTCGGCCTGCCGCCGGCCGGTGATGAAGACGGTCGCGCCTTCGCGCGCGAAGGCCTTGGCGGCAGCCAAGCCGATGCCGCTGGTGGCGCCGGTGATGACGGCGATCTTGCCGGTGAGTTGCTTGCTCATGTCGATGCTCCGAGAAGTTGATGGGGCGATCGAACAATAGTTTGTTCACACAATCGAATAAATAAGAGAATATGTACAACTTAATTCATTCTGGTGAATAATAGAATATGGATCACCTGCTCGCGCTTCGCGTATTCGTCCGCATTGCGGAGACCGGCGCCTTCGCCCGGGCCGCGGACACGCTGGCCATCCCTCGGCCCACCGTCACGAAGTTGATCCAGGATCTGGAGAGCCACCTGGGCACCAAGCTCCTGCAGCGCACGACGCGCCGCGTCAGCCTGACGCCGGAGGGGATCGCCTACTACGAGCGGGCGTCGCGGCTGCTGCTCGACGTCGAAGACATGGACGCGCAGGCCTCGAGCGCCCGTGCGCAGTTGCGCGGGCGGCTGCGCGTGGACGTCGGTTCTTCGATCGCCAATGTGATCCTGATTCCTGCACTGCCCGGCTTCCGAGCCCGGTATCCGGACATCACCCTGGACCTGGGCGTCAACGACCGGGCCATCGATCTCATCGGTGACAACGTCGACTGCGTGATCCGTGCGGGCGCCCTGGCCGACACCTCACTCGTGGCCCGCCGACTCGCCGAGCTGGAATGGGTCACCTGCGCGAGTCCCGCCTACCTCGGTGCGCGGGGCATTCCCGGCCGCCCTTCGGATCTGTTGCCCACCCAGCCAGGCGGTGATGGACGCGGAGCGCGTGGCCATGTCGTCGTCGGCTACTTCTCGTCACTGACAGGACGCCCGTTCCCCTTGCTCTTTCAGCGCGACGCGGAGAGTCTCGAGATAAGCCCTCAGGCCAACGTCGGCGTCAACGAGAGCACGGCCCATGTCACGTCGCTGCTCGCCGGCCTGGGCGTCGGCCAGACATTTCGATTCATGGCCGACCCCTTGATCCGAAGCGGCGCCCTGCGCGTCGTGCTCGCGGACTGGGCCCGTCCGCATCAGCCCTTGCAACTGGTCTACCCCAGCGCCAGGCACCTGAGCGCCAAGCTGCGTGCGTTTTCCGATTGGCTGGCGGAGATCCTCGCTCCGTTCGACGCCGCACGCGCCAGCCATGGGCACTGAGTTCCGCCGCCCCCGCCAACCTCGGCATCTTGAGCGCCGACGCGGTCGGTGCCGGTGACCGGGCTCGCGGTCACGGCCACGTCGCAGTCGTCCGGGCGACCGCGGGTTCGCGCGAGTTGGCCCCCCTCGAGATCAGGCGGCAAGGTCCAGGTACGTGCCGAGCCCATCCAAGCGCACTTTCGCCCCGGCCGAGCCGGCAGGCGCAAGCTGCGGGGTCGAGACTCGCCTCGGCGCTCGCTGGGCCTCGGCCTTTTTCACCTGGTTCTTGATCGCGTTGATCTGCTGCGTGATGTCGGCGATATGGGCTTTGCCCTCCGGCGTCCTGCTGGAGGGGCAGTGGACCCAGTCGGCCAGCTTGGTCTCGAGCTTCGCGAGTTCGGCGCTCGCGTCCGCCGGCGGGCGCACGGACGCCGGCGGCGGGACGCTGCTGCCGGTGTTCGCGCCGTCGATGCTGGCGAGGTCGGGCATGGGGGCGTTACGCGGTATGTCTTATCTCGCTTATCGGCCGCGACGGCACGCGCTGTAGGGTGGCGCGGGGGCCGCTGCGTCGAATCCGTCGCGTCGGCCGAGCGGGCGACAGGCGCTGACACCGTGCGCCGGCATTGTAGAGTCGCCGCGTCAAGCAAGCATTTTTGGGAGGCACGATGATCCAGGGACTCGGGACGGCCATCTACCCGGTTGCGGACCTGGCCGCCGCCAAGGCCTGGTACGCGCAGGTTCTCGGCCAGGCTCCGTATTTCGATCAGGCGTTCTATGTCGGATTCGAGGTCGGCGGATTCGAACTCGGGCTGCTCCCGGGCGATACGCCGGGCACCCAGGGGGTACGGGCGTACTGGCGGGTCGGCGACGCGGCCGCGGAATTCGCACGCCTGCTGATGCTGGGCGCCGTTGCCCATGAGCCGGTCAGCGATGTCGGCGAGGGCATCAAGGTGGGGTCGGTGCTCGACCCGTTCGGCAATGTGTTCTCGATCATCGAGAACCCGCATTTCGATGCGCGAAAGGTGCGGTGACGGGGGACGGCTCCCGGCCTGGAGGCGACGCTCGCGACGCATGGCTTTCCAGCTGTGTGCCGCACGAACGCGGCGCCTCATGCAGCACATTTGTGCTACATTCTGCGCAACGACCCGGAGGCGCATATGTCGACCACCACCATTCGCATCGCGGACGAGCTTAAAGCGCGGGTTGCCGCCGCAGCTCATCGCACGGGCAAGACGGCGCACTCGTTCATTCTTGATGCCATCGCGCAGACAGTCGAACAGGTCGAGCTTGACGAGGAGTTTCATCGTCTGGCCGACGAGCGCTGGGCCAAGGTGCTGTCCACGGGGAAGACCGTATCGTGGGAAGACGCCAAGAGTTACCTTGAGGCGAGAGCGCGTGGAGAAGAGGTCCGCAAGCCTGCGGCGCGCAAGCTCAAGCGTTGACAGGCCGTATGCCGCGAATCGAGCTGGCCGCGGAGGTGTTCGACGACTTCGACCGTTTCTTCGACCACCAGACGAAATACGGCATTGAGGATGCGCCGCAGCGCATCGCAGAAATCATCGAAGCGATCCAAGTTCTTGCGCATAGCCCACTGATCGGCCGAAAGGCCAAAGGCGGCAAAAGAGAGCTGGTGATCGGGCAGGAGTCGCGCGGATATGTCGCGTTGTATCGCTACATTTCTGATGTTGACCTGGTCTTTGTCTTGGCTATTCGCAGCCAGCGAGAAGCCGCGTACAAGCGACCGCGCTGACAGGCAGCTCTGTCCACGACACCGAATCGACCGGTCACGACCAAATGAACGCACCGCGCAGGAACGGCCGAAATAGGCACGGCCCTCAGGCGATCTCGGCGCCGGCCTCGGCGAGCAGCGCGCGCAGCACCGAGCGGTGACAGCGCGACGCGTCGTCGCAGTAGCAGCCAACCGAGAAATCACTGGTCTGCGACAGCGCGGCGAGCAGCGCGATCGTGCGCGCGGCGGCGGGTTCGGCCATCTCGCGGCGATAGGTCTTCTCGAACGCGTGCCACTCGGCCGGCGTCGCGGCGGCCTGGGCGGACTTGACGGTCGCGGCGCTCGGCGCGAGGTCCGGGTACCAGACGTCGTACCAGTCCTGCGTGGCGAATTCGCTCTTGGGCACGCCGCGCGGCGGACGCCGCACGGTGCCGATGCGCAGGCCCTCGTCGGGGTGACGCGGGCTGCCGAGCTGGACGATGCGGATGGGCATGGCGGGTCTCCTGATCGATGCGACCGGCCCCGGGGCCCGGTCTTAGCTGAACAGCCGCCGCGCCGCGAGGCTGCCGGCCGCGAGGTCGCGCGCGGCGAGCGCTGCGTAGCGCTCGCGCAGCTGGGCGTCGATCGCCGCGAACGCGTGCAGGCTCAGCGGCTGGCCTGCGTCGTCGCAGACCTCGGCCTCGAGGTCGCGCGCGAGGCCGCGCGCGGCTTCCTGCCAGCACGCGAAGGGCTCGGCGCCTTCCGCCGTCTGCGGCACGTCGAGCGCGAGCGCGAGCTCGCGCAGCGAATAGTCCTGCGGCGCCTCGGACAGCGCGGCCTGGGCCTCGAAGCTGATCACGAGCACCGGCGGCATGCCCTCCTCGGCCGCGGCCATCACGAGCCGGCCCGGCACCGCGCCCGGCACGAAGCCGTGGCGCTGCGCGGCCTGCTGGACGAAGCCCGGCGTCCACGCGGCCTGGCGCGCGCGCAGGCGCACGGCGAGCATCGCGTCGTTTTCGGCGGCGAACTGGTCGAGCTCGCGCGCGCGCGCGACGACGTCGAGCATGTCCGGGAACTGCGCGTCGCCGCCGACGCCCTCGGCGAAGGCCTGGACCTTCTGGACGAACTCCGAGTATTCGATCTCGTTGAGCGCGCCGCTGCGGTTCGCCATCTGCACGCCGGCCTGGAACTCGCCGTAGCGGCGCCCGGGCGCGGGCAGCTCCCACTCGCCGCTCGCGGCGTCCAGACCCTCGATATGGAAGGGCTTGGTGCCCGCGCGGCGGCTGCCCGGCAGGTGGGTGAGCGCCATCTCGCCGCTGATCGGCGCGTCGAGCGTGATGTTCGCGATCGCGTCGATCAGCGCGTCGATGCGCGCCGAGGGCTTGCGCGCGACCGCGCGCGGCAGCGCGTCGGCCGCGCCGCCGTCGACCGCGGCTTCGTCGACCGATGCCGCGCCGCCGTCGAGCGCGGCCGCGTCGAGCGCCGGTTCGAGCGAGGGTTCGTGCAGGCCGGGTTCGCCGCTCGGCGGCAGCGCCTTGCGCGGCCCCGCGCGGCGCGCCTGCCAGGCACCATGGCCAATGACGCCGGCCAGCACCAGGCCGCCGAGGATCGCGAGCATCGCGGTCAGGGTCATACGGCCTCCGCCATGGAAAGGGCCTTGTCCATGTCGACCGCGACGATGCGCGACACGCCCTGCTCCTGCATGGTCACGCCGATCAGCTGTTCTGCCATTTCCATTGCGATCTTGTTGTGCGAGATGAACAGGAACTGCGTGCCCGCGCTCATCTCGGCGACGAGCTTGGCGTAGCGTTCCGTGTTGGCGTCGTCGAGCGGTGCGTCGACCTCGTCGAGCAGGCAGAACGGCGCGGGGTTGAGCTGGAAGATCGCGAACACGAGCGCGATCGCGGTCAGCGCCTTCTCGCCGCCCGAGAGCAGGTGGATGGTGCTGTTCTTCTTGCCGGGCGGCTGCGCCATGACCTGCACGCCCGCGTCGAGGATCTCGTCGCCGGTCATCACGAGCTTGGCCTGGCCGCCGCCGAACAGGCTCGGGAACATGCGGCCGAAATGGGCGTTGACCTGGTCGAAGGTCGAGCCGAGCAGGTCGCGCGTCTCGAGGTCGATCTTCTTGATCGCGTCCTCGAGTGTCTTCATCGCCGCGAGCAGGTCGGTGTTCTGCGCGTCGAGGAAGGTTTTACGCTCGCGAGCTTGTCCGAGTTCGTCCAGGGCGGCGAGGTTGACCGCGCCGAGCGCGGCGATCTCGCGGTTGATGCGGTCGATCTCGCCCTGCAGGCCCGCGAGGCGCACGCCGCCGGCCTCGATCGACGCGGCGAGGGCATCGAGGTCGGCCGCCGCAGCCTGCAGCTGCTCGAGGTATTGCGCGCCGCCAAGCTGGGCGGCCTGCGCCTCGAGCTGGAGCTTGGTGATGCGCTCGCGCAGCGGGTCGAGGCCGTGCTCGAGCGCCAGGCGGCGCTCGTCGGCCTGGCGCAGGCGCTGCGACAGGTCGTCGTAGCCGCTGCGCGCCGTGGCCAGCCCTTGCTCGGCATCGACGCGGCGCGCGAGCGCGTCCTGCAGGCCCGCCTGCGCGGCCGCGTCGTCGAGGCTCGCGAGCTCGGCCGCGAGGCCCTCGCCCGAGATCCGTGCGGCCTCGATCTGCTGCTGCGCGGTCGCGATCGCGCGCGCGAGCTCCTCGCGCCGCGCGGCCAGGGTGCGCGCGCCGAACGCGGCTTCCTGGGCGCGGCGCTCGAGCGCGCGCAGCTGTTCGCGCGCCTCGGCGAGCGCGCGCTCGGCGCGGATCACCGCGTCGTCGAGCTCGGCGTGGCGCTCCTGGGTCGTCGCGAGCTGCAGGTCGAGTTCTTCGAAGCGCGCCTCGCCGACGACGCGGCGCTCCTGCAGCGCCTCGGTCTCGGCGTCGATCTCGGCAAGCTCTCCGTCGATCTGCTGCGCGCGGTTGCCCGCGGCCTCGGCCTGGTTCGTCAGGCGCATCAGCTCGACCTGGAGCTGGTGCGCGCGCGCCTGCGCCTCGGACGCGTCGCGGCGCAGGTGGACCAGGCGGTGGCCGGCCTCGGTGTTCGCGGCCTCGGCGCGCACGAGGCGGCTGCGCGCCTCCTCGGCGATCAGGCCCTGCGCGCGCAGCTCGAGCGTCAGGTGCTCGATCTCCTGGGCGCGCGCGAGCAGGCCCGCCTGCTCGGAGTCGGGCGCGTAGAAGCTGACCGAGAACTGGCCGACCGCGTGGCCCTCGCGCGTGACGATCAGCTCGCCATGCGTGAGCTTCTCGCGCTGGGCGAGCGCCGCGTCGAGCGAATCGGCCGTGTACACGCCCTCGAGCCAGTCGTTGAGCAAGGCCTTGAGCCCCGCGTCGTCGAGGCGCAGCAGCTCGCTCAGGCGCGGCAGCGTCTCGTGGGTGTTGGCGATGCCGGCCGGCGGCGCCGAATAGAACGCGAGCCGCGCGGGCGGCGCGTCGGCGCCGAAGGCGCGCACCATCTCGAGCCGGCCGACCGACAGCGCACCCATGCGCTCGCGCAGGCAGCCTTCGAGCGCGGTCTCCCAGCCCTGGGCGATGTGCAGCCGGGTCCACAAGCCGGTCAGCGTGTCGAGGCCATGCCGGGCGAGCCAGGGCTTGAGCTTGCCCTCGGTCTGGACCTTTTCCTGCAGGGCCTTGAGCGCCTCGAGGCGCGCGCCGAGCTCGGCCTGGCGCGCGGCCTGGGCGTTCGCGTCGGCCTGGGCGCTGCGGCGCTCGTCCTCGATGCGCGGCAGCTCGTCCTGCGCGTCGTGCAGGCGCGCGTCGGCCTGCTCGCGCGCGTCGGCGGCGATGCGGCTCGCGCCCTGCAGCTCGGTCAGGCGCTGCGGGTCGGGCAGCGCGAGGCCCTGGCGCTCGGCCGCGAGGCGCTCGCGGCGGCCGCGCAGCTGGCGCATCTGCTCGTCGATATTGCGGCTGTCCTGGGCGAGCAGCTGGATCTGCTGCTGGACCTGCGCGACCTGGCGCTGCTGCTCGCCGGCCGTGGCCTGCGAGGCGCGCAAGCGCTCCTCGAACTCGGGCAGGCGCTGCTGCTCTTGCTCGGCCTGGGCCGCGAGCATCGCGCTGCCCTCCTGGGCCGCCTCGATCTGCGCGGCGATGTCCGCGCTCTCGCGCGCGGCGTCCGCGGCGCGCGCCTGCCACTGCGCGCCCTGGGTCTGCAGCTCGGTGATGCGCGCGTGGACGCGGTCGCGGCTGTCGACGACGTAGCGGATACGCTCCTCGAGCCGGCTGACCTCGAGCTGGGCCTCGGCGTGGCGGCCCTGGGCCGCGTGGAGCTCGTCGCCGGCCGCGTAATGGGCCTGGCGGATCGTCTCGAGCGCGGCCTCGACCTCGCGCAGCTCGGCGATGCGCGCCTCGAGCGCCGTGCCGGCCTCGGCGTGCGCGCTCTTCACGCGCGCCTCCTCGCCGGCCGCGTCGCGGTGCTTGAGGAACCACAGCTGGTGCAGCTTGAGCGTGCCCGCGTCCTGCAGCGCGCGGTAGCTCTGCGCGACCTCGGCCTGCTTCTCGAGTTTGTCGAGGTTGCTGCCCAGCTCGCGCAGGATGTCCTCGACGCGCGTGAGGTTCTCGCGCGTGTCCTTCAGGCGGTTCTCGGTCTCGCGGCGACGTTCCTTGTACTTGGACACGCCCGCCGCCTCCTCGAGGAACAGGCGCAGCTCCTCGGGCTTGCTCTCGATGATGCGGCTGATCGTGCCCTGGCCGATGATCGCGTAGGCGCGCGGCCCGAGGCCCGTGCCGAGGAACACGTCCTGGACGTCGCGGCGGCGCACCGGCTGGTTGTTGATGTAGTAGCTGCTCGAGCCGTCGCGCGTGAGCACGCGCTTGACGGCGATCTCGCTGTACTGGTTCCACTGGCCGCCGGCGCGCGCGTCCTCGTTCGAGAAGATCAGCTCGACGCTCGCGCGCTGCGCGGGCTTGCGCATGCCCGAGCCGTTGAAGATCACGTCCTGCATGGACTCGCCGCGCAGCTCGCTCGCCTTGCTTTCGCCGAGCACCCAGCGCACCGCGTCCATGATGTTGGACTTGCCGCAGCCGTTCGGGCCGACGACGCCGACCAGCTGCCCGGGCAGCTGGAAGTGGGTGGGCTCGGCGAAGGACTTGAAGCCGGCCAGCTTGATCGAGTTGAGACGCATCTAAGCTGTTGATTTATTTATAGAAAAGCCCCTTTAAGAGGGGCCTTCCGAGGGTCCGGATGATATCATCCGCGCCACTCACGAATTACCCGCATCATGGCCAAGACCCCGTCCCCGAAAACCGCCCCCGCCAAGACCCCGAAGGCCCGCACGAGCGCCGCGCCCAAGATGCGCGAGATGCCGCCGAACCCGCCGTCGGCGCCGAGCAAGGAAATCCACGTGTTCCCGAACCCGGCCCCGGGGCGCGACTACGTGATCCAGTTCCAGGTGCCCGAGTTCACCTGCCACTGTCCGCTGACCGGCCAGCCCGACTTCGCCCACTTCACGATCGACATGATCGCGGACCGGTACTGCGTCGAGCTCAAGAGCCTGAAGATGTACTTCTGGAGCTACCGCAACGAAGGCGCGTTCCACGAGAAGGTCACGAACACGATCATGGACGACATCGTCAAGGTCACCGACCCGCGCTTCATCCGCATCACGGCCAGGTGGTACGTGCGCGGCGGCATCTACACGAACGTCGTGACCGAGCACCGCAAGAAGGGCTGGAAGCCCGCGCCGCGCGTCGACCTGCCCGCGCACGGCTTCGAGAGCGGCCTGCTCAAGTAATCCGCCGCTTCAGCGCACCATGACGGGCTCGCGGCGCCAGTCGGCGAAGCTCGCCTCGAGGGCCCGACCCGCGTCCATCGCCGCGACGTAGCGGCGCAGCCGCTGGTCGAACTCGGCGAGGTGGGCGAGGCAGGGGCTGCGCCGCGACCAGCCGACGAACACCGGCGCGACCGCGACATGGGGCTTGAGCGCGACGAACGCGTGCTCCTGGCCCGAGGTGACGAGGAAGTCCATCGCCGGGTAATGCGGCGACACGAAGTAGTCGATGCGCCCGGCCGCGAGCTTGAGGAAGTTCTCGCGGATGCCGGGGCCCTCCTCGATCGTCAGCGCCGCGCGCGCGTAGTCGTCGAAGCCGTCACCGAAGCGGGTTGCGCGCGTGACCCCGCCGTGCAGGCCGCGCAGCGACTCACGGCCGCGAAAACCGTCCTTGAGCGGCGCGCCCGCGCGCACGAACACCGAGGCCGGGTTGCTGAAGATCGAGGTCTCGCTGAACGCGAGGTAGGCCTCGCGCTCGGGCGTGCGCTTGAGCTCGGTGACGATGTCGACCTCGCCCATCTCCGCCGCGCGCAACAGGCGCACGAACGGGCCGACGTAGCGCAGCTCGTAGGGCAGCTGCATCGCGCGCAGGACGGCGAGCACGACGTCGACGCTCGCGCCGCGCAGCGTCTTGCCGTCGTACCAGGCGTAGGGCGGGAACTCGGGGTCGGCGCTGACGACGACCTGGCGACACGCGGCGCCGAGCGCCGCCGGCGCGGCGGCGGGCTCGGCGGCGTCCACCGGCTCGGCCAGGGCGGCATGGCAGAGCAGCAGCGCGAGGCAGCCGCAGGCGGCCCGGCGGGCGGCCCAAGGGATCGAGAGGGGCATCGGGACTCCAGCGCGCGGGGCGCCTGCCCCGTCGGTGTTCGCACGCACCCTATCATGGCGGCATGAAGCCCGCCGTCAATCCGCGCCTTGCGCTGCTCCACCCCTACCCGTTCGAGCGCCTGCGCCAGATCGTCGCCGACATCACGCCCAACCCGGCCTGCACGCCGATCTCGCTGGGCCTTGGCGAGCCGCGCCACCCCGCGCCCGAGCTCGTCGCGACTGCCCTGAACGCAGCGACGAAGGGCCTGTCGAGCTACCCGGCGACGATCGGCGAACCCGCGCTGCGCCGCGCCGTCGCCGACTGGCTTGGCCGGCGCTACGGCGTCGAGGTCGACCCGGCCACCCAGGTCCTGCCCGTCAACGGCTCGCGCGAGGCGCTGTTCGCGCTGGCCCAGACCGTCGTCGACCCGACGCGGCCCGGCGCGACGGTCGTCTGTCCGAACCCGTTCTATCAGATCTACGAGGGCGCGGCGCTGCTCGCGGGCGCGCAGACCGCGTTCGCGAACTCCGACCCCGCGCGCAATTTCGCGGCCGACTGGGGCCAGATCGACGCGGCGACCTGGGCGCGCACCCAGCTGCTCTACGTCTGCTCGCCGGGCAACCCGACCGGCGCCGTGATGCCGCTCGCCGAATGGGAAAGGCTCTTCGAGCTGTCCGACCGGCATGGCTTCGTGATCGCGTCGGACGAGTGCTATTCGGAGATCTGGTTCCGCGATCAGGCGCCGCTCGGCGCGCTCGAAGCCGCCGCGCAGCTCGGCCGCAAGGACTTCCGGCGCCTGATCGTGCTGTCGAGCCTGTCCAAGCGCTCGAACGTGCCGGGCCTGCGCTCGGGCTTCGTCGCCGGCGACGCGGCCCTGATCAAGCCCTTTTTGCTCTACCGCACCTACCACGGCAGCGCGATGAGCCCGCTCGTGCAGGCCGCGAGCCTCGCGGCCTGGCAGGACGAGGCCCATGTCGAGGCGAACCGCGCGGCCTACCGCGCGAAGTTCGCGGCCATCACGCCGCTGCTCGAGGGCCTGCTCGACGTGGCCCTGCCCGACGCGGGCTTCTACCTGTGGGCCGGCGTGCCGCAGGGGGTCTGCGGCGGCGACGACGTCGCGTTCGCGCGCGGCCTGCTCGCTCAATACAATGTCGCGGTCCTGCCGGGCAGCCTGCTCGCCCGGCCCGCGCACGGCGCGAACCCCGGGGCCGGCCGCATCCGCATGGCCCTGGTCGCCGCGGGCCCCGAGTGCCTCGAGGCCGCGCAACGCATCCGTGCCTTCACCCTCTCCCAACTGGGCCAGCCTTCACCATGAATCCTTCGATCGATTCCCTGCAGCAAATCATTGACATGGCCTGGGAAGGCCGCGCGAGCATCGACCCGACCAACGCCCCCGAGGTGCGCGCCGCCGTCGAGCAGGTGCTCGGCGAGCTCGACCAGGGCCGCCTGCGCGTGGCCGAGCGCCGCGGCGTCGGCGACTGGGTCGTCCACCAGTGGATCAAGAAGGCCGTGCTGCTGTCCTTCCGCCTCAACGACAACAAGCTGATGGGCGCCGGCGACCTGCAGTTCTTCGACAAGGTGCCGAGCAAGTACGGCCAGATGGACGAGGCCGCGATCCGCGCGAGCGGCGTGCGCGTCGTTCCGCCGGCCGTCGCGCGCCGCGGCAGCTACCAGGCCAGGAACGTCGTGCTGATGCCGTCCTACGTGAACATCGGCGCCTACGTCGACGAAGGCACGATGGTCGATACCTGGGCCACCGTCGGCTCCTGCGCGCAGATCGGCCGGCATGTGCACCTGAGCGGCGGCGTCGGCATCGGCGGCGTGCTCGAGCCGCTCCAGGCCAACCCGACCATCATCGAGGACAACTGCTTCATCGGCGCGCGCTCCGAGGTCGTCGAGGGCGTGATCGTCGAGGAGAACTCGGTGATCTCGATGGGCGTGTACATCGGCCAGAGCACGCCGATCTACGACCGCGAGACCGACACCGTGAGCTACGGCCGCGTGCCGGCCGGCTCGGTCGTGATCAGCGGCAGCCTGCCGCGCGACAAGTACAGCCTCTACGCGGCGATCATCGTCAAGAAGGTCGACGCCGGCACGCGCGCGAAGACCAGCATCAACGAGCTGCTGCGCGCCTGATCCAGTCATCGAGGAGGAGCGAGGAATGAGTACCGGCAATATGGAACGCGTGCTGCGGCTGATGGCCGAAAAGGGCGCTTCGGACGTGTACCTGTCGGCGAACATGCCGGTGCTCATGAAGCTCAACGGCGCGATGGTCGCGCTGTCCGACCAGATCCTCACGCCCGGCCAGCCCAAGCAACTGATCGCCGAGGTCGTCCAGCCCAAGCACATGGACGAGCTCGAGGACTGCGGCGAGCTCAACATGGCCGTGTCGGTGTCGGGCGTCGGCAGCTTCCGCCTGTCGGGCTTTCGCCAGCGCGGCTCGATCGCCGGCGTGTTCCGCCATATCCCGCACAAGATCCCGACGATCGAGGAGCTCAAGCTGCCGCCGATCCTCGGCCGGCTCGTGCAGGAGAAGCGCGGCCTGATCCTGATGGTCGGCGCGACCGGCACCGGCAAGAGCACGACGCTCGCGGCGATGCTCGAGACGCGCAACAAGAACATGACGGGCCACATCCTCACGATCGAGGACCCGCTCGAGTTCCTGTTCTCGAACAAGCGCTCGGTCGTCAACCAGCGCGAGGTCGGGCGCGACACCGCGTCGCTGCAGATCGCGCTGAAGAACGCGCTGCGCCAGGCGCCCGACTGCATCCTGATCGGCGAGATCCGCGACCGCGAGACCATGACGGCGGCGATCTCCTACGCGCTGTCGGGCCACCTCGTGCTCGCGACCCTGCACGGCAACAACACCTACCACGCGCTGAACCGGATCCTGTCGTTCTACACGCCCGAGTCGCGCCCGGCCCTGCTCAACGACCTCGCCGCGGGCCTCAAGGCGATCGTCTCGCAGCGCCTCGTCAAGGCCGTCGCGGGCGGGCGCGTGCCGGTCATCGAGATCCTGCTCAACACCAAGCTGATCTCGGAGCTGATCGAGCGCGGCGACTTCCCCGGCGTCAAGGAGGCGATGGAGAAGTCGATCGCCGAGGGCTCGCAGAGCTACGAGGAGCATTTCGCGGAGATGATCACCGACGGCATCATCACGCGCGAGGAAGGCCTGGCCTTCGCCGACTCGCCGACCAATCTGCTCTGGCGCCTGCAGAACGACGGGCCGGGCGCGCTCAAGCCGGGCGCGCCGCCGCCCGAGGAACCCGCGTCCGACGAGGCGAGCTTCACGGAAATCACGCTCGACGTGCGCGGCGACTGAGGTCCTTCCCCAGCGCGCCGGGTCATCCGTAGAGGCGGCTGGGCGGCGGCGCGCACCGCACGACCATGGATCCCGAGGGGGCCCCTTGCTGACGCCGGCCGCGGCCGGCTTGGGCTCGAGCTCGACCTACTTCGATCGACGCGCAGGCCGGGCGCCACGGCCTCGGAATCGGCGGCAAGCATCGGCGACAATCGGGGCGAAACTCCGCCCACCCATGAAGTTAATCGATTCCATCGACGCCCAGGCCGCCCGCTTGACCGAAGCGGGCGTTTCGTTTGGGCATGGCACGACGAACGCGTTCGACGAGGCCGCCTGGCTCGTGCTGTGGCGCCTCGGCCTGCCGCTCGACGGCCTCGACGAGCACGCCGACGACGTGCTCGTCGCCGCACAGCTCGCGCAGGTCGACGCGCTCGTCGCCGAGCGCATCGCGACGCGCAAGCCGGCCGCCTACCTGACGCGCGAGGCCTGGCTGCAGGGCGTGTCCTTCTACGTCGACGAACGCGCGATCGTGCCGCGCAGCTTCATCGCCGAGCTGATCGCCGACGCGAGCGTCGACGCCTGGCTCTCGGACGCGACGCGCGACGTGCTCGACCTGTGCACGGGCAACGGCAGCCTCGCCGTGCTCGCCGCGCTGGCCTGGCCCGAGGTCGCCGTCGACGCGATCGACCTCAGCGCCGACGCGCTCGCCGTCGCCCGCATCAACGTCGAGCGCCACGGGCTGCCCGATCGCATCCGCCTGCTCCAGGGCGACGGCCTCGCGCCGGCCGCGGGCAGGCGCTACGACCTGATCCTGTGCAACCCGCCCTATGTGAACGGCGCGTCGATGGCCGCGCTGCCGGCCGAGTACCGCGCCGAGCCCGAGCTCGCGCTCGCGGGCGGCGCCGACGGCATGGACTTCGTGCGCGCACTGCTCGCGGCCGCGCCGGCCCACCTCAACGACGGCGGCGTGCTCGTGCTCGAGATCGGCAACGAGCGGCCGTTCTTCGAAGCCGCCTTCCCCCATCTCGAGGTCGTCTGGCAGGAAACCTCCGCCGGCGACGACCAAGTCCTCCTGATCACGAAAGACATGTTGGTATGACGGCCCCCACGCTCATTTCATTCGCTGCCCCCCACGGGGGCGGCGTCGCTCTTGGGGCGGCCCGGCGAGCGAGCGCATGATCACGCTGCGCAACGTCACGCTGCGACGCGGCACCAAGATCGTCCTCGACGACGCGAGCTGCACGCTGCAGCCGGGCGAGAAGGTCGGCCTCGTCGGCCGCAACGGCGCCGGCAAGTCGAGCCTGTTCGCGCTGCTGACCGACCGCCTGCAGTCCGACAAGGGCGAGGTCGAAATCCCGCGCCAATGGGCGGTCGGCGAGGTCGCGCAGAACATGCCCGAGACCGACCAGTCGGCGACCGACTTCGTGCTCGAGGGCGACACGCGCCTGATGGCCGCGCAGCGGGCGCTCGCCGCGGCCGAGGCCGCCGAGGACGGCCACGCGATGGCCGACGCCCACGGCATGCTGATGGACGCCGGCGTGTTCGACGCGCGGCCGCGCGCGCAGGCGCTGCTGATGGGCCTGGGCTTCAAGGGCGCGCAGGTCGACGCCCCGGTCAACAGCTTCTCGGGCGGCTGGCGCATGCGCCTGCAGCTCGCCCGCGCGCTGATGTGCCCGGCCGACCTGATGCTGCTCGACGAGCCGACCAACCACCTGGACCTCGACGCGCTCGTGTGGCTCGAGGCCTGGCTGCAGCGCTTTGATGGCACGCTGATCGTGATCAGCCACGACCGCGAGTTCCTCGACGCGATCACCAGGGTCACGCTGCACCTCGACGAGACCAAGCTGATGCGCTACGGCGGCAACTACACGGCCTTCGAGGCGATGCGCGCCGAGCGCATGGTGCTGCAGCAGGCCGCGTTCGAGAAGCAGCAGGACCGCATGGCGCACCTGCAGAAGTTCATCGACCGCTTCAAGGCCAAGGCGAGCAAGGCCAAGCAGGCGCAGAGCCGCGTGAAGGCGCTCGAGCGCATGGAAAAGCTCGCGCCGGTGCTGACGGCCTCGGACTTCAGCTTCGAGTTCCGCGAGCCGGTGTCGCTGCCGAACCCGATGCTGATGTTCGATGCGGTTGCCTGCGGTTACATGGTGCCCCGGACCGCCGAGGACGGCGGCCCGCCCCCCGAGGGGGCTGACACCGACTTGGTCGAGAAGATCATCGTGCGCGGCATCGACCGCTCGGTGCTCGCGGGCCAGCGCATCGGCATCCTCGGTGCGAACGGCCAGGGCAAGTCGACCGTGGTCAAGACGGTCGCGCGCATGCAGCGCGCGATGGGCGGCAGGATCACCGAGGGCAAGGGCCTGTCGATCGGCTATTTCGCGCAGCAGGAAATGGACGTGCTGCGTCCCGAGGAAGGGCCGCTCAATCACATGGTGCGCCTGGCCAAGGAGGTCAGCCCGAGCGCGCGCGAGCAGGAGCTGCGCGACTTCCTCGGCCAGTTCCGCTTTGTCGGCGACATGGTCAACCAGGCCGTGGGCAGCCTGTCGGGCGGCGAGAAGGCGCGCCTCGTGCTCGCGATGCTCGTGTGGCAGCGCCCCAACCTGCTGCTGCTCGACGAACCGACCAACCACCTCGACCTGCAGACGCGCGAGGCGCTGTCGATGGCGCTCAACGAGTTCGAGGGCACGGTCATGCTCGTGAGCCACGACCGCGCGCTCCTGCGCGAGGTCTGCGACGAGTTCTGGCTCGTCACCGGCGGCGCGGTCGGCCCCTTCGACGGCGACCTCGACGACTACCAGCGCTGGCTGCTCGAGCAGTCGCGCGAGGCCGCGAAGCAGGCCAAGGAAGCGGCGAAGGAAGCGAGCCGCAAATCCGCCGGCAAGCCCGCCGTGGCCGAGGCCGCGCCGGCCCCCAAGGCCGCGGCGCCCGTCCCGGCGCCCGCGGCCCCGGCGCCCGCCCCCAAGCGCGAGGACCGCAAGCTCAGCGGCCAGGCGCGCCAGAAGCTCGCCGAGCAGACCCGCCCGCTGCGCAAGGAGATGGACGCGATCGACACGCAGCTCAAGCGTCTCGCCGACGAGCGCAGCGCCATCGAGGCGCGCCTCGCGAGCGGCGCGGCGACGCCGGCCGAGATCGTCGACGCGGGCAAGCGCCTTAAGGCCCTGCACGACGAGCTCGAGGCCGCCGAGCTGCGCTGGCTCGAGCTCGGCGCCGAGGTCGACGCGCTGCACGCGGCCGCGGCCTGACCCGGCCGATCGCCCGGGCCTCCGCGAGGCGCCACCGCGGCGCAACCCGGGGGCCTCTTAAAAACCATTTCGATTGTGTACAATTTAATTGCTGGCTACATTAAAACCCATGCCACGCCGCCAGCCCGCTCCGCCTCCCGCCACGCCCGACGCGTGGCTGCAGCTCGACCGGCAGCTGTGCTTCGCGCTGTACGCGAGCTCGCTCGCGATGACCAAGCTCTACAAGCCCCTGCTCGAGCCGCTGGGCCTGACCTACCCGCAGTACCTCGTGATGCTCGCGCTGTGGGAGCAGGACGGCGCGAGCGTGTCGACGCTGGGCCAGCGCCTGTCGCTCGACTCCGGTACCTTGACCCCGCTGCTCAAGCGCATCGAGGCAGCGGGCCTGGTCGCGCGGCGGCGCGCGACCGATGATGAGCGCCGCGTCGACGTCTTTCTGACACCGGCCGGCCGTAGGCTCAGGCAGCAGGCGCAGGCGATCCCGAGCCGGATCGCTTGCGCCGCGGCCTGCGACCTCGAAGAAATCGCTTCCCTGACCCACCGCCTGCACGAGTTGCGCCAGCAGCTCGGCGACGCGGCTTCCTCCTCCCCCACCCCTGCCTAAGGAGTTCACCATGTCCCTCGAGAAAGTTGTCTACACCGCCCACGCCACCTCGACCGGCGGCCGCGACGGCAAGTCCTCCACCAGCGACGGCCAGGTCTCGGTCCAGCTCGCCCTGCCCAAGGAAATGGGCGGCAACGGCGCCGGCACCAACCCCGAGCAGCTGTTCGCGATGGGCTACTCGGCCTGCTTCATCGGTGCGATGAAGTTCGTCGCCGGCCAGAAGAAGGTCGCGCTGCCGGCCGACACCTCGATCACGGCCGACGTCGGCATCGGCCCGATCCCGACCGGCTTCGGCATCCAGGCCACGCTGCACATCAGCGTGCCGGGTGTCGCGCGCGAGGTCGTCGAAGACATCGTCCAGGCCGCCCACATCGTCTGCCCCTACTCGAACGCGACGCGCGGCAATATCGACGTGACGCTGGACATCGTCTAAGCAAGCAGCTCGAGCAGCAGCTCGACCCGGGCCTTCACGGGTCCCAGAGCGCCGGCACTCGGCAGCGCGCCCGCGAGCGCGCTGACGGGGCCGGCGTCGCACCTGGTGCTGCGCAGGATGCGCACGCCGGCCGCCTCGGCCTCGCGCAGCGCCGCCGCGAGCGGCGTCGCGAGCGTGCCGTTGCCGGTGCCCGCGACGACGATGCCGTCGACGCCACCCTGCGCGCTCAGCGCGCGCACGACCGCGCCGTCGGCGCCGACGTGATTGAGCACGATCTGCACCCGCGGCCACGCCGCCGCGTCGCGGGCGATGCGCGCGAGGCCCAGCGCGGGCAGCGGCGCGGCGCCGCGCGCGAGCCAGCGCACCACCCCCTCCTCCACCACGGCGAGACGCGCGCCCTCGGCCGACGCGAACGCGTCAACGCGGTAGCTGTGCACCTTGCGCACCTGAGTCGCGTCGTAGACGCTGCCGGCGAACGCGACCAACACCCCGGTGGCGTTCGCGTCCGACGCGAGCGTGACGGCGTCGAGCAGGTTCTGCGGCCCGTCGGCGAGCAGCGCGGTGGCCGGGCGCATCGCCGCGGTGAGCACGACGGGCTTGCTCGGCGCGAGCACGCGCTGCAGGAAGTACGCGGTCTCCTCGAGCGTGTCGGTGCCGTGGGTGATCACGACGCCGGCCACGTCGGCGCGCGCGAGCTGCTCGGCCACGCGACGCGCGAGGCGCTGCCAGGTCGCGAAGTCCATGTCCTTGCTGTCGAGCTGGGCGAGCTGCTCGGCCTCGAGCCGGCCGGCGCGCCGCGCGAGGCCCGGCACGGCCGCGACGAGCTGGTCGACGCCGATCTCGGCGGCCTGGTAGCCGACGTTGTCGCCGGCGTCGGCGGCGCGGCCGGCGATCGTGCCGCCGGTCGCGAGGATCACGACGCTTGGTGCTGTTGCTGCCATGTGGAAATAAACCTGGATGGATAGACAGTTACTGGATATATACTCAGCCGATACCGACTCGAGCGAGCTGCGCCATGGATCAGCCCAAACTCACCGCCCGTCAGCAGCAGATCTTCGACCTCGTGCGCGAGGCGATCGAAACGACCGGCGCCCCGCCGACGCGCGCCGAGATCGCCGCCGAGCTCGGCTTTCGCTCGGCCAACGCGGCCGAGGAGCACCTGCAGGCGCTCGCGCGCAAGGGGGTGATCGAACTCGTCGGCGGCACCTCGCGCGGCATCCGGCTGAAGTCTGACACATTGCGCGGCCTCAACCGCGGTGCGCGCGGCGATGGCGGCGGCTACGGCAACCTGCCGCTCGCCGCGTTCGCGCAGCTCACGCTGCCGCTGGTCGGGCGCGTCGCGGCCGGCGCGCCGATCCTCGCACAGGAACATATCGAGCAAAGCTACACGGTCGAGGCCGGCATGTTCGCCAAGCGGCCGGACTTCCTGCTCAAGGTCAAGGGCATGAGCATGAAGGACGTCGGCATCGTCGACGGCGACCTGCTCGCCGTGCAAAAGACGGCGGACGCGCGCAACGGCCAGATCGTCGTCGCGCGCATCGGCGACGAGGTCACGGTCAAGCGCTTCCAGCGCCTGCGCAGCCATATCGAGCTGCTGCCCGAGAACCCCGACTTCGAGCCCATCGTCGTCACGCCGGGCGAGGCCGGCTTCGCGATCGAGGGGCTCGCGGTCGGACTGATCCGCAACCAGTTCTGAGCATGGCCATGAGCAGCTCCGCCACGCTGCCGCACGCCGCCAAGACGACGAAGGCGCCCAAGGCGCCTAAAGCGCCAAGGCCTCCCAAGGTCGTGAAAGCCCGCGACGCGAGCGAATGCCAGGCGCTGATCCAGCTGCCGAACATCGGCCCGGCGATGGTCGCCGACTTCGCGCTGCTCGGCATCCTCGCGCCCGCGCAGCTGCGCGAGCAGGACGGCTTTGCGCTTTACCAGCGCCTGTGCCGCCTGACTGAACAGCGCCACGACCCCTGCGTACTCGACACCTTCATCGCGGCCGTCGACTTCATGCAGGGCGCGCCCGCCCGGCCCTGGTGGTACTACACGCCGCAGCGCAAGATCGACCACCCGGACGTCTGAATACGACCCCGGTAGCTGCACTGCCACGAGCGCAGGAGCACGGGGAGGCCGCCTACTCCGTGTCCCCCGCCGCGCTGCGCGCGGCTCCTCCTTTACCTGCGTAGTCGGCCTCCCCGTACTCCTGCGCCTGAGCGTTGCTCCGTCGGTATTTGTTCGCCGCGAAACGCTTGCGGTGGAGAGCCGGGATGCGGGGGCCCGCCATTGCGCAGGTAAAGGAGGAGCCTTGCGCAGCAAGGCGGGGGAGCGAGCCTGGACACATTGAGTCCAGTGGACTCAATGTGCCTGGCGAGCGCCAGGGCCACTGGCCCTGGCACGGAGCAATGGCGGGCCCCCGTAGCCCGGCTTGCTCGGTCGACGCAGTAAGGCGATATAGCCAGCGTCAAAAAATAAAGCCCTAGAAACTAGCGTTTCCAGGGCTTCAAAAATATTGGCGGAGTGGACGGGGCTCGAACCCGCGACCCCCGGCGTGACAGGCCGGTATTCTAACCAACTGAACTACCACTCCACGTGGTCTTATATTCCGCCTTTCGGCAGATATATGGCGTCCCTAGGGGATTCGAACCCCTGTAGCCACCGTGAAAGGGTGGTGTCCTAGGCCTCTAGACGAAGGGGACTGATCCTTCTTTTACTACGACTCTTCTTCCCGAACCGCACGCCGCAAGTCATTGGTGGAGGTAAGCGGGATCGAACCGCTGACCTCTTGCATGCCATGCAAGCGCTCTCCCAGCTGAGCTATACCCCCAGTCCGGCGGCATGCCTTTCGGGCAATTCTTTTACTTCTTCCCAAAAAACAAGCGGCTTATTCAGCCGCTTGCTTTTATGCAAACTCTGGCGGAGTGGACGGGGCTCGAACCCGCGACCCCCGGCGTGACAGGCCGGTATTCTAACCAACTGAACTACCACTCCGCGTGGCGATAATTTCTCACCGAAACCGAGAGTATATCTCAGTCTCAGCCAAGTAATTATCAAACTTGACCGCCTTTCGGCGGATTGCCATCTCTGGCAATCTGGCGTCCCCTAGGGGATTCGAACCCCTGTAGCCACCGTGAAAGGGTGGTGTCCTAGGCCTCTAGACGAAGGGGACTAATCCTTCTTCATTCTCGATAAGCGCGCTCGAGCATTATTGGTGGAGGTAAGCGGGATCGAACCGCTGACCTCTTGCATGCCATGCAAGCGCTCTCCCAGCTGAGCTATACCCCCTGATTCCCCTGGATCACTTCTGTGAGCCAAGGGCTTCGAGAACCCTAGCGCGCCTATCAAGCGAGACAAAGATTATAGGCAGATTTTCAAGTGCTCTGCAAGCGTTCGATGACTTTTTCTTTGCTGAACAGCTCGAGCACCGCGTCGACCGACGGCGTCTGCGCGCGGCCGCACACGAGCAGGCGCACCGGGATCGCGAGCTGCGGCATCTTCAGGCCCTGCGCCTGCAGCACGTCCTTGAGCGCGGCCTGGATCGCGGCCTTGTTCCACTCGATGCTCGCGAAGCGCTCGGCAAGCTGTGCAAGCGCTGGACGCAGCTCAGGCACCTTGTGCGCGGCGAGCTCCTCGGCGGCCGGCGCCACCGGCGCGAAGTACATCGCGAGCCAGTCGGCGAGCGCGACCGTCGTCGCGCAGCGGTCCTTGAACAGCGCGCACATCGGCACGAGCTGTGCGGCGTCCGCCGCGATGCCGCGCTTCGCGAGCTGCGCCGCGACAAGGCCCGCGAGGCGCGTGTCGTCGGCCTGCTTGATGTAGTGGCTATTGACCCACTCGAGCTTGGCCGGGTCCCATTGCGCGGGGCTCTTGTTCAGGTGCGTGCCGTCGAACCAACTGACCAGCTGCTCGCGCGAGAACAGCTCGTCGTCGCCATGGCTCCAGCCAAGCCGCGACAGGTAGTTGAGCATCGCCTCGGGCAGGTAGCCGTCCTCCTCGTAGGCCGTCACGCTGACCGCGCCGCGGCGCTTCGACAGCTTGAGGCCGTCGTCGCCGAGGATGATGGGCAGATGGCCGAACGCCGGCAGCGGCGCGCCGAGGGCCGCGAAGATATTGATCTGCCACGGCGTGTTGTTCACGTGCTCGTCGCCGCGGAACACATGGGTGATGCGCATGTCCCAGTCGTCGACGACCACGGCGAAGTTGTAGGTCGGAATCCCGTCCGCACGTTGAATGATTAGATCGTCGAACTCGCGGTTCGCGATCGTGATGCGACCCTTCACGAGGTCGTCCCAGGACACCTCGCCGTCGGCCGGGTTCTTGAAGCGCACGACCGGCTTCACGCCCTCGGGCACCGCCGGCAGCTGCTTGCCGGCCTCGGGGCGCCAGGTGCCGTCGTAGCGACGCTTCTCGCCGCGCGCTTCCTGCGCGGCCTTCATCGCCGTGAGCTCGTCGGGCGTCGTGTAGCAGCGGTAGGCCTTGCCCTCCGCGATCAGCTGGTCGATCACGGCCTGGTAGCGGTCGAGGCGCTGCATCTGGTAGATCGGGCCCTCGTCGGCGTCGAGGCCCAGCCACTTCATGGACGCGATGATCTGGTCGACCGAGTCCTGGGTCGAGCGCGCGACGTCGGTGTCCTCGATGCGCAGCACGAACTGGCCGCCATGGTGGCGCGCGTAGGCCCAGGAGTACAGCGCGGTGCGCGCGGTGCCGAGGTGCAGGAAGCCGGTCGGCGACGGGGCGATGCGGGTACGGACGGTCATTTGGATTGCAGTGTCGAGAGGCCGCGGGCGAGGTCGTCGATCACGTCGAGCGGATGCTCGAGGCCGACGGCCAGGCGCACGAGGCCCTGGGTGATGCCGGCGGCCTCGCGCTGCGCTTCGCTCAAGCGGCCATGCGAGGTCGTCGCCGGGTGGGTGATGATGGACTTGGTGTCGCCGAGGTTCGTGGCGATCGACAAAAAGCGCGTGCTGTCGATCACGTGGAAAGCGTTCGCGCGCGCAGCCTCGGGCGTCGCGCCGTGCACGTCGAAGGACAGCACGGCCCCGCCCTGCCCCGACTGCTGGCGCATCGCGAGCTCGTGCTGCGGGTGCGAGGCGAGGCTCGGGTAATGGACGCGCGCGACGGCCGGGTGCTGCTCCAGCCATTGCGCGACCTGCAGCGCGTTGGCGCTTTGCGCCTGCATGCGCAGGCCCAGGGTCTCGAGACCCTTGAGCACGACCCAGGCGTTGAACGGCGCGAGCGTCATGCCGACCGTGCGGTTCAGCGGGCTGAACACCTCCTTGACGAGCTGGGCCGACGCGCACAGCGCGCCCGCCATCACGCGGCCCTGGCCGTCGAGGTATTTGGTGCCCGAGTGCACGACGACGTCGGCGCCGAACGAGGCCGGGCGCTGCAGCGCCGGCGAGCAGAAGCTGTTGTCGACCGCAAGCAGCGCGCCCGCGCGATGCGCGATCTCGGCGAGCGCGGCGATGTCGCAGACCTCGGTCAGCGGGTTGGTCGGCGTCTCGGCGAACAGCAGTTTCGTCTCGGGGCGCAGCGCGGCGCGCCACTCGGCCAGGTCGGTCTGCGACACGAAGCTCGTCGTCACGCCGAACTTGCCGAGCTCCTTCGCGAACAGATTGATCGTCGAGCCGAACACCGAGCGCGAGCACACCACATGGTCGCCCGCGCGCAGCAGGCCGAGGCCCAGCATCAGGATCGCGCTCATGCCGGTGCTCGTCGCGATCGCGGCCTCGGTGCCCTCCATCGCCGCGAGGCGCGCCTCGAGGCTGCGCACGGTCGGGTTGCTCGTGCGCGAGTAGGTGAAGTCCTCGGACGCCGAGAAGCGCTGCGCCATCGTCGCCGCGTCGGGCTGCAGGTAGGCGGTGGTCAGGAACAGCGCTTCGGAGTTCTCGCCGTGCTGGCTCGGCGCGAGCGCGGTGCGCACGGCGAGCGTCTCGGGGCGCAGGCCCTCGGGCAGGCGCGCGCGCGCGATGCGGCGTGCCTCAGGGCTGAGGTCGTCGTCGTGCCCGCTCATGGCTCGGTCCCGCTCTGCAGCGCGAGGCGCGTGCGCGCCGGCGCCTCGTCCTCGTCGCCCTGCGACTTGCGTTGCGCCTGGATCGTCGCGAAGTCGTCGGCCGACACGTCGCCGGTGATGTACCGGCCGTCGAAGCACGAGGCCTCGAAGCCCGCGAGGCCCGGGCGCAGCGCCGCGACGACGCGCTTCATCGCGTCGACGTCCTGGTAGATCAGCGCGTCGGCGCCGATGTACTCGCGCACCTCCTCGATCGTGCGGCCATGCGCGATCAGCTCTTCCTTGGTCGGCATGTCGATGCCGTAGACGTTGGGGAAGCGCACCGGCGGCGCGGCCGAGGCCAGGTAGACCTTGTTCGCGCCGGCTTCGCGGGCCATCTGGACGATTTCCTTGGACGTCGTGCCGCGCACGATCGAGTCGTCGACGAGCAGCACGTTGCGGCCCTTGAACTCGAGGCCTATCGCGTTGAGCTTCTGGCGCACCGACTTCTTGCGCGCGCCCTGCCCCGGCATGATGAAGGTGCGGCCGACGTAGCGGTTCTTGACGAAGCCCTCGCGGTAGGGCTTGCCGATCTTCTGCGCGAGCTGCATCGCCGACGGGCGGCTCGACTCGGGGATCGGGATCACGACGTCGATCTCGTTCGGCGGCATGGTCGAGATCAGGCGCTGCGCGAGCGTCTCGCCCATCGCGAGGCGGGCCTGGTAGACCGAGATGCCGTCGAGCACGGAGTCCGGCCGCGCGAGGTAGACGAACTCGAACATGCAGGGATAGAGCTGCGGGTCCTCGTTGCACTGCTGGGTGTGCA